>Ga0209606_1004043_pt1 | contig 14060 bp, 6 predicted proteins | sample AD_UKC057_MetaG_FD_184412 | JGI IMG/M metagenome (GOLD analysis project Ga0209606, IMG submission 184412) | Active sludge microbial communities of municipal wastewater-treating anaerobic digesters from USA - AD_UKC057_MetaG (SPAdes) (version 2) | ecosystem: Engineered > Bioreactor > Anaerobic >...
ACCCCGAGTTCCTCGCGCTTCTGCTCGGCCAAGGCGGCGACGGCGGCGTAATGGGTGCGAATGCCTTCGATCAGTTTCCGCTCCTTGTCCTCGACGCTCTCACCCGCTTCCGCCACGCGGATATCCCTGTCGCGAAGGTAGGGCACGGCGCAGACAATCAATTCCGGAGCGTCCTGCTCATTACATAGCACCAGCACTTCGTCTTCCGGGGATGAGGTGCTACTACCGACCACGTGGACATCAAGGGCCTTGAGCAGCTCCTTGGGAGCATTGAGAAAGGACGGCGAATCGTGGTTGCCCGCGACGACAACAACATGCCGACAGGATGAGGCGGCCACCCGGCATAAAAAGCGGTAATAGAGCTCCTGGGCACGATTGCTCGGAGCGCTGGTGTCAAAGACATCACCTGCCACCAGCAGGGCATCAATCTCATTTTGCTGAATCGTCTCCGCCAGCCAGCTCATAAAGGCCTCGAACTCCTCGTAGCGCTTTCTGCCGTAAAGGGTGCGGCCGATATGCCAATCGGATGTGTGGAGCAATTTGAGCGGCGGCAATTTCTGATTCATTGGGAATCCCCGCCTTCCTGCGGAGAATCGTCATCAGCTTCCGCTTCCGATCCTGCCCAATCGCTGGTGATTTTATCCCAATCGATTGGGCGAGGTTCTTCGTTGGTCCAGACCTTCCAGAAATCCGGGTCGTCAGATTCCGGTCTTTGACCGTCCTCAAGATGTTTCACCTCAACGAGCGCGGGTACCTTTGAGGCAATGCCCAGGAGAATGCAATGGCGTGTGGGCAGGCTGGGCAGTTCCCGAAGCAGTCCGCGTGCATTATCAGGAACCAAACGGGAGATCAGCTCTTGATCCCGATCATTCGTAATCCGGTGAAGAAGGAAGGAATTACATTGAGACAGCACGGTTTCGGATAGCTCGGAAGGCCTCTGTGACGACAGTACAAGCCCCAATCCGAACTTGCGCCCCTCTCTCGCGACTCGTTCAAAAATCCCTCGACACATATCAGCAGGGCTTGGGATTTCATCTCCGCGAGGGAGCCGCTTCGCTACGAACGTGTGTGCCTCTTCCAGAACAAGTACGGTGGGTAGGTTCTGGTTATTGAGTTTCCGGTAACGCTGCAGTGATTCCAGTATCAGCCGTGATGAAACGGCGATCACAAGATGGAGAATTTCATAAGGAACAAGGGACAGGTCTATTACGGCAACAGGACCGTTTCCACCACCGTCGGAGCCGACATGAAGATCAAGCCAATCTTTCAAAGATACAGAGGAATCGGGGTTAATGACGCCATTCATTCTCGGATCTGACATGATCCCTTTGATCCGCATCGTCAGAGTAGAGATGAATTGGGACGCCGAGCCACCTTCTTGCATTGCCAAGGATTCAAGATGTTCAGCCAAAATCTGAGGATCAAAAGGCAATGGGCTGTCTTCGTTTACCGATCCAGCATTTTCGCCTTGAGGAAATCCCTGGAATATATTCTGAAGCCATTGGCCGACCGAAGATAAATCGGTATCACCAAAGTCATTGAAACCGGTCCTTCCATCCCGACCTGTCCACATTCTGTTGTCGATGATTTGCTTGATTGCGGCGGCAGCTCTTTCAGTACGAGTTTTAATATCTCCCGAAAGTTCCTGGGCATAGGTTGAAACATCTTCCCAAAAACGAGTAAGCTGCTGGCCGCAATTATTGCTGCTCTGAAAACCAATAGCGCCGGTTCCGGCGTATTGAAGAAGAAAAGAATCCAGCGATTTGCATCTTGCAAATAACCGGTTTTCTATGGTGAGCGTTATTTGCTTATTCGATCTTAGATTTCGCAATGCTTCTTGCAACAACGGCCTTTGAGCGCGTGGTGCCGCCTGGGCAACTGCTGCCCACTCCGAGCTATTCCACATCCAGGCAGGTAGAGTGAATTCTGCGGCATCGGAGTTGGTAAGCGGTGGAACCTGAAATACCCTACAGCCCGCTCCCAAATCCTGAAAACATTTCGAATACTCACCATTAGGATCAAGGATTATGAACCGAGCGTTTGGATTGGCTTGTCCGTTTTGAGCTTCCTCGGCTCCCTCAGGAATCTCGGGTTTCTTTAAAGATTTCTGAGCCGATTCAACGGCAGACCGCACCAAGGCTGCCAAGGTGCAAGACTTACCGCTACCGGTGTTACCCAAAACGGCAAGATGGCGGCCAAACAGCTTGTCAGGGTCAACCGCGATTGGAGCATCATGTGCGATAGGACAGGTTCCCAGAGGAACTCGGCTATCCTTTCCTTGGCCGGTAACTATGGCAATGGTTTGCTCCCTTGTTGGCAGAATTACTGGATCACCAACTGAGGGGAAACTCTGGACACCTCTCTCGAGCCGCCATTTATTCTTTTCCGAAAGCAGGGTTCCAATCGGACACACCGCCATTTTTCGCAGCGGGAATGGCAGGTCGATCAGGCCGAAATCCTTGAGCCCTTGTCGTTTGGGATAGGCCGATCTTTCCACGCCCAGCCACACGACGATCCCGACGACCGCCCCGGATTCGTTGGGCAGCAGAACGAAACTGTTTATTCTCGGAAAGGGTGTCGGGACGCCGGTGTTGAGGGCGGTATTTCTGGGAGAATCGATATCCAGCAACACCTTGATTTCATCTGGGGCAACGCTCTCCACCGTCCCGATTGTCAGGGATGAAATCTTGGAGATCGGTGAGGTCATGCCTCGTCCTCCTCGTCTTTATGGGAGGAAGGTTCCCAACCCCGGTTTCGAAGCAATTCGGTCTGCCGGATGGTGATGCGGTCTATCGCTGGCTTCGGAAGGTAGTTTTCGACCAAGGTCGGCATGTTCCCAAAGTGCGGTCCGATCAATAACGATATCTGCGCTTTTCTGCCGACGTGCTTGCAGAAGGAGCTAATCCGCCCCCCTTCATCACCGAAGGAAATAATGACCAAATGCGTCGATGGAATCGTCAGCATGTCGGCGATGGTGCGGTTGATGTGCTCGTCACCAAAGCCATACCCATAGGTGACAAGCACCGAGTTCGGGCGGCAGACCGCAGCCGCATAATCGCGGAACAACTCGACGTATGGGTATTCGGATGTCTCCCGGTCCTTGGCCGAGTTCGGGTAGATCATCACGGAATCGCTTGGCTGGTCGTTGATCGCTGGATGGTCATCCTGCGGGCCGAATGGCAGACCAACCTTTCTTACAAAGCTATTTCGGTAAACCCAGTCCAATGACCCGTGCAGCTTGGTAAGACGAACTACGCCCTCCAGGTAACGTGGCTCACCACGTATGCCAGGTGGGTTGTAGTGCATATCGATGTCCAAGCGAGAAGACCTGAAAATCGGTTCAAGGCATCCGACGAAGCGATCAAGCAAGTGAAGACCCGCCAGATCTGCACCATATTCGATCAACCGGTCGTAATTGGTCGTAAAGATATGGAGGCGCTCCCTTGTTGCTGTCCGGCTAGAGAAGCTGAGCAGGAAAGAGACGAGCATGACAAGCGGATCGAGCTTCTCCGAAGCTTCTTCCCCGGCTGCAGGTTCTGCATCTGCTGGTTCTGGTGCCGCGCATTTTTCGACCGCTGATTTCAGATCCCGCTCGGTTTTGGAGATACCGTTCAGAAACTTTTTGAACAAAGCATCAAGGGCGGAGATGACCTCGGTATGACGGTCATCGCCCAGAATTTTCAAACCTTGGGCCAACGAGTTGGCGGCCCGGATCTGATCCTCAATATTTGCCTCGCCGCGTCCCATAGCCACAGCGGCCTGCTGGGCGGCATCCTTTAGCTTGTCGTCCAGTGGGAAGCCACCATAGTCACAAGCCATGTCGGCTGCGCTAGTTCCAGCCTGATATGAAACTGCCTTTGTGAAACCGCTGCCAAGCAAGAGAGCAAGATGCTCGCTCTGAAAAACAGCCGCCAGCCAGGGCTCAATGTGCTTTTTCTGGAGCTCGATGCTTTTGCTGTCATCCGGGTTCTGGACATCGAGGTTTTCCTCGTTCCCGATGCGATAAACGTGAGTTCCCCATGTGTTTTTGCTCATTTCACCATCCCCCTCAGCCGGGCAAACAGCTTGTCGATATACCTGTCACGATCATTGGTCATGAACAGCACGTGCATATCCTCGAGCTCGTCCTGTGTGTTATCCCATTTCAGTTGCGGGTATCGCGTCCAGGAAAGGATGAAGCTGTTGAGGATCACGGTTGGGTCCTTCAAACGTTGCTCGACATCCTTGATCCGCTTGTGGAACAGAACCTTCTCGCTGGCGGGGCCTTCGTGCAAAAGACCGTGCGGCTCGATGAAGGTGACGTACTGTTTCCCGCCAATCAGCATCCAAAGAATGAAATCAGGGTGGAAGTTGCCCGCCTCGAAGAATCCCACGCCTTTACCCCGGCTCATGTTCCTGAGCAGGAAGAGTTCCATTCCTTCCTTTTCCAGAGCGGCTTTGTGGCCGTCGCACCAGCTCTTCAGATCGGTGACAAACTGATATTCGCTCTCGTTGAGGGCGACAGGCAGGATGGTGATTTTCCCACCGCGCCGGACGTGAAAGAGCGGCTGGAACAGGTGCTTGCCGAAATTGCAGGCGTTCAGATCACCAATCTTCAGCAGATCATCCTTCTTCTGCTCCAGATCCTTCTTGATCTGCTGAATCCCCTGGATGACCTGTTCTTCATCGCCATCCACGATGAGCTGATAGAATTCCTCCTGCGGGATGTTGTCATCATCCGGCGTAAGGTCGCGAAGCTCCAGACGCGGTTCAATGTATTCCCGTTTGCGATAGTTGTAGTAGTGATCGCAGTACCGCTTCAGAAGCTCTGACGCCACCTGCTGCAGCAAGAGCACGCCATCAAAGGTTGCCGGGTTCAGGCGGGTTTCGGGCAGGTAGAGGGTGTACCAGTTCGGGTCCCCCAGCAGACGTTGAATGCCATCCTTGGTGATGTTGAAGTTGTACCAGCTCCGTTCGCGCTTGAACCGCTCCAGCTCGAAAAAGAGCGTATCATAGTCCAGCAGAGCCAAATGCTGTTCACGCAATGACACCTTGTCCTTCTGTGTCGCCAGGGATGTACCGCGTGACTGCATGGCCTGAATGCGCGGGTACCAGTCGGCGACTACCGTGTTGTGCGTCATGTAGTCCGGGATATCCCCGACAGTGGGCACCGCTGCATCTTTCTTGAAGTCGTATTCCTTGCCGTCAGAGGCCTTCCGCTTAGGGCGAAGGATTTTAAGCTTCTTGCCGAAGTCATAGGTGACATTCAGCGGTATGGTAATGGTCTTGCGGCGCTCGTTGCCGGGTAGGCCTTCCTCTTTGAGGAACTCGCGGAACTTCTCCATGAAGTCGGCTTCGATGCCGAACACGTTGAGGGTTTCCAATTCCTCGATGAAGGTCGGCCGGAGCGGAGCATGGGAATGGCCGCTGCGCTTGAGGCTCCACTCGTAACCCTTCAAGCGGACACCGCGCCCAAAGAGCTGAATAATCTGCGAGCCTTCCGAGCGCCCGACATGCATCAGGCCCATGGTGCTGACGCGCCAGCAGTCCCAGCCTTCAACGAATTTCTTCGAGCCGATAAGCAGATTGACCGGTGACGTGGAATCCTTCACGGAGGCGAACATCGCCTCGGTAAAGTCACTGTCTTCCACGGTCAGTCGTGTGCCATTCTGTGCCGCCACATCTGCCACGTGGTCGCACAGGCTCTTGGCGTCACCGACGTTGATTAGACCGAAGGGCGTCTCGCTCGTGCCCACACGCAAGGCCACTTCGCCGGATTCGCCTTTGATACGATCCAGTGACAAATGGCCGCCTGCGGCATGGTTGAACAGCCTGGCGAGAATATCCCGGTAGAGGGCTTCAACAGTTTCGCCGCCATTCATGGCCCGGGCCAGATAGGTAAAGGCCCCGGCAAAGATGTCGTTCCCATCCTTGTCCAGCAGGCCGGTATCCTGGCCTTTGCCGGTGAGGATCTCGTGCATGCGCCGCGTAGCCACTTGGCTGTTGTCGAGGAAGTCGGCGATAAACTGGATGATGAGCGCCACGTCCGTGGCCACGATCTGTTCATCCTTGCTCATCTTGCCCGATGAAACCGTGCTGCCGACAAAGACCCACAGCGGCTTTTCCAGATTGAACGGCTCGAAATCCTTGGCCTTTTCCTCGTAGATCCGAAGCTGCTGATAAAACTTCAGCAGACAGGCTGTCATATAGATCGACTGCGTCTCTTCGAATGACCCTGGCAGGTTCAGGATCTGATAATCCTTGCCGAAACCGTCCTCATAGAACCACCGGTAGGAGTAATCAAAAACGACCGTCTTGGCGTAGCTGTTCTCAAAATCGGCATTGCCTGATGCCTGAACAGCCTGCTCGAAGGTGGCCGAATACTCGAAGGTGAACCCCTTAGCGCAGAGATCGGACCGCCGGGTAAACCAGACGCCTTCCTCTTTGCCGCTCATGCCACGATGCCCCTCGTCAACCAGAAGCAGGTTTTGATCTCCCAGGCTTCGCGTGGCGATGGTGTTCGGTCCCTCCTGATCAGCCAGCTTGGTAATCTCCAGCACATCCACGCGCTCAAGGCCCTGGGCCAGGCCGAACAGGCCGCCACGGGATTGCAGGTAGCTGCCTGCAGAAATATCGCTCTCGCGAAACTCGGTGATGTGCTGCTCCGAGAGACGCTCGTTGGGCGTCAGCAGGATGACACGGGAGAGTTCTTTATCCTTCCCATGCTTTGCGGCGTAGTGCCGGTATTGCAGCAGGTTGATGTGCATCAGCAGCGTCTTGCCGCTGCCGGTGGCGTTCTGCATGCAGAGCTTGTTCAGGTCATCCTCGTTGTAAGGCGGCACATCGGCGTAATCGTCCCAGTGGCGGTTGAAACGCTCAACGAATGCATTGAGATCGGCGAGCATCCCTTCACGATTGCCAAAAAAGCGGTCCAGGTAGATTTCAACAAAGATCAGGGTAAGCCATTGGTAGTATTTCCACCCAATGGGGCGGTGGCGCTTTTCGTTGATCGCCTGGGTATGGCGAACAATGTTCTGCTCATAGGTCAAGAGCATGTCCCGACTGATGCGAAAGCCCGGGAAATCAGCCGTTGGATCGGCATAGCTGAAGAGCGGGCTATCGCCGAGATGGTGGTAGAAGAAATGCAGATTATCCTTGTCCAACCCTTCGAGGCGCGGATCACGGATGGGTTCGGCCAATTTATGAAAGGGGCGAACCACTTTGCCATCCACTTTATGTTCAGCGAGTGGGTCAATACCGAACAAGCTGATAAGCCACTGGTTGAGCAGCAGCTTGTTGCGGAACTTATGCGGTTTGGGGCCGCGTGAACGTTTCTTTGCCATGTTAAGAATCCTGAATCTTGGAGTTAGGAGTTAGAATGGCGGTGCGATAGCCGTTCAGCAGCCTGCCGACCTCCTCGCTCATCTCCCATAGATTGTTTATTTCGATATACCCAAGGTCACGGGCCAGAATCAGGTAGTAGCGGCATTCTTCCAACGAACCCTCCGCAATATTCAGGAACCTTCCCTTGTCGGCCTCGGAATGTTTCCTAAACCCTTCAGCGATATTTGCCGGAATGGAGACAGCAGCGCGGCGAAATTGGGATGTCAGGCCATAGGTTTCCGTTTTCGGAAATGACTGCGTAGCTTCGTAAACACCCAGCACAAAAGCATGAGCTTTCTGCCACACAATCAAATCCTGAAAACTCTTCGCCGGTTTCCGCACGATTCTAACTCCTAACTCCTGCGTTCTAAATGCTGTCCCCATTCCACATGCGCTTCATGAACTCTTCTTCGATGAGGCGGACCTTCCAGTTCTCGTCATCCAGCTTCAGATTGGGCAGATTGTTGCTGCCGTTGACGTAGATGGTGTCGAACTCGAAATCGCGGGTGCTGATGCGGTTCTTCTGGAACCATTCATCCAGCATCAGGTTGTCCTGCTCGATGTCGTCGGTGAGCTTGCGCCAGACGACCAGGACCTTTTCCCGCTGGCCATTGTTGGGATTGGCCGCGTCCTTGGGCACCCAGCCCTCGACCTTGCGGAACCACCACGGGCCATCCTCGTCCTGCCGGATACGGCCATCCACCACCAGCTTGGTGTGCTGGTCTTCGGGCAGTTCCGGGTCCGTGATGCGCTTGAAGGTCGCCTGGAAGGTCTGCGGTACGGAGGTGTGCAGCACGCGCAGACCAATCAGATAGTTGAAGGTTTCGATCAGATCGACTGCACGGGTGGCGTACTCGTCCGTCCCCGGCTTCTTGACCTCCAGGGTGTAGGTGGTCGGATCGGCAAATGCGTCGATGTTGAGCAGCGACTGACTACCCCGGGTCTCCACATCCAGCAGGTAGCGGAGCATGTAGTCTTCCTTGAGCGCCGGATTGGCAGCTACCGCCTTTTTGCGCTGGGGATTATGGTCGAGGCGCAGGTTGTTGAGCGTGTCTTCGTAGGATTCCAGACGGACGTATTTGAAGCAGTGGGATATGCCGGTATGACGCGCTGTGGGTTTGCCGTCTTTCCAGCTTTCGGAATAGACCACCTTGGCGATGCGGGGCTTGAGAACGGTGTCAAAATAATCGCCCATTTCGACGAGGATGTATTTGCGCTTGCCGTCATCTTCTCGGTTCAAGTTGATGACCGCGTGACCCGTAGTGCCGGAGCCGGCGAAGTAGTCGAGAACTATGCGGTTTCTGGTATTCGCTATGAGAAGAATGCCTCTGATAAGCTCTATAGGTTTCGGATTACTGAATGCATTTTTGAATCCCATAAAGGAGGTCATTAGATCATTGGCACCTTGGTTGTGGCCAAACTGTTCGTGATGCCACCAATTTGTGGCACATTGCCCTTCATCTTCCCTCTCAAATTTGTAGTATTTCTTTCTGGGGTTTCCATCTCCATTTTTGGGAAAATAGATTCTTCCGTCGGCTAGTAACTTTTTGTAAGTTGTTTCTTCTCCCATCCATTCCTCATCAAGGAGCTTACCCGTTGGCGTTTCAATCATGTAGCGAGAGCCGCTTTGGTCAGAACCGACCTTCCATGGTTTTGAAGCCCAATCACCACGTGGGTCATTATCTGGATTTGAAAAGTCGCCAGTGAGATCCAGTTTTCCAACGCCAGCCTTTTTGTAGGAAGCCTGATTTTTGGCAAAGCTGATTATATACTCGGCCACCATGCCGATCATTTTCGTTTTATCGTTTGGTTGGTTATGTCTTCTGCGCCACGAAATTAAACCTTCAAAATTATGTTTACCGAAAACCGACTCCAGTAAATACTTGAGTGCTGCAATTTCATTGTGGTCAATACTTGAAAAGAATGTTGAATCATCAGTCATGGTTAAAGTGCTTTGCAGAATGCGATCTAGCATTAGTGCAATCCATGACGAACTTTCAAAGCTGTCTTTATATATGAATTTGCCCTGTTGTCGGTCTTGCTCTGTGTTATACGGCGGATCGATATACACGCATTTCACCTGCTCGCGATACCGATCCTGCAACAGGTTCAGCGCCTGGAAATTCTCCGAATGAATCAGCAGGCCATCGCACTGCTCATCGAAGTTCTCAATCGACGCCACCAGCCGTGCCTTGAAGCTGTCATCGAAGAAGCGGGTGTCCAGCACCAGCTTGTTGTTGGCCTTGAGGAACTCGACCGTCAAAGGTCGTGAGAACCCTGGACTGTGCAGTGAGGCCTGGATTTCGTCGATGGCGAACAGCTTGATCCACTCTTCACACTGCGCCTCGTTTGCTGCTACTTCCGCGAAGAGTTCCTCGGGAACCCGGTCGAGGGTGATGCAGTAGTTGGTTTCAACAATGAACTTCTTCTTGAGCCAGAGCTTTTTCTGGAAATCCTCAAGCTGGGCCAGAAAGTCGATCAGCTTGCCCGCGATCTTGCGCAGCACCTTGATCTTGGTCAGATAGCTTTCGACCGCCGGGGCGTCTGCGTTTTCAATGTCATCGAGGCGCATGACCTCGTTCTTGATGTAGAAGTCCAGCTCCCGGCGCAGAAAGCCGCCCAGGTCCTTATGGATGAAATAGTCCATGGTGTTGCGGGCGGTGTACTGGTTCACGTACTTGGCCAGCACGGGGCGCTTCTTGTCGCTGTCGGTCGGAGCGGGGACCTTGAACAGACGCAGATATTCCGCGACCTGTTTTTCGTGTTCGCCACCGGCGGCAGCCATGGCCTGGAGACGCTCCAGTATGGTCTCTACCGCCTCAGTGTTGCGCTTGTCCCGCCAGGTGTTTTCCTGGCCGGTTTTTTCCGGGTCGGGCCGGTATTCAAAATTGACGACCAGCTCGCCGGTTTCGGTCAGGGCGACGGGATTTTCGGCATGCAGAATGAAGAAACGTTTGTTGGCCTCGGAGGCCTTGACGTTGCCGTGCTCGCCCTCGGTGGCCTCGACGACGCGAAAATGGACCTTGAGCGGAGATTCATCCTCGGCACCGAGCAGGATACCGATTTGATTCTGCTGCCGCAGAGCGCGGATCTCTTGCGCCTGCCGCAAATCGAAAGTGAAGTTGGAAAAATACTCGGCGCTTTTGATGTAATACTGATCGGCGTTGGCCCAGTGCAGTTTCACTTCCTCGCCGTTGTACGGCACGGCAAAAGGCGCGGCCTTGCCGGATGTTTCCCGGGTGTAATAGCGACGGGAGATAAAGTCGCCGTCGTCGTAGTAGCGCTCAAAGAAGCGATATAGGTGGTCATACACATCGGCCTCGGCGCTGGCCGTATCCTTGATGGCTTCGTAGGCTGCCTCAGCCTCCTTGACCTTGGGTGAGTTTTCGGGGTCGGCAACGCCGTATTCCTTAGCCGCTGCGATTTCCTTGTTAACTTTCTCTTTCAATTCGGCTTTTCGGACTTCGTCCACATCACCGAAGGCATCCGCCACGATTTTCAGCAGGTCGGTGCCGATGAAGTCCTGAACTTCCTGCGCCTTGGCGTGCATGATGCGGTAGAAGCCGAAATCAAGATCCGGCTGGTCGAGCTGGAACAGCTCGGAAAGCTTCTTCAAAAGGCGGCTGCGAAGTTGTTCGGCAGATGGCATGGTTATCTCCTGATTCCTTAAATCACGCTCCACCGGATGGTGAACACCGGCGTGACAGTTGTTTTCTGTTGCATACGTTTTTCGAGCGATTCCACGAGGCGGTCACGCTTTTCAGCAATCTCGTCCTCGATGTCGAAGATCCGCTCGCGTAAGGTGCGTTTCTTACGCTCGAGCTTGGCGATTTCTTCCTGCAGGCTGTGCTGCTCCTCGATGGTGGGAGCCTGGCGGCTGCGCCGTTGCAGGTCGCGGATCTGGCGTTTGGTATCGTCCAATTCTTTTTGGGCCGCCATTTCCATGTCCTCGGCCCATTTGTCGAGTTGGTCGCGGGCTTCGGAGAAGTGGCGGTTGTTCTCCTCCAGGTTTTTGGCCAGGGTTGCCTTGGCATGGCGCTCCTGATCCCGCATGAGGCGTTCTTTGGCGGAATCCGGGATAGCTTGGACAGCGCGGGCCTGACCGCTGCAATTGAACAGCCTTTCGCAGGTTTCCTGGTCGATGTTGTTGCCCGCATCGTCCATTCCCGAGAAAAGCAGATACTCTTCGGAATCAAACGACTCGATATGCATATGCTGGAGGCTCAGCCAGCCGGATTTCTCCTTGAGCCGTTCCACAACTGCGATGCGGGTAGAGTGCCCGGAAATATCAAAAACGACTTCGGCAGGCGGGCAAGGTCTTTCCTTAGCCTCGCTCAATACGTGTTCTCCCAGAGGATGACTGAGCCGGTAGAGGTACTCCCCGGGTATATTCTCCTGGGTTTTGGAGATCAGGTGATACCGTCCGGTCGAGACATGAGGAGCCGGGCTGTTGTTCAGTGTGAAAGAGAAATCCGCATCATCAAAAACAGCATGGGTTTCCAGGGCGTGGCGGGTGACCGACCAAAACAGACGGCCAATCCGGTCCAGTCGTTCTTGGGTTCCAGCCAGGTTGACCTTCAGCCGCTCGTGCACGTCTTCGTCAAAATGCTCCAGCAGCATCTTGCGGGTGTCACGCATTCTGGTCTGAATCTGCTCATCGAGTTCGAATCGCAGCTTTTCAAAAGCGGTCTGAATTTCCTCTTCGCTCCGGCAGCCCTGATAGATCTCCAGGATACGGCGCTCAAAATCCACCCCGGCTTCGATAGAACCCAGAACATCGTCGCTGGCACCGAAAACGCCTGTGAATAGGTTGAATTTCAGTTCGAGCAATTCTTGGACACGACGGTCGGCCTCGTTGCGCTCGTTGAGGAAATTGATGACCACCACGTCGTGTTTTTGGCCGTAACGGTGGCAACGGCCTATCCGCTGTTCGATGCGCTGAGGATTCCAGGGCAGATCAAAGTTGACGATGGCCGAGCAGAATTGAAGGTTCAGACCCTCGGCACCGGCCTCTGTCGCGATCAAGACACTTGCCTGGTCACGGAAACGATCAATGATTGCCGCTCTGATGTCCACTTGACGAGAGCCGGTAGCGCGACCTGATTCCTTGTTGGCGGCAAGCCACTCTCTATAAATCTGACCGGAGGCATCATCCTTGTTGGTGCCATTGAACGTCAGCACCTGACCGGCGTAGCCATTCCCTTCAAGGAAGTCTTTGAGCCAGTTCTGAGTTCGCCGTGATTCCGTAAAGACGACCACTTTTTTGGCTGCGCCCATGTCTTCCATGACGCTGAAGCCAATGTCCAGGGCCTTCAGGAGCGCTCTGGTTTTTGTGTCGATGCCAAGACTTCTGGCCCAGCGAATGTAGTCAGTCAGCTCTTCAATTTCAGCACCCAGCTTTTCCAGATCAATCTTTTTAGCCTGCGGTTCCGGTTCTATCTCAGGTGTCGGGGATTCGTCATCGATGAGACCATCTTCTTCGTCCTCGAGGATTTCATCGAGCAGATCGTCATCAATGTCCTCACCAGAAATCAGGAGATCCAAGGCGCTTGCGTTCTGCCTGGCTTCGTCCCTCAATTTCAGCAGACGGTCACGCATGATCTCAAGCGTTCCGGCAACGGCGTGGGGCGAGGATGCCAGAACTTTTCGGACAAGAAGTATGAGCAGGTGTTTCTGCCCTGATGGGAGCGCATAGGTTTCGTCACGCATGAGATAGCTGGAAACCGCCTCATACAGTTTGTGCTCTTGCTCCGTGGGCTTGAATGGTCGGGTAATGAGTTTGCGCTCGGTGTAGCGCACGAATTCGATAACCTGGCTACGGAGCGAACGCCAGCAGAATGCGCCCAGGCGTTCCCGCAGGCCGGAAATATCACCGCCATAGTTGATGTACTGCGTTCTGAAAGATGCCAAGTCACCAAACAGCCGGTCATCGATCAGGGTCGAAAGGCCATAGAGTTCGAGCAGGGAGTTTTGCAGCGGCGTCGCCGTCAGAAGCAGCTTTTTGCGATCTTCTGTTGCCCAACGGATACGCTGGCCCAGCCGGTTGCTTTCCCGGTAGGCATTACGAAGCTTGTGGGCTTCATCAATAACCACGAGATCCCAGGCAATCTCTTTGAGTTCTTCCGCCCGGCTGGCGGCAAAGTGCATGGAGCAAATGATGATTTGCTTGTCCCTGAACGGGTTCGGAATACCAAGCTTTTGCTGGTCTTTATAGGTTTTTGCATCCAGAACGATGGATGGCAGGTTGAACTTTTCGGAGAGCTCCAGTGCCCACTGCTTCCGGAGCGAGGCAGGACTGATGACCAGAATGTTTCGCCTGCGTTCTGCCCAGTATTGACATAGTACAAGACCTGCCTCGATGGTCTTACCAAGGCCGACCTCGTCGGCGAGCAGCACACCCTTTGAAAGGGGTGAGCGTAATGCGAAAAGAGCTGCTTCAATCTGGTGAGGATTCAGGTCTACACATGCATCAAATAGCGCACGGCCAAGGCGGTCGACACCGGTGCCACCGACCCGGCTCAATTCATGCGCGTAGTAGCTTGCATGGTAGTCCGTAATCATTCTTCCGAATCCTTCTTATTGCGATCTGCCGCACCGCCAGCCTTCACCCACTCGTCGACTTCATCTTTCTTGAACTTCCAAAGACGGCCCATGCGATGGGCGGGCATCGCATGCTTGTCGATCCAGCGGTAAACGGT
>Ga0209606_1004049_pt1 | contig 14047 bp, 17 predicted proteins | sample AD_UKC057_MetaG_FD_184412 | JGI IMG/M metagenome (GOLD analysis project Ga0209606, IMG submission 184412) | Active sludge microbial communities of municipal wastewater-treating anaerobic digesters from USA - AD_UKC057_MetaG (SPAdes) (version 2) | ecosystem: Engineered > Bioreactor > Anaerobic >...
GAAACAGCTTAGTTTTTTCTTACTTTGTATTGTCCCGATATTAATCGGTATTGCGTATGAATGTTTTAGATTGTTAGGTTCTATAGATAAATTATTTGAAAAGGCTCCATATATTTTATTGATTAGTTTCTTTGCGCTTCTGCCATCAAAGCATGAAATTTCATATAATATATATGAACATATTGGAGAATGGCAAATTAGTATTGCTCTTATTACTCCGATAATAATTGCAGCTGATTTATATCTTAAGAAAAGAGTTGTTATTCCTTTAACTGAGGGTTCAACATTAGTCTATACCCTCGTCTTTAATTACTGGTTCTATGAAAATATTGGAGTAATTGATAATAATTTTAAAATATTCCTTGTTTCTATAATTATTCTATTTTCACTATATGCAGTCATGAATGCGCTAACATATGCTCCATTATCTAAAATCAATAGAATTATATTAAGTGTATGGAATACTGTTATAATGCTATTTTTAAGTATCTTTTTTGTCATTATGACTCTTTCGGGAACAAATCTGAAAAAACTAAGCATAATAATAACAAACTGTAATACTCTTGCGTTATTTGTGCTGAAATATTTTTTCGTTGGAACTGCTCTGATATATATTGTTTATAATTTACTTATGATTACTAATTTTTTACCAAACCCAAGAGGGTTTACTATAAAGAGGTATAAATCAGATTTGCACAATGTGGCATCTCAACACCTTGCTCGATATGATGATCGACAAACACATGTTATAACTTCTTTTCTTTTAATAATTCTATCTTGTTCGATTTTGTTTATCAATATTAACTATCGTTTATTGCCGCCATCTTTGATCATATGGTTTATATTGTTCTTATTTTCAATTTATGATTTCAATTCAAGAAGATATATGCAATGAGAGATCCAATAATGATTTTGTGCTATCCGCAACTGAGGCTTAAAGTTTCATGTGATTCTCGCTATGCTTTTCTTCGCTTGCCTAGCCCCAATAAATATTACTCAGGAGCCGCCCCCATGATCACTAACGAAATAATTTCTACCTTAATAAATCTTCAGCATTCGGCTTTTTCCGTCCTTATGGTCTCCGAAAGGAGTCGAATAAAAAACATTGACTTTGCCAAAAGAAGAAAGAAAAGATTTGTCATCAAGCAAACCCTTTTCATGTTTATCAAGCAGTGAAATCCCGTCAATATTTTCGGTGAGACTATCTTCATTGTTTTGTATTGATGTTTGAACATCTTGATTCTTGTTGAATAATTTATTGAACAAACCCATGAATATATCTCCTTTTCGCGAAATAAAGTTGAAACATTTCCGAACCATAAACGGCGACTTTCAGTTTGTAATTCTATTTAAGAGGTATTGTCAATGAACTTTTGATGTGACCTTATTGCATGTGAATTTTATGCTAAATAATATATTGCCGGAGAAGTAGTTTGATGGAGTATTTTGAAGAGAAGATTAAGCTACATGGTAGAGGGAAGAGGATCACGATGAATCGTTATCGTATGCAAAGAGGAATAAGTGGTTTATTTTCTGCTGAAAGCTCTGATTTTGGTATTGACAATTGATCTAAATATATTATTAAAACTTAAATTGTTTCAGGAGTAAATATTTTGAAAAAACTATTCTGTGTAACAGGCATCCTTTTATTTCTTTTTCTTCTTTCATGCAAACAAGCGAATTCTGAAGAAAGTCAAATCAAAGATGAAACGGTATATCAAAAGAAAGTACTTCCTGATAACTTTAATTATTCCCATGGAAAAAATGAGCCGTTACATTTCAGTATGAATTATGTTCATCCTCCAGTTTATATGAGTATGACAAAAAGTTCGGATAATGATCTGCCGCCGAAAGAGAAAATCTCAATATTAAATAAGGCAGGCGGATCAAAAAAAATTGAATCATACAGGCTCTACTTGGAAAGAAATTCCGATGATGAATTGAATCAATACCTTAAAGAAAATGTTCATTTGACGGACTTGAATAATGACGGATTAAAAGATATAGTAATATATTCTCATCCAATGTCTTTAGCTTCGATTGAAATATTTTTAAATGATAAAAACGGTTTTTATAAAATACTATCTTATACAGGCGGATATGCAGAGATTAAATTTGATTTTATCATCGGTAATACAAATTATTTAATCGTAAATGATTCCGAATCGGGAGGAGGATTATTTTCCTACACCACCATCTATGAGGTTTCTGATAAAAAAACATCCATTCATGAAAAACGTATTTATAATTATGAAACAATATTCCCGAAAGATTTTAGCAGTTATATCAAAGCCCATGTAATAAAGGATTCTGATATCTGGGCTGTTTATAATAAGCAAACAATTGAGGGTGAAGAAAAAAATTTATATCGTTCGGCAAGTATTCCAAGCGGTAGTGTATGCTATATTCTTAATTCTCATAAAGAGGACGGCGTCGATTGGTTTTTCGGTATATTCCCTCATGATGCTGAAAATGTTGATTTAGAAAGTAAAAACGATGGATTTTCCGGCAAAACCTTTTATTACGGTTGGATAAAATCTGAAAATATTAAAAAAGATTAATAATAGCTTAGTGATATTTACAATCGGTTAAATAAAAATGATGGAACCAGGTGATGTGAGTACACACTATGATCCGAAAAAGGTGTGGATTAGTGAGCTAATGTAAATGTTTAACCATGACTTTTTAAGAAACATAAATGCATTAAATCTGTATTTTTAAAATGTAATTAAACTATTATATTCTTCATCGCTTTTTAATTTTAGATTTTTATTCTGTTCTTCAATATATCTTCTTTGTATAACTTGAATGTGATAATTCTTTAACCATTCATACTTCTGTTTCACGCCATTATCTTCTGATTTCAATCCATGGTCGATTAAATCTTTATGAAGGTGTAAGAAGTCGCGATATTTTTTAAAGTCATCTTCAAACATACAGCACGCCGGTGCATAAGCATAATTTAAATAGCGCCCATGATTCTGATCGACTAAAGTTGATCCTTCTAAGAATGCATCTATGAATTCGTCTCTACTTAAAATAGATTTAGCAGCAGGATTAATTAATAGATCATTATCTATATATATTTTGGATCTTATGTAATCAATTACAGAGTTATCGATTTTAATAATAGGAGGATTTCCTTTTTTTTCTGCAATTTCATTTGCTTTTACAAGAGCGGGACCAAATATAATATCGTTCTCATCAAAAATGTTTCCTACTACAATACTTCCCCGACAAGTAATATTGTTAGTTCTTATTAGTTCAGTTTGAATCTCAATGCTTAGATTCTGGAATAAGTAGAGGATATCCTTTGTCCTTAACTCATTTAAGTGGAAAATTCGTATAGCGGTATCAGAAAACATTCTCCAACTATTGCCATCTGATAACACTGTTATTTTTTCCAAAGTTTTATAAATTGAATAAAGTCTATCAAAGGAAACTTCTGTAATTTCATTTTTAATTCCCAAAAGATCAATATAGATGACGATTGCTTCTGTATATTCATTATTCATGATGTGAATAATACTCCTTCTTGATATTAAAATAGTTTAAAACATAAAATTACAGAAAGGAAATTGAATCTGAAGTAAAAGAGCTATGCTTGCATTAGAAATTCAATTAGAAAATACAGCAAGTATAAAGCTAATAAATTTCGCCAATATTTTGTAATGTTCTATGGATTAAATTTAATTATTTTTAATTCCATTTGATTATTAATAATTCCAATTGTTTTTTTGTCACGAATATAATAACTGGAACCTTCTTCGATGTGTGCTATTACTCGGGACTCATTTGTTTCCAGATTAAGTACTTTTAAATCAGCTGTGTGTTTATCATTATTATTTAATTCAATGAAGAATAAGTGAGTAAAATCATCATCAATTTCAATTTTTGACTCATTGACAAGCAGCTCCGGAATTGAGATATCTCTAATTGAATCATCTGCTGTATCGACAATTTTAATTGTATTACATGTGAGCTGTGAAGGAGTATACATCAAGGCAATTTTAGTTGAAGACATTTTCAGAATAGAAATATTGCTGTTAAAGGTATACTTCTTTATTAACTTTGAATTTGAAGTAGAGACTATACTTATTGTTCCGCTTTCAGTAGAACTCTCGGTAATAATAACGACGTTTTTGTTGTCGATCGACGGTTGAAACCCGCAAACTGCCCCTTGATAAATTATTTTTTTATTTTTCCCAAATTTTATCGCCGATTGATTTGAAGGAATATCCTTTGGATTTGACCAAAATAATATCTGCCCAGCGCTATAATGTAATTGAACCAGATTTTCAGAGGAATAATTATTAATTGTACTGAAATGCTTTATGGGTCCCGAGTTTACATTGTAAACTTTAAATAAATCCATTTTATTGTTTCTTATCCGGCACAGGAAAAAAACAAAGTCATCATCATTTCTGTCTATAAATACATTAGAATATATTTGATCGTCTTTTGATATCGGATTAACTTTAGTTCCGGAAATTAAAATGCTTGTGCAAAAAAAAAGTAAAGACGGTAAAAGTAATAATTTCTTCTTAACAACTCCTTTATAATTCCACTGAATTGCTAACAAATCTGATATTATATCTTTTGTCAAATATCAATTAGATGAATACGTTTGATCATTAAAAATGTTGATTCGCATAATTTCGTAATACCATTTTGAGGTGGGTATTAATCCAAATACGAAATTATGGACAAATAATTGGAAATCGTAATTGTCATAAAAATTATAATTTTAATGGATCATATACATGCAAGTGGCAAACAGGAAAAACCCTCCTGCCACACCATAGGATATGCGGTTAATGCTTGAAGCAGAATCAGGAAAGATCCAAAGTGCGAAAGCACTTCGAATAAAGAAGAATGAGAGAAAAAAGAATTTAAAACGTCCGACGAAGTCGGACTCAACTCGGGCGACCGCAGCATCCGGCAAAGCCGGTGCGAGGAATTCGCCCGACAAAGAGCGTGAGGGGGTTGCAAAGGGGCGAGAGTCGGCGACTGAGACTTTCGCCCCTTTGATCTTCTGCATGAGACCATGCGAAACCGGATTTAAAGGTGTGAAACACCTTTTGTGTATTGCATGACACCATGCGAAAACCGGGCAAAGGGCGTGGAACGCCCTTTGAAAATTATTGTATGATCCATGCAGAAAAACAGATTCCAAAGGCGAAGCCTTTGAGTGTACTCCGACACTCGGAATCATCGAAGTCTTTGATTGTAACCCGACTCTCGGGAAAGGATTCCAAAGGCGTCAGCCTTATATTGTTGACATGAACTATAATAAAAGTTTTGAGTAATTTACTCAGGAGCCGTTCCATGATCTCTAATGAAATTATTTCTACCTTAATAAATCTTCAGCAATCGGCTGTCGCTTCGGGTAATCCTCCGTTCGCGGCAGTTATTATTGCCGGAGATAATATAATTTCAGCGTGCCATAATGTTTCGCGCTCTTCGGGCAATCCTCTCGAACATGCCGAGATGTCGGCCATCCAGTCGGCTATTAAGAATCACGGTTCTGCAATCCTCAAAGAATCGCATTTGATTTCTTCTAATGAACCTTGTCCGATGTGCATCGGCGCATGCATCTGGTCTGGCATCGCGAAGGTTTCTTATTTCATTTCACAGGAGCAGGTTGAAGCTGTCAGAGGTTGGGGGAAATTTATGCCGGCACGCAGTATCGCCGAAGCTGATGATTCGGACATTATTGTTGAAGGCCCGATTGCAAATGACATGATGCTTGAAATGCATCGTGATTTCTGGACAAGCGGAAATATTTCAGCGTTTAAGCATTCTATTCATCTGGCTGGCAGGTGAAAAAATAAGCACAAGAGCATAGAGTATGTTTTTGTTAAAATGTTATTAAAATCAATGGCGGGTGATTATGAATGAATCCATAGAAAATGTAATCTTTTCATGGAGCGGCGGCAAGGACAGTTCAATGGCTCTTTATGAAATACTTAATCAGAAAAAATACCAGGTCAGTGCGCTCCTGACGACTGTCTCTTCCCAGTTTGACAGAATAAGCATGCACGGGGTAAGAACTGTTCTTCTGGAACGACAGGCTGAAAGTCTCGGGTTGCCTCTTGAAAAAGTATTGGTTCCGTCAGGATCTTCAAATGAAGAATACGAAGCCGGTATGAGGGCAGTGCTGGATAAGTACCGCGCCAATGGTATTTCCAAAGTTGTTTTCGGGGATATTTTTCTCGAAGATCTTAAAAAATACAGGGAAGAAAAACTGTCTTTGCTGGATATGGAAGCAGTGTTTCCTTTATGGAAAAAAGACACGACTGAAATTGTTTCCTGCTGCGTGAATCTCGGTTTCAGAACAATTCTTACATGCGTTGATACTTCCGTTATTGATGGTGATTTCGCGGGAAGGATCATAGATGAACAGTTCATTTCTGAATTCCCGAATGATGCTGATATATGCGGCGAGAACGGAGAGTATCATTCGTTCGTATATTCGGGACCGATATTTAAAAAAGATATAAGCTTTTCCGTCGGAGAAAAAGTTCTGAGAGATAACAGATTCCGTTTTTGTGATCTAATTCCTGATTAGGAGTTTTCCGAATCTATTTGTCCGGTCCAACCCATGGATGGAATTTGCCGTAAAGAATGAACGGTATGGGTTTGCCTTACAAACTGCCGGACGGCACAGGAATGAACCCTGCAAAGCGATGCCTTAAATAAATGACCCAAAGTGCGAAAGCACTTCGAATAAAGAAGAATGAAATAAAAAAAACAAAAACGTCCGACGTAGTCGGACACAACTCGGGCGACCGCAGCATCCGGCAAAGCCGGTGCGAGGAATTCGCCCGAAAAGCACCGCGCAGCGGCGCCCTTTTCTTTCGTCCATTTCTTTTGGGCGACGCAAAAGAAATGGACAAACGGATTTAAAGGTGTGAAACACCTTTTGTGTATTGCATGACACCATGCAGCTACCGGATGAAGGGCGTGGAACGCCCTTTGAAAGTAACCCGATTCTCGTGGAAAGAATTTATAAGGCGAAACCTTGTTTAAAAATCTTTATGAACTTCATTTTCAATTGACATTAAAATTCAGTCAGATATATTTCAATTATATGAAAGGATATTTAATGTGGTTACTAAAGAGATGAAGACAGTAAATAAAACCGAATCCTCTGCATCAAAGGTTTCAGATAAATCCGCTAAAAAAAGATCAACTGATGGATCTTTGTCCCGCAGTGATTTGCCTAGGAAGGTTACTTCCTTAAGCGCGGCAAAAGCTGCGTCAAAAGTATTGCAAAATGCCAAAGCATCCGCAAAAATAAAAAAAGCGGCTGATTGCGCTATGCCGTCAAAAGTCAAATGAGTATCATAAATTATGAGCAATAATTACGATCATAGTGTTTTTATCAATGCTCCGTTTGACGAAACCTATCAGGAATTTTTGAACGCCATTACCTTTACAATCGCTTATTGCGGTTTTTTCCCGAGATGCGCGAAGGAAGCATATGACTCCGGAGAGATCCGTATCAGAAAAATAAATAATATAATCAAAGAATGCAAGTACGGTATCCATGATATATCATGTACCGGGCTGAATAAAAATTCACTGCCTCGGTTCAATATGCCTTTTGAGCTTGGATTATTTCTCGGAGCTAGATACTTCGGTTCAAAACCAGACAATAAAAAAGCATGTTTGATTTTGGATAAAACACCTTACCGCTACCAGCAGTTTATTTCCGATATCAGCGGTCAGGATATCAGTTATCATAATGAATCAAAACAGACTCTAATAAAACTCGTTCGTGACTGGCTGGCTCATTATACCAAACTAAATCTCGCGGGCGGCAGAACCGTGCTGAAAGATTATGACCGTTTTATTTCTGATCTGCCGGAGATGTGCGCCTTTCATAATAGAACTCCGGATGAACTGACTTATGTGGAATTCCGCAAACTTGCAATTGCATGGATTGATGAGCTGTTTAATCTGCGTTAGTATGTTATTGATTTTAAAAGGCAATATTATGAATAAAACAACAATTAGATTCCAGCAGGTCGGCGATGCTGAAAGATTTTGCGAAATTCTAAATAATGATAATTTTATTTATTTCTCAATCAGACCTTCAATCGAAGAAGAAAGAAAATATTTATCGCAGAATTTAAAAAGCAGAAAGAAGAACTTTGAATATAATTATACTATAATATATGATAAAAAAATCGCCGGTGCGATTGGAATTAAAATCAATCAGCATTCTACGCATATCGGTGAAATCGGATATTTTATCGATGAAAACTTCTGGAACAAGGGAATCGCTTCTAACGCGGTTAAGCTTATTGAAAAAATCGGATTTAATGAACTCAATCTTGAGCGCATTGAAATTGTGATGATGCCTGAAAATAAAGGAAGCATAAGAGTTGCGGAAAAATGCAATTATAAGAGAGAAGGGCTGCTTGCCGGTAGAATTTATAATAACGGAAAATATCATGATGCTTATATGTACGCAAAATTAAAGAATGAATATTCGCAAGCAGGCATAAACTGATAAGATTTTGTGTAAAGCTTGATTGAATCTTGCTTTATGATTTCAGTTTTAGTATCATTATGCTATAATACGCGGTATTATGTATCAAAAGGAGAAATTAAATGATTGCATCCGGACTTCGTTTGGCAAAATATTTTTTGATTTATTCTCTGTTTGCGCTTTTGGCTGTGATAATTCTTCTTATAGCAAAAGGCGGAGATTTAAGTTTTTTTGCAGGATTCATTCTTTATGTTACGGGAATGATTTCGTCATGTGTTTCTTTTATAATTTCGATAAGAACTTTGATTAAAAAGAAATATACTTCATCCGAACGGATTCCTCTATGTATTATTGCCGCTTTAAATGCACTCTATTTAATTTTAAGTTTAATATCTATATTGTTTGCTTTACTTCTTTTCTGTTCGTTCAGCCATTTATAAGAATAAAAAATCCAATTTGACTTAATCTTCCGGTCGGCACAACTATTACAATGATCAACAGGCATAACACAAATATCACACCTTCAGGCAAAACTGTTATTCTTCCGGGTGATATTCTTTCCGTTTTGGTTGAAAGAAAAAAGATACAGGAAGTTACTTTATCTGTTCTGGACAAGTTTTAAAAAAGTATATGATCGCGTTTATTTATTTACGTTGATTCGTTTTGATGTGAATCTTTTTCCGCTTTCATAAATAAAAACTTCTCCGCCGGATGCAACTTCTGTTTCCCCGTGAATCTCAAGCCATCCGCCTGAATTTAAAAGTTTTATTCTCTTTCCGTTGTATTCGTGTGTTTTATTGTCTGATGAATTTACGGGAACATGAGTGTGTCCGAAAAGAAAAGTTTCCGGTGCTGACGGAGCAGAAGCCTTATTGAAATCAGTTTCAAAGAGACGAAGCTCTTCAATTGATGAATCTATGTAATCATTGAATCGTTTTATTGTGTCAGCGTCTTTTTTTGATGTCAGATCCGAAATGTAATCCGAATTTCTGATTCTTCTCAGTCTTTTAACTGCCGAATCCGCTATAGCGTTATATATTATTTTTCTGATAAATTTCGGAAGCTTATGCGGAACGAGATACTCAAGCATTTCCAGGATGTATTTTCTTATTAAAACGCATTTTCCGCTTGTGATGTCTTTCTGCGTTTCAAGAATCGTTGCCGTAAAAGGTCCGGCCTGTCCAATGCCGGTTGAGCCGAGCTGGCAAAGCGGAAAATTTACTGCTACATAATCCTTCATGCAAAACGGATGCTGGATGTCTTTAATTATACGGAAAACTTCCGCAGTCATTGACCAGTATGATTCGAGATATTGCCCATGAGTCATTATAACGCTTTCATCGTCGGTGAAAAGATATACGTTCGGAAATGCGATTATAAAAGGAATGTACCCTGGAGTGCCGGGGATATTCTCCGCAATGAGATAGTCCAAAAACATTCCGCCATAAGGTTCTTCCGAAGAACGTTTACGTACTCCTGCGAGTTTTATTCTATCTTGAAAATTTACTCCTGTTCTGTCGTCAATAAAAAGCGGAACTGACATTTTAAAAGGTCTGACATTTTGATTTGAACTTAGCTGATTGATGACGTTTGACTGATATTCGATCGTGTCCCAGATGTTGTAGTCGTGATTTCCAGGAATATAAACAAATCTTTTAGCAATTTTTTCATTTCTAAGACGGGTAAAAAAGTATGCTCCCATGCGGTAAACATCGCCGTAATCATTTACGGCAAAATCCATTATATCTCCGAGAAAGATCAGATAATCGTTGTCTTTACCCAGAGCTTCGATCAGGCATGATAAATTGCAACCGTCAACGGGATTTCTTGACTTATCCAGTTTTACGAGTGTTGATTCAGGGTCTCCGATATGAGTGTCTGAAATTACAGCTAACTTCATGATAGACCGCCTTCATTTCCTTAAGTTTATGCGGAAGTCAGTTCCTTTATAGTCTGAAGAATTTCGCGTCTTCCGTTTTTATTAGTTGATGATGATAGAAAAATATCCTTTTTATCGATCTCAAGAACTTCAGCTATTGTTTCAAGAGATTTTTTCTGTTCGGGCTTTTTGAGCTTGTCTGATTTTGTAGCGATTATCGCCGTAGGTATGTTGAGTTCGGAAAGTTTTGTTATAATACGGCGTTCTTCTTCTCCCGGTTTTCTTCTGGAATCGATTAATAAAAATATTGCTTTCAAATTTTCGGATTCAGTAATGAATTTTTCAATCATCACGGCAAATTCTTCTTTAAGCTTTAGAGGAACCTTTGCGAATCCGTAACCGGGCAGATCGACCATCACCATTTCGTCATTTATATTAAAAAAATTGATTTTCTGTGTCATTCCGGGTTTGTTTCCGACACGAACAAGATCTTTGCGGTTTACGAGCATGTTAATTAATGAAGATTTTCCGCAGTTTGATCTTCCTATGAATGCAAAGTGGGGAAGGCTGATCCTGGGATAGTCTTTCGGATCGGTTGCGCTTTTTATATATTCAGCTTTTATTATTTTCATTATTTACCGTTGCTTTCATTATGATGGCATTTTCGCTGCCGTAATAGTTTTTCCGGCACCCTATTTCGGTAAAGCCATTTTTATTATAAAACTTTACGGCAGGATTATTTTCGTTAACCTCTAAAAACACTTCGCAGATTCCCGTTTTTGAAAGTGCGGTGAACATACGGCTCAAGAGTGATGCTGCCAGTCCCTTACGGCGGAATTTTTCAATAACTCCTATGCGCAGAAGTTCAGCCTCAAAACGGTTTGTTGAATAAATAATATATCCCGCGGCTTCTCCTTCGATTTCGATAATCTCAGATTTGTTAAGAGGATTCGCGAATGATTCCTGAATATTGTTCAAATCCCAGGAATTTTTGAAAAGTTTCTGTTCAATTTGTTCAATAGTTTGGGCATCGGCAGGTTCTGTTTGTCTGAAAAGAATGTTGCTCATTCTGATAAAAATGATTAATAAATTGAACTAGTCAAGCAATTGTTGAATATATGCTCTTTCTTTGCGTGACAGTTTCTGCGTTACAAAATAAAAAAGATTCCGTTGATGCAGAGATTGATTTTAAAAATTATGGGTTTTGTGTGAACATTGATGGCAAATATGTTTATAAAATCGCCATTATTTCAGCTAATTGCGGTATTTAATTTGCTGGTTTGAGTATTAGGAAATTTTTCCGACTGAACAGTTTAAAAATTATTCTTGACAAAATCATATTTCGGAACGAACTAAAAGGCAATCTGATGCACTTCAGATATATTTATCATTTTAAGGAGAATTTATATGAAGAGAGTGCTATCTGCTCTTGTTCTTCTCACTTTGGTACTAGGCGTAGCTTGTACTAAAAGAGAGAAGCGTACAGTAACTCTGTGGTCATTCGCAGACAATAACTGTGCAGAATGGAAAAAAAGAAAAGCTGATATCGACCAGAAGTTCAACATCGATCTACAGATCGAACTGGTTGCTCAGAACGCTTTCGTACAGAAACTTCAGGCTGTTATGATGGACGGCAAAGGAGTTCCTGATATGATCGAGTGGATGATCGAAAACAACAGAATCCTTAACGCTGATCCTGAGAAGAGCTTTGTTCTTCCTCTTGATGAGTTCGTAAACGATTCTAAAGCTTTCAAAAATGTTGTACCTGGCCGTGTTGCTTGGGTAAAATATGGAGAGCACACTTACGGTCTTCCTCACGACGTTCACCCGGTAGTTCTTATCTATAATGACACTCTTTGGAAAAAAGCCGGTGTTGATGTAGAAAAGATCGAAACTTGGGATCAGTTCTTCGAAGAATCTAAAAAACTTACTGCAGCTAAAAAAGGCGGAAAATCTGTTAATTACGCTCTTCCTTCTGGAAACGGCGGACTTGGCGATACTATGTTCATGATTTGGCAGCAGACTGGTTCTAACATTCTTACTAAAGACGGTAAACCATCTTTCACTTCCCCTGAATTTAAAGAATATGTAGCTAAATGGCTTGAGTGGAACAAAACTGGTGCATTCACTATGTGGGATTGGGGTAATTTCAGTGCTCTTCTTAAAAACGGAACACTTTGCTCTTACACTTCTCCAGACTGGTGGGTTTCACAGGTTGATGCTGCAGCTAAAGACGGAAAATTCCAGTTCAAAGCTCGCGCTCTTCCTGCTTACAAAGCCGGCGGTGCTGTGACTGCTTCTTGGGGTGGTTCATTCCTAGCTATTCCTAAAGGTACTCAGGATGCTGAACGCATCTATGAAATCATGGAATACTTGCAGTATGACGCAAGTGCAATCAAAGTTCGTTTCGAGGAAACTGGAATGCTTCCTCCTTTCTCATCTGTTTGGGACGATGCAATCTTCAAAAAAGAAGATCCTCGTTTTGGCGGACAGAAACTTGGCGAACTTCAGGCTAACCTTGCTAAGAAAATGCCTTCAGTTAACACTGGTGACATTTTCTGGGAAGCTCTTAGTGACTTCGGTCAGCAGTATACTGAACTTGCTTCAGGCAAAATCTCTCTTGATGATGCTTTGAAAAATGCTCAGGAAGCAGCTGAAAAGAGAATTAAGAAGTAATCTCTTCTAAAGCAAGATCTATAAACGGGGCGGCGAAAGCCGCTCTGTTTGTATGGAAAGGGACTACAAGGAGATATTAATGGCAGATTCAGTTGCTCAGAAAAAAAAACATAAACATAATAAGAATTACTGGCGAGAGGCTTTCAGCGGTTATTCATTGATAGCTCCTTTTATGCTTCTCCTTTTGATATTCAGTTTTTACACGTTCGCATATGGTTTTTACCAGAGTTTCAGAAGCGCACAGCTTTTGAATCCTGGTGAATTTATCGGACTTGCAAACTATAAAGAAGTTATAAGTTCAGTAGCCTTTTGGAAAGCGGTAAAAAACACATTTGTTTTTACCGGCGGATGTCTAATAACTCAGATTCCTATTGCCTTTGTGCTTGCAGTTATTTTGAATAGCCTTCCTCTCAAGCGTGTTCAGTCGGCTCTTCGTGCGGCCTTCTTTCTTCCGGTATTGATTAATACTGTAGTTATTGCACTCTTGTTCAGAATGATATTTAATCCAGATCAAGGAATAATTAACTGGATACTCGGGCTTCTTCATTTACCTAATAATTATAATTTTTTAACGGATTCACGTTTGACGATGCCTTTGCTTATCATTGTCTCCTTTTGGCAGTGGACAGGCTTTCACATGGTTTACTTTGTGTCGCAGCTTCAGACTATCGATCCTACTTTATATGAATCTGCAAAGATTGACGGAGCTGGAAGAGTTAAAACTCTTCTTCGTATAACCGTTCCAATGATGCGTCCGGCATTGACTTTTGTGGTCGTGACTTCGGCCATCGGAGGACTTCAGCTTTTCGATCTTGTATTCATGCTGTTCCCTGATGCCAAATACGGCCCCGGCGGTGCTGGAATGACCATGATCGCTCATATTTACGATCAGGGATTTTCTTCACAGTCCCGACTTGGTTATGCTGCAGCAGTAGGTTGGGTTGTTTTCTTTATAATTTTTATTTTCAGCTTAATTCAGCTAAAAGCTTTCG
>Ga0209606_1004053_pt1 | contig 14026 bp, 16 predicted proteins | sample AD_UKC057_MetaG_FD_184412 | JGI IMG/M metagenome (GOLD analysis project Ga0209606, IMG submission 184412) | Active sludge microbial communities of municipal wastewater-treating anaerobic digesters from USA - AD_UKC057_MetaG (SPAdes) (version 2) | ecosystem: Engineered > Bioreactor > Anaerobic >...
CTGAAGCCGTTGAGCCTGCTGGCGGCGGGCGGGGTCCTGGCGGGGTCGTTCCTGCACTACATCATCCACGGGCCGAAAACCCCCGATGACGACGTCAATACCAAGGAAGGGGGTGCATAGCCATGAAGAAGGGGATGATTCAGGCGACGGACGCGTTTGAGCGGTTGACCCACTGGGGTCTGGCGATATCGTGTTTGGTCCTGTGCTTGACGGGACTGGGGATGATGTTCCACACGTTCAACTTCATCGGGAGCTTCTTCGGGGGCTTGAAGGCGTTGAAGTACGTCCACAACTTCACGGGGATCGTGTTTGCGTTTGCGTTGTACGGGGCGATCCGGATGTGGTGGAAGGAGGCGGGCGTTTTTTCGATGCCGGAGGACCTGGACTGGATCTTGTGCGCGGGCGGGTATCTGTGGCACGTGGACAAGGTTCCGGAGGTTGGGAAGTACAATCCGGGTCAGAAGGCGTTTTTCCTGACGGTTGCGGCGTTCGGGGCGGTGATGGTGGTGACGGGGCTGATCATGTGGTTTCCGCTGGCGTTTCCGTCCTGGCTGGTTCGGTGGCTGTTTGCGTTGCACGCGTTGGGGTTCGTGGCGATCTTCGCGTTTTTCTTCATTCACCTTTACCTGGGGACGATCGGATCACCGGGGAGCGCCCCGGCGATGTTTTCGGGCTGGGTGACGCGGGCGTGGCTTTTGAAGCAGCACGCGAAGTGGTTGAAGGAGATGGAGGCGGAGGGGAAGCTCGTCGTTTACGGCGAGGAGAAGAAGGAGGCGCACGGCCACCACGGCTGAGTCGCTGACCGGTGCCGGCCGGAAGGGATTGGCCGGCCCTGCGAGGATGAACCGGGGGCCCGTTCACGCAAGGTGAGCGGGCCCTCTTTTATTTCACGAGGCGGAAGATCGCCTTGAAACGGGGGTCGGCGGCGGTCTTCAGGAGCTCGAAGAGGACCGTCTCCGTCGAGGTGATCGACGCGCCCTCCCGGCGCAGGCGCTCGAGGGCGAGCTCCCGGTTCCGGGCCGTTCGGGAGGAGACCGCGTCGGCGACAATGTGGAGCTCGTAGCCGGCCTCGATCAGGTCCAGGGCCGTCTGGTACACGCAGATGTGGGCCTCGATGCCCGTGAGCAGGATCTGCCTGCGGTCCGCAGCCGCGAGGGCGTCCGTGAAGGCGGGAACCGCCGAGCAGCTGAAGCTCTCCTTCCGGATGGGGGCGGTCCCGGCCAGGAGCGGGGCGAGCTCCGGGATCGTCGGTCCCAGTTTCTCCGGGGTCTGCTCCGTGACCACGACGGGCAGGCCGAAGACCTTCGCCCCGGCGATGATCCGGGCCGCGTTCGCGAACAGGGCCTCCTTTTCGTCCATGGCCCGGGCCAGGTTCCCCTGGATGTCGATGACGACGAGGAGCGCCCGCTCTTCGGAAAGCCGCATCCCGTTTTCCCTCCCGCTTTTTGCCCCTCCTTAACATGATCTCCGCTTGTTTTCAACGGACGGCGGTGATATGTCCCGCAGGAAACGGGGTCGGGTCCGCGCGGGCTCTGGGTTGCGCGGCCGCCGATCGAAGCGGACCACAACGCCAACGAAAGGGAGGAAGACATGCTCGGACTCATCGCGAAACTGAAGATCCAGGAAGGCCGGATGGACGAGGCCCTCGACCTCTTCAAGGGGCTCGTCGCGGACGTCAGGACGGAGGCGGGGACGCTCTCCTACACGGTCAACAAGGATACGGCCGCCCCCAACGTCATCGTGGTCGTGGAGCGCTACAAGGACGCCGATGCGCTGACGGCCCATTCCTCGACCCCCCACTTCGCCGCCTTCTCGAAGCGGATCGCGGGGCTTCTCGACGGCAAGATGGAGATGAGCATCCTGGAAGAGGTGGCGTCGATCAGGTGAATGGGGCCTGGGCTTCAGGCGTCGGGTGTCGAGCCTGAGGACCGCGGCGTAGACGGCAAAGTTCGAACGTGCCGGAGTTCCAACAGGAGATCCCAGTCGCTGGCCTTGTTTTTCCTGAAGATCCGGAAGCGGGCCGCGGAGGCCTCCAGCTCGATCAGGGCGAAAGACGGGCCGGTTCTTGTGCCGGTATGCTGGTCGCCGGGATTGCACAGGACGACCCCGTTCTCCCGCTGGAGCACGGGCTTGTGGGCGTGGCCAAAGAGAAGCGCGTGGGCGCCCAGATCCTTTGCCCGGGCGGCCATCTCCCGGAGGTACGTCTGCCAGGCCGGTTCCGGATTGTAGGGGTTCATGCCGGTCTCATGGCCGTGGGTCAGGAGAAACTGCCAGCCCTGGACGTCGATCGCGGTCTGGTCGGGGAGAAGGGGCCCGCCGTGGTCGTTGTTGCCCCGGACGCCGCAGAACGGGATCCCGGCCGCCTCGGCCGCCTGCCGTCCTTCGCGGATGCCGTCGCCCAGATGGACGAGCAGATCCAGCGGTCCGAACCGGCGGACGGCGTCCCGCATGTCGTCTTTATTGCCGTGGGTGTCGGAGAAAGCTGCAATTCGCATCGGGTGGGTGGGTTGTCGTGACAATGGAGCCCCCCGCATCCGTCATCGACCGTTTCCAGGCTTGGAACGCGGGGTTTCTTTTTCGGGTTCCGGGAAGGAATGACGGACCGGCAGGCCGGCCCGGGCCAGGGCGCTCGTGAGGGCGAGACCGGGAACGGACTCGCGCAGGAAACCGCCCGCGGCGAGGAGCGCCTCGGTGGAAACGCCCGTCTCGATCCCCATCTGAGAGAACAGATAGACCAGGTCCTCCGTGGCCACGTTGCCCGTCGCCCCCGGGGCGAAGGGGCAGCCGCCCAGGCCGCCGAGAGCGCCGTCGAAGGCGCGGATGCCGGCCTCCCAGGCCTTGAGGGCGTTGGCGAGGGCCAGGCCGCGGGTGTCGTGAAAATGCATGCCGAAGACGATTTCCGGGAAGGCCTCCCGGCAGGTGTGGGCGAGCGCCTCCGTCTGGCGGGGATTGCCGACGCCGACCGTGTCGCACAGGGTGATCTCGCCGACGCCCGCATCGGCGAGGCGCCGGACGTACGCCAGCACCGTCTCCGCGGCGATCCGCCCCTCGAACGGGCAGCCGAACGCGGTGGCCAGGTCCACGCGCAGCGTCGCCCCGCTGCCGGGCAGGACGTCCGTCCGGATAACCTCCAGGGCGGCGAGGGATTCCTCCGGGGTCTGACGGACGTTGGCGAGGTTGTGGGACCGGCTGACGGAAAAGAAGAACACGAGCGTGTCGATGCCGCTTGCCACGGCCCGGCGCGCGCCCCGGACGTTGGGGACGAGGGCGCTCAGCGTCACCTCCCCGAGATCCCGCACGCCGCCGGCCACGGCCTCGATGTCGGCGAACTGGGGAATCGCCCGCGGGTGCACGAAGGCCCCGATCTGGATGTGCTTCAGCCCCGCATCCGCCAGGCGCCGGATGAGGTCGATCTTCCGCGCCGTCGGGACGCAGGCCGCGAGGTTCTGCAGGCCGTCCCGGGGGCCGACCTCGCAGATCCGGACCCGCGCTTCTCCAATGCCGGCGATCCCGCTCCCGTTTGGCGCAACCGCGTCCGCGTTCATGAGATGTCCGCCACCCTTTCGATGCGCTCCATGACCTGCCGGAAGATGCCGGCCTCGCTTTCCGTGACGACCAGACGGGCGGCGCCCGTCGGGCAGAGGTCCACGCACCGGCCGCAGGACTTGCAGGACGCGCCGATGACGGCCCGGCGGTCCTCGATCGCGAGGGCCCCGACGAAGCAGGCCGCGACGCACCGGCCGCAACCGTCGCACGCGCCGGCGTCGATCACCGTCTCCAGCCCCGGCAGCTTCCTGCTCGCCCGCTCCAGGTTCGGGCCCCGGCGCTTCATGTGGGTCCGGTAGAGGCAGCAGCAGTCGTCGCAGAAGCAGATGAACATCAGCCGGCGGAAATCCGGCAGACCGAAGGCGACGGGGTCGATCCAGACGTGGGCGATGTTGGCGACCAGGCCCGCGGCGGCGGCCTTCTCCACGTGGGCGACGGCTTCCTCGGCCGTGGCGGTGTGACCGTGGGACGGGTGGATCCGCCGGGCGGCCTTTCCGAGGGCGATGCAGCCGATCGTCTTCGGGTGCTTTTTGCAGTCGAATTTTCCCCGGCAGATGCACTCGTCGAGGATGAAGATCTCCCCAGCCCGGCGGACGACCTCCGCGACGATCCGGCGCGGCAGGATGACGCTGTCCGGGGCCGGGATCGCGACGTTGAGGGGGATCGTCGTCAGTTCGTTGTGGGGATAGGCGAAGAAGGGATTGATGATCCACCGGAACCCCGGGGTGTCGCTCAGCTTCCTCGCCCAGGTCATCAGCGGCCACGACAGGCGGACGGCGATGCGGACGAAGTTCTTATTCGGTCCGTAGCGGAAGAGGTTCATCGCGGCCTCAGGCATCGATGACGCCCCACTTCAGGGGCAGCCACCAGGTGAAGCCGAAGAGAAGGGTCTTGAACGCCGCCGTCCCCGCGCCGATGCCGCGCGACCGGCCGACCTGGATGCCGTGGGGGAGCTCGGCGACATGGAGTGACGCGAAGAGGGCCAGAACGATCGTCGTCTCGAGCCCGCGGTCCGTCAGCACCCCGTACCCGACCAGGGCGATCAGGAGAAAGAGCCCGACGGTGCCCGTCATCATGAACACCCAGAATCCCTTCGACGTCAGCATGGATTCCTCCTTGGACAGGGGTTGACGGCGATCCTATCGCTAAATTTCCCAAAAGTCTATCGGGAAACAGGACCGGGGGTCCGGCGGCGCCGTTCGTCCTCCGGCCGCGAACGCCGCCCGGCCTTTCCCGAACATCGGCCGGAGCGGCGACGGGAAATCGCGCATGTGAGTCCGTCATCCCGTTATTCGTTGTGCGGCCCAGGGCCTTGTGCTATAGGAAAGAGGAAGTTCTCTCATCCCTTGTCCAAGGATCTTTTCAGCATGCTGTTGGGCCGGTATCTCTTCCAGTTTGTCTTCATCGATCAGGCGATCCTTTCCGAATTCAAGGGGATCGATTTCCGTGGCGCCTTCGGTCCGGCCTTGAAGAAGGTGGTTTGCGCCCTGAAACAGGCGGACTGCTCGGGCTGTTCCCTGTCCCGGCGCTGCCTGTACCCGCTCGTCTTCGGGGGCGCCGAGCACAAGGACCGCCGTGCGCCCTTGACGGCCCGGTCACGTCCCGTACGGTCGGTTGCGCGGCTGCCGGGAAGACCCCTGACGATCGTGGTACGACAGGATCAGGAGCGGGCGAAGGAAGCGCGTGACCGGCTGGCGACGTCCCCGCATCCCTGTGTCATCGAGCCGCCGGACAGCGCGCAGATCCGCTTCCATCCCCGGGAGGCCTTTGCCTTCGAACTGCTCCTCTTCGGCAAGGCCAACGAGAGCATTCCCTATTTCGTCCAAGCCTTCCAGCAGATGGGACGGATGGGCGTGGGCCGGTCCGTGGAGGGCCGCCGGGGCCGCTTTCTGCTACAAACGGTCCGGGCGGCCGAACGGGTCCTGTATGCGGGGGAAGGACAGCCGATCCTGGACGAGGCGGCGACCGTGGATTTGAAGAAGCGCCTGCTGTACGATCTGGCTACGGTGCCCGCCGACCTTTCCGGGTCCTTGACGGTGCGTCTCCGCACCCCCCTGAAGCTCAAGTCGGGACGTCCGGAGAACGTTTCGCTGCCGTTTGACGCCCTTGTCCGGGAGACCCTCCAGCGGGTCGCCTCGCTGTGTCATGCCTTCGGAAACGGCGAACCGGCCCTCGATTATCGGGGACTGACTGAAAGGGCCACGCAGGTGCAGACGCTCGGCCAGGCGCTCGAAGCGGTCAATCCAATCGACGGCACGAACCGGCGGGAACGGGAGTTGCTCCAGGGCGGCCTGACGGGCGAGGTGAGGTACGGGGACGGATGGGCGGAATTCTTCCCGCTGCTCCGTTTTGTCGAACAGGTCCACCTGGGAGAGGAAACCACCTTCGGCCTGGGAAGGATCGAACTGGTGCGGTCGGCGTGACCCTTCAGAGGCCCTGCCTCAACGACGGACCGGCTGAATGGCGACGGCGACGCGCCGGCGCAGGTCCCCGGAGGCGCCGGCCAGATAGTCCCGCGTGCAGCAGAGGGTGTCGATCGCGGAGACGATCCAGGATTCGGGATAGAGGGGCGGGACCGGCGTCAGCGGCCACATGTGACGGAGGATAATGTTCTCCTCCTTGGCGGTGAGTTCCGTAATGCCGCGGGCGTTTTCGAGGGCGATCCGGGGATGGCGGAAACCGTGCCCGCGTGGCCCCTCGCGCAGCCAGTCGTAGTGAAAGAGGTCGTGGAGAAGGGCGCCCCGGGCCGTCATGGCGGCGTCGAGGCCCAGCCGTCGCGCGAGGCAGTAGCTGATCCAGGCGACCTCCAGGGAGTGTTCCAGGCGGTTCTTCCAGTAGTGGTGGCGGTAATCTTCGAGGGCGCGGACCTCGGGATGGTCGAGCAGGGACGCGACGATCTCCAGAAAGGCCTGCATACGGACTTGCGCGTCGCGCCGTCCGTTCGTTGCCCGCTTCTGGGTGAGGAGCCGGGTGACGGTGACGGCAAAATCGACCATCATGAGTTCCAGCAGGGCGATCGCAAGGATCGTCCAGGGCAGCGGGGAAAGGGCGTAGAGGGTCAGGGCGGCCGGCAGGAAGGCGTACTGCAGGGCGAAGGCCAGCGCGACCCAGAAGAGGGCGAACTTCGGACAGACGTGGTTCCCGAAGGTCCAGCGTTCGTCCGCGTAGTCCCAGAGGCGCACATTCAGAAACCGCTCCAGGGACCAGCCGGTGAAGAACTCCAGGGACGTCGTCGCGACGAGGAAGACGAGGCCTTGGGCGAGAATATGGCCGGCCACGACCACGGGCTTCGAGAACAGGAGCGATCCCAGGCCGGGAAAGGTGGAGGCAAAGGCCGCGCCGAAGAACAGGAGCGGCGCGTCCGGGGCCTGGAGCCGGACCCCGTTCAGCAGGACCGCCCCGAAGCCGTAGATCGGCAGATACGGGCCTTTCAGCAGACCCGGATCTACAAAGCGCCCGGCCCGCCAGGAGCGGTAGACGCACTCCAGAGCCCATCCCGTAACCGCAAAGAGGGCGAAAACGTAGAGTTGCTCGAGCAGTCCGAGGGTCATGGCGCTCAAGCCTTTCTTTGCCTGACGGTCAGGCCGTTGCAGAGGATCTGGTAGAGGGCGGCGGCCTCTACGCCGGGATCCGCGTCCCGGGCGGTCGCTTCGCCGGACGGGGGTGCGGAAGTGGAGAAGCCCCGCACCACGTATCCGACGATCCGCGTCGCCTTGGCAACGTCCGGGGCGGAGAAAACCCCTTCTCGTGCTCCCTGCTCGAGGATGCCCCGCAGGATTCGGACCTGGACCGAAAAGAGGCGCTCCCGGGCGGTGGCGATCCGGGACAGGAAGCGGTAGGACGGGTCATGTTCGCCGGTGAACAGGAGGGTTTCCTCCCTGACCATCGCCAGGCTTTCCCTGAGGAAGACCTTCAGCTTTTCGAGTGGGGAGGGGGCGGCGTCCATCGCCGCGGTAATCCGGGCGGTCAGCAGGCCGATCTCGCGGTCCAGTGCCTCCGCGTAGACCTGTTCCTTGCTGCCGAAGTAATTGTAGATCGTGGCCTTGGCGACTTTGGCCGCCCGCGCGACGTCGTCGAGGTTGGTCTTCTGGATGCCGTAGCGGCGGATCATGCGCTGGGCCGTCTCCAGGATGGCGTCCCTGATGTTGGCCTTCATGTCTCTCCCTCCACGGGTTTGTATGTTTGTACTTATTGACTCCAAAAGTATAAATACTCGGCCGTCGTTTGTCAAGGGGAAAGCGGGGCGGATCGTGCGGCGGGTAACGGCGGGAATCGATTAGGACTTGACAGTGCGGGGGTTTTCGGGTAGGAAGAACGCCCAGTTGTGAAAATTCGGGAACGGGAGGAACAGCTTTTGGCATCACACAAATCGGCGGAAAAGCGAAGCCGCCAGTCGGGAAAGAAAACCCTGCGCAATACCATGATCAAGTCGAGCACGAAGGCGCGGATCAAGTCCGTCCTCACGGCGGTGGAAGCGAAGGATCAGGAAGGGGCGAAGGAAGCCTTGGCCGTGGCCGTGCCGGTGATCGCCAAGGCCGGCGCCAAGGGGATTTTTACCAAGAAGACGGCCTCCCGGAAAATCTCCCGCCTGACGAAACGGGTTAACGCGACAAAAAAATAGCCCGGATCAGAACCCGGCGGTCATCAGCGCGAACGCCCTCTCCGCGGTCTCACGGGACAGCGTGATGAGGGTGTTTTTGCGATTGGCGTCGGTCTGGACCTGACTCGTATCGCTCGCCAGGTAATCCACGTACCAGGAGAAATGGTCCGTCCGCCAGAGGGTACGCCCCCCCTTGGCGTCCGTGAAGGTCAGCGACAGGGAAACCGTCATCCGCTGCTGCATCGCGAACCCCGCCTGGCTGTAGGCCACGGCGTCGGTCAACAGACTGTTGATGGCGCCCGTCAGGATGGCGTCCGCCTCGTCCCGGTCCGCGACGACGCGGTACCGCGTGCCCTTGATGAATTCCCGGATGAAGGCGTTGCGGAACGCGGTCTCGATATCGGCCTCCGCCGTCCGGTTGGCAAAGGGCGCGACATAAACGACCCGGATGGCGGGATCGACGCCGTTGTCGCCGCCATACGGGCGGTACCCGCAGCCGCCGATCGCCAGCGCACAGACCGCCCACATCATCCACAGAAACGCCGCTCGCTTCCAGATCGTTTTGCCCATCGTCAAGACCCGCTGCCTGTCCCCGTCCGTCATCCCCGAACGACGATGTTCACGAGCTTCTTCGGGACGTAAACCTCTTTGATGACCGGCCGGTCCCCGATGAATTCGCAGATTCGCTTGTCCGCGCGCGCGGCCGCCTTAATCCGCGCTTCCGATTCGTCCGCGGGGACCGTGATGCGACTCCGCACCTTGCCGTTGACCTGCAGGACGATGGTGATTTCCTCCTCCGCGGCAATCCCCGCGTCGAAGCCGGGCCAGACGGTGTCGGCGAGGGCGTCCGTCTTTCCGAGCAGCGTCCACATCTCCTCCGTAATGTGAGGGACGATGGGGGAGAGCAGAACGACGATCGCCTCGATGGTTTCGCGGACCACGGCGAGGCCGACGGCGTCCGACTTCTCCGGACGCTTCGTCTGGTACAGGACGTTGACGAGCTCCATGACGGCGCTGATGGCCGTGTTGAAGTGAAAGCGATCCTCGATGTCGGAGGTCACCTTGCGGATGACCTGATGGGTTTTGCGCCGGAGCGCCTTCAGGTCCCCCGTCAGCTCCCTGTCGCCCGCGAAGGGGGAGGTCCCGCGGAGGTCGTCCAGGTAGTCCATGACGATCCGCCAGGTCCGGCTGATGAAACGGAACGAGCCGTCCACCCCCTGGTCGCTCCATTCCAGATCCTTCTCCGGCGGGGCGGCGAACAGGCAGAACATCCGGACCGTGTCGGCCCCGTACTTTTGAATGAGGTAGTCCGGGTCGACGACGTTCTTCAGGGACTTCGACATCTTCTCCGTCTTACCGACCTGGACCTCCCGGTCGCAGTGGGCGCAGCGGCCGTCCCTGGCTTCGTCGGGATAGAGGTAGCCGTGTTCGGCGCAGCGCATCGTCTCCTTGCAGACCATGCCCTGCGTGAGGAGGTTCGTGAAGGGCTCGTCCACCCCGACCACGCCGAAGTCCCGGAGCATCTTGGTGTAGAAGCGGGCGTACAGGAGGTGCAGAATGGCGTGTTCGATCCCCCCGATGTACTGATCCACGGGCATCCAGTAGTCCACCTGCCTCCGGTCCAGGCCCGGCTTGACGTTGCAGGTGGGCGAGCAGAAACGGTCGAAGTACCAGGACGACTCGACGAAGGTGTCCATCGTGTCCGTTTCCCGTCGGGCCGGCCCGCTGCACACGGGACAGATCGTCTTCCAGAAGGCGTCGTGTCGCGCCAGGGGGGATTCCCCCGTGCCGGTCAGGTCTATGTCCCGCGGCAGGACGACGGGCAGGTCCTGCTCGGGGACGGGAACGGACCCGCACTTCTCGCAGTGGATCACGGGGATCGGCGCCCCCCAGTAGCGCTGGCGGGAGATGCCCCAGTCGCGCAGGCGGTACTGAACGGTCTTCTTGCCGCGGCCGAGGGATTCGAGGTGCTCCGCGATCGCCTCCAGGGCCTTCAGGTTCTCCATGCCGTCGAACGGCCCGGAGTGGATGAGGACGCCTTCGTCGACGTAGGCCTCCGTCATGGTCTTCGGGTCGAGGGTCGTGCCGGGAGGCTGGATGACCACGATCTTTTCGAGGCTGTAGCGCTCGGCGAATTCGAAGTCGCGCTGGTCGTGCGTCGGCACCGCCATGACGCATCCCGTGCCGTAGTCGGCGAGCACGAAGTTCGCCGCATAGATGGGCATGCGGAAATTCGTCACGGGGTTCAGGCAGAAGGTCTCGAGGAAAACGCCCTCCTTGTCGTAGTAATCGGAGGTCCGCATCATCTTGTCCTGCTTCTTGACCTTTTCCACGAACGCCTGGACGTCCGCCTCGCAGGCCTTTCCCCGCGCCAGTTCCAGGACCAGGGGATGTTCCGCGGCGATGAGCATGAAGGTCGCGCCGTAGATCGTATCCTGCCGTGTCGTGAACACCCGGATGTCCTCGCGCCCGTCCTCCATCGGGAAGGAGAGTTCGCAGCCGTAGCTCTTGCCGATCCAGTTCTTCTGCATCGTCAGGACCTGCTCCGGCCAGCCGGGGAGCCGGTCGCAATATTCGAGCAACTCTTCCACGTAGGCGGTGATCTTGAAAAACCACTGTTCCAGGTCCTTCTCGCCGACCTCGGCGCCGCACCGCCAGCACAGGCCCGCTTCGACCTGCTCGTTGGCGAGGACGGTCTTGCACTGGGGGCACCAGTTGACGCTGGAGCGCTTCTTGTAGGCCAGGCCCTTCTCGAACATCTTGAGGAAGAAGAGTTGTTCCCAGCGGTAATAGTCCGGCTCGCACGTCGAGATCTCCCGATCCCAGTCGTAGCTGAAGCCCATGCGCTGAAGCTGCCGGCGCATGTTGGCAATGTTGTCGTTCGTCCAGACGGAGGGATGGATGCCACGGTCAATGGCGGCGTTCTCCGCCGGCATGCCGAACGAATCCCAGCCCATCGGGTGCAGGACGTTGAATCCCTGCATTCGCTTGTAACGCGCCACGACGTCGCCGATGGTGTAATTGCGGACGTGTCCGATATGGATGCGGCCGGACGGGTAGGGGAACATCTCGAGCAGATAGTATTTGCGCCTTGCCGGGTCCTCCGTGACGTTGAAGGTTTTCCGTTCGGTCCAGATCCGCTGCCACTTCTCCTCGATTTCCTGAGGAGCGTATTTTGCATTCATGCTGTCGTTATCCTCCGTTGATGGTATCGCGACCGGCCGCCGCCGGCGGCCGGTTCTTTTAGGGCGTATCGATCCCGCCGGCCAGCGGCCCCGCCAGGGGAACGTCGGCCAGGAGGTTCTGCTCGCGAAGCTTGGCGTAAAGGGCGTCCAGAATGCCGTTGATGAAGGCGCCGGAGTTCTCCGAACCGAAGATCTTGCCGAGATCGATGGCCTCGTTGAGGGTTACTTTCGGGGGGATGTCGGGGCAGTGGAGAAATTCGTAGACGGCCATCCGGAGGATGCCCTTGTCCACCCGGGCCATCCGTTCCAGGCTCCAGTTCTCGGAGCAACCCCGAATCAGTTCATCGATGGATCGACGGTTCGACCACGTTCCCTCGACGAGGGCCGTGGCGAAGGGCTTGACCTCCTCCGGGGCGCCGTAATGCGCCCAGAAGAGGCCGAGGGCATCCTGAACATCGATCCACTCCAGGACGTCCAGCGCGTAAAGAACCTGCAAGGCCGCCTCGCGGGCCTTTCTCCGGTACCTCATTCAAGCCCCTGTCAGCCGCGGGGACTCTTCCCGGAATCCGCCGGTCAGGATTTTCCGCCGCTGCGTCCTGGAAAAGATCATAGCGCCGAGAGTTTCTTGAACAGGTCCACCATCTCGATGGCCGTCATGGCGGCGTCCCAGCCCTTGTTGCCCGCCTTCGAGCCCGCCCGTTCGATGGCCTGCTCGATCGTGTCCGTCGTCAGGACGCCGAACGCGACGGGGACCTCCGTGTCCAGACCGACGCTGGCGATGCCCTTGGAGACCTCGGCGCTGATGTACTCGAAGTGGGGCGTGGCTCCCCGGATGACGGCGCCGAGGCAGATCACCGCGTCGAAGCGTCCCGATTTGGCGAGCTTCTTCGCCGTCAGGGGCAGTTCGAAGGCCCCGGGGACCTTGACGATCTGGATGTCCTTCTCGTCCGCCCCCGCGCGGGTCAGCGCATCCATCGCGCCCTCGATCAGCCGGCCGCAGATGAAGTCGTTGAAGCGGCTGGCCGCGATCGCGAACTTCATCCCCTTGGCGACAATCTTCCCTTCCATGAGTTTCGGCATGACGGAAATCTCCTTTTCACCCTTCAGATCTTGAGCATATGCCCCATCTTCTTTTTCTTGGTGGTGAGGTACTTGATGTTGTTTTCGTTGGGCTGGATCTCGATCGGGACCCGTCCGACGATCTTGATCCCGTACCCCTCGAGGCCCACGACCTTCTTGGGGTTGTTCGTCATCAGGCGCATCTTGCGCACGCCCTGATCGACGAGGATCTGGGCGCCGATGCCGTAATCCCTCAGGTCCGCCTTGAACCCGAGGGCCAGATTGGCCTCCACGGTATCCTGCCCCTGTTCCTGTAGGGCATAGGCCTTGATCTTGTTGACCAGGCCGATCCCGCGGCCTTCCTGGTGCATGTAGACGATGACGCCCTTGCCCTCCTGTTCGACCATCTTCATGGCCGTGTGGAGCTGATCCCCGCAGTCGCACCGTTCCGAACCGAACAGGTCCCCGGTGACGCACTCCGAGTGCACCCGGACGAGGACCTCGTCCTCGGGCCTGATTTCTCCCTTCACCAGGGCGATATGGAGGGTGTCGTCCACGTCGTTTTCATAGACCGTCAACGTGAAGTCGCCGCCGTAGCGGGTGGGGACGCCGGCCGTCGCCGCCCGCCGGATCAGGGATTCATGCTGCATGCGAAAATCGATCAGGTCGGCGATGGTGCAGATCTTGAGGCCGTGCTCTTTCGAAAAGATCTCCAGATCGGGCATACGGGCCATCGTCCCGTCGTCCTTCATGACCTCGCAGATGACCCCGGTCGGCTTCAGCTTGGCGAGGCGGGCCAGGTCCACGGAGCCCTCCGTCTGGCCGGTGCGGAACAGCACGCCGCCCTTGCGGGCCCGGATGGGGAAGATGTGGCCCGGGCTGACGAGGTCTTCCGCCTTGGCGCCGTCGGCGACGGCCGCCCGGATCGTCGTTGCACGGTCGTAGGCGGAGATGCCGGTGGTGACGCCCTGCTTCGCCTCGATGGAGACCGTGAAGGCCGTGCCGAAGCGGGAGCGGTTGTCCCGCGTCATGGGGGTGAGCCCCAGCCGGTCGGCATGTTCCTCCGTCAGGGTGAGGCAGATCAGGCCGCGGCCGTAGCGGGCCATGAAATTGATCGCCTCCGGGGTAATGAACTCCGCGGCCATGCAGAGATCGCCCTCGTTTTCGCGATCCTCGTCATCGACGAGAATGACCATCTTGCCGTTGCGGATATCCTCGATGGCTTCCTGGATTGTGCTGACACTCATTGAACACCTTCTTGAATCGTTTTTCGGGACGTCTATTTGATGAATCCATGACGGGAGAGGAGGCCCCTGCTCAACCCGCCGCCGGCCGGCGCCGTTCCCGTATAGGGCGCGGCCAGTCTTTCCACGTATTTGCCGATGATGTCCGTCTCGATGTTGACGGTCTCTCCGGCCCGTTTGCGACCCAGGGTGGTCGCATCCGCCGTATGCGGGATCATACTAACATAAAAGCTGGTTTTTTCACAGCGATTTACGGTTAGGCTGACGCCGTCCACCGCCACCGAGCCCTTCTCCACGACATGGCGCATCAGCACCGCATCCACGTCCACTCCGATGAGCATGGAGTTGGCCCGGAGGGTTTTGGCGGCGATCCGTCCGATCCCGTCCACATG
>Ga0209606_1004058_pt1 | contig 14009 bp, 16 predicted proteins | sample AD_UKC057_MetaG_FD_184412 | JGI IMG/M metagenome (GOLD analysis project Ga0209606, IMG submission 184412) | Active sludge microbial communities of municipal wastewater-treating anaerobic digesters from USA - AD_UKC057_MetaG (SPAdes) (version 2) | ecosystem: Engineered > Bioreactor > Anaerobic >...
AACGGAGGAACTGAATGAAGTCATTCCTTCATTATAATCCTTTCTGATATCAAGATTCATTCTTTGAAAAAAAAGACGCTTGGCGTTAGCTTTAACTGCATTGTTGATTAGTTCTTTCAAAATGGTTATCAGAACATCACGAGAATATAAAAGGTCGGCATGAGAAAGAAAACGTCGCAAAATTCGAAGAAAGCAGGCTTCAGCATCAGCATCAAAAACCTGAAACTCCAGATAAAACAATTTTCCCTCGGTTATTGCGAGAGTATAATCTTCTGCAGAAATAAGTGCTTTCATAATTAACCGCCAGACAACACTAAATATGCAATAAGAATATCTCAAGCAATATTTTATAAGCATAACTGTTCAATTATTTGAGTTGACAAAGAGTCTCAATATCGGTTTAAATAACTCTATTGATTGTTTATTTCACTGCACTGGGCATATTTATTGCAGTCCGGTATTTGTTTTATTCGGAGAAATTATGAAGAGTAAGCATGATTTCCCGTCCCTGAACTCGAAGCAGGCTGACGGGATCAGACCTAATGGAATACCTTACAAAGTTCTTGTTGTTGAAGATCAGGAATTCCAGCGCAAACAAATTAAACAAATTCTCGAATCCGAAAAATATGAAGTCATCGCCGATGTTGCAAACGGCCGCGACGCCTTGAAAATCATTGAGAAGCTTGGCGGAAAAATTGATCTTATAACGACTGATTTAGATATGCCCATCCTTGATGGATATGCTCTTCTTTTTGAACTCAAAAACAATCTCAAATATCCGATAAAAGTAGTTTTTATAAGCGATGAAACAACCAAAGGTGTCGTTGAGGATTTAGTAAAAATGGGTGCCCTGGATTTCATTCTCAAACCCCTGCAGCGGCAACGGCTGCTGGAACGAATCAAACTTGCGATAAACAGGTAGTATGTCCGAAAAAGAAGATAAAGCAAATTTAGCCGATCAGGTTAAAAGGATAGATATAGCACTTTATTATGTCGGGAACGACATGGTAAAAGCCAAGCAGATGGCAGCAGGATCTTACAAAGATGCCGTAGCACTGAAAGGCGTATTTTCATCTTCGTCATTATACGGCGTTTTTCTTATTTTTTTCAATAAGACATACAACAGGATAATTGACTCTCTTTTTGTAATATCCCCGGATTATACAATTAATAGCTTAAACAATCATCAGGATTGGCGGACTTTTGAAAAAGATATGCTTACAGCCCGTCAGAAAAGCGAGAATGCACGCGCATCATCAGATATAAAGGATAAAGTCGAACGCAGCTTTACCGGATCTTTGTGTGTTGAACTCGGAAGACTGCTTGAACGTAATGATGAAGTGCAGGCTCAGCATATTGTCCAAAAAATTCTTACCGAGTCGACAGGATTCAAACGTGTCGAATTAAAGCTTCTGTTTCAGGAGACATCTTCTCTTGATATTGAACTGGATTCTCAATCATCCCGAAAAATGGACTCCAAGGCAGCTGCGCAGGAAAATAAAGCTTCAGAAAAAATCAGCCCCGAAACTCCGCTTGACGAACCTCAAATTGGCAAAGACGGCGTAAAACTTATAATCAAGGGAGCTCTTAATCTGTCTCCGATCAAAGGCAAACACATATCGTCAATCGTTCAAGGCGATAAGGTAATGATAACCCTTCTTGAAGAAAACAATCAGACAATACAGATTGCCCAGGCGTTTAAAGCCTATGACGCTGAAAAAAAGAAAATAATGCCGCTTCCTGCAAGAATAACAACAATAAAATTCATAGACGGTGTTGGTTATAAAATTTTCGCACTGATCGCGAAAGGTGTTTATACCGCCGTAATAGAGGAAGAAACAAACATCAAGGTAGCCCTTGATCCGGTATATGCAGCAGCTCTTGGAGAAAAGACAGAAAAGAGTGAAGGCAAGGCAATAGGTCTACCTGCTATAATAAGTTTGGTTGCAGTTCTATTAGCCCTTATTGCCGTTATAGTTTTTATTGTACTATAAGATACAGAATAATGCTTTTACAGCCTTACAGGAATCCCGCGCTCTGCAAGATATTCCTTAACCTGTTTAATAGAATATTCCCTGTAATGAAATATTGATGCGGCTAAGACGGCATCAGCCCTACCTTCTGCAAATCCATTATATAGATCTTCCATATTCCCGACTCCGCCGGAAGCAATTACCGGAATATTAACCGCTTCCGATACTGCTCTCGTAAGAGCAAGGTCATATCCGATTTTTGTTCCGTCTCTGTCCATACTTGTTAAAAGAATTTCACCGGCTCCGAGATCTTCAGCCTTTTTAGCCCAATCAACAGCATCAAGCTCGGTCGGAACCCTTCCCCCGTTGAGAAAAACAGTCCATCCGCCACGATCATTTTTTTTAGCGTCAATAGCAACGACTATACACTGAGCCCCGAACAGTTTAGCTGAATCCTCAATGATTGAAGGATTTTTCACGGCCGCACTGTTCATAGAAGCTTTATCTGCCCCGTTTTCAAGAATGAGTCTCACGTCATCCGCGCTGCGTATTCCGCCACCAACACAGAAAGGAATGTGAACTGTTTCAGCAACCTGCTTGACCATATTCAATATGATGTTTCTATTATCCGATGATGCTGTTATATCAAGAAAAACAAGTTCATCCGCACCTTCTCTATCGTAGAAATAACCATTTTCTACAGGATCTCCAGCATCAGATAAATTTAAGAAATTTACGCCTTTTACTACCCGCCCGTCTTTAACGTCAAGACACGGAATGATTCTCTTTGCAAGCATATGAACCTCTTCGACATTGATAAAGCTGAGTAATAATTGGGCAAGAAAAATATTCCCCCGCGCGGAATGAAACACACGGGGGATAAAAGAAAAGGAGAAAAGCAATATATCGGCTATCTCTCACGGATTAGACAAACTGTTAAAAATATGTTACAAAAAAATTACTTTTCCCTTGTTAGATTATATTCCAAAAGTTTATAAATCATATCCTTATAATTTTCAGCGACATGCATGGATGCAATCAGTTCTGAACATTCATCAGAAAGTTTTTTCTTGATCAATTCAACTTTATCGCGAATACCTTTATTATCAATAATATTTCTGAGATATATGATATCGTCAGCTCCCGCAGTCTCCTTGCCGAAAAAAGATAAAATCTTCTCTTTTTCATCGGACTGCAGTGAAGGAAAAAGTTCCGTCATAAATATTGTCATTTTACCTTCACGGACATCAGACCCGGCAACTTTGCCGATTTTATCAGACTCGCCGAAAAGACCAAGTTCATCATCCCTGATTTGAAAAATAATTCCGAGCTTAATTCCGATATTAAACAGAATTTCAGCATTGACGGTATCGCCGGAAATAAGAGCTCCGGCCTTTAGCGGAAGAGAAAAAGTATAACGTGAAGTTTTGTAGGTGTAAAGATCAATGACATCTTTTGTCTCAGGAATTTTATTTGAAACGCCGAAATAAATGTCCTGCATCTGTCCGAAACCGACAAGAGTCATTTCCCGGAAAAATAATTCCATAACTGAATTTTTAATATGAGGATCCGATTTATCATCAAGCAAAAGATTTAAAGCAAGAAATATTGAAACATCTCCTGCACAAATTCCCATTGATGTTCCAAAATGTTCAGACTGATCATTCGGTAAATTCGGAAACATTAAAGAATACTGATGGAATATGGAAGGATTTCCTCTTCTGAATTTATCCCTGTCCATAATATCATCATGAATTAGAAGATATGACTGCAAAAGCTCTATCGCTGCAGCAGAACGAAGTGCATAGCGCTGATTAAGGTTTCCGCACATTTCATGTGAAAAAAGAATAAGCGCACCACGAATCATTTTTCCGTCTTTTGTAAAGGAATTTACGCGCTCAGAAACATCCTTGCCCCAAACATTGACAGCAGACAATTCTTTCGATTTTTGCTGTAAATAATCTGCAATAAATTCCGAAATCAAAGCTTTTCTTTCGTTGATGTACGAAAACATTTTACCTCATTGGCGATCAGCGTTTTCAATATCCTAAAACGTGACGGCTTAACTTTTTTCTCATAAACAATCATCGGATTTTTTTCAATTTGAGATGCCGTCCAGAGATACATGTCTGCGGCAGTCTTTATCGGAACAAGATATCTTTTAGGAATATATTTATAGCCGTCTTCTGCTGATTTCTGCCATTTTTTATAAATCAGAGAATGTCGGCGAATAAATGCTTCAAACATATCCTTATTAGATGAAGCAAATGAATAATCAAGAGATTTCATTTTCGAATCTAATGGCAGGTATGCCCTTCCGAAAGAATTATCTTCCGCAATATCTCTTATAAAATTAATCATCTGCATAGCTCTTCCGAGCATTTGAGCATGCTTATCTGCTTTTTTGGGTAAATCAAGAATTCTTGCCATAAAAAGACCGATCACTTCTGCTGAACCGTAAATATAGTGAAGAGTCTCATCTATTGATTTATATTTTTTCTTTGTTAAATCTAACTCCATTGATTCCAAAAAAGCTGATACCCATTCTGATTTAAATTTCTTTCTATAAAAAAGATCAATAAAATTATCAATAATTTCATTTCCGGATTTCTTACAGCTTTTTAGTGATTTAAGATATAATTTCTTAAACTTATAAAATTCTTCTTTTCTCTGAGGGACGGAGTCAACAAAATCATCAGCAGTCCGGACAAATGCGTATAAAGAAAACACATCACGCCTTACTTCCGGAGGGAAAAACAAGCTTGCCGTAAAATACGTCTTGCTCCCTTTTCTAAATATTTTAGCATTACTTGACATACATTTCGAAAAATAATTATATAAGGCTTATGTCAAAAAGTTTTTAAATTTTTTATTACATTAATAATTCTTAAGTAAAATGCTTATGCTTGACTTTTGCAACGAATGACTTCAAATAATTATTTTAAAAGGATAAAATAATGCAGAAACAAGATATTTACGACATCTTCTGTTCAGTTTCAAACCGTAACGAAATGATCAAACTTATGAATGAACTTCTTACTAAGTCTGAAATAAGCGACCTGACTTTAAGATGGAACCTGTTATGTATGCTGAACGAAGGTCTGAGCCAAAGAGAAATAGCTGCAAAACTCGGAGTAAGTCTTTGTAAAATCACCAGAGGCGCAAAAATATTAAAAGACGATAAAGGTGTTGTAAAAAAAATATTTGATCAAAACAACAAATAGAAGACATAAAAAAAAGACCGGCTCAATGCCGGTCTTTTTTTTATTGAAACTTATAGTTCTTTCAAACCAGAGCTTTTCTTTTTAGCAGCTTTAGCTCCCGGAGTCATATCAACAATACCCTTGATGTCTATGTCAGCACCAGAATTTGCATCTGCTGCCTGCTGTTTATAGGCCATTTCGAAAATATTGTCTTTGTTATCAGGAAGAGAGAAAGACTGATCAATATCCGATCTAACGGTAGATCTTCTTCTCTTGAACTGAGCAAATGCAGCATCCTGGAATCCTCTTGAAACTCCATATAGGAATTCATTAAGCATGTTCGCCATACCTTTAAGCATAAAAAGCTTACGTTTAATGGTAGTTACGTTCATGTCAAGAATCAGACCCGGCTGAATGTGATGCGGATTTACCTGATATGTAAACTCATGGAATCTTTTTGAAACAAAATTGATTCTTTCATCAAGAACAACTCGTTCAATCGGATTCTGATATCCATGCATCTTCTGAAGAAGATCTTTGTTTCTCTTAATTTTGTTCTTAAGATACTTGATTCTGTCTTCATAAGTTCTATTGTTCTTTTCAACAAAAGAGTTTTCGTTGTAGAAATCACCGATATCTTCAGTCGCAACATATGCTCCGTCAAGTTTTTCAGCTTCTTTCTTTCTGAGCCAGTCTCTGCTCATGAGACGTTTTGAAAGATCATCGAAGTCTTTAAGAGAACGGAATCTCTTACTTGACTGATAATGAGCTTCAGTAACGTCGGCAAGCATATGGATCTCTCTAGTGAAAGCATCCATCTGCCTGTCATACTCACGAACCATCTCTCTGAGCTGATTCTGATCGTAGAAAGCAAGCTTGATGTCATATCTTTCATCAGGAAGAACCTGTTTGTCGATTTCTTCATATTCTCTGATGAGACACACGCGGGCATTCTTCATGTTATCGCAAACCTGATACCCGAGTTTAGACGTATCAAGAATCGAAGTAATCGCATTAACAGCTGTGTTATAACCTCTGTTACGGATATTTTCTTCATCGATGATATGTTTAATGTTTTCGCGGATATTAAGAGGATCATAATCCTCAAGGTCGATCTGCGCACGAAGACCTTCGATTTTATCAAGGAATTTCTTCGCAAGAATAGTGTATCTCTTTGATTTTTCGTCATCTTTGATATCATCAGTAAAGTTTTCAACTTTTTTGATTTTTTCAAACATAACTTCAGAACCCGAAAGTTCCTTAGCACCCTGATCAACAAGTTCTTCTTTGAGCTCCTCAATCTGACGGTCGATAAGTTCCTGAATATGCTTCTGGATCGCGTCTTTTAGAAGAGATTCTACTGTAACCTGATAATGATAAATTGGGCTTATAAGTTCACTGTCGAGAATGTTTATGGAAAGTTTTACGTCATAAACATATTTTGGACGGAATTCATTGTCTTTGAATACGCACTTAAGAATTGCATACGCATTCTCACCGCGGATAAACGCACCGACATCAGTTTTCTGACGAAGAATTGCATTTGTTTCATTTTCAAGATCGTTCATACCTCTCTGGATATGACCCTGCAAGTGACCGAACATGTTTACCATTGATTTTTCAATTTCACCGGTATTAAACTTGTCACCGCCGCCGATCTTATCAAGAAGTTCTACAAGCTCTCTTGGAGTGTAGCGAGCAAGACCTTTTGCTTCTTCTTTGTCCACGAAATCACGAACTTTTTTAATAAATTCGTCTTCCATCGTTACTGTGTAACGGTTGAACATGTTAACGTAGGTCTGGTTGATGTAATTGTAGAGCTTTTCTTTCAATCCGCCCATTACATCAAGTCTTGCTAAAACTTCTTCAGGAAGCTTCTGCTCAACTTCATTAAGCACTTTCTGGGTTGTTTCTTCAAGAATCAAACCCGCTTCCGAAATCTTGTTTCTTCCCTCTTGTACAATCGAGTTTCTGGAACCGACTGCACTAGGCTGTTCCGGATGGACAGCGTTAGGGCTTTTAGGAAACTGGGAAATCGCCATATATTTTCCTCCTTAAATAGGTAAGCTAAAGTAAATAAGCGGATTATCGTAATCCGCTTTTATTTTATGTCAATTACTTCTTTTGTTCATTCTCGAAATAGGTAAACTGATAGCCTCCGGCAATAAAGGTATCACCTTCACGAAGAAAAACTTCTTTTTTGTTACCTGCGAATTCTACAGGTGTGCTGTTATCTTCATCAATTATAACTTTTAGAGCTCCGGAGAACTTTTTAGCTATAAATATCACAGGTTTTCTGTCAGAAAAATCCATAATTCTGTAAGTATCAAGCGCATTACGTCCGATTGTTACCTTTCCTTCTTTAAACTGACCTAAATCCACCTGCTTAATCTCAGGACGGAAAGTTCCGACTTGCTTAAATTCAACAGTTCCGCGAACCTTTGCAGCATTCTTTGCAATAATTACTATCAAATAGATTAAAAGAGCCAGAAGAAGTAAAGGTATTACAACAAAAGCTATTTTCTTAATTCTTTCGTTACGTACAGAAGCATCAACTTTATCTATTTCAGCCTGAAGATTTTCAGAAATAGCCGCATTAGGATCGTCCTTGCCGCCTATTACAGTAGTGTTGGATGCAAGATTATCAGCTACCTGCTTTGTAATACCTGTAAGTTTTGCATTTTCTTTCGCTTCGCCGAGGCTGACAAAATAAATGAACCAGTCCTTAGGATCGCCTTTTGCGATATCTTTAATGTTGAGCATTTTTGATTTAAGCGCAGGAGGAGGATCGTCCAATGCATCAGTAAGAATTACAATTACAACCTGACGGTCGCCGTTCTGAGCATCAATCTCCTCGGCTTTCTTTACTATTACGGAAAGCATATCCATGGTATAGGTCCAAAAACCTTTCGCTTCAACCATTGAAATGTATTTTTTTATAACATCCACCTTAGCCATACTGTCGATTTGAACAGTCGGATAAAGCTTAGTGGTTTCATCAAATGTCGCAAACGTAAAAGAGTCTCCAACAATCAGCTTATCAACCTGAGAATTAAGGCTGTCTTTTACCTGAGAAAGAATGTTTTGTCCGCCTTGGCCCACCATACTCATCGAGGTATCGAGTACGACAATCATGTCTTTGCCCGAACCGGAAAAACCTTCCGATGAATCAACCGAATCCTTTTTCTGTTTTGAACAGGATGGAAGAAAAGATAGAACCAACAACAGGAGAGCCAATAATTTTAAGTTTTTCACCTGTTACCCCGCCGAATTATTAATATCGCAAAATCATTATATTTTTTTACATACACGCAGCCGCAGTGTCAAGATTAATTCGCATCCTGACACGATAAAAGACTAAATCCGTCTTATATAAGTCGGCACTTTTAGGGTAATAACTGACAAAAGAATCAAAAACTGAGGAAATAATCAATATTCGTTATAATGAACTGCTTCTTTTACATATGACCGCAAATCAAGATCCTTAGCGATTTTTGACTCAATATATTCATTAAGAAGGAGAAAAAACCATTTCATGGTATCTTCTCCGGTCTCAAGCGCAATAAAGCTTCTTGCACCTTCCCGCCAGTTTTTTATAATAAGCCCTTTGCCGAGAACCATCATAATATCAAATTCAAACATAGGTTCAACGGAATCTTTATCATAAATATCTATTATTGCTTCTTTAAGCTCGCTCAAAGAATATGTCGTATGTAATGCAATAATAAATCCTGGAATAAACGCCGGATCTTCAGCTTCTTCAGAGTAGTGATCTATTTTTTTAATCAAAGCTGCCTTTATCAAAACATCAGTAAGCTGTTTGTGGTTTACTTCTTCAATGACGTTAAACGAAGCAGCTGTAAGTTCCGCAGGAACAGCATCTTGAAAAATTTCATCTATTGCTGAAAATTTCTTTCTAACGGCAATAAAATCAGCCGAATCCGAAATATAACCGGACTGGTCGGCAATTTTCTTGGACATAACACATATTTCAGGAGAAAACATTGATGAAACAGCATCCATTACGGGCTTATAATCTTTTTTAGCCGGCTTTTTTGCTTTAGCGGGAACAGGCGCAGAAACAGCTTCCTTTTTAGAAGATTTAGTATATGTCTTTAACAGCTGTTTCTGAAGTTGATTAAAATAAGCACTAAACATCATACCCCCGGCTATACCGCTCAATGACTTTTATATATTATTAAAAATCTATAATCATAATACGCACTAAGTCTGTCAATTAATTTTAAAACCTGAAACGTTTGAATATGTTGAAAAGAGCAGAGTTAATATTGATAAAAACGGATTGGGTTGCCCGAGAATCGAACTCGGAACCTACTGATTAAGAGTCAGTTGCTCTGCCAGTTGAGCTAGCAACCCGATGCGGATATTCCAGCAATACAGGATTATCTTGTCAACAGCTTTATTACATTGAAGGAGCAGATTAAGGGTCCAATTACGCTTGTTCTTCAGCTTAAGTTATTATCATCCTGATTTTTGCTGAAAATTCCCAATGATTCAAACCGAATTGTAATATAGAAGTATATTCCAATTCGTAGTTATCCACAAAAATAAAACAATTGTCAGAAGGAAAAGATACAGCATGCGAATCGAATTCCAGCTCCCTTAGCATTGCTCCAAGAATTTCCTTAATTGCTTTATTAATAATTCTCGACACGGACATTTTATAAATTTTCCTTAGATCCAGACAAGCTTCATAAATGTCACGACTCACCGAATAATGATATACAGCATAATTATTATTTTGCTCTTGATATTTTACGGTTCCTTCTACAAGTTTTCCCCTATTTAACAAGCATCTTCTCACCACATTCTCAACAATTATATTTATCATTTCCGATTCCCTTTTCTTTTTCAATAAAGCCGCTTTTTTAAGTAAGTTCACTGATATATCATCAATATTAACTGTTGTTCTTAGCATGTCCATATTTACTCCTGTATAAATAAAATACGGATTACGAATTTTTTTTTCGCAGAAACTGCGTTTATTTTCTCGAATGACTTGACTTCCAGGTGTTATTTGGCTATTTTGCCAAATATGAAAAGAAAAGAAGACTATTACAGAATACGTTCGGAAATACTGAAGGCTATGGCTCACCCTAGCAGGCTTTTTATTATCGAAGAAATTTCCAAAGGCGAAAAATGCGTCTGCGAACTTACCGAGATGATAGGATCGGATATTTCAACGGTTTCAAAACATCTTTCTGTTCTAAAGAAAGCAGGAATCGTCACAGACAGGAAGGAAGGAACTACTGTTTTCTACAGGTTGAGAGTTGAATGTATTATGGATTTTATGAACTGCATCGACAGCGTCATGAAGTCTAACGCTAAAACTAGTCTCAGCGCAGTAAAATGCTGTAAATAATATACAGCACTAAAATGATTCAGATTAAATGGAGGACTCATGAAAGTGATAAAAATTCTTGGAACTGGGTGCATGAAATGTGAAAAGCTTGAACAGAGTGCACGCAAAGCGGCCGAGGAACTCGGTATAGAATTTTCGATTGAGAAAGTTAAAGATCTCAACAAAATCATGGATTACGGAGTTATGATGACCCCGGCGCTTGTAATCGACGACGAAGTAAAATCAGTCGGCAAAATTCTTGATCCCGATGAAATTAAAAAATATTTAAAATAGGAGAACGATAATGAGTTCATGCTGTTGCGGCAATTCAAATGTAACAATTATTTATGCGTGTTCGTGTGCAGCAGATGTAGGTTCCCTAAGCGATCTCACGGCAAGAAAACTGAGAGATGAAAAGATCGGGGCTATGAGCTGTCTCGCCGCTGTTGGAGCCGGATTAAGCGGTTTCATTGAATCGGCAAAAGCCGCTGACCAATGCATCACCATTGACGGATGCCCTGTAGCTTGTGCGAAAAAGAATCTGGAAAAAATCGGTGTTACACCTAAATCCTTTATTATAACAGAAATGGGATACGAAAAAGGTAAAACTTACGTAAACGAAACTATTGTCAATGAAGCTGTTTCAAAAATCAAAAATAATATATGCGGGTAAATCAACATGAATAATCTTAAAAAAAATATCATCAGAACGCTTATCATAGCAATAACAGGTTCATTTGTATTTTTTATTTCAAATGTTTCTTTTAACGGCTGTTCCTGCTCTCAAGATGAAGCAAACCAGTCCGGCGAACTTTCTGCAGCTGAACCGGAAAAGACCAAAGCAGATTTCGATCTTTCGGAAATCCATTTCATCGAACTGGGTGCCGAATACTGCGCTCCATGCAAAATGATGAAACCCGTCATGAAACGTGTGGAAGAAACATATAAAGGAAAAGTTTCGGTAATTTTTCACGATATCACAAGTAAAGACGGAAAAAAAGCCGCACAAGTATTCGGGATACGTGTAATTCCGACTCAGGTTTTCACAGACAAAAACGGAAAAGAGTTTTTCCGTCATGAAGGATTCTATCCGTTTGAAGAAATTCAGAAAATGCTTAAAGAAAAGGGAGTTGAATGATGATAGAAACTCTTTTTAATGCGCTTGCGGAAATGCTTTACGGCAATATGTATCTCGCTCTTGCATCATCATTCCTATGGGGAATTCTAAGCGTGATTCTGTCGCCATGCCATATCGCAAGCATTCCCTTAATAGTTGGATTCATTGGAAATCAGGGCGTAGGCAAAATATCAAAAAATGCAGTGATTTCATCTCTGTACTCCGCGGGAATTCTTTTAAGTCTTGTCATAATAGGATTTGTGACAATTCTTCTTGGACGCATAGCAGGTGATCTCGGATCAATTCCGAACATAATTGTCTCCGCTCTGATGATAGCAATCGGACTTTATCTGGCGGGAATTATCCGTTTAAAATTCCTGGATAACGCCTGCAAAGTTCCGGCACTGAAAAAACGCGGACTGTTTGCAGCATTCAGCCTCGGACTAATTATAGGTCTCGCAGTCGGGCCATGCACATTCGCATATCTTGCTCCTGTGCTGGGAATATCTTTCAGTCTCGCGAAGACCAATCTTCTTTTTGCAGTTTTACTCGTTTCAATGTATGCTTTGGGTCACTGCCTGGTTATAATTGCCGGCGGAACTTTTATTCCTGCCGTTCAATCATTTCTTAACTGGAGTGAAAAATCAAAGGGTCTTGTTATCGTAAAAAAAATATGCGGAATCATAGTAGTCCTCGCGGGAATTTACCTATTGTACAATACAATAACCAGTTTGTAAGGAGATATTATGATAATTAAGTTTTTATCAAACAACAAGAAGCTCCTTCTCTTCGCGGGAATATTCGCCTTCGCATATTTTGTTCCGTTTGAAAGCGCCGTAGTTTCCGGCGCGATCACGGAAGCATTTATCATGCTTTCTGATTACGCAAGAGAACACGTCCTACTTTGTCTCGTTCCGGCTTTTTTTATTGCCGGTGCGATTACGGTTTTTCTAAACCAGCAGGCGGTAATAAAATATCTCGGACCGAAGTCGAATAAATTTATCGCTTACTCTGTTGCATCATTTTCCGGCGCAATACTAGCAGTATGTTCATGCACCGTTCTTCCGCTTTTTAAGGGAATTTACAAAAAGGGAGCCGGACTCGGTCCTGCTGTATCATTTCTTTATTCCGGACCCGCGATTAACATTCTCGCGATTGTTTTGTCAGCGAAAATTCTAGGATTCAAACTCGGAGCGGCACGTGTCATCGGAGCTGTATCTTTTGCGTTTGTTATAGGTCTTATCATGCATTTCATTTTCAAAAAAGAAGATGAAGCACGCCTTACCGATGATCGTATGTTCAAAAACATCGATGCAGATATGCCTAGAAATCTTTTCCAGAATGCTTTATATATGGCGTCAATGATCGGAATTCTCGTTTTCGCTAACTGGGCACCTGCAAAAGGTTCTCTGGCTGTATGGGATTTTATATTTCATTACAAATGGTATATTGCAGGGGCATTCGCTCTTCTACTTATTTTTTCACTGATAAAGTGGTTTAAGAAGGACGAACTTAAAGAATGGACTGTTTCAACACGCGATTTCGCACTGCAGATTTTACCTCTTCTTTTCGGAGGCGTACTGGTTTCGGGTTTTCTTCTCGGAAGACCGGGCCATGAGGGAATTATTCCTTCAGAATGGATTTCATCTCTTGTAGGCGGAAATTCTCTTTTCTCGAATTTCTTCGCATCTTTATCAGGTGCTCTGATGTATTTTGCGACACTTACAGAGATTCCGATTCTTCAGGGTCTCATCGGCTCAGGGATGGGAGAAGGTCCTGCGCTAGCGTTACTGCTTGCCGGCCCGTCGCTTTCGCTGCCGTCGATAATCGTAATCGGACATGAACTTGGTTGGAGAAAAACTTCCGTGTATGTTGCTCTTGTGGTTTTTATGTCTACATTAGCCGGATGGATATTCGGAACATTTATTTGAGGATAAACTATGATAATACTTGCCGCCGTTACAGCTGTTTTACTTCTTGTTTCATTCATTTTTAACGCGGCAAAAACTATCAGCGCGCTCAGGATTGCTCTGCGGATGTTTTTAAATCTGCTTCCGCAGATGATTCCTGTTCTTTTTTTTATCGCATTCATACTCGCCCTTCTTCCGCCGGAAACAATTGAAAAATATATGGGTCAGGATTCCGGCATTACAGGTTTTCTCGTTGCCGGAGCCGCCGGCTCAATCGCACTCATTCCCGGATTCGTTGCGTATCCGATGGCTGGTGTTCTCGTTAAAAACGGAGTCAGCTATCCCGTTATTTCTGTTTTCATAACTACACTCATGATGGTTGGTATTCTTACGCTTCCGATTGAAAGAAAATTTTTCGGCTGGAAAGTTTCCATAACACGCAAC
>Ga0209606_1004063_pt1 | contig 13993 bp, 12 predicted proteins | sample AD_UKC057_MetaG_FD_184412 | JGI IMG/M metagenome (GOLD analysis project Ga0209606, IMG submission 184412) | Active sludge microbial communities of municipal wastewater-treating anaerobic digesters from USA - AD_UKC057_MetaG (SPAdes) (version 2) | ecosystem: Engineered > Bioreactor > Anaerobic >...
ATGGACTGGCTTTGGATATGTCCAAGTGCCTATTTGGACGTATTTGGACTGTTTGCTGACACTATTACTGCAAATTAGCGAGGCGTTTGGACAGGCTTTGGAAAGAGCAGTTGGAAAATCGGAACTTTGAAATTAGAAAAAGCGCAATTGGAGTGCGATTGTGCCGATCAGGAAAGCTCCGTAATTCCAATCTGAGTCTAAAATAAGAACCGGGTAGTCTATATTAAATGGTTGGAGGATAATCTGTTGCCTGTGGTGGTCGATCTGCACCTTCTTGATGGTGAGACCATCGTCAGTCCTTACAACTGCAATTTTGCCATCGGCATTTTCCCAGCTTAGATCGCTCTTGATGACCACAATGTCCTGATGCTGGATTACGGGCTCCATGCTCTGCCCATTTACTTGAAAGACAGTGTATTGCTTGGGGTTCCCGGGTAGGAATGAGACAGGCAATTGGATCTGACCCACCTGACTCCACTCGTCCTTGATCTCCATCGGAGGTCCGGCAGCGATCTCACCCACTATGGGAAAGGTGATTGACCGAGTAGGATCGAAGTCTTGATTGGTGATAGGATGCAGGATTGGCGAGATTATGGTGGAAATTGAGTTGTCTGCATTGGTTTGGTTTGTAGGAGCCGGATTGGATTGGATAAGCTCTTGAAACTCGTCTTTAGCATACATAGAACCGCTTCCGGTAAAGAGCCAGTGGAGGTTGATCTGATCTTTGGAGAGGGCTTCCAAGAACTCAGGATCGGGATATCGCTCATTCAATTTGTATCTTGATAGGGAGGCACGGGAGATGCCATACTTATTGGCAAACTGGTAATCCTTAAGGCGCATGGCCTTAATCACCAAGCTAAGGCGTTGTCCTATTGTAGGTTTATTCATTGTTGACTCCGTATAGCAACTTTACCATTGACCGATTCCTTGTGGCTGCAATTCTGGTTCCTGATGCCAGTCTACCGGGAGGTGGATTGGAGTCAATACTAAAGTGCATACTGTGACTCTGGCGGATAATAAGTGATTGCCGGACAATCTTTAAGAAATCCCGCAAACTGAGCGGAAAGGACTTCCCAAGATTCTGCCGTTGTGGTTATTAGCACCCCCAATACTAGATAGAGAGGTGTAGCATGACTACAGCGAAAGCAAAACCAAGCGGAAGGCATAAACTGGCGAAATGTGGGGATGTCCAAGCGGGTATCCCCGTCCAAGTGGGGGGTGAAAAACAGCCTAAATCATTGATAACTATGGTGAGAGGGCAAAATGTCCAAGCGCTTAGCCTCATTTTACGGCAGTCCCTGGGAAAATGTCCAAGCGGGTCACGGTTCTTAAAGGATATACAGATGGATTGTAGAGTCGATTACATCTGGCTGCCCTTGGACAGGGTAGCCATGCTGCTGGGCAAGAACCTGAAGACGATCAGGCGCATGGTAGCGGCCGGGAAACTGATAGCTCTCAAGCATCAGATCCCCACCAAGAACGGAGCCACGATCAAGACTTTCATCCTGGCTACGGAAGAGATCATTGCTGCCGAGTATGAGCATTATCGGGATAAGCTGAGAAGACCGGAACTCTATTTCGAGGAAGAGATCAAACTGGGCGAGTTTTGCTTCCCCAGTGTCTTCCTGGTCTATTACAATGATGAGGGATCTGAAACGGAGTCTGATTCTGGATCAGTTACTAAGTCAGATTCTTCAGACAAGTCTGTATCTGTATCTAAGCGCATTGTATCTGGAGGTCATGATGTATCCGCTTGATGAAAGACCCACTCCAGAGTTCTATGACCAGTATAAGGCAAAGCTGGCAGAGTTGAATGAGCTATTGAAGCACCAAGGTCTATCCTTGGAGATCAAGCCAGGCGGCAGATGCTTTGTAGTGGACAGGACCAGAAAGGATGCTCCGGAACCCGATAAGAGCCATCTGATCGCCTACGCTGAGCAGTTCAATAAAGATACCACGTTGCCGGATAAGGACGATGAGGATAAAGAGGACTACTATGGATATGACGAGCAGAAGTTCTTTGAGGTGGTAATCTCCCAGATTCATGACGCCAAAGATAACGATGTGGTGATCGACCTCTATCCCGACTACATCGACCTGGCTCCGGTGGAAGAAGAGAAGCTGCTGCACAAGGAAGAGGCGCAGCTCTATGCACAGTTCTGCTTCGAGGCGATAAAGAGGCTGGATGCGGCACAATCGCGTACCACTGCCTGGAAGCGGATCACTACCGACTACAATGCGGGCAGGATAGTCCCGGAACTGAGGGAAATGAAAGGTCCAAGGCAGGAACGGGCACTGCGGGAATGGATCAAGACCTACTATGAGAGCAACTTCAATATGTTCGCCCTGATCCATAAGAGCAAGAGCACCCGCAAAGAGCGCAAGATCACCTTTCATGAGCAGCAGTATCTGCTCAACAAGCTGCTCAGCCCCAACCGGATCAAGATCGGTTCCGCCATCGTCAATATGAAGCAGATGTCCAGGCAGGGCTTTCTGGATTCACCAACCCATGAACGGACCCTAAGACGCTGGTGCGAGGAATGGGCTGAGACCCATCCGGCTGAGTGGTATCAGGCCAGAGAAGGCAGTAAATATGTATCCGAGCGAGTCATCAAGTCCATCCGCAGAGACGATAGCAGCTTAGCTGTGGGCGAAGTATGGGTGGCCGATGGACATACCCTATCCTTTGATATCATCAATCCCCAGACCGGCAGAGCCCAACGCATGACCATGATCATGGTGATGGACTGGGCAAGCAGGTATCCGGTGGGAGCATCTTTGGCCTTTACCGAGGATAGCCAGCATATCCTGACCGCCTTCCGCAATGGCTTCATTAACGCCTCGCAGATCGCCGATAATGACAGGCAGACTATGGCGGTACTTCCGCAGTACGTCTATCTGGACAATGGCAAGGCCTTCAGGTCAAAGCTCTTTCATGAACAATGGGAGGATCATGATCTCAACAAGGAACTGGGCGGCATCTTCCCCCGGCTTGATATAGGAGTACGATTCGCGGAGAGTTACAATGCCAGGGCCAAGATCATCGAACGCTTCTTCAAGACCTTCCAGGAGCAGTTTGAGCGGTTTATATCAACTTTCCGGGGAGCAAGCGTTGCCGATAAGCCAGCTCACTATGGTAGAAACGAGAAGTGGGCAAAGAAGCTCTATACCGGCAAGCCCCCTACCATAGAAGAGACGATGCAGATGATCAACTTCTACGTACGCAAATGCTATGGCGAGACTCCGCATGGCTCATTGCAGCATCGGACTCCCTATGAGGTCTTCAGTGCTGCCAGGATAGCCGAGAATCGCCAGATCGAGATCTCCAGGCTCAACTTCATGATGATGGCGATGGAACGCAAGAACATCCGCAATGAAGGCATCCGGCTCAACAAGCTGCTCTACTGGGACAGAAAGCTGGTCGATCATGTGGGACAGCCCTGCATCATTCGGTATGACTATAGCGATGCCAGATGGATCGTAGTCTATGACAAGAACGACACCTTCATCTGCCAGGCGGCGCTGCGGCAGACCCAGCATCCCTTCATTGAGGTCTCGATGGACAAGGCAGTCTCGCACAAAGCACTCAACAAGGAATACAATGAGATCAAGAAGCTGAGGCGGGATAAGGAACGCAGCGCTCAGAAATGGGTGATGTCTGCTCAGGAATCGGTGGATGCGCTACTGAGGCAACATGCAAAAAGACCGACAGAGCCAGATGAACTGGAAAACAAGGAATCGCTGTTCAATAGTCCACCCATGCTGGAAGCACCGCCACCTGATCCGGATGAGATCATCGAAGAGATGACCAGGCAAGCCATGCGCAACATGCCACTGCATCCGAGTATGCTTGATAACAGAGCAAACACTGAGCATCAGGATGATGAAGCTGAACAGGAAACGCCGTATGATGCCAAGTGCAGGAAGGATGAGGAAATCAGAACCGTACTTGAGCGGATGGGCTTTGATCGTCGGGAATTCAGGGGTGAGATCCCTCAGTTCTTTATCGACATGGCCAACAACCATATCCCCAAGCAACAAAAAGAGCACAACAAAGCACAGACAGACAATCAAACAAAGCCTGATAAGGCAACAAGCGAACAGAACAAACAACCAGATCATGACGATACAGATAAACGCCAACACACTCTTGATGAGATAGATATTGAACTCATGCGCTCTGAGGGCATCCCCATACCCGGTGAAGATGACTGTGACGAGGATGAAAGCACTCAAGAGCCCATAGAATACCTGGATAAAGAGACGCTCCGCAGAATCGGGATATTCAAATAGGGGGCAGCCATGAAACAGGGAAAACTGATAACTACAACTAATGTAGTCAAGGCCGACCGTGCCATCGAATATCTGCAACGCAGACCGAAACTTGAGTTGGTGGGCTTGGGCCTGGTGTATGGTAAACCCGGTCTGGGCAAGAGCACCTGGGCAAGCAGAACCGCCTTCAGTAAGGGCTACATCTATCTACGGCTGGAATCCACCACCACTCCCAAGAACTTCGCTCAAAGGCTGCTCAGCTCACTGGCTAGCAGATACAACTACGGCAACGTACCCACCTGTGGTGCTACCAATACCATCTTCAAACGCTGCATGGCAATCCTGGAGAACCACGAAGATGCGGTGATCATAGTGGACGAGATCGACTACGCCTTCAGTAACAAGCAGCTCTTGGGTGCAATCAGGGATATTGTGGATGAGACCCTGGCCATCGTGATCCTGGTGGGGATGCAGAATGCCAAAGAGAAGCTGCTGCAGGTCAACGAATACTACTTCGACCGCTGTAACGTGTTCTGCGAGTTCAGCAGCAGTGACAAGAAAGATATCTCGGAGCTCTGCCGGCAGGTGATGGATAAAACGCCAAATGAGGCCATGAAAGAGATGATCTATCGGGAATCGACTGGGAACTTAAGGCGAGCGATAAAACTCATCTATGGCGTCGAGAATGCAATTGGCGGCAATCAGAGTAATGCCAACCAAACAAGCGAGATCAACTGAGGTGTACATGGGAACTGAAGAAACAACCAAACAAGTTCATCCCACAATTCCAAGCTCCAAAAATTCAGATAAAGCCGAGATACTAGTTCGCAACTTCGTGAGCCAGTATCGGCGGCCGTTCTCTGCAGAGACAATCGCAAGCTTTACTGGTATCCCCATCAAACGCCTTAAGCCAATCATAGACCGACTTATCGCAGATCAGCAGATCAATGTAGTATCCATTGATCCTGAGCAGATCTATGTGAAGGCTAATCGCTACATGGGGATATACGAAAAGACACATGATCATAATCGCTGGAACTTCGATCAAGACAAGGCGATGATCCTGATAAACGAACTATCCAGAGCCAAGCATACTGGCATTAGATCAATTGCTAAGAATATTGGTAAATCCAGGCAGTGGGTGTATGTGTATCTGGAAGCATTGGCTTCGATCGGAGCAATTGAGAAAGAGGATGGTTATTACAAGATAATCACTAAGGACTGTGTCTGGGCTATTGGAACGAATATCAAAAAGGGGATATTGAAATTCAGCATCACGGAGTAGCCTACGATCAGAATTCTCCGTTCTCTATCAGCGAAAAGGCCGTTCAGATATTCTGATTTTAGTGCCCCAAGGTACTATAACCCTTTATTAGTATGCTTTTAGGTTTTACTGGATAGGCTAGTACTTTGAGACCTGTATAACGACGTACGAGACTACCAATGTAAGGATTTACATGTCTATCATTAAGAGAGCCATTGGGCAGTTTGATCCATGTTTTGTATTCTCGCCTGTGCTTGTTTTCAATCTCCACAAAAACTTGATCAATGATGTCCTTGGGGTAGTGGCCGTTTGCCTTTTCAATATCCGTAACGATCTTCTCTACCAAGTTTTTGATTTCAGCTAAGTAGGTTTTAGGTATGGCTGACATTATTCCTCCTTATGTCCATACGTTATTGGTTCTAAAATCGTTTATCTAATATACTTACACGTTATATGCAATCTTATAACCGGTAACTCGCTTGTCACATTACATCACAACTTCTCAATCCGGTCTGGGTCTTGATCACAGGAACTTTTTTGCAGCAGGGCTGGTTAGGAAACCTAAACTTGTTACTGCCAATCATCGGACTAAAATTTAGTCCTGACACAAGAATATAATATATGGTAATCCCAATCCACTACAGATGCTGCCAGTCTATGAGGATTTTACAACGGCTCCAAAATATTTAAGCACTTGGCCGTAAATCTATCTCAGCTCGTTGAAAAATATTGACGACGTTGCCGTAGAAAATGTCCTTTCATAGTAATGATCTGGAGAATTACTGCTCCAATCTGCAGGCTTAATGCTTGTTGGTCTTTTTGAAAGATTGCCTCTTTTAAACAAAATAAACCTATCGTTTTTTACTTCATTCATTGATTTATCTTCAATAAAGACTTCTGCTAGGAGACCACAGTATCTAATCAAGCATTGTGATGCCTTGAATTGGATCTTTGGTTTGTTTCTAGGTCTAGTTGACTTCATCTCTATGTAATAAACGTAATTATCACCATTCTCTTCTACAAACAGGACGTAATCACATCTTGATAACTCACCTTCTCTGCCAGACAGAAAACTGTTTTTGGGGATAAATTCATCGAGTTTTACCGCCTTACTCGTTGAAGGTACATCTCTGATTGTGACTTCTTTCAACTTGGCATTCTTACTCACTTCCTTCATAACAATGTAATACCCCCCATAGTTGTTCTTTTGAGGTTCTACTATGACATCCTCTACGAATAACTTGGATACTAGTTCTACTGGACTCATTAGAGTTCTCCATAGAACAGGCTATCTTGTACCTCATTCATTATGTTTATAGTGTCGTCAAAACTATCTAATACAAACCCGAAGCCGTTGAATTCTGCTTTCTGAAATGTATTGCACCTAGTACGTCTAGTTTTACCATCCAGTAATACTGGTTGAACTGATGCGATGTATACTGAAACACGGTTTCTACTCAGCATATGAGTCCTATCATATCCATATTTCTGAAAGTATTGGAGCTGTTTGTCTCCTGGGATAGATTGCATTAATATGATATTGTTTAGCTCCTTAACAAAGTAATCACTATGAGTTGTTACATAGATTTTAATTCCAACATTATTTAGTTGTGCAAATAATTGCATAAGTTTTCTTTGATTATCAGGGTGAAGATTCAGCTCGGGTTCATCTATCATTAATAAGTCGCCCTTTTTAGCTACGTGCTTGAGATATATAAACAGATCAACTAAAGATCTAACAGAACTTGATCCTTCATTTATTTTTAAGCGTATCCGCTTATTATTACTAGGTACAAAAAGCATCGTATTCTTAGAATACAAAACATCTCCACCAATAATCTGGTTCATATTTTGAATAATTTCAGGGTGCTCTTTAACGATGAAACTCTGGTTCTTTACTTTCTCCTTAGTTCTGCGCACTGAGTCAACCGCACGATTAATTGGGATTGCGTAGTCTGTATTTACTCTTTCCAATATCTCAAATGGATCGATACTTCCCTCACTCTCCTTAAGAGTGTCTAGTAACCTGTTTCTTGCAAAATCAAGCTCTGATTGAAATATTTCAATTCCAGTTCGTTCTGCAACCAATATTGTGGGCTCTGGGAAAGTGTTTTTGAAAATGATCCGTTTTATCGCAAAGCTAATTGTGCGATTTAAAACCCTTGGTGGAACCTCAATAGATCCTTTGTCAACTAATAGAGATATCGAAATGTCGTCCCTATTCCTATCTTTATGTATCGAAAAAATGTTAACTCTGTCGGATCCTGTAGTCTGATCATATTCACTAAGTGGATGTATATCGCTGGCATTGAGTTCCACTTTAATTGAAGCTTTTGAAATTGTCTCTTGTTCTGAAGACAATACTCTTTGAATTACTGGGCAATATTTCTTACACGCTATATCAACGAAATGTTGAGATTTTTTTAACATTTGTGATAATGATATTGAAACACTCCCTTTTTCGAGTAGGATTTTCACAATACTACTATCCAAATCTATCTCATATGCTTCCCACCAATAAGATAAAAATCCAAAAATTGTGTAAGTAGCATAGGTCTTCCCTGTGTTGTTCTTTCCGCACACTACTGTCAACTCCGACAAATCGATGCTAGCGCATTGCAAGGGGCCGAGATTAGCAAGTTTAAATACCATCTTTCCTCCTATACTTTACTGTATAGAGCCTTTTATCATCTTGTGATCATAATAAATAGGATGGCTCTTTATGTCAAGAACGATGAAAGTTAATAGACGGGCATGCCAGATTTCGCAATTTTAAATCCATTGACATAAGTGGCCTGCTCTTTAGATTGGTTTTGTCCTATTATGTCCTTGTTTTGCATGTTACGTAGAACAAGGTAAATATCTACTCATTAAACATATATGCAAGGAGCAACATGGAAGACAGGCTACTATCTGTTGAGGACGTGAGACTCTATCTGGGAGTGAACAGAGATACTGTGTACAAGTGGGTGAACGAAAAAGGCTTGCCCGCATTAAAAATTGGTCGGTTGTGGAAGTTTCGGAAAGCCGATGTGGACGAGTGGGTAAAACAATTTACGCACAAGAAACCTGTCGCAGCTAAGAAGAAGTAGCATCGGGCATTTTAATATCTGATCAATCCTCACACTTGGAAAACAAATAAATGCCAATGGCACGTAAATAAAGGGACTTGATGAAAAATAGGAAACCGAAATTCTCCGGGCACCAGACTTTTGTGACACGCTACGGATGGATCGAGAAGGGATACAGATTTGTTAGGGACGGCAAGAGCTTTAGCAGCCAAGATGCCATTGTGGACCTGGGCGTCGGCAAGAACATGGTGGAGAGCATTCGCTATTGGGTTGAGTTAACCGGAGTCACTGAGTCTGGAGCTACAAGCGAATTTGGAACGAAACTGCTGGACGAGAATACTGGTTGGGACCCATATTTAGAAGATAACAATTCCTACTGGCTTTTACACTGGAAACTGAACACCCACCCTGATTACATACACTCTGGGATGATTTTGTATTCCCATTTGCGGAAACCTGAGTTCAATAAAAGAGACGTTATAGATGCCGCCATCAGGCTACTAGATGCACATGGCAAAAAAAGCCCCGCAGACAGCATACTTGCCAAAGATATTGATTGCTATCTGAGATTGTACGCCGGAACCAGAAGATCAATCAATAAGCAAAAGGATGAGAAGATTGGCAGCCCCTTTCAGGAGTTGAACCTGATCCAGTCAGTAAACGACAGCGATCTGTACAGCTTCAATATCGGAAGCAAAAGCAACCTTGCCCCTGAGATCATTGGTTACGCTCTCTGGGACTACATGAGCAGAAAGAAAAAGATCGCTATCACCATTAACGAAGCCATGTACCGTGAGTACAGTCCGGGGCAGATATTCATGCTGGATGAGAATTCGATCGTGGAAGCCGTGGAACAGCTAAGTAACGAACCCAAATGGTCAGAGGCCTTTGGTTTCAGCGAAGCTGCAGGAGTTGCCCTAATCCACTGCAATCTTGTGGAAGGAAATGATATCCTGGATCACTATTACAAAAAGGCTGTGGAAACATGAAGACGCTGGTCAATGAATATGTTGGCGTAGCTTCACGCTTTACCCGGTCTGTTAACCTTAATGCCGACTACAGCAGGGAAACCCAGGACTACGGATACATCGTCACCGGTAATGTGCTCTCTTCTTTAACCCAAATCCTCTCCGGACTGATCAAGAAGGGTGGACAGAAGTCGTATTGCCTGTTTGGCTTATACGGATCGGGTAAATCAGCTTTTGCGGTATACTTGGCTCAGCTTCTCTCGATGGATAACGGGCAAGGGCAGAAGGCACGGGAACTATTAAAAGGCAAAGCCATCGATCCCAAGATTGAGAACTTCCTGACTGATAGAAACAAGTCCTCTTATCTTCCGGTCTTGGTAACCGGCAGACGCAGGCCCATAAACCAACTGGTCATGGAGAGCGTAATCGAGGCTCTGCGTCAACTCCCAGGCAGTAAAAATAACCTGGAACTGCTCAACGAGCTTGAAGAGCAGTTGAAAGCTGAATTATGGCATGATTCCCAGATTGTGCTGCAAGCCATGGATATACTGGGTATTGCGGCAAAAAAGGCGGGTTTGGCGGGTATCCTGCTGATAGTTGATGAAGCTGGCAAATCTTTCGAGTATGCACTCAGCGACCGGGAAGGTGGAGATGTGTTCATCCTGCAGGAACTGGCTGAACATGCGGAAAGGCTGAGCAAGTATTCCATGCTGTTCGTTATTACTTTGCACCAACAAATGGATAGCTACAGCGAGTTGCTTTCACGGACCAACAGGGCTGAGTGGGCAAAAATACAGGAACGCTTCGTAAACATCCGTTTCGCAGAACCTGCAAGCAGCACGATACAGATGCTGGCCGAGGCGATAAAACCTCTAAAAAGTGCCCCAAAGGACGTTAAACAGGCTCTTGAGCGGGTGATCAAGAACCTGCTGAAAATGGAAAGCATCATTCCACCTGGCCTTACTCACGAATCATTAGTAAAATCTGTTCACAAAGCTTGGCCGATACACCCCACACTGTTGCTTGCCCTGCCATACATATTCAGGAGATTCGCTCAAAATGAGCGGTCGATTTTCTCCTACTTAGCCAGCGAAGAGTATGCCGGGTTTCAGAACTCGATCCGGGAAAACGTGGTCGAAGACGATCATGGTTTCATCCGGATCAAAGACATTTACAATTATCTGCTCTCAAACTACGAGATTGGGCTATCCCGAAACCCGCATTCCAAGAAGATGCTGGAAGCCAATGACGTGATCAACAGCAGGTCCCGGTTAACAGAGGCCCAAACCTGTGCCTTGAAAACCATCGCGGTATTAAACTCACTGTCAGAAATCAGCCCACTCAGAGCTACTAGGGATATGCTGGATCTCTGCCTACCGCAGAGTGCTGAGATCGAAAGCCTTCTTCAGAGCCTGGTTGAGCAATCATTGATCACTTTCCGCAAGCTTGACAGCAGCTACCGCATCTGGGAAGGCAGCGATGTGGACCTGGAGGAACGCCTTAATGAAGCCAGGAGGCACTTGCACTTTGATACGCAGTTGTTCCTGGATACTATAGGCAAACACCTTAAGCAAAAACGCATGGTAGCCCGCCGGCACAGCCTTGTAGCCGGAATGATACGCCACTTTTCGATTGAATACTCGGACAGTTTAACTGATGCCAGCAGCATGCTGGAGCAGGAACTAGCGGAGGGAGCCTCAGGTCTGGTTATGGTTCTGATACCTAACGAGCATTTCTCAAATCTTGTTGAGGAAGTTCAAGCAGTCACAAAGAAAAACCCCCAACTATTGGTTGCGATTCCCAGGCAGATGGACAGCTTGAGCGGGGTAGTGAATGAATTGGCTTGTCTGAAGTGGGTAGAAGAGCACACAGACGAATTGAGGGATGACCGCATTGCCCGGCGCGAACTGAACCTGAGGATATCAGCCTATGAACAGGAACTCAGTAAAAGGGCGTATACAATCATTGATCCCAGACCAAATCCCCTGGGAAATGAGTGCCTGTGGTTCTGGCTGGGCGATCAGCAAGAAACGAGGAATCCTGTGGATGTCAGCAAATTGCTTTCCAAGGCTTGCGATGTCCTCTTCCATAAAAGCCCGGTTCTGCGCAACGAACTCATCTCCCGGGATGATATCTCAAGCGCAGCATCAGCAGCCCGTAGAACTCTGATGGAACTGATCCTGACGAATCCCGAGCAGGAAACTCTGGGCATGACAGGATACCCACCGGAAAGAAGTATCTACGAATCCATCCTCAAAGCCTCCGGCATGCATGTGTATGATGAGAAGCTCGAGAGCTGGAAGCTTCAGTCACCTCCGAACGCCAATTTTGTAAACCTGCGCCCTGCTTGGCAGCTGATCGAAAAGAACGTTTTCAATGATAAGCTGGAAGAGATGGAACTCACAGATATATACGCCAAACTTAGGAAGGCGCCCTTTGGCCTGCCGGAGGGGATTTTTCCTATCTTGATAACAGCCTTTTTTGTGGTGCACCAGGGAGAGGTGTTTTTGTACCGGGAGGGAACCTTTTTGCCCGAACCTCAACCCGGCCATTTCGACCTTTTGCAAAGGCGCTTGGATCTGTTTTCGATAAAGGGGGTGAGACTTGAAGGCATCACCCGCAGTATAGTGGAAAGACTGGCCGGTAGCCTTAATACAGCTCCCAAGATCGCTTCAGTAGTCAGGGCTTTGTACAGAAGCTTCTCTTCATTACCCAATCTTACTTTGAAATCAGGAAGAATTGCCGATCCACAAGCCCTGCAGGTTAGAGAAGCTTTCTTGAATGCCGGTTCTCCGGAGAGCTTGCTGTTCAAAGAGCTGCCCCGGTGCTTTGGGATGGAGATTGTAGGCTCCAAACACTCTTCAGCCGATGATTTTGACGCCTATTTCAATGGTTTGAATGGAGCCTTGCAGCTTTTGGCAAGACACGCGCAGGAAGTCCTCTCTGTAGCCAGAGACAAACTTCTCACAAGCTGCGAATTGGATATTGGAGAGACTGGTTGGCTCGCGTTGGAGGATCGCTGCAGAGTGCTGGCAGACAGGATTAACCACAGTGAACTGACACCCTTTATCAACAGCGTCTTAAATGGCGCCAGAGAAGAGCACGATCCCACTCCAGCTCTATCCAACGTGAGTAAGAGGTCATTTGAACAATGGCTGGATTCGGATATCGACAGATTTGAAGGATTGGCCAGGGGGATGGGAGATCTGTTCCTCCATTACTGGAACAGCTTTGGATCGCTAAAGCCGGAAAACCACAATGGAAAAACCGAGCAAGCATCCATGTTTCGACAGGAGATTCGGAACCAGATCTCCAATATGAAAAGCAATCTACCCATAAATGAGATCCGCAGAATAATCCAGGAACTGCTGACGGAACTGCAAGAGGATGAGGACACTAATGGCAATGACTAATAAACAACCGTGGGGGTCATAGATGGAAAACAAGGTTAGACACATACTGGCATTATCCGGAGGCAAAGACAGTTCCGCACTTGCCATATATATGCGCAGCAAGGGAATAGATATGGATTATGTGTTTTGCGATACTGGAGAAGAGCTGGAAGAAACTTATGACTACATATCTAAACTACAGAGTTTTCTAGGCAAGAAAATCGCTTGGTTAAAGTCAGAGAAGGACTTTAAATACTATTTGGACTTATATAATGGGGTCTTACCAGATGCGAGCACTCGATGGTGTACTCGTATGTTAAAACTAAAACCATACGAAAGATACCTAGGATCGGATGAGGTCATCAGTTATGTAGGCATACGGGCTGATGAGGCCCAGAGGAAAGGATATATATCGACCAAACCAAATATCAGAACGGTGTTTCCCTTTATCGAGGATAACATCGGCAAAGAAGAGGTGTATCGCATCCTTAAAGAATCCGGCCTCGGAGTTCCTAGCTATTACAACTGGAGATCACGCTCCGGCTGCTATTTTTGCTTTTTCCAGCAGAAAAGGGAGTGGATAGGACTCTACGAAAACCACCCCGATCTATTCAAGAAGGCGGCAGCCTATGAAAAGATAGGCGATGGCCCCCGTGACACCTATACCTGGAATCAGGGTGAAAGCCTTTACGACCTGATCAAACCTGAGCGGATCGCACAGATAAAGTCAGATTATATCAAGCGCCAGGAAAGGGAAAAGAGCAGGTTTTCTGCCAAGCAAAGGTTGGTGGATGTCTTTGAAGATACTGAGGATGAGAGCCCCGATAAGGCATGCCTGATCTGCCATCTATAGATTATGATTTACTTAGATTATAGCGCCACTACGCCATGCGCCCCACAGGTCCTGGCTGCCATGGCACCCTACTTTCGTGACCGTTTCGGAAACCCCAGCAGCTCTCACGCATTCGGCAGGGAGGCAAAGGCTGCGGTGGAAAAAGCGAGATTGCAGCTTGCCGAGTTTGTCGG
>Ga0209606_1004065_pt1 | contig 13985 bp, 5 predicted proteins | sample AD_UKC057_MetaG_FD_184412 | JGI IMG/M metagenome (GOLD analysis project Ga0209606, IMG submission 184412) | Active sludge microbial communities of municipal wastewater-treating anaerobic digesters from USA - AD_UKC057_MetaG (SPAdes) (version 2) | ecosystem: Engineered > Bioreactor > Anaerobic >...
GCGCTGCGCGTGCAGGCGGGCTGGAACGGCCCGGGCGGTTTGATCAAAGAGGGGCCGGGGCGCTGCACGATGACCGGTGACGGCAAGGCGTATGGCGGGAGCACGGTCATCCGCGAGGGCGTGCTGAGCATGACGCAGCCGGCGGCGCCGTTCGCCGGGGCCGGTGTCGCGATTGAACCTGGCGGCCAACTTCGCTTGACATCGGGTGATCCGTTGGGGGGGCCTCCGCGCACATATATGTTCGGCGGCACGGTGGCGCTGTCAAGCACCGGGCCTGCGGGCGCTGAAGGAACGGGCGGCCTGTGCTATGCGCCGGGCGGCGTCGCGAACTGGGCGGCCGTGCCGGTGCCGGTCACACTGGCGGGGACCGCTTGTGTCGCTGTGGAAGATGGCTCCGGCGACCGCCTGCTGGGCAACACGCTCGCGTTGGACGGAGGACTCCGCGGGTCGGCGCCGCTGGTGAAACAGGGCGGAGGACGACTCGTGATCGCGGGGGATGCGACGGACTATGAAGGCGTGGTCACGGTTGCGGAGGGAGGTTTGCAGGCGGATGCGGCGATGCGCAGTGCGGATGTGGTGATCGCCGATAACGCGTGGCTGTGCGGCACCGGCCGCGTGGGCAGCGTGACAGGCGGCGGCTGGATCTCGCCCGGGGCCGGGGGGCCGGGACGCCTTCACGCGCAGTCGGTGGGCGGAGAGGTGGACTTCGTGTTGCGCTTCACGACGGTGGGGGATAACAGCGCGGGTAACGATACGTTGGAGTTGCAGTTCAGCGCGGCCCCTTTTTCGAGGCTTCTGGATGCCGGAAACAGCATTCATGTCTATCTCGATGCGCTGCCGCCTGAAGACGGCTACGCGCTGGGCGGTTTTGTAACGGCGTCTCCCGAAGATTTCACGCGTTGGATCGCTTTGGCGTCGTGGCGATTTTTTGTGCCGGATCCGTATGGAGGCGAGGTGTTCGAGGGACAGACCTATGCCCCGTGTCCGGTGGCGCTCGATCTCTCGACGGTTGCGGCTGGCACAGGACGCACGCTCAAAATTTCCCGACCCGCACACGGCTACGCGGCGTGGTGCGCAGAGCGGTTCACTCTGGCCGAACGCATGGACGCTGCCGTGAGTGGCCCGCTGGCGGTTGACGCGGATGGCGTGGCCAACCTGCTGCGGTATGCGCTGGGCGTCGGCCGCACAGAGCCGATCACGCCGTATCTGCCGCGCCTCGATCGCGCCGCCGGCGCACTGGTCTATGCGTATCGCACGCGCGTGGATGATCCGACGGCATTGACGTATCTGGTGGTTTGCGCCGGCGACCTGGCCGCGCCAGCCGCGTCCTGGTCGGATGCGAGGCTGGACACGGGGCTGACGGTACGCCTGCTCGACATGCAGGCCACGGATGATCCGGCGATCGCGGTCACGCGGCTCGAAATCATTCCCGGTCCCCACGCGCCGGTGCGCTTCTTCAGGCTGAGGGTGCAGCAGCCGTGAAGGCATGGGTCAACTGCTGTGGAATCGCGCGGCGAGACCCGGAAAGACGAACGAAAGCAGGACGAAGAAGAGCGCCGGCAGCAGCCCGCGCGAGCCGGCCGCCAGGCAGAAACACGCCTGCACCATCAGCAGGTTCCGGATGTGACCGCCGATGGTCACTGGAACCGGTTGCAGCCGGTACATGACGCCGCCCAGCAGCCACGCGCGCATCAGGGTCATGACCATCAAGAACACGTAAACCACCGGGAGCAGAGGCTCAGGGCGGCGTTGCGCTGCGGCCGCCACGAGCACAGCGGGCAAAGCGGCGAGCAGCGCGACGAACGGCATCCAGCGCAGCGCGCCTTGAGGCTTCTCGGCCTCCATCTCGCGCGCGGCCAACGCTGAAAAGGCGGCCACGTAGAGCGTCAGGCCTGCGGCGGCCAGCAGGACAGGCAGCCACTGGCCGGCCGAGGCCGGCATCCCGAGCGCCAACGCGCCGATCACCAGGCTCGTGCCGCGGCAGAGGCCCATCGTCAGCACGCCCGCCACGGGGATGCGTTTCGCGCCGCCGTTGTAGAGAATGATCAGGGCGGCCAGTACGGCTGCGGCATATAGCGCCAGACGCCCGGCAGTCAGCGCCAGATTGAGGCCGGAGAGCGCCATGGCGATGGCGGCCATGCGCGCTTGCGGCACGGTGATCTCGCCCGACGGCAGCGGCCGGTCAGGCCGTTCGGCGCGGTCGGTCTCGATGTCCATCAAGTCGTTCAGGATCAGGCCGAAAGCGTACAGGCAGAGCGAGGCGCCCGCTGCGGCGGCCATCGCCAGGCCGTCGGGCACGCGCGACACGGCGGCGGCCGCCAGCAGGGTGCCGGCGACGGGGTCGCCCGGCACGGTCAGCAGATTCGGCAGCCGCAGCAAACGGAACCAAGGAGCCAGCGTCGGGGTTGAATTCATATAGCGGCCACATTAGCGGCACGGCGTCGCGGCGTCAAAGCTATTGTGGTGGATGGTTAATTGTCCGATTGATTCCAGGTCGATGAAAAACCGATTAAAAACCGGTTGACTTTCAGTAGTTTACTGATCTAACATGGCGGTGTTCTAAACATGTATGTTTCCGGAAAGGAGCAAACATATGGCAAAAAGCTATGCGTTGTCGCGATGGTCGCGTGTCAGGGTTGCCGCAGTGTGTGTCTGCGAGGTGGGCGGTTTGTCTGCGGGCGCGCATCGGGTCCGCGCGGATTTGGCGCCGCCTGTCGCGCAGGAGGCGGCTTCGGTAGTCCAGCAGGGCTTTACTGCCCGCTGGTCGGCGGTGCCCGGGGCGACCGCCTACATGCTGGACGTCTATCGATACGACGGGGTGCCGCCCACGACGGTGCAGGAGGGCTTTGACGATTATCCGTCCAGCGTGCCGCAAGGATGGGAGATCCAGAACGCCGGTGGGGTTTACACCAGCGCGTCGAGCGCGGGGGTGGCGATCCCTTCCGTACGGTTCTCGGAAGACGGCCATTCTTTGATGACGGCGACGTATCCCGCTGCCGTCACCCATCTGTCTTTTTGGTACAAAGGTAACAGCGTGAGCAATTCGGTCATCCAGGTTGCGGCGAGTAACGATACCGGATGGACGATGCTCGATAACCTGCTTTTGACCAACAACGCGGCCGCGACACGAAGCTATGCGCTGTTGCCCGGTGCCGCCTATACGCGCTTCAGGCTGGTTTATGACAAAGACAAAGGGAGCACGGGCCTTGACGACATGATCCTTCAGTACGGCGACGGCACGCGCGTGTACGCGCTGACCAACGCGGCGGTGGGTGCTGTCACGTCACATCAGGTGACCGATCTTGTTCCGGGTGTGTACCGATACGCGGTGCGCGCCGTGTCGGGAGAGGAGGTTTCCGCCGATTCCAATGTGATCGAAGTGGATACCTTGGCGCCTGCGGTGCCGCCGTGGATTGAGCCGTTTCCCCAGCAAACGGTGCGTGTGGGCGAGACGCTCAGTTGCGGCATCGTGATTCAGGAGACCAACGGTGATCCTGTGACCGCGACCAACGTGTCCGCCACCGCCTGTGTGTCCGGCGTGTGGGCATTGGGCGCGGGGTGCTTCACCTTCACGCCTGATGCTGCGGATGAGGGCGAGCGAACATTCATCTTCACTGCCCAGGATAAGGACGGTTGGTGCGAGGGCCGCGAGTTGAGTGTCACGGTGCGCCCGGCCCGTGTGCCGGCGGTGGTCATGGCAGGCGCTTGCGGTGTCTATACCCAGGCTTTCGAAGGGTTGGTGAATGGCGGTTCCACCGCATGGGACAATGCTGCAGAACCGCTCAACGCCTGGTACGCATACGCCGATGCCGCGGCCGTCACGTCGTTGCGTTATGGCACAGGTTCAGGGACCGCGAGTGGGTTGTATGCGTTCAGCTTTGCAGAAAGCAATGCGTGCTCGCTGGGCTCCTTGGCTGGGGGCGGGCACGACTTTGTGTACGGCATGGCATTGACCAATGCCAGTGGCGGTACGATCACCCGCAGCGTGATCCAGAGCCGATCGCGGCAGTGGCGTGTCGGCGCCAGCGCGCTGACGAACACACTGCTGGCCGAATACTGCGTGACGAATCGCGTGGTGCCCTTGAACGAAGGGAGGTGGCACAGGCTGAACGCCCTGTGCTTTGATTCGCCCTGCGTGACGAACGAGGTCCAGCCGGCCGGCGCGGTGACCGCCGATGTGTCAGCCGACGGTTGCGCGCGCCTGTCACGGCCGATCCCCCCGGGCGGGGTGTTGCTGCTGCGTTGGTTCGATGTGGATGATCCGGGGAGCGACCATGCCTTTGGCATCGATGACGTGCGTGTCGCATGGACGTCGGGCGAAGCGCCGGCGGGGATCCCCGTGCCGCCGGAAGGCGTGACAGAAACCTTCGATGAGATGGGCGAGCACGCGGCAGGCGGCTTGCCGTGGGGCTGGCGCGCGGAATCACGGGGCGACGGTGCGCGCGTGACCGGTGCCTATCCAGATGCGGGGTTGGTGGTCGCGTACGTCAATGCCGTCCCTGATTTCACGGCTGCCGGCAGCTACACATATTCATCATGCGGTTGCCGCGATCAGGCGGTCGGCGGGCTCACGGATGACGCGCAGGCGACAAGCGTCTCGATGCTGGCATGTTTTGTCAATGATACGGGCCGGAGCGTGCGCACATGGAGCGTGGTGTTCGCGGTGGAGAAGTACAGGCGCGGCACCGTTGCCAGCGCGGTGAGGCTGCTGTCCAGCGCGGACGGCGTCACATGGAGCGAAGCAGGCGCGCCGGTCGTCTTTGAGGCGGACGCCGACTGCTTGGGATTCCCGTTGGCGCAGTGCCCGGGCGAAACCCGTCACGCCGAACGTCAGGCTGTGTTCGGCGCGCCGGTCGCGCCGGGCGGGGTGTTCTATCTCGCGTGGCAGGTGGCTGTTGCGGAGGGCGAGGCGGCGGCCGGCGCGCAAGCTCTGGCGATCGATGACGTGACCGTGGCGCCGGGGGCTGCCCGCTCCACGCTTTTTATCGTGCAGTAAGCTGCTCCAAGAGCGCGCCGGCGCGCAGGCGTAATGCGGCGAGGCGCGTCGGGTCAGGCAGGATGCGCGTCGAGAATCGGCCGCCGGCGTTGGGGATCTCCACCAGCGCGGCGAACTCCTTGAGCAGGGCATCGGCCTGCGGGTTGTCGGCGTGCCGTTTCAGGAGCATGAGGTACTCGTAATCTTCGACGCCGTCGCGCGCGGCTTCGAGGCGCACCGTAGTCACGGGACCTTGGACGCCGGTCGGTGCGCCGGGATAGAGCAGGTAGCCGTCGCCGTTCGGATAGCGCACATAGTAGGATTCGCCGGGCGTGCTGCTTTGATGGATGTAGCGGTGCCAGCCGAACTGCCAGGGATCATAGGTCAGCCAGCTCACGCCCCAGAATTCGTACGCTTCGGCACCGAACTGGAAGCAGTAATGCGGGAGCAGGCGCTCGACCGCGCAGAAGGGCGTGTCGGTGCACATCTGGCCGTCGGTGGTGAACCAGATACGGTCGCCGGCGGCGCGCCGCGCGCGCATCTCCTCGACTGGGAAACAGCCGTAATGCCCGACGCCCCAAACGTCGAGATACCCGTTCCAGTCCGGGCAGTGGCGCCATGTGCTGCAGTAGATCGGGATCTTCGGGTCGACTTCATGGATCATGTCGCAGAGGGCCTTCATCTGGTCGATGATGGGCTTTTTGGTGAGGAAGGGTTCGTCTGAAATGTAGAGCACCAGCCTGTCGGCCCAGCCCTTGGCCTTGACGTGTTCCCAGTAGAGGCGCAGGCAGGCTTGGTAGGTCTCTTTGTAGGCGGCGCGCAGGCGCGTGCGGTCCGTGGCGGCATACGGATACTCGCCCTCGTAAGGCGCCTCGCCCATCACTTTCTTGGGCGGATGTTCCCAACCGAACAGATAGAAGACGTGCGGGGTGTAGGAGAACCGGAACTTCAGTTCGTCGAAATAGAGCTGCGCGGCGCGGTCGTACGCCGTGAAATCGGCGGTGATGCGTCCTTGCGCGTCGCGCGTGAAGACCGGATTCGCGCCGACCTCGTCGGGCGACACCCGTTTGTCGGCCATGAGGCGCATCAGCCGCTCACGCTGCTGCTCCGCCGTTGAACCGTCGGCAGACCAGTGTGCGTTGAGGCGGATGTCGTAGATCGCGCCGCAAGACGATACGGCGGGCAGTTCGACATCCCAGACCGTGACGGTGAAGGGTACGCGCCGCACCAGGCGCTTGCCCGCCTCGAGCAGCCGTACGGAGCCGGCGTAGGTACCCGGCGCTGTGTCCGCCGTGGTCCTAAACGAAAGCCACACGGCCTGCGTTTGGTTGGCGCGCAGCGTGCCGCGCGCGGTCGGCCGGATCGGGTCGGGCCACCAGCCGGACCAGCCGTCCGATGAGCCGCCCCGCGTGGGATGTTTCAACTGCCACGCCGGCGTGGTCAGGTTATAGTAGGCGGTCGGATGGTCGATTGGCACATAGCCGACCCATCCGATGGTGAATGCGTCGAGCGTCCGGCCGTCGCGCCGCTTCGGCGGGTCGACCGCGATCTCAAGATCGGCGATGTCCCGTCCGGCGCGCAGTGCAAGTTGCAGCGCTTCCTCCTCGTTGCGCGCGAGAGCGATCGCGCCCGCCGCCCGTTTCGCCGGCGGCAGGGTCTCGTGGAATACTTTGACGATGGGGTCAACCGGCCACACCGCCAGTTCACCGTGGCCCATGGGCGGGGTTTCTGGATCGCCGGCTGCGGCGTTCAGGCACTCGGCCAGAAAGACGCCGTCATGTTTGAGTGTGCCGTGCGCGTCCATGGTGAGGTGAATCTGGAGCTGGCTCGCGTCCGCCGGAACGGTGGCGGTGCCGAACATCGGCGTCCACGACGTCGTGCCGCTGATGCCGGCGCCCGCGCTGAGAAAACCGCCCGACGCCACGTGCCCCCGCGCGGTACGCAGGTGCGCGTGCAGCAGGGCGGAGCCTTCCAGCTCCTCGCAGGCGAGCCAGGCACCGTACAGGTAGGTGTGCCCGGCCTTGACCGGGACCGACTGCTGCCAACCCCGCCAAGTTGAGGCAACGGATTTGTCAACGGTCATGCGGGCGTGGCGCTTGCCGAAACCGCCGGGGCTTTCGACGCTGAACCGGACGCCCTGACCTTCACCGCTGCGCGACCAGCCGTCGGGCCGGTCCGCACCCGCTTCGAAGCCGGGATTCTTGATCCGGTTCACCGGGCCGGCGAGCAGTTTGGCAAAGGCGGTCGCATCGGTGGTGTCGGAGCCGGCCGCCAGGATCTGATCGGAAGGGATGTCGCTGCCCAGCGCGGAGGCGACTGCGGCGCGCGGTTCAGGGAGCTTGCCGGTGTCGGCCACGTAAAGGTAGTAGGTCGATACGCTTCGCGCGTCGGGCGAGCAGGAGAAGAGCAGGCGGTCGCCCAACCGGCAGGACTCGACGGTCTGGCCGTTGAAGGTCAGACGGAACTCGGGCGCAACGATTCCGCGTGCGGCGCTCGCAAGATCGGCCACGGCGAGCAGGTTGGTGGCCGGCGCGTCGCGCAGGTTCACGACGCGGATCGGCAGGCGGTGGCGCCAGAGGCGCTCGGCGGCGCGGCGATGGGAACGGAACGGCGCGGTGATGCGCCCCAGCCAGTGCGGTCGGCAGCGCAGTGCGGCGGGCCACGGCGCGTCCGCGCCGCGTTCAGTCAGCGAAAGGTGTTCTGCCGTGCCGGCGCGTGCGGTAGGGGTTGGCGTCGGACGGTCGGTCGCAAAGGTGAAGGCGTCGTACCAAGCAGTGCCGCTGCCGTGGAGCACAGAGCCGGTGGTCATGCGTGTCGCGCCCTCGGGAACGGTGAAGGTGATCTGCGTTTCTGTCCAGCCGAAGGTGCCGTCGCCGGTTTTCATGACACGGTTAAGCCGCTGCGGATTCTGTTCGTCGCCAACGTGCACATACCAGCCGGCGGTGCCGGAGACGTTTTCGCCGCGCACGCGGACCCGGACGGTGCAGCGCGCGCCGGGAACGACGGTGAAGTCTGAACGCGAAAATCCGAACCAGGTGGGGGTGGCGCCGGATGAGGTCTCGGCTTTGAGACAGCGCGTGCCTGAGAACGGCGCGTCGGTCGACCACGCGAGCCGGTGCGCAGCGTCGCTCATCCGCTGCTGCCAGCCTGTCAGCGTGTCGCCGCTGCCGCGTTCAAAATCGCCGTTGAGGTCGGTAATGGGCCGTTTGTCGAAGAAATCAGCCAAGCCCCACGCGCGCGCATTGTCGAAATAAACGTGATAGGTGGTGGATGTGGCGGGGTCGCACACGGCGGGAAGGGACAAGACCGCGTCGGCAGGAACTGCGCCGGTCGTGATCATGGTTTCCAAGCCCGGGGTCCAGAGCGCGTAGAGCAGTTGACGCCCCTTGCTATCGGCCACGCGCAACGCCTCGGCCCGCGCGCCGGCGAGCGGCGCTTGGCCGGGCTGGTCGCCCACAGTCAGGGCGACCGGTTGGCCGTCGAGGGCGGCGTCGGAGGGATTCGTCACGGTGACTGGAAAACGGGCGCGCCAGACGTCACCCCGGCCGAGCCAGAGCGCATCGTGCCATCCGGCCGAAGCGAGTGACGCGCAAAACATGAACACGATGAGTGAATATGGACGGTACACGGTAAAAGCCTCCCCCTGTCAAAAAACGTACTCAGTTGACTAGTGTAAGCAGGCGCGTACGCCAAATCAAGGCTGCGTTTTAGGGCAACGGGCCAATCGCCGTTTCCCGTTTTGACTTTCATTTGGGCTGCCGGTTTGCTACAAATTCAGCCATCCGCATGCGGGGGATTGACGCGCCCGCGAGGGATCAGATTTTGAGGTTTCCGTGTACCTAAAACAGATCGAAATCACCGGCTTTAAGAGTTTTGCGGACAAGACCCGCCTGCAGTTCGAGCCCGGCATGATCGCAATTGTGGGGCCGAACGGCTGCGGCAAAAGCAATGTTTCCGATGCGATTCGCTGGGTGTTGGGCGAGCAGCGGCCGACCGCGCTGCGTTGTGCCAAGATGCCGGATGTGGTGTTCAACGGGACCGACAGCCGTAAGCCGCTGGGTATGGCAGAGGTCTCGATCACCTTTGCTGACTGTGAAGGTTTGCTCGACACCGAGTTTAATGAGGTCACCATCACCCGCCGTGTTTTCCGCTCGGGCGAGGGACAGTACTTCATCAACAAAAATCTCTGCCGCCTCAAAGATGTCCATCGGCTTTTCATGGGCACCGGCATCGGCACCACCTCGTATTCGGTGATGGCCCAGGGGCAGATCGACGCCATCCTCTCCTCCAAACCAGAGGACCGCCGCGCGGTTTTCGAGGAGGCCGCCGGCATCACCAAGTTCAAGGCTGACCGCAAAGAAGCGCTGCGCAAGATCGATCAGACCGAAGCGAATCTGCTGCGTCTCGCCGACGTGATCCGCGAGGTCAAACGCCAGATCGGCACGCTCCAGCGCCAGGCGGGCAAAGCGCAGAAGTATCGCGAGCTGCGCGACGAGTTGCGCGGCCTCGATATTTTCCTCACGCGCCGCCGTCTCGCCGCGCTCGATATCCGCATCCGCGAGTTGGACACGTCGATCCACGCGCTCGGCGAGCAACTGGTGGCGCATCAGGAGTTTGTCGCCGAGGCCGAGGCGGAGTCGTCGCACATCCACGCGTTGATCCATGAGACCGAGGCCCGCATCGCCGAACTGACCGAACAGGCCGCGCAGGCGGACAACCGCTTCATCCGCGCGCAGGAGGTCATCAAGGTCAACGAGCAGCGTATCGCCGAATACCGCGCTTGGGCGGAGCGCGACAACCGCGAGATCTCTGAAACGCGGACGCAGATCGAACAGCTCAAGATGCAGATCGAGTCGCTGGAGCAGAAGCGCCTGCTGACTCAGCAGGCCGCGGATGTCGAGCGAGGCAAGCTTGAAGAGGCGCAGGCGCGCTTTGATGCGCACAGGGTGCGGATCGATGAAACGCGTCAACAGCTTCAGCAGGACCGGCAGCGCTCCGTCGACTGCGAGCGCCGCAGCGCCCAGATCCAGCAGGCGCTCGCCGAGATGGAGGCGCGCCAGCGGGACGTGCTGATGAAGCGCGACCGCCTTTCCGCTGAGCACCGGCAGGTGGAGGAGGCGCTGGCCGCTGCCGATCAGAATCGCGCTGAGGTCAAGGCAAGGCTCGACCGTTTCCAGTCTGACGCCGAGAGCGTCGGGGAGCGGCTGGAAACGCTGGAGGAGGAGCGCGCCTCTGTTGCCGCTGAGATGAAGAGCGTGCAGGAAGAGGCCTCCCGGATGCAGTCGGAGGCCTCCGCGAAACGTGCGCAGATCGAGCTGCTGACCGACAAGCGGGAGTCCTCCGATGAATTTGCCGCCGGCTCACAGCAGGTGCTGGATCCGGAAAATCCGCTGGGACTCGCGCCGCACGCTGTGCTCGGGGCGCTGGCCGACCAATTGAACGCCCCCTCCGATCTGCGCTTGGCGCTGGAGGCGGCGCTGCGCGCCTGGCTGGACGCGGTGGTCGTGTGCGATGCCGCCAGTGCGCGGCAGGCGCTGGCCGCCCTTTTTGCGCAGGGCCAGCATGCAGCGGCGCGCATCGTTGCGGCCGAAGGCGGCAGCGGCGTCCGCCGCACGCCGCCGCCCGGGCTGGTCAGCCTGCTGGATCAGGTGCAGGTCGCCGACACGTTCGCGCCGGCGGCGGCCCGGCTGCTCGGCTCGGTGTTTTTGGCCGAACGGCTAGAGGATGTGCCGGAGGTGATTCCGGAGGGGTGCAGCGTCGTCACACGCGGTGGCGTGATCGTGCACGGCGACGGCTGTGCGGAACTCTGGATGCCGGACAGCCAAGTATCCAGCCCGCTCGCGCGGCGCATGCTGGTGGCGGAAACCGGCGAACAGCTCGCCGCGCTTGAAGAGCGCCTGGGCGCGTACCGGCGTCGTTTGGAACAGCTCAACGCGCGCGCCGGCGAACTGGGCGTGCTGATCAATCAGACGCGCCAGGAGCGGGATGAGAACCGGCGCAAGGCCGCGCAGGCTGAAGGCGAGTATCAGACGGTCAGCCGCGACACCGACCGTGCGCGCGGCCGACTGGCCGCAGTCGCTACGGAACTGGGGTCGATCTCCGCGCTGACCGCCGGCGATGACGAGCGCCGCAGCGCACTGAGCGGCGAGCTTCAGGCTTTGACGGTGTTGCGCGGCGAACTGCTGGAGCGCACGGCGGAACTGTCGACGATGCTGCAGGAGCTGGAGAGCGTCTACGGCGAACTGAGCCATGCGCTCACCGAGTGCCGCATTCAGGTCTCCAGCTTAACGCAGCAGTTGGAACATGCGGCGACGCAGCGGGAATCGGTCCAGACACGCATCGACGAACTGGAACGCACGATCCAGGGACGCAGCCGCGGCGTGATGTCGTACGACGAAAGCATCGAGCGGCTGACGGTTGAGATTACGACGCTTGAAGCCAACCTCGATCCGATGCGCATTGCGGCGGAAGCGCTGCACATGAAGATCGAAGAGACCCGCCGCGAGCGCGCGGCGCGCCAACGCGAGTTGGAGAAGACCGACGCGACCCTCACCGAGCGGCGCCGCGCCTTGGACCGCGCGCGCGAGGAAAAAGGCAAGGCCGAGGTCGAGATCACCGAGTCGCGCATGCGCCGCCAGAATCAGATCGATCACATCTACAACGAATACGGGCTCTCTGCGGAGGAGCTGGTCGCGCATGCCGATCCGGCCTGGGAAAACGGCGAGCAGCCGCCGGTGCCGGAGATCGAGGCACGCGTCGCGCAGTTGACGGCGGACATTCAGGCGCTCGGTCCGGTGAATCTGGTGGCGATCGAGGAGTACAAGGAGCTGGAGGAGCGGTATACCTTCCTGAAGGCGCAAGAGCAGGACCTGCTGAAATCGAAAGAGCAGATTCTTGAATTGATCACCATGATCAACAAAAAGTCGGGCGAGATGTTCCAGTCGACATTCGAGCAGGCCAACGCCAATTTCGAGACGATGTTTACCAAGCTTTTCAATGGCGGCCAAGCCAAACTGGTTCTGCTGGATAATGTGGAAGATCCGCTCGAATGCGGGATCGATATCATTGCGCGTCCGCCCGGCAAGCGCCCGCAGTCGGTGACGTTGCTCTCGGGCGGCGAGCGTACCATGACGGCCGTGAGCCTTCTGTTCGCGATCTTCATGATCAAGCCGGCGCCGTTCTGTATGCTCGACGAGCTGGATGCCGCGCTGGACGACAGCAACATCGGGCGGTTCGTGCAGGCGCTCAAGGACTTCCTGACGCATTCGCAGTTCCTGATCATTACGCACAACCAGCACACGATCGCCGGCTCGGACATTGTGTACGGCGTGACGCAGCAGGAGAAGGGTATCTCGAAGATCGTCTCCATGCGGCTCAAGGAGATCGGCGTCAAAGAGCTGTCGATGGGTGCGCCCGAATCGGTGCCGACTGTGGAAGAAGAGCGCATCCGGACCAGGCGCAAGAAGAAAGCTGATCCCGTCGAAACAGCGCTTACTTGAGCACTTGCATGGGAGTGATGACGTATGCGAAGTCTGGTGATTGACCGCTCCTCCGCCCGCCCGAGTATGGCGGTCTTCGAGGACAGTGAACAGGTGTGCGAAAAGATTTGGGACGGGGAGCCGACACGCGCGCCAACGTGGCTGACGGAATTGGCCCGTGCGCTTGCGGATCATGGCTTGGGTGGCGCGTCTTTTGATGCGTTTGTGTGCGGGCTCGGGCCGGGATCATTCTCGGGCATCCGCGCCTGTCTCTCGGCGCTGCAGGGGCTGGCACTTCCGGACGGCAAGCCGGTGTACGGCGTGGCCAGCGCGGCGGCGCTGGCGCTGGGCCAGGCGGAAGGCGAGGAACGCGTGACGGTGGTGGGCGACGCGCGGCGCAACCGGCTGTGGTGCGTGACGTATGAGGTGCGGCCCGCCGACGCGCAGGTGCGCATGCCGGGGGGTGGCCTGCCGACGCATACGGCGGAGGATTTTCAGCTTGTGCCGTCTGATGCGCTCGGCCGTGCGGTGCCGGACGCGACGCGGATCGTGTCGGCGGACTGGGAGCGGCTGGCACCGTTGCTGTGCAAGACGTTCGCGGCGGGCCGTCTGGTGGCGCGCACGGTGAATCCCGCTGCGGCGGACGTGGGACGGTTGGCGCTGGCGCTGCCGGCAAGCCGCGTGCGCGAGCCGTTGCCGATCTATCTGCATCCGGCGGTGGCCGCCGCCGCGGGGTGACGGGCATGAAAGCTGTATTGCTCATTGTTGTTGCGGGATGGGGCGCATGCCAGGCATGTGGGGAGGCCGTGTACCGCCGAAGCATGGACCGAGTGTCGAGCCTGGACCCGGCTGACGCGGCGTCGATCTATGCGGCGCGTTCGGCGCAGCTCGTGTATGAGACGCTGCTGGAGTACGACTACCGCGCGCGTCCGTATCGGTTGATCCCCGGTTTGGCGGTGGAACTGCCGGAGGTGCAGTCGAACGGGCTGGTCTACGTGGTGCGGCTGGACCCCGAGGCGCGTTTTCAGTCGGACGCCTGCTTCGGGCTCGACGCGGACGGACGCGCGCGGGGACGGGCGGTCACGGCGGACGATGTGGTGTTTTCGCTGAAACGGCTGGGAGATCGGCGAGTGGCGTCGCCCGGCGAGTGGCTGGTGCTGGACACGATCCGGGGCATGCGGGCGTTTGCGGAGGCGTCGATGGGCGGGGCGGCCACGGATTACGCGCGGCCGGTGAGCGGGTTGGAGGCGCTCGACGCGCGGACGGTGCGCATCACGCTGACGCGGCCGGCGCATCAGTTTGTCTGGTACCTTGCGATGTGCTTCACGGCGGTCGTGCCGCGCGAGGCGGTCGAACAGTACGGCGCGGCGTTCGGCAGCCACGCGGTTGGCAGCGGGCCGTACCGACTGGCCGAGTGGCGGCGCAACCACCGGATGGCGTTTGTGCGCGACCCGTCGTGGCGCGGCTGGCGCAAAGGGCCTGCGGCGCTGATGCCCGGCATGCGCGACGTGCCCTTTGACCGGGTGGTCTAT
>Ga0209606_1004068_pt1 | contig 13972 bp, 16 predicted proteins | sample AD_UKC057_MetaG_FD_184412 | JGI IMG/M metagenome (GOLD analysis project Ga0209606, IMG submission 184412) | Active sludge microbial communities of municipal wastewater-treating anaerobic digesters from USA - AD_UKC057_MetaG (SPAdes) (version 2) | ecosystem: Engineered > Bioreactor > Anaerobic >...
AAGTAATATCTTCGCAATCAATGTCACCGACTGTTGTGATATTATCGCAAGCAATGTCACCGGTTGTTGTGATATTATCGCAAGCAATGTTACCGGCTGTTGTGATATTACCGGACATATTTATGGAATCCGCAAAAATCGCGCCGACATAAAAAGGTCTATCGTTATATTTGTATATTGTCGAGCCTTCTTTGACTGCAATATATTTGTAATTAGCTGTTGTTGACGTACCGTAAAACCCTTGTTTGGAGTCTGACCAAGTCGGGGCGGTTGACGTTGCTAAAAGCGTAAATGTCCCCGCACTTGTCGGTACTGCCATCAAATACTTATTGCTTGTCATATCTGGAAGTGTCACGTCTTGCGTTACCGGATATAATGAGCCGTTAATTTCTATAACGCTTCCGGCTTTTAATGCGGTCGCGCTGAAAGAATAGCAGTCATGTTTATTCCTGAATGTTTGATCAAGAGTCAGCATTACAGACTCAAAGTTATTGTCGCCGATTGAGTAATTGTTTATTTTATCAGTTGCCATTATTTGCACTCCTCTATTGACATTGTAACGTTATATAAAAAGCCTTCCGGCACTTCTTGCGGTTGCGGGATTTCTGTCATTGCACAGAATAAAGGCTCTTCGATATGCAAGTCATTTTCCCAGAATATTAAGTGAAATGGTTCGGTTATGTCGCACTCAGAAGTAAATAAATCAAAGTCGTTCCGCTGTTCTTCAGTCAGTCCTTCAAGCGCAAATTCTGCACGTTTTAAACGAGTTTTTTTATACCCATACAGTTGCCCTGTTTCGTTTTTTTGCGAGTCTGAATTTGTTTTATACGCTCTAATCTTGTCGCCTGATTTAATGTTCGGCAAGGTTAAAGCTTCACCAAGAAAGATATATCCGACTTCAATATTGTTTGCATTTTCGGGATCTGATATTGAAATCCTAACGTAGTTATATTTTGCATTAGCTCCGCCGACAAAAACTTTGTTGATTAAAGATACGTCTTTATACCATTGCATAATAATTATCGGATCGCCGTGCTCGTCTGTAATTATATTTCCTTCATCGTCTGTAAGCGGCAAATGGATCTTGCACAGTTCAAGCGTTCCGGTGTAAGCAGGTGACTCAATATCTGTATTATCTGCCGTGATTGTAATTGTCGCGTCTTCTGTTAAATTATGACCGTTAAGTATTGCATAATCTATATTGATTCCGCTTGCATTGTAAAAAGTGATGCTTCCAGTTTTCGCACCCGGAGACCATCGACCTGCAAGCTGATTTGAATATACATTTTCTTTAGGGTACATAGTCGAACCCGTCGCCGTGATTGTTGCCGTTTTTACTTCGTTTTTATAACATATTTTCATCTTGCAACCAAACTCCTGTCTGCAATCAATAAACGTCCGTCTCTTGTTGCATTGAAAATCTCATTCCATAGTGTTTCTTCATTAGTATTGACTACGCGCGCAACGATATTTCCCATCTGCTCGGCAAGGTTATTTTGTTGTGCTTTGTTTAATATTAGCTCACCTGAGTTAACGCGCGCCGTCACGTTGTCGCCTGTGTACGATTGACCTCCAACGATACCGCCGTTTTCAAATTTAGGTGCTTCCGGTTTACTTTTAGCGACTGCCGCAAGATTTACGGCTGAAGACGCTCCGGCAAGAGTTGCCATGCCAATAGGAAACCATGGAAGCATGAACCAAGGGGCTTGGAATCCCGATGCAAGAGCATTCATTACAGCAAGAGGAATAGCCGCTGCTGCACTTGCCATTGAAAATTTCCAACGCGCCATTTCCATTTGGTATTCTAATTCAGCTTTTTTCTTTTGATATTTTTCTTCAATCTTTGCTTTCTTTAAAGCTTTTTCAGCCTCAAGAATTGCTTCAGCGTCTCCTGATTCTTTAGCGCGCGCAAGGTCTGCCTCCGCTTTTTCTGTTGCTGTTTCTTCATGGATTCCGGCGGCTTCGAGTTCTGCTTTCATTGCATTGTCGAGCGCGTCAATTTGCGCTTGAAACGATGCTTCAACGTATTCGGCAACGGCTGAAAAGACGTTCCCGATTGCCGAGCCCATTTGATTGAACTGATCTGAAATGAACTGCGTCTTTTCCTTGAAATCCATTTTATCCCAGACATCAGAAAAGCTTTCGGAATTGTTAAGAGCTTCACCAATAGACTGACTTACCTTGTCGAGTTGACCTGTCGGCATAGCATTCAAAGTGTCATAATATGTCCGAGCCTTTTCAGCAAGAGAACCCCAAAGCACGTTGTATTGACCGAGCGACATTTTGCCAGACTTATATAGTTCCGTTGCTTCAGTAAGTGCAGTTATTTCTTCCGCGCTTAATTCGTTGAAGCCCTTAACTGCTTCTTGAATCGCAGGCGGGAACTTGTCAAGGCTTGCTATAGTCTCGTCAATATTTTCTTTTTTTATTCCGCGTGAAGCTTCAATAAAAGCAATTTGTTCTTTAGTTGCTGATTTAAAAGCCTTTGATAGCGCGTTTGCGTTTTCTTTTGCTTTGTTTAATTCATCTTTAGCGTCAACTTTCTTTTGATTGTCGCCAACAGTATTTAGTAATTTAGCTCTATCTTTAAGATATTTGTTTATGTCTTTTTGGTTTTGAGCAGAATCGGCAAGAGCCTCATTCATCTTTTGTTCTACATCATCATATTTTTCATAAGCTTCGTTTGTCTCATTCCATGCTTCGCGCGTAGATTTTCTCAAGGCTTCGTTTTTTTGCAATAGAGATATGGCTGAAAGGTCTCCCGCTTTTGCCATTTTCTGAAGCTGTATTATGGGCGCGCCTACCCCGTCTCCGTATTCTTTCACATATTTCTGAATGGTTCTCGTATTATCTAATAACTGTTCGCCTAATTTGCTACTTTTTTCCGCAACTTTTTCGTAGTCTTTGAATCTGTTGTATTTTTCAAGTAAAAAAGTAAATTCAGCTATTTGTTTAGAGACGGCACCAAGACCTTTACCTATAACAGAAAGAGTCTTTGACAATATGCCTCCGTCCATTGACGCGACAACCATCGCTTTACCAAGGGCAAGAAATTTGCTGTTCTGCTCTTCCCCGACTTTTTCAAGAATATTTCCGATCTGCTGTTGCGCTTTCGCAAACATTAACGCCGGATTATTCGCAAATACCGCTTTCGCAGTACCGCCGAATTGAGTCGAGAGCTCGCCGAGAATAACCTTTTGCGCACTTGCAACATCGTTTAACGCAACAAAATTTTTGATTTGTTCTTCTTGCGCGGCTGAAAGCTGGACACCGACGCGCCTTAACGCCGTTATCCCTAGAATCGGATCGTTAAGGGCTTTGCCTATTTGTACCGTTGACGCTTGTAAATCTTGACCAAGTGCCGCCGACAAGTTGAGTACTGCCTCAGTAGCATCTGGAAAAACATCTTTCCCGATCTTTGTAAAAGTAAGCATTAAGGCTTGCGATTTAATTATTGCGTCATCTTCAAACTCTGTCACTTCGGAAAGGTCTTGAGCCATTTTCTGAAGCTCTTCGGAAGTTACACCCGCGACTCCGCCGGTCGATTTAATTACCTGATTTAATTGATCTAGTGCCCTTTGCGCTTGACCGGAATTTTGAACTACTGATTTTCCGAATTCGAATAGCTTTTTCCCGGCGTAAACTACCGCGCCGATCTTTAAACCGCTTTTAATTATTCCGGCAAGTTTAGAAAAACAACCTCCCGACTTCTCAACCTGTTTGTCTGTTGAGTCAAGAGCGCGATTTATTCCGCTTGTGTCGCCGGTTATTTTCCAAACTAATTCGCCAAGACTAAAAGCCATTAAAACACCTCAAAAGGTTTTCTTTCAACCTCAAAAATCCACTCGTGAATCTCTTTAGGGAAGCACGCCGCTTGTATCGCTGTATTCGTCATTATAAAGTCCATGTCTTCCCAAAATTCTTTTTCGTTTAATCGTCGCCAATACTTGTTCAGTGCCGCTATCAATCTGTCATAATGCAGTGTTACTTTTTTGGACTTACCGCTTTTTTTTTACTGTCGAAATCTTTGTTTACTGCTTCATCGATAAAGCGAATAATGTCATGCGCATCGACGCACTCATCCCAAAATTCACGCTTTAAGAATTTGTTATTTCGTTCGCGTATCTTTCCGGCAAGCCATGTCAAAGGCATTGTCAAATAGTGCACGAATGATTTATTGATTATCTGCGGACGAATAACGTTTTTCTGAATAATCATTTTAATAATTTCAAAACGCTTTTCAAAAAATTCATCGTTGCCGCATTTCTTAATTTCTTTGCTTAACTGTTTTATTTTTTCGCTGATCTTGTCGATCTCTGCGGGATTGTCTTTAATTAAAATTGCTTTTTGTGATAATGTCTGTATTTCGTTCCATTTGGTTTGAACGTCTGTGATAGTATTATAGACTTCTTCGTATAGTTTGCGAACGATATTAGGTATAAAATCAATAACAAATACTTGCGTTTTATCTTGACCGCGTTCCCTATACGTCAATGATATTTCAACTTTTTTCCTTTCCATGATACCCCTTTATTTGCCCGGCAATAACGCCGGGCTGTTAATCCTCTTATACGTATTTCTGCCATGCCATGAGCTGTCTGCTTGCTGTTCTTGTGTTATCACATTTCCCAACAAACGAAATCGGCATTTCATCGAGTCCGTCGTCGCGTATTCCCTTGTATGAGAATGCAAACGCACCCGCGCTACATTTGTTTTTGAATATCTCAAAAGAATCTTCAACAACGCCCGCGTCCGAATAAACTTCAAACTTGAGTTTGAACGGTGAAAGAGTTTCCGTAGGATTGCCCGCGTACATGATAGTTGATGCCAGCGGTGTGTTTGTGCCGTAGTCAATAGTAATAGCTTTTGTATTTGGTGTGACTGTTGACATGTTTGCAGAAATAAACTGAATCGACCATCCCGAGTTAGACATGCTATCGGCAACAATTACATAATCATTATCTTCTGTAAGCGTTTCCGGAGTTCCAGCCGCGTCAAGCGTAACGCTTGTCAATGTCGGTTTAGCCGTTGTTTTAATTTCACCATTTGCAGTTGAATCCATAATAAGCGGGTATTTAACGTTGTCATTCCAGTTTGCTGCGATTATCTGATCTTTAATGTCCGATAGTGCAGTCCCGTCAACTTCTACTTTCTCAAATATACCGCCGCCGAGCTTGAGAATGCCGTCTGGATCAAGATTACCCATTGTGAAAGAACCTTCAACGCGCAAGTTTCTTACCTGAGTGACTGCCTCTTCATAGTTCGCGCCGTCAATAACGTTTTCATCCCATTGAAGAACCGCTTCAACTGTTGACATTATAATGCCTAAATCATAATATCCCGAACCATCGTTGTTGTCTGCCGATACCCTGCACCCTTTTGGGAGTCTGATATGACTTATTCTGTCTGTCTGTGCCATTTATTTACCTCTTTTTTTTAAGTCTAATTTCTACCGGCGTGTTGAAATTGTCAGTACTATCCGCCGGGGGAATAGTCCTGTTTAATTTGCATATAATGTTATAGTTGCTTGTTGTCTTTAGATTTATAGCATCAATGACCGCGCGTGCTATCGCTATTGATTGACCTTCTGTTTTTGCTCTGCATGATGCCGAATAATATTCCAAGTCATATTCGAGAGCGCAGTCAATCGGCGTTATAAGATAAAAGTTGACACTACTTGACGCTGTGCAGTCCGACGGCATAAGCGACGCGCTGAATAAAGCCTTGCCGTTTTTGTACGCGCTCAATAAGCTCGTTACGCTTGCAACGTTTAAAGCATTGTATATGTCAGAAGAATTTAACACGATCTTGACCTTCCTCTAGTTTGCCTTTCATTACTTCCTCAGCGCGTTTTTTCATTGTCTGCTGTGCGTCTGCTCCGAATCCGTGAATCGCTATTGCTGGTCTCAAAAATGGCTGAGGCGGTATATTTCTTGTACCAAATTCTTGATAAGTGCTATATTCAACGTTACTTCCGACTAACACGTCCATGTCTCCGGCTTTGGTTTCGAGGGCTTGCGCTTTTTCGCCTCCACCGCTGTTTAATCCGCCTTCTTTATCAGAACTTTTCCACATGATAGAATTTCTTAATCGCCCGTTTAAAACTGGTGAGGTAGACTTTGCAAGTCCAACAACCTTAATAGCGCATTCAACCATGCCTTCTTTAGTTCCTTCTTTAACCGCAGCTTTTGCGTCTCCGTGCTTAATGACTTTTGTCATGGCGTTTCCTCTTCTTCTGGCTCTACATATCTCGGTTCGGGATTGTCTATAAGCTTTAACGGTATCATTATAACCTTGTCTTGCTCTGCGATATTATCAGAATAAATCACGCTGTAATAGATTGAGTTAATCAATACTCGCGAGTCTTTTGTCAATGTTACCGGATAATCTTCAGGTTTAACGAGTATAACCGCAGCTACGTCAGGGCGTATCTTCTCACTTACGAGACGTTCCGCAAGACTGCCTCTATACATCAATGCCTCAATACTTCCGGCAAGCGTCCAAGTTTCGCCTGTGATCATGCCGTCAACAACGGTGTCGGTTTTATTTTCGTATTCTGCCGTTATCGTTTTGAAGTGCTCAAACATTGAGTCCAACATCATGCAAGCCTCACAAGCGGCGCGCCGGCCATAATATAAGGTTTAAGATATTTATTGAGTATCGGGAATTTGCGCTGTCCGGTTTCGGAATATGTTTTGCTTACAGGCCCGAAAGACTCACTTTTAACGCCCGTATCAACCTGTTCGATATTACCGTTTTTTACTTTATCAGCAATATAGCAAACGGCATCTTTTACGTCTTGCGGTATAACGTCGCTATCAATGGCATTTCCGTTTTTGCTTAGTCCGATACGCGGAAAAGATAAAGCTTGTTCATCGTTTGAAATATTACCGATAAAATTATAATTATTGTCAATATACTCGGTCGCTACGTTTAACTTAGCTTGTATCGTCGCTTCTGCTGTTGCGGTGTAATCAATACCTCTATTTTCATAGTACTGCTTATATTCTGCAACGCTAACATAGCTTGTCGCGTTTGTTAATCCTGTTCCATTTTCGACTATGAATTCAATAGCCATCGTTTACCCCGTTAACTGTCATATTAATTCACGCTCCAACGTTTCGCACGCAAAAACAAACCCGGCAATCTGCTGTTTATGGTCATCATTTTTTGGCGTTTCGTTTTTAACTTTGTGTTTTATCATGCGTAGTTTGCGCATCATAATGAGATGGTCTTTCTTGCCGTAAAGCGGACGCTCGTCAATCATAGAGGCGATGTTTACTTTGATTCCTTTAGCTCTTGCATATCCGACCCAGTGCATAACGCAAGGTCTTTGATTTATGTATTCCTCTTGTCCGCTCATGTCTATGCCGTAAAGGTTTATTGACTCATATCCGCATAAGATTGCATATATCAGGCAATAAGCCGCCGTGCATGTAATATAAAAAGGCATTTCCTTTTCTTTCATCTGCGCAAAAGGAAAATTATCAAAAGTGACCTTTGCATTTTTTTCTTCCGGCATATAATCATGAACCCCAAAGGTTATTACTTCCCCGGAATAATCTTTTGCAAGGTCTTTGTGCTCATACGGAATAAATACGTCATTGCCGTTATGTTTATAAAGCGCGAGGGATGCCCCCGCGCCAAGTATATCTACTGATTTTGTCAAGGCAAAGCCACCGCAGAAATGTAACCAGCAAGCGCCGAAGTTGTTGCAAGGTCTATTAGGATAGTGTTGTCATCCTGTTTAAATCTTGATGTTTCAAGAACAACACCTTTTACATTACTGTAAGTAACCGGAATAGCTAAATCACCAATAGATTTATCAGAGTAATCTCCTGCTTTTACTGTTACTGTTCCAGCAGTAGTTGTCGCACTTGTGCTTGTTTCGATGAGAATCATTACTTTCTCACCCTGATAGCCTGCTATGTCTATAACGTGGTCATTTGACACGTCCATAGCGTCTTTTGTTATATTTGTATCATCGTTTCTCGCGAGTGCCGCGAGTGTCACTGCACTTCTTGCCATTTTTTAACCTCTATATTTAATATAGCGGGATTGCTCCCGCCGCGATTAAGACTCAGAACCGGCTTTGCAATAACATACTGCAAGGGAGCTTGGTCTTACAACTTTAGCACCGTAAACCATTAGAGACTTGATGTAATCACCGAATTTCTTTTCGTGTTTTCCGGCTTCTGTTTTTGTGAGCTGCTCAACAAAGGCAATAGTGTCATTTGCTCTGAAGAACATTGGTGCCCACCAGTCAGTTCCAGAGTGTGAAAGCATATTTGACTCATACACTTCAAAACCGCCGAAATTACCTACAAAACCATTCGCAAGTGTCGAACTGTTATCTGTGTCTTTTGCTACTTTTGCAAGTGTGATCTTTTCAACAAACCATGGCGGAAGAATAGCAACGCGCCCATTTTTAGGGACGTTATTTTCTGACATCTTAGTATATATTGATGTCAATGTCGAAAGTGCGTTTGCTGAAGTGATAGAAGTCACTGAGACTGTAGACCCTATTTCTATTCCGGCTTCGGTATAAAGACCGGCTATAAATGACTCGACTGTTTCAGCCAAAGCGACACCCATTTTACGCGTTCTTTCGTTCCATGCTTTTGGTTTGCTCTGGACAAGGTCTACACTGTCAATAGTGATTGCAGCGTATTTTTCCTGATCTATATCAATATACTTTGCTGCACCATCGTCTGCATCAAAAGTGATGTCCGCCCCGGTGTAATCTCTTACCGCTACGTCTGAACATTCTATAATTTTAACGCGACTTCCGCCGTCTGTGATCTCGCCTTCATAATCTCTGTTAGCGAGTCCGCCGAGTACAAGCGCATTGTCATACTCGGAAAAAATCTTATCCGACCATATAGTCGGTTTAAACTCTGAATAACTCATTGTTTCCTCTTCTTAATTAAAGTCCATTTTCTTTCATGGCTTTTAGTCTTTCTTCCCGGGTGGGCATCTTTTCAATTTCGTCTAAGGTAAATTTAGCTTTACCGCTTAATTGCAGAGAGCCTGCTCCGGAATTTACGGGTTTGATTAAATACGGCTTGCCCTGTTCTGACTCTGCAAACGATTTGAAGAACTCGTTTACGGGTAGTCCGTATTTGCCATCGTCAATAACGACGGTTTTCTTGCCATTTTCGTTTTCAATTTTTGCTTTTCTTAGAAAGGCTTCTGTAAGGATTGCTCTGTGAGCTGGATCGAATTTATCCGCTATTTCAGCAGTGAGAGCCTGTGAAATAAGCGTATTGTTATATTCTGCCTCGGTTTCAGCCCGCGCCTTGCGCTCGGCTTCAAGTTCGGCGTTAAGTTTTTCAAGCTTTCGCGATAAATCGTTGTCTTTATCTGAGTTTTTAGCTTTACTATTCTTTAGTTCAATATACTCATCAATGTCTATTTCGTCAAGTCTTTTTTTTAGGCTTTCGCGCTCATCCTTGACCTTACGGAGCTGTCCTAGCAACTCATCTTTCTTGTCAATAAGCCCTTTGACTTCTTCTTCTGATTTGTAACCAAGCGCGGAAACTATTTCCTTGAATACGCCATGATTCTTCTCGTCTTTCATGAATTCTTTGAATTCTTCTGGTGTCATGTGTTATACTCCTATTTTATTATCTTTTGCCCACTGGGCATAGTTCTTCCACTCAAATACCTCGTTCTTCTCCGTCACGGGGTCGCGCCCCATTCTAAACTCGGGTTTTTCACCGTTCACTAAATCAATCACAGAACATCTGCAATTTATATCTTCTTCAGCAATCCCGAAGTCGCCGGGAAACATCGCTTCAGCTCCGTTAATTCTGAAAGGCTCATCAACCCCGACCTCTTGCCCGTCTAATTCTGCGTGACTGTCTCGCGTATTACTGTCTAATGCCGCTAACCACATCCGTGTAATCTTTATTCCTTGCTCCTCAGCGTCAAGACTTGCGGCATACGCACCAGCGTTCGCGGTTCTGTTTGCTTCGGTCTGTGCAATTCTGAGAGCTTTTGCCGTGTCGGTGTCGATGCGTCCGCTTATAGCCTCCGCCATATCTTTGGTCGACTTGCCCTGAATGAATCCTTGCGTGATCTCTTGCCTAACATTTGCCAACGCTTGAAAATCATGTTTTGCGATAACGTTTTTCAAAGTGCCGTATTTAGGCACAAAGTCCTTTGCTATTTCAGAACCTATTTTATTCCATGATTTAGTTGTACCAGTAACTGATAATTCTATTAACTTCGGCTTAATCATGCTAAAAGTCATCCGCGGATCCGCCCACGTCAAAACATACTGCTGTCTATAATACGCGCCTTCCATCGCCTTTGAACTTATTTGCTCAATATTAACACCAGCTTTTTTAAGCTGTTTAGCGTATAGCTTGTCTACGTCCACAAGCATATTATTTAGTCGGTCGTATTGTATCATTATGTTATAATAGTCTTTTGGATCGGCTGTTGTTAAATACTTCGCATAAGTAGCGTCAAGCTTTGCAATAATATCATCTCGTGCAATATTATAGTTATTAAGCAAAGTACGCGTTAATTTCAGCGCGTCTTCTTCTGCTTTTGCTTTAGCCGATATTTGAGCTTCCTGTAAGTTCATGCGTTATTATTATCACCCGAGTTATTATAATCAGGATTATCTTGACTATTATTCTGTTGGTCGTTTTGCCATGTTTGCTGATAAGATAACATAAATTCGTCTACTTTCTTTTTCTTCTGCGCGTCAATTGCTGCAAAGAACTGTTCTTCAGTAGTATCTTTACTTATCAATTCCATTTCGCGCATATTGATATAATAGTCGTGATCTGTTATTCCGTTAGCCGACCATATCCCGTTAAGCTGAACGGCTTCCTGCATTGTGCTTCTTGCGCTATCAAAGTCATCGTTAAATTCTACTGTGATATCAGCTTCTCCGGTGAGCCATGTTTCCATTAGCTCGCATAAAGCAATAAATATAATATCCATAACGCGGCTATAATCTTTAAGTGTTGCCGTTTCGCCTTCAGACGTTATCTGTGCCGTCTGTGCTGATTGCACGTATCGACCTTGACCGCTGATAATAGCAGACTGTAATGATGCAAGAATCTCAATCTTTTTATTCATGGCATTCTCGAGTCCGCCGTCTGTCGAGGCCTCAAGAAAGTCCGCGCCGCCGTCCGCAGGGAGATTGAAAGACGCGCCTATCGGGATGGCTTTGTTGTCGTCTCCACCCCTTGTAACGAGAGTAACCGCGCCGGTCATGTGCAATCTGTTTTCATAGTCCGCGCTGTTTACGTATAGCCCGCGATTCACTTCGGCAAAGTCGTAAAGCTGAGGCTTGCTTACTTCGGGGTTTATTCCAGTATTGCAACAAAAATAAAAAGGTATATAGTCAAGTACGCTGTTATTCATAATCGGCATTTGTTCGCCTGTAAGTATAAATTCCTGTTTGTCTTTGTCTTGTACCCAGTCGCGAACGATGTAAACGCCATTTTCTAAATGTAACGACCGCCAAACTTTGCGCTGCGACTCATCGAAGCCGTTGTATTCATTTACAAGCCCCTCGAGTACGACAAGCGTTAATTTAAGTTCGCCTCCTATTACTTCAGTTCTCCAGTTAACTATATTCTCAGCCTTATAAAGGACCGCGTAAGGTCTGCCGGATTCAACCGAGTAATCTATCAGCACGCCCGCACGATTGACAATAAATATCTCGTCAAACAATGAGCGCGCAAAAGAGGAAAGGCTTCTTCCTGTAAGGTCAAAGTTCTCAAATAGCTCTTCCGATAATCCGGAGATATTTGGCTCTTTTCTGAATATCTGCCCGCGTGCAATATTACATACGCGCCCGACGAAATTGTAGTATTTTGCTCTGTTTAAATAAGCGTTATATGATTCATCGGTCTGAGCTGTTGATAGCTTTGGAAGGTACTTATCGCGTCCGGATTTTATCGCAAGTTCTCCCTCGTTTGAATCACGCATGAACTGCCACATAGAAGCATATTTATTATAGTCTGAATGTCTTTTGTCTACGTTACGCATAAACTGCACCGCTCCAGCCTGTTATTTTATTTTCATGTATCGAATAAGTTCCGCTTAAATAGCTTAATCCCCATACTGCCGCGTCAAGTCTATCAGGTGACTCGTCGCTTTCAGGTGTCCACTCGCAGAGCTGATCTTCTAACTCTTGAAACTCGCCATAATGATGTACGAGTCCGCGTCTATACATATCGGCAATCGGCTCAGCTCTGACAGCCTTTCCGCGTGTCGCTCTTACTGCTTCGTATGGTATTGACTTATTATAATTTCTTATGTTCATTTCTACGAGGTCACCGCCTTGGTTTACTTCTCCAATAACCTTATCCGCCGAAAACTCGCTATAAGCATCAGCAACAACTTTACCCCATCCGGTAACGCCGCCCTGAAAGCTTTTATCCGCTATAATGCAATAGTGGTCTTCATTGTTTATTTTGTACTTACCGCATACGATAATTCCGGTCTCGTCTGACTGGTCTGTACCGGTAACGGCAGGATCGACCGCAACAATTACACGGCTCATTTTATCAGGCAACGCGCTTATTCTATGCTGCATAATCCAGTCACGCTTCCAAAGTGCATTTTCGCTATCGTCGGAATATTCGCCATAAAGAAAGCGGCGTTTCTTTTGCTCACTCATAGACTCGAGAGTCTCAATATATCCGTCTGAAAGGTTTTCAGTATTATCTTTGGGGTTAAGTTTGATATAACAGTAGCGTTCAGGGTTTGCAAGTTTCTGTTTAGTTTCAGGGTCTACTTTGTCATGGAATAGCTTATAAGTCCAGTGAGTCTTTGACGGCGGGTTTTGATCTAATGCAAACAACGGCTTGACGCCCTTCGGCGGATTAAGTCGAGTTTTCATCGTCTCATAAATATAATATTGATACTGACTTGCTTCAGACATAAAGATAGAAGCCCATTCAGTACCGAGAATCTTCTCTATTCTTTCATTGTCATCAGTTCCACCAATCCATAATTGACTTCCGTTATCAAACTCAATGAAAAAGTCTGATTTATTTTCGGTGTATTTAAGCGACGGGAAGCAGATTTTTATAACGTCCGGGATAGTTTTATGCCATAATGATAGTTTAGCGTGATTAAAGTGTTTGCGAAGTGCAATATGCTTGCTTCTTTCGTGCTTTATTGCTCTGACTATAAGAGCGTATATAATGATAAAAGTCTTTCCAGAACGCGAACCCCCCTCAAGCATAACCTCAGGATAATTACACATTGCCCTAATTGCTTCTTGCTGTTTCTCGGTTTTCTTAAAGATCTGAGTCGGTTTTGTCAATATAGATTATTTCCTGTTTTCCGCTGTGCTCTATTTCTTGCTTGTCGCTCCAACCGTAGTTCTTAAGCGCAAATATCGCCATGGCTGGTGGCGTATTCCCTGCAAGACCGTTAGTCTCCACCCATTGTTCGCATCTTGACCTTGCTGTCTTTACTGTGTTGGAAAATTCGCCTCTTAACTCATAATCATACATCGAAGCTCTATTTACAAAGCCTAAATGAAGCGCAAGTCCTGTTATTGTCGGCGGGTTAAGTTCTGTTATCGGGTTGCCTCTATTGTCTTTCAGTACGTTTCCGTCTGCATCTGTTGCGTATTTAGGCTGACATAACTCAAAGTACTCGTCAATACCGGATTGCATCTCTTCAGCTGTTTTGTATTTAAGGGGTCTTCCGACCGGTTCGCTCATACTGCCTCATTCATATAATCGTTATATTCTTGTCTAATTAGCATATTACCGATTTTTTATACCTTATGCGATACACTAACTGGCTCGTGACTCAAATTATACCCGTTATGATACTATAACTTTGTTTGTCTTGACTAACTCGCAAGCCCCAGAAAACCGCGCCGTACTTACGCAGAGGACGCGGTCTTATTCGACGCTTAACATACGGAGGTTAGTTAAGCTGGTTTATCTTTATCTGGTCTATTTCCTACTACAAGTACAAGGTA
>Ga0209606_1004070_pt1 | contig 13965 bp, 9 predicted proteins | sample AD_UKC057_MetaG_FD_184412 | JGI IMG/M metagenome (GOLD analysis project Ga0209606, IMG submission 184412) | Active sludge microbial communities of municipal wastewater-treating anaerobic digesters from USA - AD_UKC057_MetaG (SPAdes) (version 2) | ecosystem: Engineered > Bioreactor > Anaerobic >...
TGTATTGCTGCGCCCACCAGTCGCGCGCCGCCGGGTCCGAGAAGTCCGGGAAGGCGCACCAGCCGGGCCAGACCACTCCGCGGACCTGTTCGCCATCCGGAAGCTTCATGAACAGATTTCCGTCGCAGCCTTCCTTGAACAGGAAGTATTCCGGGTCGGCCTTTACTCCCGGATCGAGGATGGTGACCAGCCTGATCCCGGAGGCCAGCATGTCTTCGCTGAGCTTCTTCAGATCCGGGAAACGGGCGGGGTCCACCGTGAATACGCGGTATCCGTCCATGTAATGGATGTCGAGGTGGATGGCCGAAAGGGGCAGGTCGCGGCTGGCGAAACCATCCGCGATCTCACGGACCTCGGCCTCGTTCATGTAGCTCCAGCGACACTGGTGGTATCCGAGGGCCCAGCGGGGCGGCATGGCCGCGTGGCCGATAAGGCCGTAGAACCTGGCGACGTTGTCTTCCGGGGTGCCGGCGAACAGATAGTACCTGAGCGCGCCACCCTCGAACCGGGACTCGAGCCGTTCCTTGAAAGAAAAGGTGCTCTTGAAGGTGTTGTCGAAGAAGGCCAGGTACGAACCTCGCGGGGACACGCAGAGGTACGCCGGCGATGAGATGTAAAGCGGGTCGTCACCGGCCGCGTATGCGCCACGCGGTTCCATGTTCCACAGGGAGAACTCGCATCCGCGCACCGAGAAGGGCGATGCCTTCATGCCCATTCCGAAGAACGACTCGTCGTCATTCATCGTTGCCCGGGATGTCCAGCCGGCCCCGGTCATCACGGGAGGTTCGTCACGTCGAATCGTGTTGCCGTCCGAGTCGGTTGCAGTCACCGATCCGTCCCTGCCAATCGTCAGTTTCAGTCCGTTGTTTTCCAGGGTGATCCCGGAATCGGTTTCTTCAACGGCGACCTGGGCCGGGTTGAATGAGGTTCTGGTGACGACGCAGTTTCCCGGCAGGACCCCGGGGGTCCAGGTCAACCTGGGAATCCCTGGCAGTACGAAAACCACCTCAAGCTCGGCGCCGGCAAAGCGAAACGTCGCCCCGGAGTCCGTTCGTTCCCAGGACTCAAGCTGTCCGACAGGCGTGACCCTGCCGTCCGGCGGCGTGGCGAACTTCTTTTCGAGCCTGCCGCGCTGAACCGTGTACTGCATGGAACCTGCCAGAATCTTGATGCCCAGATTGGCGAGTCCCTTTACCGCGGTGATGATGTCCATAGGGTCGTTCTCCAGGATGTTGACGCAACGCGCAAGCCGGATCGCCGTCCAGCCGTCCCTGCGGCCGGTAGTCGACGGAAACGCTGCCATTAACTTTTATCATTAATTGCCGATGATCGAATCCTGAATATTTGTGTCGCAAGGATGTTTTTTTGCTTGACGCAATTCATTTCCCAAATAGGCTTGCCGCATGCAGCGCTTGGCAACCATATCCCTTGCGGCACTTTTCATAATCGCGATCGTGGTGGATCCTGTCGCCGCTTTCGCGGAGGAACCCGATTCGGCGGCTGCCAGTGCGGGAGTTGAAACCGTCGAGCCGGCCGGCGATGCTGCCCAGACCGTCGAACCCGACGACGATGCGTCAAAGACTGCCGACCCCGAGCAACCGGCTTCCCAGGATCCCAACAGGATCGAATGGCTGCCTTTCCCGGTCATCGGCGGCAACACCGACATGGGAATCCTGGTCGGCGCGCAGCTCATGCTGGCCAAGTTCAAGGACGGCTACTCCCCTTACCGCTTCAGGACGCACACACAGGTGTCGCTGTCGTTCAAGCCGGATCCGGAAGGTGGGGTCGACATCCCCGTGCACATGGATTTCGTGAAGCTCGATTTTCCGGGGCTGGCCGGTGGCAAGCTCAGGTTGTTGATTGGCCTTCATTACGACCAGGTGAATAACTCCGGTTACTTCGGGATCGGCAACGCGGCGCGAGCCGTCCGTTCATACTGGGATCGCGAAGCCGGCGAGGTCGTCGAACCGAACACCGGCATGTACCAGTACGTCAGGCAGGAACCCAAACTGCGCGTGTTCATCAGGTACAAGCTGAAGGATCATCTGGAACTGGCGTTCGGCCTGCGATTCATGTGGATGAACGTCACGGCCAACCCGGGCTCCAAACTGGAACAGGATCTGCCGACTATTCTCGGCACGGACCCTCACTTCGGTCTTCAGTTCGCGGCCGGCGTCATCTACGACACGCGTGACCACGAATACAACCCGATGAAGGGTATGTACATCGAGACCGCCCTGCGCTTTCAGCCAGGTCTCGGCAACAACCTGCATTTTGGCGCGTACAGCCTGGACGCCCGCTTTTTTGTGCCCTTACTTGGTGAACACCTCGTGTTCGCATCGCGATGGATGCTCGACATGATGTTCGGGAACGTGCCGTTCTACGAGATGGCCAGGGGCGGCGCTTTCGATCCAATCGAATTCATTGGTGGCAGGATGGGGCTTTCCGGTATTCCCGAGGGGCGCTATCATGGCAAAGTCAAGGTCGGGGCGAACCTCGAGCTGCGATCCGTGCTCTGGTCCTTCTCGGTTCTGAAGCAGAACTTCAAGATCGGCATGGCGATGTTCTGCAATGTCGGCCGCGTCTGGGCCGACTACTCGGGAAACACCGCGCTTGACGGAACCGGGCTTGGATTGAAGGTGGCCGCCGGTGGCGGACTCCGCATACAGTTCAACGAGACGGTGATGATACGTGCGGATCTTGCGTGGGCCAGCGAGGCCAGGGACGCGGGATCGCCGGTGGGCATCTATCTGGATGCCTACCATCCTTTCTAGAGTGTCGGGCCGTCCGTCAGCAGCGACGGAGGCTCGTTCGCGTGAACGGTTTATCCGGCAGGGGGCCAGGTAGATGAACATGTTTTTCAAGAGATTCGGCAAGTTGCTTTTCGCGTTGCTGATGGCCTTATCGATGGCCGTCCCGGGCACCGCCCTCGCCGGGGGTTACTCGAACCTCGACTTTGGCGGCCGGCGCATGGGTATGTTCGCGGTTGTTGGTAAGCCCGACGACCTTACCGCGGTGTTCCATAACCCGGCGGGACTCACGCTGCAGTCGGGAACCCAGCTCTACTTCTCGCTGTCGAACTTTGTACTGGACCTTGGTTTGAAGCTGTATGACAGCAAGGGCGATCTGCGGCCGTACGACCACGAGATCACTCCCAACCTCAGCTATGGCGCCATTCCGTTCATTGGTGTGTCGTCGGATCTCGGGACAGAACGGTTCCGGCTGGCATTTGCCATCTATGCGCCGAACGCCTACGGCGCCAGTCTTCCGGTCGAGGAGGCCACACGCTACCACGCCACCCAGGCGCTGTTCGTGTCGGGCCGTGCTACTGTCGCGGCTGCTTACGATTTCAATGACCACATCACGGTCGGCGCCAGCCTCAGCCTGCTGTACACGTACCTGATGGCTCAGAGGTACCTGAACACGACGATGCTCCCGTCCGCCTCCGACGTTCAGAACGACCCGAAGTACGACGCCAGGTTTAACAGTCTCGAAGAGAACATGAATTCCGACATCATCCTGGATATCCAGGGCGACAACGTCACGTGGGCGTTCGATGTCGGCATCCTGGTCAAGCCGGTCAAAAGCCTCAGCATCGGTCTGGTGTTTTCCAGCGGTTCCGAGCTGGAGCTACGCGGCGACGTGAAGGCGACCTGGGCCAAGGACGGTTCCCTGGTTGGCAAGACTAAGCAGACGACCAGCATGATCATTCCGTTGTCGATCCGCGCCGGCATCAACTGGGCCATCGTCCCGAACTTCGAGATCGCCGCCGATGTTTCGTACTGGCACTACCAGACGAACCAGATGCAGGTCTCGGCCCTGGACGACAAGATCGCGGGTCTTTCCGGCTTCACCGATCCCAAGAACTTCGGAAACTCGTGGAACTGGTGCGTTGGTATCCTTTACCGGCCAATTCCCGAACTGGATCTGATGGCCGGTTACCAGATGGACTACACTCCGAATCCGACTTCGACGATGTCGCTGGAAAACCCCGGTGTCGATCAGAAGGGCTTCTCGGTCGGCGGACGCTGGCGGATCAATGATCACTGGCGTATCAGCCTGGCCTATGTCCACAACTGGTTCAACCTGATCGACGTTCAGGATTCGATAGGCACGCCGCCGGCGAATGCGAAGGGGCACGGCGCGAACAACGAGTTTGCGTTTGACTTCCAGTACCGCTTCTGAGCGGACCGGATGTAGGGACTATGGCAGGATCCGGATACATAAGGTTTGTGACAGGTGACGACGCGGGCATCGCGGCCGTCGACTCCGAGGGACTGCTCAGGGGTGCGCTTGGCGACCTGCGTCTTCATGTGTTCGACAGTGCGGGCCGCTTGGTGTACCGGGCCGGGGGTGCCGGTGGATCGATTGGCGTAACGGTTTCGGCTGATCAAACCTCCAGTGACGGTTCGCTGCGAATCGCCGTGACGCTGACGAACATCGGCGACGCGACCATCCGTCTTTCCCGGGCGGTTTTCGAGTCCTTCGAAGGTGGCGAATCGGCCACAATCCAGGGCGACATGTCCGCGTGGGCCCGCTACAAGATGGGATTCAACACCGGTGCGGCGTCGGGCGCGGCGCCGTTGTCGGTTCCTGATCGCCGCTTCTTCCTGCGCGGCGTCCCTTACGGCCTGCTTCCGGCATCGGTCAGGAACATGCTTTACTACGATGGCACCGAGTTTTCCAAGGTGCCGGGCAGGTTCGAGAGCGAGTGGTTCTCGGCCTTGCACGATCTTCAGAACAAACGTGGAATCCTTTTCGGTTTCTGCGGGGTCGGAAGGCACTTCAGTCGTGTCCGCGTCGATTTCCCGGCCGGCACGGCTTCGCTGACTGCCTTTCTTGACGACTCAGAACTGGCGCCAGGCGCTTCGCGTGAACTCGACCCGATCATCATTGTCTATGGTTCGGACCTGAACAGGCTGCTCGCGGATTACGCGGCCGCCGTGGCAGCGCAGAACGGGGCTCGCGTCAATCCGGCCGCAATATGGTGTTCGTGGTATTCGGGGTTCTACGATCGAGTCAGAGTCACGGATATCCGCGAAAACATGCGGCGTCTTTCCGGGATCGAGTCACCGGTTCGTTTCATCCAGCTTGACGATGGCTACCAGGCGATGATTGGCGACTGGCTGAACACGAACTCCCGCTTCCCGGAAGGTGTCGAGGCGCTCGCCTGCGAGATTCGACAGGCCGGTTTCGAACCTGGAATCTGGACGGCCCCATTCTCGGTGTCTCCAGAAGGCAGAGTATACGCCGAACATCCGGACTGGGTCGTCAGGGATCGTCGCGGCCGGCCGGTCAAGGCTGGTTTCATCATGGGACGTTTCGGACCGAGGCCTTACTACGGTCTTGATACCACGATACCCGAGGTTCGTGCCCACGTGACCGGGATATACGAATCGCTGCGGCGGATGGGATGGCGGCTGTTCAAGATAGACTTCCTGACCTCGGCAATGGTCGAGGGCATCCGCCGGGATGGTTCCCGTACCCGGGCCGAGGCCTACCGCATGGGAATGCAGGCGGTGCGGGACGGCGTTGGAGACGATGGGCTCATCCTGACCGGAATCGGTCCGTTCCTTGCCAACACCGGTATCGTCGATATCCAGCGTCTCAGTCCGGACACGTGTTTCGGGTCGCCGGCATGGATGACCTTTGAACAGAAGCTGACTGGTGACCGGATGACCCCTGGGGTCAGGAACCAGACGTCGACCTGCATCGGCCGGACGTTCACCAACGACATCCTCTGGAGCGGCGACCCCGACGCGATCGTCGGTCCGGGGCTGGCCCCGAATGAGGCGGTCTATCTGAAGACAGTCGCTCTGATGACCGGCAGCACGTTGACGATAGGGCATGACTTCACCAGGGGCCCGTTCGACTTTTCGGGATACGATCCGCTGGTCGATGCCCGCGGGCCGGCCCAGGTCCTGGACATGGGGCAGGTCGAGTTCCCGCGCCATCTGATTCGCGCGGCGACGGTCGATTCGAAGCCGGTCAAGTTCTATGCGATCTTGAATCAGTCCGATTCGGCGGTTTCTGTCCCGGTGAGGGATGAAATTTTTCAGGAACGATTTATCAGTGTAGACGACTACTGGAACGGTACCGCGGTCGACATGCGACCGGGTGCCAGTTTCCAGATCGGACCGCGGTCGGCGCGGCTGTTCGTAATCCGGATGGCATCGGGAATGGATGCCGGTGAGTGATTTTTTCGGCGCTGGCGCGCCGTATGTGGGCTTTGCAGGTCCGGGAGCTTGGAAATGAAAGGTTTGAAACCGGTTTTGTTGCTGATTGCCGTGATGCTGGCCGGCAGCGGTTGCGCCTCGTGGTCGCACGGCTGGAACATGAAGCCCTACAAGGCCTCAGGCAAGCTGGACGTGGCCGAGGTTAAGGCTTACGCCGATCGTCTCGAGAAAGCGGCCGTTACCCGGAGCCAGGTGCAGAACCTGATAGATTCGCTCGAATACGTTCTTGGGGTCGAGCCCGGGAATTTCGACGCGACCGTCAGGCTTTCACAGGCGTGGATCGTGAAGGGTATGGGGCATGCCCGCGACACAGGTGAACGTGGCGACAGCCTCAGACGGGCGATCACGCTGGCCGAGCGCGCGATGTCCCTGAAGCCTGAATTTCTGGCCGCGGTTCGGGCCGTTCCGGACGGCAAGGGACAGGTAAGGGACGCGGTGTCGACGCTTGACGCTTCGTTCGCGCCGGCGGTCGCGACGTGGTCCATGGCGACCCTTCTCTACTTCGAGGAGTCTCTCAGTGAAGTCCTGAAGATCACGAATGAAAGCGTGATTGACGACGTCCTCGTGGCGCTTTCGTGGATGGACCAGAACGCTCCGGGCTTCGGCGGGAACGTGTCGCTGGCGTTGCAGGGCGTGGCGGCGGCCATCAGACCGGGAGCCGAGATGGTGAACGTCTCCGAGGACTTCGACGCGGCGGTCCAGGCCAGTCCCGATTCGATGGTCAACCTCTGGTTGCGGGCCACCTATCTGTACCGCAACTTCGGTGACAAGGTCAGCGAAGGCGCGGATCTGAAGGCGATCAGGGATCTCAAGGCCGAGGAGACACCCGGATTCAGACCGTTGAATCGCATGATCCGCCTGATGGTCGAGAAGAAATCAATGCGCTGACGCGCGCCGTCTCATTCTTCCCCCTTTGTGGATATTGGGCACCAATTCCCACGGCTGACGCCGTGATCCCAGGGCTTGCGCCCTGGGCTCTGGATGGGCGGGCCTCGCTACGCTCGGGCCTGGGTCGTTGGGGACGACGGGATCCCAGGGCTTGCGCCCTGGGCTCTGGATGGATGGCCCCTCGATGGACGAGGGGCCAGGGTCAGGATCAGGGTCAGGGGACAGGATCAGGGCCAGGGTCAGGATCAGGGTCAGGATCAGGTTCAGGTGTAGGGGCGAATGACAATTCGCCCTTCCGGAGGCCGGCCCGCAGGGACGGTCGTTCATTCGTAGGGGCGAATTACATTCGCCCTTCAGGCACGAGGCTGGCGCCATCGGCGCCGCCCAGGCCCTGGGTCATGGTCCCGGGGATGAATCACGGTTCAATCGCGAGTCGTTTGCATGTACAATCCGGGCGCTGTCTTTCGCGTTGCAGGCGGTTCAATCATGAAGATTTGCAGCATATCGGAGGTCCTGTCGGGCGCGGTTCCCGTCGGTTCCGAGGTTATGGTTCGCGGATGGGTCAGGACCAGGCGTGAGTCGGGCATGGGATTGTCGTTTGTGGCGGTTCACGACGGCTCCTGTTTTGCCCCTCTCCAGGCCGTGGCAGACAAGGGCCTGGACAACTATGAGTCCGAGGTCGTTCGTCTGTCCGCCGGATGTTCCGTCAGCGTCCAGGGTCAGGTCGTCAAGTCCCTGGGCAAGGGACAGGACGTCGAGTTGAAGGTTTCGCGTCTGGATGTCGTCGGATGGGTCGATGATCCGGAAACATATCCGATCCAACCCAAGCCGCACTCGCTTGAATATCTTCGCGAGGTCGCCCATCTGCGACCGCGAACGAATATCATCGGCGCCACGATGCGTGTCCGCGACTGCCTGGCGCAGGCGGTTCATCGGTTTTTCCACGAGCGTGGCTTTTACTGGATTCACACTCCGCTGATCACCGCGTCTGACGCCGAAGGTGCCGGCGACATGTTCCGGGTGTCCACACTCGACTTCGCGAATCTTCCCAGGACCGATTCCGGCGCGGTCGACTTCGACAAGGATTTCTTCGGTCGCGAGGCCAGACTTACGGTTTCCGGCCAACTCAACGTCGAGACCTATTGCCTGGCCATGTCCAGGGTCTACACGTTCGGCCCGACCTTCCGCGCCGAGAACTCGAATACCCGCCGTCATCTGGCTGAATTCTGGATGATCGAACCCGAGATCGCGTTTGCCGATCTCATGGACGACGCGGCGCTCGCCGAGCAGTTTCTCAAGTACATCTTCAAGGCGGTTCTCGACGAACGTTCCGACGACCTGGCATTCTTCAACAAGTTCGTGGATAAGACCGTGATCTCGCGGCTCGAGTCGTTCGTTAATTCCGAGTTCGCCGTCATGGAGTACACGGAGGCGATCGAGCACCTGAAGAAGGCGAAGGTAAAATTCGAATTCCAGCCCGAATGGGGTTGCGACCTGCAGGCGGAACACGAGCGCCACCTCAGCGAACATGTTGTGGGCAGACCGGTGGCCGTTATCAACTATCCCAAGGATATCAAGGCATTTTACATGCGCATGAACGACGACGGTCGCACCGTTGCCGCGATGGACATCCTGGCGCCCGGCATCGGCGAGATCGTCGGCGGATCCCAGCGCGAGGAACGTCTGTCGGTAATGGACGATCGTATCCGTCAGATGGGCCTGAATATCGACGATTACTGGTGGTACAGGGATCTGCGCCGTTACGGCACCGTGCCGCACGCCGGGTTCGGCCTGGGGTTCGAGCGGGCCGTCATGTACGCTACCGGCGCCGACAACATCCGGGATGTGATTCCCTTCCCCAGGACTCCCCGCAACGCCAGGTTCTGACAGATCCCGTTTCTGGGGCGTTCGATCCCATTACAGACAGCCGGCGGCGATCGCGTTTGATGTCTGCTTCCTGGATTGCGTCTGCTGTGCTGAACGCTCAGGAATCGAAGTGAATCCGGAAGATCTCGAGTTCGGCTGTTTCGGAGTCCTGGATACACTCGCCGCATCTGGATACGCGGATGATGACGCCTTCGACGTCGTCGAGGACGTATCCGTAGTCTTCAAGAAACGCCTTTGCCGACATTGAATCCAGATTGAGGCGCCTGTGGCAGTTCGCGCAGTACATCGTCGCGCACAAGGGATCGCCGCAGTCGGAACAGATGAAATCCTGCTCCGAGGTGCCCTTTGCGTTACAGATGACGCAGTGACCGATCTTCTTCTTTTCAGGGGCTGTCCTGTTGCTCAAGATGACCTCGATCCGCGCTGTTTCCATGTGAAGAATAAGGGCGAGTCACGAAAAGCGCCAAACTGACTGCATAATTTTGCTGAATTGGGCCGTATTTTCCGGCCGCTGTACAATCATGTCGTCTTGGAACGGATCTGAGCATGAAGATTCACATCATGGGGATCGGTGGAACCGCGATGTCAGCGGTCGCGGGGCTTATGAAGGACTCGGGGCACGAGGTGCGGGGATCTGATCGGGTTCACCCGTATCCGCCGGTTGGAGACCTGCTCGACAACCTGGGTATACCGGTCATGCATCCGTACGATCCGTCCAATTTGGACTGGGAGCCGGATCTGGTGGTCGTCGGCAACGTGATAAGGCGCGACAACCCCGAGGCAGAAGCCATGCGGGAGCGCCAGATACCGTTCATGTCGTTTCCGCAGGCGCTTCGCGAACACTACCTGGCGGGCCGCTTTCCAATGGTCGTTACCGGGACCCACGGCAAGACCACGACAAGTTCCCTGATTGCCTGGCTGCTGCACGCTCAGGGTTACGAACCTGGATACCTGATTGGCGGAGTGCCGCTGGATTTTGGCACCAACTTCCGGCCAGCCGGTGGAAAGTTCTTCGTCGTCGAAGGCGACGAATATGACACCGCGTATTTCGACAAGGGGCCGAAGTTCCTGCATTACGCGCCGCAGGCGGCGATCATCAACAACGTCGAATTCGATCATGCCGATATCTATGCTGACCTGGAGGCGGTGATTTCGGCCTTCCGCAGATTTGCTCGGATAATGCCCGCCGGCGCTCCCTTGCTTGTTCCAGCCGGGGACAAGAACGCGGCGGCGGCCTCGGCTGGCTCCGATGCGGCGCTGAGATCCTTCGGAATCGAATCCGGGTTCTGGCATGCTGCCGACGTTTCCTGGTCGGGCGGCAAGGTCTTGTTTGAACTGATGGCCGGGGATGTATCCGCCGGCCGGTTCGTGTCCCCGCTTTTTGGCCGCCACAATCTCGCCAACACAGTCGCCGCCCTCGGTCTGCTTCACGAAACCGGGTGCGTCACCCCCGATCTTGCAAGGGCATTGGCCTCCTTCGCCGGCGTACGAAAACGGCAGGAAATAAAAGGTGTTGCCGCCGGCGTGACGGTCATAGACGATTTCGCGCATCACCCGACGGCCGTGCGCGAGACCATTCTGGCCGTTTGCAACGCGTTCCCTGGTTCGCGGATCATCGGGCTGTTCGAACCGGAATCGAACACCAGTCGGCGCCGCGTGTTCCAGAACGAATACGTCGAAGCCTTCGCGGAAGCGGATCAGATACTTTTCTGCGCCCCGCTGGAGAAGAATGACAATCTTCCGCCCGAGATGAAGATCGACATGGCGCGGCTCGTTGCGGATATCAACGCAAGAGGCACGCCGGCCGCCATCATCCCGGATATCGACGAACTGGCGGCCGCCGCGGTCGAGGCCGCCCGTCCCGGGGACGTGATAATGGGAATGTCCGGGCGGGATTTCTACGGGGTTCATCAAAAGGTGCTGGATCGTCTGCGGGAAAGGGAGCGGGTCGGCGATGGGGTCTGATTCCGCAACAGGTCCTGGAGTCAGGATCGACCTGGCCTATGAGCAGGTTCTTCGCGCCGAAGGTGTCCTTCGTGATTCCGAGGACCTCGCGGTCTGGCGGGATCGACTGGTGTTCATTCAGGCGAAAGCGGGCTACCGCTTCGGCGTCGATGCGGTCATTCTGGCCCGTCACGCCGCCGAACTGCAAAAAGACGCCGAGTCGGGACTGCCCGGCGGCCCGTCCGGTCTTCATATCCTCGATGCAGGCACGGGGTGCGGGGTAATAGCGATTCTTCTCGCGGATGCGCTGCCCGATGCACGTGTGGACGCAATCGAGATTCAGCAGGTGATGGCGGATCGTGCTGTCAGAAATGTGGCTCTGAATCGACTTGAGGGCAGGGTTCGCGTGATTCCCGCCGACGTCCGATCGCTGGAACCGTTGCCGGACCAGGACGGATATGACCTGATCGTGTCCAATCCGCCGTTCTACCGGAGAGGAACCGGTCGAATCAATCCGGACGGCGAACGCGCGATCGCGCGCCACGAGATCAGCCTGGACCTGAGCGGTCTTCTTGCGGCCGTGGCACGTCTGCTCAAACCGCGGGGACTGGCTGTTCTGCTGTATCCCTTCGAGAGGTTCCAGGAATGCCTGGAAGCGATTCCCGTGGCAGGTCTGTCGGCATGCTGTTTCGTGCCATTGCTTCCGGCCCCCGGGTCGCCGCCCGAGTCATTCCTGATGGTCGTTGGACATGGGCTTCGCTTCCACGCGACCGGTGATTCCGGCGCCATCCGCCTCCGCGAACTGCCACCGATGCTGCTCTCGCGGGACGTGAATCCGGCGTGAACCGCGCGCGGGCTTCCGGTTAAGTCTGATACGGATTAAACTTCCGCACGTCGCGGACCGGGGCCATTACCGTCAGGTCCACAAACGGATCCATTCATCCGGAGATTGAGAACATGCCCGAAACGAAGACTCCCTACTACGTAACTACTCCGATCTATTACGTTAATGATCGACCTCACATCGGCCACGCCTACTGCACGATTCTGGCCGATGTCCTGCGCCGCTACCATTCGATGTTTGGTTGCGAGACGTTTTTCCTGACCGGCGTGGACGAACACGGACAGAAGGTCGAGGAGGCCGCCAGGAAGAGGGGAATGACCCCGCAGCAGCACTGTGACGAGATGCAGGCCCACTTCCGCGACCTCTGGCCCACGCTTGGAATCTCGAACGATGATTTCATCCGCACGACCGAGCCACGACACGAAAGGGTCGTCAAGGAAGCGCTTCAGAAGTTGTTCGACTCCGGCGATATCTACAAGGGCGAGTACGAAGGGTTCTACAGTCCCCGCGTCGAGAAGTTCTTCACCGAGGATGAACTGGTCGACGGCAAGTGCCCGGAAACAGGCGGCGACGTGTTCAAGATCGTCGAGGGAAACTACTTTTTCCGCATGAGCCGGTACCAGCAGAATCTGATTGACCACATCAATGCCAATCCCGATTTCATACGTCCGGAATCGCGCCGAAACGAGGTGCTGGGCTTCCTTCGCAAGCCGCTGCAGGATCTGTGCATCAGCCGTCCGAAAGCGCGTCTTTCCTGGGGCATCGAGCTTCCATTCGACTCCGATTACGTCACCTACGTCTGGTTCGACGCGCTTCTGAACTACTGCACCGCGATTGGCCTGTACCACGACGAGCCGCGTTTCAGAAAGTGGTGGTCAGCGGTCAACCACCTGATCGGCAAGGATATCCTGACCACTCACTCCGTGTACTGGACCACCATGCTGTTCGCGCTCGGACTTCCGATGCCCAGGCACATCATCGCCCATGGCTGGTGGCTGGTGGACAAAACCAAGATGTCGAAGTCGCTCGGCAACGTCATCAATCCGCTGGCGATGCGGGACAAGTACGGTGTCGATTCCCTGCGCTATTTCCTGATGCGTGAGATGGTCGTGGGACTCGATTCCGATTTTTCCGAGGAGTCGTTCCTGAAGCGCCACAACTACGAACTGGCGAACGATCTCGGGAATCTGGCGAATCGCCTGGTCGGTTTCGTCGCGAAACAGATGGGCGGCGTTGTCCCCATGCCAGGCAAGGGTGCCGGGCATCCTTCGGATCCCGAGATACGTGAAATGGCCGCACAGCTTCCAGGCAGGGTGAGGGAACTGGTCGAGAATCTCAGGGTCGAGACAGCGATCGAAGCCGTGATGAATTTCGTGCGCCGCCTGAATCGCTACGTGGCCGAGACAGAGCCGTTCAAGGTCATCAAGGTCGACCGCGACGCCGCCGGTAACTCGGTGTACACCGCGCTGGAAGGCCTCAGGATTGCGTTGAACCTGCTGTGGCCGGTGATGCCCGCGAAGGTGGAATTCCTGCTGGCGGCGCTGGGTGGCACGAAGGTGGTGGCCTCGCTCGACGATCTGAAGTGGGGCGGCCTTGAACCCGGAGCGGCGCTGGTTCTGACTGAACCGCCTTTCCCCAGGTTCGATGTGCCGGAATTCGAAGCGAAGCCTGCCCCGGTTGCGGCCCCGAAGCCCGCGGACAAGCCCCGGGTCGAGGTTCCGGCTCCGCCGGAGCCGGAGGCGACTTTCGATGACTTCCTGAAGATCAAGCTGCTGGTCGGCACGGTCTTGACCGTGGAGCCGATCACGGGCTCGGACAAACTGCTCAAACTGTCGGTCGATCTCGGCGAGGAAAACCCGCGTCAGATCGTGGCCGGAATCGGCGACCGTATCGCGGCGGCGGAGTTGCCCGGCAGGCAGGTGACCGTTGTGGCGAACCTGAAGCCGCGCAAGGTTTTCGGAGTCATGTCACAGGGGATGATCCTGGCGGCCTCGGACGAGGCGGGATTGTCGCTGGTCGCCCCGGTCGGAACTCCACGAAAGCCCGGAACCAGGGTCGGGTAGGAGGCTGTCGCCGTTGTGACCAGCGGGATCGCGGGAACCAGCGTGCCGCGGCTTACGTCCTGTCGCCGCTCGACGCCACCCGGTCTTCCCGCCGGCGGGCAGT
>Ga0209606_1004079_pt1 | contig 13948 bp, 8 predicted proteins | sample AD_UKC057_MetaG_FD_184412 | JGI IMG/M metagenome (GOLD analysis project Ga0209606, IMG submission 184412) | Active sludge microbial communities of municipal wastewater-treating anaerobic digesters from USA - AD_UKC057_MetaG (SPAdes) (version 2) | ecosystem: Engineered > Bioreactor > Anaerobic >...
CGCCGACACGCCGGCTACGCCCGCTATGAAACCCCTGAAGCCTGCCAACTGCTCAACCAACTGTATCGCGTCCTGCACGACTACAATAACTTCTTCATGCCCTCGATGAAACTCAAGGAGAAAATAAGAGACGGCGCCAAAGTGACAAAACGTTACGATACCCCAAAAACCCCCTATGCGCGCGTCGCGCACTCCGATAAAATCCCAAAAATCGTCAAGGAGCAACTCAAAAGACACTACGAGCAGCTCAATCCCGCAGCACTCAAACGGCAAATCGAGAAACTGCAAAAACAACTCAGCCATCAACTCGCGCGCAACCGAAGAAAGGAGGCTGTGGCATGAATGGGTTTACCGCTTTCATGCCGATCCGATGCATACAAAAAACGGGAACGCCATCAGCGCTCCCGCACATCGTCTCGGCCCCTGAGTCGGCGCTCGGGTCGCACCCCTGCGTTGCCCTATCTTCCGCTCAGGTCAACGCTAGTTTACCCCAAGTGGTGAGAGCAATCAAAGGTAGTTTTTTACATGAGGCAACGAATCACATTTCGGGTAGATTTTTTCTTGAGGCGATCTCTATTCCATAAGGTCCCAGTCGCCTTTACTTGTAACCAACTCAACAAATAGATCTACGTCATTGATGATTCTTGCTCGGGCATATTTGCGTGCCCATGTAACCTGATTGCATGTCATAGCGTATCTATTCCGGACTCAGGGAACAATGGCAACTGATGTGTGCACATCCTCTCGTTGTCACATGACCTAATACCCATCTCAGCATCTTCTTGTACAATATATCCCATGGACTGATAGCCCTTTAGCCGCTTCGCAAACATGCGCGTCAATACAGAAATATTGCGGTCCACGTAATCATAGACGATAACGTTATCTTTTTCGGCATGTGCTCTATGGAGCCTTCCGACATATTGTTGCAATGTGCCCCGCCAAGAGATAGGCATTGCCAGAAAAAGTGTGTCCAGCCGCGCGTCATCAAATCCTTCTCCGGCATAGCGCCCAGTGGCCACAATCACACGGGGTTCATCTTGCGGAACGAGTTTTACTTGGGATTCGACTGTAGCACGTTGTTTTTTGCCCATGCCGCCTTGCATTACAATGACATGCGGGATATCTTGGCGTAATAAGGCCGTCAAACGCTCCAGATGTTCTTTACGCTCCGTCAACACCAACGGCGATCTCTTATGCCTTACCGCTTCTCGGATATCCTCCAGAATCATTTCGTTTCGCATGTCATCGTTCACCAACGCCGCATAGATTGTCTGGATAGACAATTCCTCCACATGGTCAGGCATTGGAAATGCTGTATTACGAACAAGCACTCTATGATTAATGCGTTCATGCGCGGCCATATCCTGATTCCTGAGTTTTACGCGAATCGGGCCACACTGCATAATGATGATCGGGTGGTGCCCGTCTTTTCGTACCGGTGTGGCCGTGAGCCCCAGCACATATTTCGACTTCGCCTGCCGGACTACTTGCTCAAAGGTAAAGGCCGGGACGTGGTGACATTCATCAATGACGATGTGGCCGTAATTCGCGATTGCGTTATTCACTTCTCCCTTGCGGCACAGGCTTTGAATAACTGCCACATCCAAGCGATTGCTCAGTTGTTTCTTTTCGCCGCTATAGGTGCCTATTTCGCTTTCGCTGATTTCGAGAAACTGAGCAAGTCGTTCGCGCCACTGGTCAAGCAGCGATTTTCTGTGTACAAGAATAAGGGTATTGACGCCCCGTGCCGCGATCAGCCAGGCTACAAGCACAGTTTTTCCAAAGCCGGTAGGCGCTGCAAGGATACCGTTATCAAAATGCAGCATTTTACGTACTGCCGATTCCTGTTCGGGTAGAAGTGCACCATGAAATGCAAAGGGAATGGAGACGCCGGTATAGCACTCATCCTGCAGATCAAGGCCTATCTTGTAAATGGAGAGAAAGGCTTCCAAGTCATCCAGACATCCCCTGGGCAACGCAATATGCTTTGGAAAATCTTCGGCACATCCAATTACGCGAGGTTTGCCGAAGGTGGACATGCGCATCTTTTGTGCGCTGTAAAATTCAGGATTTTGAAACGCCGCCAGGCGAATCAACCGATTCTGGATCTGTGGCGAAAGATTGTCCTTTGCAATATAAAGCAAGTTCCCTCGCACGACACGTATTGTTTTCGGTAATAAGCCCTGCAAAGGTTTTTCTCCGCGCTGCCTTGATGGTGGCAGAGTCCATGGATCCTCTTGGTCGTTCTCATCTGTTGTGCTTAATCGCACACCGATAACTTGACCACGTTGCGATGCATCATTTACGAGACGTTCTACTTGCCCCAAGGAAAGTCTTTTCAACGAAGCAAGAAAAGCCCATTGGTCAGGATAAGGTATGAAATCTTCGTTCAGAAATACACTATTGCCAGACCTGCTGGGTGTCTGTTGCAGCGGAAGTGCAATGAGATTACCAAAACCGCCTTTGGGCATGGTGTCCTGATTGGGAAAGAAACGGTCATAGGAACCGAGTCCCATTTGATGCCGCATATCCATGGCGCACGTTAACAGGGCGCAACCCAGTTTACGAGCCAGACCTGCTGAAATTGCCTCTGTGAAGAAAATCCACACATGCCCTCCTTGGCCTGAACGTGATCTTTCCAGCGCAGCAGGTACATCAAAAAGTTGACAAGCATCGAGAAAGGCATGGGCATCCTCTTGCCATCCAACTTTATCAAAGTCCGCGGCCAGAAACCAGCAGCTTTCATCCTGGAGCAGTGGGTAAACTCCAATGGTATGAGTGCCAAGCAGATGGCCAATAATCACCTTATTGGAAAGGGGGAGATATTTGCTGTTGTTGCATTTCGAGCAGGGCTTTTTGCAAAGCAACGGCACCCATTCATTTGCGCATGCAGGCGAGTAGCCTGATTTTCCTTTTCTGCTTTCCCATCGCACTGCGTACACATCCTCGCGCCCGCGAAACAAAGAGCGAAACAGATCAACACGCTCCTGGGATATGTCAGAATTATTTACTACTGCGGGTGTGGTTTGTTTCAAGGGAGATGATGTAAACTGCTTTGGCGTATGAACGGAACTGGCGTCGTACTGCTTTGCCTCAGCCCGATTGGGACCACGGTCTCTTGGTTCAGGAGATAACGAAGCAGCGGAGCGAAGGGAAAAAGATTCAAGCATTGCCTTCAAACGCTGATTCTCTGCCTGTAACCGTTCATTTTCCAAAATCAGCGCATGTAGTTTAGCGTCGTTATCATCTTTATGGGGATTATATTCCATAGTCACTCAATCTTGGTGCGTTTGTTCCGCTAGGATTCACGTAATGTTCAAAAGTTTTGATTGGCATAGGTGTCAGTTTGGCCATCATCCGGAAATCAGCATTTAATATGCCTTGACAAGGCATCGGCGATTATTTCGATTCACTCATTATTTCGATTCACTCAAGGCTTTATGATACGGTAATAATATACATCAGGCGAAAACAACCCTAGTTCAAGCGTTCTACATCCGGGCATTAATGCCATTTAGCGTTCAGCCTGTAGACCGGTATTTCATAAGGAATACATCCGTGCCACTGCCAATTAACATCGCCGATCTCCTCCACGGCAAATCTGTGGAATGGGAACGGCTCGAATTTAAAAAAGGATGGAACCCCATCGAAGTGCTCCATACGATATGTGCCTTTGCCAATGATTTTCATAACCTGGGTGGAGGGTATATTGTTCTCGGCGTTGCGGAAAAACATGGTCAGCCTGTATTTCCACCGGATGGTCTGAGTGCTGCCAAGTTCGACTCCATACAAAAAGACATTTTACGCCTCGGAAACAATGCCATCCAGCCCAACTATCATCCTGTGGTCGTGCCCTATGAAATTGACGGACGTGCCATTGTTGTCATTTGGGCGCCTGGTGGTCAGACACGCCCCTACAAGGCTAAGGTCAGTCTGAGCAAGGGCTCCAGAATATGGCTACTATATCCGAAAGGGCTCGGCAACGGTACGGGCAAAAGGCGCCGATGAAACAGAATTACTGTCCCTTGCTGCCACCGTCCCCTTTGATGACCGCATTAACCAACAGGCCCATATCGAAGACCTTTCTCGCGATCTGATGCAGGAGTACCTGGAGAAGGTAGACAGTGAACTTGCCGTACAAGCCCCCGGCCTTTCCTCGCTCGAACTTGGGCGGCAAATGGGCGTGGTTGGCGGTCCGGCAGAAGCCCCCTTTCCGCTGAATGTGGGACTCATGATGTTCAATCCCGAACCGTACCGATTCTTCCCTGTAATGCAGATAGACGTGGTCTGGTTTCCAAGAGAAGGACCTGGCGGCAACCAGTTTTCCGAGAAGGTATTTCGTGGCCCCCTGCCGCGCATGACCAGCGAAGCGCTGGACTATATCCGTCGTAATTTCATCAGTGAAACGGTCATCAAACATCCGGATCGTGCCGAAGCCACCCGCGTGGAAAACTTTCCCTATGCTGCCATCGAAGAAGCGGTGGTCAATGCCGTTTATCATCGAGGCTATGATGTACGTGAGCCGGTTGAGGTGCGCATCAAGCATGATGAACTTGTCGTACTCAGTTATCCCGGACCGGACCGATCCGTTCGTTTGGAGCAACTCCGGGTCGGGCGCGCCCAACCGCGTCGTTATCGTAATCGCCGCATCGGCGAGTTCCTGAAGGAATTGGAATTTACGGAAGGGCGCGCTACGGGCATTCCGAAAATTATTCACGTCATGAAACAAAACGGCTCTCCGCCAGCCGAGTTTGAGTTTGATGAAGACTACAGCTATTTCATGGTGCGCCTGCCGGTGCATCCCGCCGCCCTTGAAGAGAATGACGTGATTACAAGCAAAGAACGGGACGGCGAACAGGGTAGACCCGCAGGAGCAAAGAAAGGTTTAAAGAAGCCAGTCACTCCCCAAGATGCAACCCAAGATGCAACCCAAGATGCAATCCAAGATGCAACCCAAGATGCAAAAAAAATAGATCGCCTTCTCTCTGTGATTCAGGGTAGTATGAACCGTCAATCGCTGCAGCAAGCAGTCGGCCTTAAGGCTGATAAAAACTTCAGAAATCTATACCTTAAACCAGCACTTGATGCTAACATGATTGAAATGACAATCCCTGACAAACCAACCAGCGGCAACCAACAATATCGCCTCACCGATAAAGGCCGTGCGTGGCTCACGGCGCAGGAGAGGAAGACACGCAAATGAACCATACGCAATTTTAGTTGAAGGCGGAGTCATGTGCGGAAAGTCCATTTTTTATGCGGTTAAATGCGGTGCCCGATTTCACTTGGTAGCAAATTGGTAGCAAATCGGCCCTTTTGGGCATAAAAAAAGGACTTACGTGGTTACGTAAGTCCTTGCATTTCAATGGTAGCGGGGGTAGGATTCGAACCTACGACCTTTGGGTTATGAGCCCAACGAGCTACCAGGCTGCTCCACCCCGCGATATCTTGTATGTCACAGGTATTGTAACACAAAGACTTGCCCGTATCAACTGTACCAAAACATGCGGCGGGAGTATCGTTGTTTATCGCCTGTGGGGACTCCTTTTTTAGCGAAGAAGGCGGTCCCGCAGGGATGAGGATACCGGTGTGATTGTTGCTCTCTTGAATCTGCCCGCTGATTACGGCACAATGGTTTTGTTTTAAGATTCCGCTTTTTTAGATCTGGTTGATTCTACCACCGCCGCAGCGGCGGGCGGGATACGGATGTGGGATGTTTTCCTGGACAACCGTAGGGTTTTTATGGAGGTATTCTCATGGAAAAAGGGAAGTCCCTTTCACGGCGAACGATGTTGGCGGCGAGCGCGGCGGCTTTGGCCATGCCGGCGATTTTATCCGGGGCCGAACCCACGGCGGACCCTGTTCGGGTGGGGCATATCGGCGCGGGCGTCCGGGGGTGGGACCTGGTGAAACATACCGGTTCCATCAAAGGCGCGAAGGTGGTGGCGGTGTGCGATGTGTACAAGCCGCACCTGGCGCGCGGCCTGGAAGCGGCGAACAATCCGGACGTGAAGGCGTACCACAGCTATCATGATCTGTTGGCGGACCCGGATGTGGAGGCCGTGATTATCGCGACGCCGGACCATTGGCATGAACAGATGGTGTTGGATGCGGTGGCGGCGGGCAAGGCGGTCTATTGCGAGAAGGGGTTTACCACCTCCGTGGACGCGGCCAAGCGCATGCGCGCGGCCATCAAGAAAAACAATACCGTGTTCCAGCTGGGCCACCAGGGCCGCCAGTATCCGTCCACCTTGGCGGCGGGCCAACTCATCCGCGACGGGGGCATCGGCCCAGTTACGCTGGTACATACGGGGCGTTATTTCAATGGCACCAAAGAGCGTGCCCCCTGGCGGTGGTATGGGTGGTATTCCGTCTATGACCGGCCTGATCCCGTGCAGGTGGTGAAAGACCTGGACTGGGAGGCTTGGCTCGGCCCGGCACCGCGCATTGATTTTAATGAGGCGCATTTCTGGCATTGGCGTTGCTACTGGGCCTATGGCACGGGACAGGCGGGCGATTTGTTGTCCCACGAGCTTGACCATGTCCAGTCCGTGCTGGGCTGGGGGATTCCCGACACGTGTATGTGTACAGGACATAACGCATTTTTCCGGGACGGCCGCGAAGTGCCCGATACCTGGCTGGCCAATTACACCTTTGAAAAACAGCACTGTTCCCTCTCCTTTGAGGGGTGCATGAATTCCGCCCGTGAACAGCCGCCCGAGTATATCGGGAAAACCGGCCGCCTGATTTTCAACGGCATCGGGCAGGACGCCAACCGCTTCTTTGTCTATCCCGATGCTCCGGCCTTTCCCCACATGGGCCGGGAATTGAAGCCGTCCTCCGTTTACGATCCCGCGAAAGAGGATGCGTGGCCCACGCATATGGATGATTTTCTCCGCTGCGTGCGGACCGGCGAGCGCCCGAGGTGCAACGAGGACGAGGCCTTTGTAGAAGTGGTGACCCTGTTGATGAGCGTTATCTCCTATCATGAGAAACGGCAGGTGCGCTGGGATGCGGCGGCGGAAACCATTGTGTAAGAGCGTGTATACAAGTTAGTCCGGTGTCTTCAAGCATAGTTGTTATGTCGAGAGTATTAATGAATCGAAGAACATTCCCCGGCGCTTCGCATTTTTAGAACCGACTACGTACCTTGGTTGGATCCGGTACTATAGTTTCATTGGTTGTATTTCCGTTTAACGTTTTTACAGGAAGGAATCCTTATGAACCTCAAAATGAACCGTCGTCACTTTATATCCGGAACGCTCGCCGCGGGCGCAGGCCTTGCCCTGCCCAACATTATCCCGGGGAGGGCCTTCGGCCAGGATGGCGCCGTGGCGCCCAGTAACCGTATAACACTCGGCTGCATCGGCGTGGGCGGGATGGGCACGGACAATATGAAGAACTTTTTGAAACTGCCTGATTGCCAGGTGGTGGCGGTGTGCGACGCTTACGCGGACCGGCGCCAGCGGGCCAAGGAGATTGTGGACGCCCAGTATGGGGACGCTGGTTGCGCCCTGTACGGCGATTTTCGCGAGGTGCTCGCCCGGGACGATATTGACGCGGTCATGATTGCCGCGCAGGACCATTGGCACGCCCTGATTGCCACGGCGGCGGCCAAGGCGGGCAAGGACATGTATTGTGAAAAACCGCTCGGCGTTTCCGTGGAACAGTCCCGGGCGATTGTCGACGCGGTACGGAAAAACAACCGTGTCTTTCAGACCGGAACCTGGCAGCGTTCCCTGGAACCGTTCCAGCGGGCCTGTACCCTGGCCCGCAACGGCTACGTGGGCCAGATTCATACCGTCGAGGTTGCCACGGAAGGCCCCCACTACCAGCCGAAGTACAAAGGCGGACTGGAGCCGCAGCCCGCGCCTGAAGGCTTTGACTGGGAGATGTGGCGCGGCCCTGCTCCGGCCGAACCCTATAACGAAGGCCGCGTGGCGTGGCCGGACTGGTATCTTATCTTCGACTACTGCACCGGCTTTATTTCCAACTGGGGCGTGCACCATCTCGATATCGCCAACTGGGGCTGCCCCTGGATTGGCGAAGAACCCTTCGACCTGGAATGCAAGGAGACGTTCCGCAAGGAGGGCTTCACCAACAATTCGGAAACCTGGGACGCCACATTCACGTACTCCGGTGGACGAAAAATGATCTTTAAAGACAAGGAGCAACTGAAGTCCGGCTGCAAGTTTATCGGCGACGAGGGGTGGGTGCACGTGGACCGGTCCGGCATCTGGGCGGAACCGGAATCGCTGCTGACGGTGGCATTCAACGATACGGATACGCGCCTGACCGACTCCACCAACCATGGCGGCAACCTGATCGAATGCGTTCAAACCCGCAAAGACCCGGTTTCGAATGTGAACGCCGCCCACACGGCCTCTTGCCTGGGCATGCTGGCCGATATCGCCGGCCGCCTGCAAACGAAACTCTCCTGGGACCCCAAGACGGAACGGTTCCAGGGTAACGATGAGGCCAATGCCATGCTCCATCGCGACATGCACAACGGGTGGTCCCTATGAACACGTTCACTTGCCGCCGCGTTACGGCATGCCTGGTGTTTGTTCTCCTCAGTGGCGCCTTTTCAGCGGAGGTGACTGCAGCCGAGCCTTTCGGCTGGCGCGTGGGACCGACCGCGTGGAGTTTTAAGGAGTTTACGTTTTTCGAGGCGATAGACAAGACCGCCTCGATCGGCATGTCCTGTATCGAGGCCTTTGAAGGCCAGCCTGTGATGCCTGATTCGGACGCCAAAATCACGCCGGACCTTCCCGATGACATCCACGCCCAGATTCGCGCGAAACTGGAACAGGCCAAGGTGGCGCTGACCAGCATCTATATCCACGATATCCCCGGCGACGAAGCGGGGTGCCGGCGCGTCTTTGAGTTTGTGAAAAAACTCGGCGCTGCCATTATTGTCTCGGAACCCGCCCCGGAAGCCCTGGACATGGTGGAACACTGCTGCAATGAATACGCCATCCGTGTCGCCCTCCATAACCACCCCGAGGGCCGTTCCCGGTATTGGCACCCCGATGAAGTGATGCGGGTCTGTGCAGGCCGGGGCCCGCGTATCGGCGCCTGCGGCGACACGGGCCACTGGATCCGTTCGGGACTGAACCCCGCTGAGATGTTCCGCATCCTCGGCAAACGCCTGCTGACGGTGCACCTCAAAGATCTGGACGCGCCTGCGATGGAGGCCCGTGACGTGCCTTGGGGCCAGGGTTGCGGCGATCTGGAAAGTGCGCTGCGGGTCCTGGTGGAACTGCGAATCACCCCCGCCCTGTTCGGCATTGAGTATGAAGCCGACTGGGAAAATAACCTGCTCCAAATCGAGGCCTGCGGTAAGTGGTTCACCGAAACCGCAACCAAACTGGCCGCGGAGGTGAACCGGGAAGACCCGTTGTTCGTGGGCTGGGCCGCCGCCGACATCACGCCGCCGCGGCCTGTGGCCCTGGTGGGCCAGTATGGCACGCGTATCTCCGAGGGAGCGCTCGACCCGCTCACCTTGACCGCGCTCGTACTGGAAACGCGGGGGCCGGAACAACAGCACGGACAGGCTGTTTTGATTTCGTGCGATTTGTGTTTCGTAGACCGGTCCATTGTGGACCGGTTGCGCGCGGTTCTCCGGGAGCGCCTCCCCGAACTGGATGCGCGCAACCTGGTCATCAGCGCCACCCATACCCACGACGGCCCCGGCCTGGACGATGCCACGTTCGAGGGCGTCTATGACACCAGCGGCGCACCCGATGTCATGAGCGCTTCCGAATACGGGGCGTTCTTCGTGGACAAGGCGGCGGGCGCCGTGGCGGAAGCGTGGGCCGGGCGCGCGCCCGCAGGCATGAGCTGGGCCCTCGGGCACGCCGTGGTCGGCATCAACCGGCGCGTCCAGTATTTTGACGGATCCACGGTCATGTACGGGGACACGAGTCGGCCGGACTTCAAAAGTTTCGAAGGCAGCGCGGACCCCGGCCTGCCCCTGCTGTTCTTCTGGACGCCGGAGAAAACGCTTACGGGTGTCGTAGTGAACCTGCCCTGTCCTTCCCAGGAAACGGAATCGCTCATGCAGCTCTCCGCTGATTTCTGGCATGAAACCCGCCAGGAACTGAAACGCCGGCTGGGCGATGATGTGTTTGTGCTTGCCCAGTGCGCCGCCGCCGGCGATATTTCGCCCCACCGCACCTTCCGCAAGGCGGCCGAAGAGGCCATGCTGCAGCGTAAGGGCGTCACCTGCCGCCAGGAAATTGCGCGGCGCATCGCCAATGCGGTGGACGAGGTGCTTCCGGGCGCGGAGGCGAATATTACCTATGCCCTGCCCCTGAGGCATGTGATCCTGGATCTTGACCTGCCGGAAAAAGAGCCGCCGTCGCCGCCCTTCGTGAAAACCGATTCCGTACATCCTGCGGAGTTTCACGCGTTGCGCATCGGCGACATCGCCATGGCTACCTTTCCCTTTGAATACTATCTTGACTACAGCCTGCGCATCCAGGCGCGGGCCCGCGCCATCCTGACCTTCACCGTGCAACTGGCCAACGGACAGAGCGGCTATCTGCCGACGGCAGAGGCGATTCAGGGCGGCGGTTACAGCGCTGAAAACTACCTGGTCACCCCGGAAGGCGGCCAGCAAATTGTTGATGAAACGGTGGCAACGCTGAACGCGCTGTGGCCGTGACACCCTATGGGAACTTGTCGGCTCATCGCCTCTATAAAAACAAGAAATTGAATCTGAATAGCCTGAAGGGCTTACCTATCAAAACCCCGGGTTGCGGGTAACGCCCGCGTTGATTTATTGCGCTCGTTCCCAAATGGAATTTGGGAACGAGTTACAAAGACATCAAGGACAAAGGAATGGAGTCCAGTCATGGAGAGTACCTTGTTCCCAATGTTGTGTTTCGGAGTGCTGGTGCCGGCGGCAGCCATGGGCGCGGCGGCATCTTCCGATGCGGGCCGCCTGGACTATCAGGAAACGGTCCTGGACAACGGCCTGAAAATCATTACGTTGGAGGACTTCTCCTGTCCCATCGTCACAGTGGATATCTGGTATCACGTGGGTTCCAAGGACGAGAACCCGGAACGCCAGGGCTTTGCCCACATGTTCGAGCACATGATGTTCCGGGGGACGGACCGTCTCGGGCCGACGGACCATTTTGATAACATTCGGCGCATCGGCGGCACGTGCAACGGTTACACGTCCTTCGACCAGACCGTATACGTACAGACGGTGCCGGCAAACCAGTTGGAACTGGTACTGTGGCTCGAAGCGGAACGGATGAGTTTCCTCAAGATTGACCAGGCGGCTTTTGACACGGAACGGAAAGTGGTGGAAGAGGAGCGGCGGCTCGGGTTGAATGCGCCCTATGGCGGTCTGGAGGAAAAGGCCCTGGCCGAGGTGTTCCACGTGCATCCCTACCGCTGGCCGCCCATCGGGAAAATTCCGCACCTGCGCGCCGCGAGTGTCCCCGAGCTGCGTTCTTCTGGGACGCACTATTACGGCCCGAACAACGCTACGCTCGTCATCGCCGGCGCGGTAAAACACGAGGAGGCCCGCTCCCTGGCGGAGCGGTATTTCGGGTGGATTCCACGGGGAACGGAACCGCCCCGGGTAACCGTTCGCGAACCGGTTCCCGAAGGGCCGCGCGAGGTCACCCTGTCAATCGATAATGCCCCGCTGCCGCTGGCGGCCCTCGCGTTTCGGACGGTGCCGCTGGCCCATCCGGATCGTGTCCCGCTGGAGTTGCTGGCGACCATCCTGGGCGACGGCAACAGCAGCCGCGCCTACCGGCACCTGGTAGCGGAAAAGGAACTGGCCGTCGGCGTACAATGCATGAATGTCTGTCTTGAGCAGGAGGGCATGCTGGCGCTGGGGGCCGCCGTTCCCCCGGGTGAAAAGCGCCTGGAGGAAGCGCTGGCTGCACTGAAAAGGGAAATCGAACAAATCCGCAAACGGGTGGTGCATCCCGACGAATTGGAAAAGGCCCGCAACCAGATGCTAAGCCAGTTGGTGATGGAAAGCCTCAATGTCGCCAACAAGGCGCGCGCCCTGGGCAGTGCGGCGGTCCTCGAAGGCGATACGGCCCGTGTCAACGGGCGTTTTGAAGCCATCAACCGGGTGACCCTGGCCGACCTGCTGCGCGTGGCGCGGCAGTATCTGGACCCGGACCGGGTGTTCACATTCCGTGTCGAGGGAGATTTGAAAGGGCTTGTGAACAAGGATAAACGAAATCCTGAAGACGATGCGCCCCTGACAGGCCAGCCGGAAACCGACCCTCCCGCGCCGGGGCGGCCGGGAGCGGCAAGGCCGGAAAACTATCCCGCAAGTCCGCCGTCACAGGGACCGTTGGAGTTCGACCCGACGCCGCGTTTCCAGGCCCGTACGCTGGACAATGGTATGAAGGTGGTTGTGGTTGAAAATCATGAATCGCCCTTTGTGTCCATGATCCTGCACCTGCGCACAGGCGCCTGGACGGAAACGAAACCCGGATGCGCATCCATGGCCATGAACATGCTGTGCCGGGGCACTGAGAAACACACGGAAGAGGAATTGTCACGGGAACTTGAAACCTACGCCATCCATCTTTCCGGTACGGCGAACATGGACGATGCAACCGTGGTGGCCGCGTGCGTCACCACGCAAGTGGAACGGGCTGCGAGGCTCATGGCCGATACGGTACTGACGCCGACCTTTGATGCCGAAGAGTTCAAAAAACTCAAGAAACAAGTACTGGCGGACCTGTCGGTGAATGCGGCGGAGCCGGCCTACCTGGCCGGTCGGGAAATGCGGCGCCGCCTGTATGGCCCGCATCCCTATGCCCGGTCGGCCCGGGGCGAGGTGGAAGATGTGCGGGCTTTGACCCCTGACGATGCACGGGCCTGGTGGTCCGCCTATGCCCGGCCGGACATGGCCTGGCTCTGTTTCGCCGGAGACATTGGGATGGAACAGGCGGAGCAATTGGCCGGACGCGTCTTCGGTTCGTGGAAAGGCGAAGGGCCGAAACCGGAACCGCGCGTGGCCGCCATGCCCGCGCCCGCTCCGACGAACATCGTCATCGTGGACATGCCGGGCGACCAGGCGCAAATCCGCATTGCCCGTCCGGGCATTACCCGGAACGACCCCGGGTATTTCGTATCACGCGTGGTCAGCGGTTATTTCGGGGGCGCCTTCGGCAGCCGGCTGAACGATTCCTTGCGCGTCAGGAAGGGGCTGACCTATGGTGCGCGCGGCGGCTATTACCCCGGCCGAATGGGCGGGGAATTTGTGATGTCCACCTTCACCAAGCTGGAATCGGTGCCGGAAGCGGTGCAGACATCCCTGGAGGAACTCGACCGCCTGCGGAGCGACGCGCCGACGCCGGAGGAACTGGGCCAGACCAAGGCCTATATCCTGGGCAGTTTCGCCGGGGAGCGGGAAACGCCCCAGGCGGTGGCGAATGATTTGTGGCTGATCGAATCCGAAGGATTGGCGGAGACCTATTTCCGTGACTTTCTTGCGGGTGTTCAGGCCGCGGATGCCGCCGCATGCACCCGTCTGGCAACGGCCACCCTGGACCCCGACACCTTGTTGATCGTGGTGACCGGCCCGGCGGCAACGCTTCGGCAACCGCTCGAAGCCATCGCCCCCGTCACGGTCGTCACCCGTGAATCCCGGAACAAGGACCGGCACAGCACCGAAAAATAGGCACCCTATCCACAATGAAGTGCGCCTGGGCGACCTCATCCTTTCGAATAATCGGGGGGCAATTTTTTGGTAATTGTCTAGCAGGGCATCGATTCAGATCCTGCCTGCCCAGGCATTACCCAAACAGACTCGTTCCCAAGTTGCACTCTTGTCATTACCCACATCTTTCCGTTGAGGATGGGTTATCGAGATGCCGATGTATGTATTCAGAACCCCAACGGGATTCCATATCATAGCCCAGCGGTTGCGGTACCCCGCTACCCTGGGTAAGCG
>Ga0209606_1004084_pt1 | contig 13936 bp, 9 predicted proteins | sample AD_UKC057_MetaG_FD_184412 | JGI IMG/M metagenome (GOLD analysis project Ga0209606, IMG submission 184412) | Active sludge microbial communities of municipal wastewater-treating anaerobic digesters from USA - AD_UKC057_MetaG (SPAdes) (version 2) | ecosystem: Engineered > Bioreactor > Anaerobic >...
GCGCCTGTGGTATACCACGGGCCAGCATCGTATACCGCATTGTCGCCGGCTGCCTGAAACGCCGCGCGGGCAGCGGTCATGGTCTCGGGCCATGTATCGCGCTTGGCATAAAGCGGCGCGCCTTCACCGGCAAGTGCTACGGCCGCGCACGCTATGCACGCCAGAAACGCGCCCACACGCAGGATATTGGATTGAGGGTAGCTCACGGCTCTCGATGTCCTTCTGTTTTGCGGCGGCGCAACAGTGCTCGTTGCCGGGCCGCTTTCACTCGCTCGTCAAACCTGTCCTCGATGCATCGCGCAAGACGGGGCCCGCCGTGTTTCGGGATATGGCGGCGCCCCGCCGCTTGCACGGGACTCTTTCCTACAACTTGGCGTTCGGAAGGGTGAACCGAAGCCCTGCGCCGTCGTGATACGACGCGTACTCGGTCACGATGGCGCCCTCGGGGCCGGCCAGCATGAAATGCCACTGCTCGGCCTTGGGCAGCCAGGTCACCTCGCCAGGCATGACTTTTGTGGCGCAGCGGGCCTTGGCGAGTTCGCGGTGACTGGGCGGGATGCGCTCGACGTCGCCCGGGTGGGGTTCGCCCTCGCCATACGTCCAGACGAAGCCATAACGGGTCTGCCAGCCTTCCATCTTAGGCCGCGCCTCTTCGGTCTTCATGTGACGGTGCTCGGGAATCATCTGTCCCGGCAACAGGTAGATTTCATGGCCGAAATAGTCGTCTTGCTTGTTGTTGATCCAGAAGATGCCGGCCATGCCCACTTCGGTGAACTTGCCCAGACCGAAATCGATCGCCCAGAACTCATCGCCCTTGAGACGGTCGACAATGGGGTAGTTGAAACGGCGCATCATGTCGTAATAGGCCTCCTTGGCGGCCTCGACGTTGAACGTGCCATCGGCTTTGTAGAAATCCTTGTTATTGGGCATTTTCACCTCGCTTGCGCGCGCGCTGCCGCCGGCCGCGGACATTACCGCTCCCGCCACAACGCCGCCTATCAGTTGTCTCCTGGTCATATCGGTCATCGCCCGGTTCCTCCTGCTTGGGTTCAGGCACTGCGCCTCGTAATCTCAACGTATCCGCAATCAACACTATTTCGCGCGTTCGTGTCTCAAGGTCTCGTAGAAGTCGAAGGCCTTGTCGGGCTTTTCGTTTTCGTGCACCACCTTGCGGACGGCCTGCACCATGGCGACCGGATCGTCGGCACAGAAGATATTGCGGCCCATGTCGACGCCGAGCGCGCCTTGGTCAATCGCTTTGTAAGCCATCTCGAGAGCCTCTAATTCGGGGAGCTTCTTGCCGCCCGCGATCACTATGGGAACGGGGCATCCCGCGACCACTTCGTCGAAATCGGGCTCGCAATAGTAGGTCTTGACGAAATGCGCGCCCAGCTCCGCGATGACGCGGCAGGCAAGGCCAAGGTAGCGGGCATCGCGCACGAGTTCTTTGCCCACGGCGGTCACGCCGAGCGTGGGAAGGCCGTAGTCGTTGCCCTCGTTGATAAGGTATGCCAGGTTCTCGAGGGTCTCCCGCTCATGTGTCGCGCCGATGCACACCTGGGTGGTCACCGCGGCAGCGTTCATACGCAGCGCATCTTCAACCGTCACGCCAATCACCTCGTCGCTGAGATCCTTGAGAATGGTGGCGCCGGTGCTGCAGCGCATGACGACCGGCTTGTCGGTCTCGGGCGGGATGCAGGTACGCAACGCCCCGCGCGTGCACATCAGGCAGTCGACGTGCTCGGTCAGCGGAGGAATGCAGAGGTCGATGCGTTCGATGCCGGAGGTCGGTCCCATGATATATCCGTGGTCGAAAGCCAGCATCACGGTGCGGCCGCTCTTCGGATTGAAGATGCGCGCGAGCCGGTGTTTCATTCCCCATTCGAGGTGGGCGCTGCCTTTGAGAAAGAAACCGGGCGTTTCCTGGGGAATCCCGATTCCGAAATTCTTGTTCTTGTCGTCGGTCTTCTTGTCAGCATCAGGCATGTGTGGTCACTCCTTCTAAGAACCCCTGGAATATCAGCGAAACCGAGGAAGCCCCGGCGTCGGGTTGTCCTATGCTCTTCTCTCCGATGTTCTTGGCACGTCCAAAGCGCGCCTGTAACGATTTCGTGCGTTCGGCGCCGTCACGCGCGGCTTCGGACGCGCTTCGCAACATGTCTTTGACCGAGCCGCCGGCGTCGGCGGCCGCCTGTGCGGCATCGACAGCGGGCACGAGCGCGTCAAGCATGGTTTTGTCGCCAACCTGGGCGCGGGTGCGCTTCTGGACGCCCGCCAGTCCCGCCGCAAATGCGGCGGCAAGACCATTTGCGTCCAATGCGTCTTTCCCGGCCGCCGCGTCGGCCATGCTCATGAAGAACGTGCCGAAGAGCGGTCCCGTCGCGCCGCCGTCGACGCCCATGACGGCCCAGCCGATGCTCCGCAACAGCTCCTGGAGCGACGAGGACTGATCGTCCTCGACAGCCTTCTCCATACAGTTCATCGCACGAGCCATAGTGGTGCCGTGATCGCCGTCGCCTCCGTGCGAATCGAGCTTCGAAAGAAGCTCCTGATTCGCGCGGACTTGCGCGGCGGCCGCACGTACCATGGCTACCAATCGATTGTAATCCACCATCGCAACAGGCGTCCCGGACACTATTTCACGACCAGGGCCGGCGTATTGCAGGGGGCATCCCACAAGGCCAGCAGCTCGTCGTCCATCTTCGCGGCAAACATCTGGAAGCCGCCCATTTCCTGCACGGTCAGAAACTCGCCAGCGATTGCGCGCGCGAGTTTGATGCCTTTGGCGTCGAGCGCCTTTTTCACGCCGCCCAGCACCACGTACTGCTCCATGAGCGTTGTCGAACCGACGCCGTTGATCATGACCAACAGGTCGTCGCCGGACTTCGCGCCGAGGTCGTTGCAGAGGGCATCGATCATGATCTTGGCCGTTTCGTCGGCGCTCTTGAGCGATTGTTGTCCGCCGCCGGCTTCACCGTGCTGGCCCATTCCGACGATCATGTCGGTCTCGGGCACTTCCGCGATGATGCCGCCGGTCGAGGGATGCGTGGCGCCGGTCACGGCCACGGCCAGCGTCGCCATGTTGCGCTCCAAGCGTTCCGCGATGGCGATGCACTCGTCCAGCGGCTTGCCCTGTTCAGCGGCGGCGCCAGCGACTTTGATCACCGGCAGACAGCCCACGAGACCGCGGCGGTTTTTCGGGTCCTGCCGCGACGGCACTGAGATATCCTCGTGCGTGAGGACCTGCTTGACGTTGAGCCCCTCTTTTTCGGCCATTTCCATGGCGATGTTCGCGGTCATGACGTCGCCTTCGTGGTTCAGGACGACCAGCAGCACGCCTGCTTTGCGGTTGGCCAGTTTGAGCGCCTCGAACACACGCGGCGGCCCGGGCGCCGCGAAAATCTCTCCCGGAACGCTGATATCGAGCATGCCCTCGCCCACGTAGCCGCTCAGGGCCGGCTCGTGACCGCTCCCGCCGAGGGTAACCACCGCAACCTTGTTCGCGGGTTTCGGATGGGCCCGCACCACGAGGTTGTTGCCCGCCAGCGCCACCTTGCCCGAATTGGCCAGCACAAAACCCGCCAGCAGTTCGTTGACGAGGTTATCGGGATCGTTAACAAATTTCTTCATTGGCATGACTGGTCCTACCCCTTTCGGTTTGTTCCGCTTATTCCGTCTGCCGGACCCGTTACCTGGCTTCCATCAGCTCGAGCACCGCGTCGCCGTCCGTGATGAAAGCCACGCGCAAGGACTCGGTCGCGTCGAACGGCGCGACGATCACGTTCCGGCCTTTGATGGCCTCGTCAAGATTATCGACCATGAACGCGATATGGCAGTTGTTCTGAACGGCCGGATGCATGGGACTGTCCTTTTCGAAACGCAAAAACTCGATGTGAAACGGGTGTTCGGCAGCATTGGTGATGTAGACCTTCGCGCCTTCAAGATACTCTTCTTTTTCGGCCCGCTTCGCCGTGGGTACGCCAAAATGGTGAAATACAGCGCCTGCCATCGTTTGTGTCCTCCTTTGATGTAACGTGGTTTTCCGCGAGACCCGTAGGCCTCTATATCAATCCATATCCCTGCCGCCGTGACACGAATGAATGTTGGGCGGCGGGGTCGCGATTCGCGCAGCCCTGCTCAGGCGAACCAGCGACGACGCACCGGACGTCTTCGTCGGGAGAATCGCTGTGTCCGGATAGACTAGTGATATCCAGGCGTTTGGACACTTCGGGAGGTGCTTCATGAGAATACGGGCCCGATCAGGAATCGGGACATGGCTCTTGGTTCTGTCATGCGCCACTGCCATAGAGAAGCTGCCCGGTTGCAGAAAAAGCCCAAATATGGAACGCGAATCGAATATGCGCGAATGAGAATAACAAGGACGCCGGGTAGTGTCAAACGCGCGACACAGTTGTACTTAAGAGAAGTTTTCCACAGGCGGCCTTCGCCGCGCTCCGAAGCGCAGGCGGCTCTCCCGCACTCTTCGAGCAGACGGAAGGGACAGATTGGCCCCGGCGAATGCGCGGGAGCGTGGAAGAGTGTGAACGTGTGAAGGGATTGGAAGACGCGCCACAGGGGGGGGCTTGGTCAAGAGGCCGCGCCACAGCGGAGAGGTCACGTACCTTGTAACTCTTCCGGGGTCCGTCCCGGGGTCCGCGCAACGGAGGGCCGGTTTTCCAACCGGCCACTGAATCGCCGCAGCCCGCCAGGGCTGCGCCCCGGTCAGATAGGGACACGGGCGTACACACACCCTCGCGGCATTGGTCCTTTCGGTGTCGGAGACCTTCGGTCGCAGGGGTGGCTGGGTCAGGAGACCCCGCCACAGCCGAAGGGTGGGTTCCTCCTCCTCAGCACCAACGGCGCGAGACATACCAGCCTGGCCTGAAGGGCCAGGGAACAGGACTTGCGCAACCTGCCCAGCCCAGAGGGCCGAAGGCCCGAAACATACCAGCCTGGCCTGAAGGGCCAGGAAACAAAACCTGCACAACCTGCGCAGGCAAGAGGGCCAACGGCCCGAAACATACCAGCCTGGCCTGAAGGGCCAGGGAACAGGACCAATAGAAACAAGAGGGCTGAAGGCCCGAAACATGACCGTCTAAAGAGCGATTCTTTGACCTCGCCACCACAAATCCTGCATGCCCCAAGCGGATATGTCCCAAGAGGGCGTTCGGACGCCTGCCACGTCCACACCGTCCAAGCCACATGACCGGCGAGGGCGCGGATTTCTCAAAACGAAGGCATGGGTCATGGCCGCCGGGCAATTACGCGGAAGCCGGTGTTGTAGACCTTCTGCCAGGGGTGGTAGGCGTAGCGGCAGGCGCATGCGGCTTCGGCGGGGCGGTCGTACCACGAACCGCCGCGCACGACGCGTTTCTCGCCCGATTCAGGGGTCTCCCGCCCGTCGCCGGGGTCGTACGGATAGGCGCGCCACGCGCTGCGGGTCCACTCGGCCACGTTGCCGTGCATGTCGAACAACCCCCACGGGTTTTGCTTGAACGAGCCGACCGGGGCCGATACGCGGAAGCCGTCGTCCACCTCGTTGACGGCCGGCCGGTAGGGGTACAGGGCGCCTGAAGGCAGGCCCCAGGGAGCGAACGTATCGATCTGCGACAAACGGGTGTCGGCCAGATTCGCAAACTGGGCAAAATCGACGCTGGTCTCCCCATACCACATCGGCGTCGTCGTTCCGGCGCGGCAGGCGTATTCCCATTCGGCCTCCGAGGGCAACATCACCCTTTCATCCGTGCGCCGGGATAGCCATTCGCAAAAACGCGTGGCCTCGTCCCACGAGACGCGGACCACCGGCTGCGTGGGGCCGTTAAGTGGGTAGCCGCGCTCCTCAACGCTGAACTGTAGGAAATCCCCGTGTTCGAGACGGCTGTCGTGGGCAGGATCGAAGGCCGCGTACTGCTCGTTGGTGATTTCGCACCGGCTCATCCAGAAGCCGCGTGGAATGGCGACCTCGTGCACGGGACGTTCGGAAGGGTGGCCCGTTTCGCTTCCGAGCCTGACGGCGCCGGCGGGGACAAAGACCCATTCGAGACCCACGCCCGGCGCGAGTGCGCTGACCCGAGTCCCGCCGGGAACGGGGGTATCCGGCGTTTGGGTCTCCGCGGACGCAACGTCCGCCGCAGTCCGATGCTCCTGTGGCGGGACGCTCGCGGGGTCCGCGCTGGCGGACGCATCGAGGAGCGCGGTAAGGTCGTAGATAGCCTCGGGGTCTTCGTCGATGCCCGCGTAGCGTTTCAGCATGTCGCGCCGCCGGTCGCGCTGGTGATTGACCAGCTCGCCGCCCACGATCTCGTGCCAGGTGCCGTGCGCGGGGGCATTGAGATCGATCCACGTAATCAATCGGTCCCATGCCTCGGGGGACAGTTCGACGCCTTGGTGGCCTTTCGACAAGAGCCGCACGAGGCGCGTGGTATCGGCGTGGAAGTCGCAGGGGGTGAGGAGGTGCATATCGCTTTCCATGGTGCTTGTGCGGACGTAACTGCGGAGCGCCAGATAAGATGGCGAGAACGTAGTGCCTTTGGCGTAGGCTTCGTCTCCGGCGGGCGGGTGTACGGCCGGGGCGTTGCGGAAATCGGGAAGACCCTCGCTGCCGTCGTGGCATGCAACGCAATACTTGTTCAGGACCGGCTGCACCTCGCGCGTGAACGAAAAGCCGCGCGTGGGACCGTACCAGGGCGCGATCGCGGTGGGCGGCCGCCGAACGGCGAGCGTGTTTCGAGAAGGGGCAGTACTGTTCTGCGGTTCATGGCAGCCCACACACGAAACGACCTCGCCCGGCATGCCCACGAACCAGCTTCGCATCAACTGGAGCGCTCTACCGCCGGCATCGAGCGGTTGAATCGAAATGGGCGTGTTGGCGGGCACACGAAACAAGGCGCTTCCGTCAGACTCGACCGGAACCGTGCCCAGGACGCGTTTGATGTCCCATGGGCCATCGAGACCTACCCGGTTAACCTGCCCGCCCATGCCGTGATAGGCGAAATGATACGTGAAGAGGCGCAACTGTTTGACCGTGCCGCGGGGAACGCCTTCGAGGCCGGGGCCGGCGTGGACGTCGGTGAGATACACGGTGGCTTCGGGGTCAGCAAGGTTCACGCGCGGGGCGATGATCGGAGGCGCCGGCGTCGCCCGCAACGGCAACGGCTCGAGCAGCGCCCAGCCCTCGGCTTCTTTGATCAGCGTCATATTGTCGAACACGTCAACGAGGTATACGCCCCACCTCGACTCGGGGGTTGGCTTCGACGAAACAAGGAAATACTTGTCGCTCAACGGATAAGGATGCAGGAACTTCGGCCAGTTGTTCATCACCAGCCCATCGAGAATCACCGGGTTGACCGGTTTGCCGCGTCCGGGTATGCGTTGGATTACGCCCTTGGCTTGAGCGCGGCCCCGGGCGGGGTCGATAAGTACCAGCTCGCCCATGCGCGGCACGTCGTGGTGGCCGCTGACGACCGCCACCGCCATAGTGGGATGATTGGGCACGGGCCGGGCGAAGAACAGCCCGTTGGGCCAGTACGAGTTGCTGCCGTAGTACTCGGCCTGATTGGTGCCGTCGGGATTCATGTGGAAGAGTATCCGCGACGCGAAATGCGGCAGGTCCGAGTACTCCCAGCGAAGATACAGAACGCGTCCGTTGTTGAGAACGGCCGGACACCAGTTGTGGTCCTGTTCAAAAGTCAGACGGCGGATAGCGCCGGTCTCTGCCTCGCACCGGTAGAGATGAGACACGTGAGACGAGCCCGTCACGCACGGGACGCCGATAAAGCAGGCGGTCGAAGTGAACAGTATGGCGCCATCTGGCAGGTAGCAGGCATCGTAGTTGTCGACGTCGGGTTCGCTGATTAGCGGAAGCTGGCGCAGGCCGGTCCCGTCAGCGGCGATCTCAAATACCTGCCAGCGCCGGTCTTCGCCGGGCATCGAGAAGAGCATGCGTGAGCCGTCGAAATGGAGGTCCACGTCGCCCACGAACCGTCCCCCTTCGGGTTTGTAGAGAGTCACGGGGTCCGCATCGAGGTCGTCGAGCGAGAGGATGCAGAGTTCGTTGTCGATGCCGTCTCTCGAAATGCTCGAGTTGCTCTCCCAGTTCATGGGAAGCCCGAGGTTCGCTTCGCTGCGCTTGATGAGCACAATGCGCTCGAAATCCAGCAGAGGATTGGCAAGAAGGGCCTTCCGTTGAAACGCGAGAATCTCGTCCACGCGCGCCTGCACGCTGGCGTCGTTGGCCTGCCAGCCCCACAGTCCGCCGCGCTCGCTGAGATTGGCCGCATCGCGGATTTCACGGGCCCAGATTTCGTAGCGAGCGAGCGCCTGGAGGAAGGATGGGCCCTCGGGATAGCGCTCGCCAAACTCGCGGGAGAGATCCTCGAGCGCGAGTCGCAGGGCTTCGCCATTGAACTCCCGCAACCGTTCGGCGGGAGACCGTCCCTCGGAAGCCGGATACGCCCGCAGCGGATACAAGAGAGTAAGCCCGCAACTGATGATCAACGCCATTGTCAGACTACGCATGCTGCCCTCGTCTCCCATTGGACCCGGCCCGGCCGCACGGGAATCGGGCTATCATTCCGAAACACGTTTCGCGGCCTGAACGGGTTTGTCCACGGCACACACCACCCGGAAACCCACGTTGTAGACACGCTGGTAAGGCCGGTATGCCAGGCGCATGGCCGAGCGCGCCCGCATGGGCCGGTCACGCCACGAGCCGCCACGCACGACCCGCTCGCCCTCAACGTCAGGTGCGTTGCGTCCGTCGTTTTCGTCATAGAGATAGGGCCGGTACACTGAGCGCGTCCATTCCCAGACGTTCCCGTGCATGTCGTGCAGTCCCCACGGATTGGGGCGGTACAAGGCCACGCCGTCGGACAAGAATCCGCCGTCGTTAAAGCGCAGGTCTTTGGGGATCCAATCGTCGTACTTGCTGGCGTGGAGCCACGGCTCGCGCTCTTTCTTGTACGTATGGCACACAAACTCCCGGAGTTTCTGATCCGCGAAGTTGGCGTCCAGTGAATAGTCGGCGTCCAGAGGACCAAACGAGAAGGCCTCGGCCGAGCCTGCGCGGCAGGCGTACTCCCACTGGGCCTCGGTGGGTAGCGTGAAGCAGCGGCTCGTCTTGGCGTTCAGCCATTCGCAGAAGGCCATGGCTTCGTCCCAGGAAACGCGCACCACGGGCTGGCCGGGAGCGTTCACGTAGAATCCGCGGACTCCGAACTGCATCGAGAACCGGCTTTCGACGCCGCTGTCGTGGGTGGGGTCGTAGGATTCGAATTGGGCGTTGGTGATTTCGGTACGCGCCATCCAGAACGGTTCGCCGACGACTACGGCGGTTTCGGGCGTTTCATCGGGGTAACCTTCGGACGAGCCCATGACGAACGACCCGGCGGGGATCAAGGCCAATTCGAGCGCGACGCCATTGCCGAGCTCGATGGTTTGTTGGGCGGGGGGTTCCGCGCCGTCCGCAGCCAGGCGCAGGGTGCCCGCGGCTTCAGCCTGTCGGCGCCGGGCTTCCGCAGCATCGAATGGCCATCCCGGGCATACCGGCTCGGGCGCCTGCGCGCGTGTTTCTTGCGGCGGAATGATGGTCTGAACCGGTTCGCGGGGGATTTCGGGAATTGCCTCAAAATCCTGGTCCATATTCGCATAGAGCTTCAGCAGTTCCCGGCGGCGTTGCGCGGGACTTGCGACGCGCTCCTGGCCCGCGATCTCGTGCCAGGTCCCATGGAACGGCGCGTTCAGATCAATCCACGTGATCAGGCGGTCCCATGCCTCGGCGTCCAGTTGCACGCCGTGATGGCCCTTCTCGAGCATTTGCACCAGGTCGGTCGAATCGGCATGAAACTCCATGGGCGTCAGCAAATGGTAGTCGCTCTCGAGGCCGGGCCTGCGCACGAAACGGTGCAATTCAACATAGGACACCGAGAAATGGCCCGCGTCCTGGCCCCCGCTATGAAATACGCTCGTGTAATCGGTGATGTAGGCGCGCTCCTTAAGGTTGGGAATGGAATCCCGTGAGCCGTCGTGGCAGCCGGCGCAGTATTTGTCGAGGATGGGCTGCACCTCGCGCAGGAAGTTGAAGCCGCGGGAGGGACCATGCCACGGCTTGATCTCAGCGGGAGATCGTCTCGCGGCAAGGGCGAGTTTCGCGGGCGGCGCGGTGTTCTGGCTCTCGTGGCAACCGGCGCAGGACAATACCTCGCCGGGCATGGCCGTAAACCAGCTTCGCATCAGTTGCAGCGCCTTGCCTTCTTCGTCGAGCGGCTGCGCCGAGATAGGCGTGTTGGCAGGCACACGGAAATAGGCCGAGCCGTCCTCGGCCACCGGCACCGTGCCCATGATGCGCTTGATATCCCACGGTCCCTCCATGCCGACGACGGCCTGCGGGCCGCCCATCCCGGGATAGAGGAAGTGGTAGGTGAACAAACGCAGCGATTTCACCGCGCCGCGAGGAATACCATCGAGCCCCCCGCCCTGATACACATTGGCGAGATAGACCACTGCGTCGTTGCGGTTAAGGTCCACTTTGGAAGGAATGACCGGAGGCGTTGGACGTTTGCGGACGGGTACAGGCTCAAACAGCGCGTAACCGGGTTCCTCTTGAAGCAACAGAATGTTATCGAAGACGTCGACGAGGTAGATGCCCCACAGCGACTCGGGAGTGGGCTTGCAGGACACGAGACAGTACTTGGCGCTGAGCGGGAACGGATGGAGAAACTTGGGCCACGAATTGTCGACGAGGTTGTCCTGAATAAGCGTCGAGTCGTATTTCGGGTTGGTGTCGGATGCCACGGGGATCCCGTAGCCGGGAATGCGCTGGATGGCCCCGGCGGATTCACGCCGGCCCCGGGCGGGATCGAAAAGCACCAGTTCGCCCATGCGCGGCACGCCGTGGTGCCCGCTCACAATGCCCATGAACTGGGTGGGATGGCCCGGGACCGGCTTGGCATAGAAAAGCGAGTTCGGCCAGTAGGAATTGCTCCCGTAATACTCCATTTGCTCCGTGCCGTCGGGGTTCATGTGAAACAATACGCGGTCGTGGGTATGAGGAGTGTCGGTGTACTCCCAGCGCAGGTACATGACCCGGCCGTTGTCGAGCACGGTCGGGCACCAGTTGTGTTCCTGATCGAAGCACAATTGGCGGATACCCGAACCGTCTGGGCGCATCCGGTAGAGCATGGCCGCGCGGGTACTGCCGTTAACGCATGGCACGGCCGCAAAAAAAGCGTTCGAACAAAAGATGATGTCACCATCGGGCAGATAACACGCATCGTAGTTGTCCACATCGGGCTGGTCGCCTGGGGTGACTTGGCGCAGTCCTGACCCGTCAATGGCAATCTCAAATACCTGCCAGCAGTTGTTCGTGCCGATCGATGAGAAGAGCATGCGGCCCGCGTCGAAGTGCAGGTCTACATCGCCCACAAAAACAGGGCCTGCGGGACGGTAGAGCGTTGAGACGCCTCCGCCTGGCGCCGGAGGGCTTAGCACGGCGATTTCATCGTCGAAGCCCGTCCTGGGCAAAGCACAGTTGCTCTGCCAATTCTGCACAAGGCCCAGGGAAGGACTCGAAAGCCCCCTGCGTACAAACAGGAGTCTGTCAAAATCCAGCAGGGGATTCTCGAGCAGCGCGCCGCGGTAGAACGCGAGAAACGCCTCGGCCTTCTCGAAGGCGGCCATATCGAACGTCTGAAGCGCTGTGGCCAGGCTTTCTTTTTCGGCTGCGTACCGGTCTATTTCTTCAAGATATTTTATCCCGTTGGGATAGGCTTCGGGAAATGTTCGCTCGAGGTCTTCGGCGGCCATGCGAAACGCGTGCAGGTTAATCCGGTCGATTTGCGCCGCGATTTGCGCGAATCGTTCGCGGACCCCGGCCGCTTCCTGAAGCAACTCGAGCCACCGCACGTCACCCGCAGGCGCTCCGGCTGCAAGCAGCGCATCCGCCTTCCGCTGGACAGCCTCTCCTGCCTGGCCGACGAGCACGCGCTCGAGTTCGTTTGAATCGCGGTTCGCGAACCACTCGAGGCATCCCGTTCTTCCCGCAGCGGCTGCCATCGCGCCCGTTTCCGCCGGGAAATCCGCGCGAAGGCGTTCCCACACGCAGGCGCGCCAATCACGCCGCGACGCCGAACCCTCCCCCGACGCCAAGGTAAGGAGGCGGGTGCGGGCATCGGACATGGTTGCGGTCCATGTCGCCTGCTTGTAATAGATATCGGGGGGCGGAACGATCTCCCATTTGGAAAGGAGGTCCTTCTCGAGGGCGGCGCGCGTTTCATCCTCCAATGCACCGTTATACATGCGGATCTCCGCGATGCAGCCTATCCATCCCTGGTCAGCGCCATACCAGCGTCCCACGCGGAACTGGTTATCCAACGCGCCCACATTGTCCATCTCGGCCGAGCCCAGGAGCGCGCCGTCCTGGTACAGTTGAAACGCGTGGCCCCGCTTGATAATGGTGTAGAGATGCGCGTTTGAATCGGCCAACCGCAGCTGGGTATGGACGCCCACGCCCGCGGCCAGTTCGAGATACGCCGAACCGTCGCCTTTCGTCCCGAGAGTCCACCAGCGGGCATCGCCGGGCCCGAACCGGTTGCCGATGATCCCGCGGTAGTTGTCGGGCGCGCTAGCGTCCATCGTCGCCACGGCAAATACGGTCCAGTCCGCGGCAGACCAATCCGCCGCGAATCCTGTCACGAGACACTGCGTACCCTGGAACCTTAGCGCAGGATAGCCCGTGACGCGTGCATCCTCGTAAACCGGCTGCAGGGATGTTTCGGGCTGTGCGGCGGTGTGGCCGCCGGCTTTGCTTGCCCATGCACCCAGGGGGACACCTCCTGCCAATGCGTCGGGCGCAGTGTCGCCGTCAACATCCATGGCGTCAAACCACAGAAGGCACCCCCCGGGGTCTCCGGTTGCGGCCTCTTGGGCTGCGGCAGAAACTCCCGGGACCAGCAATACGAGAGCCGCAAGAGCACTGGCATACACGAGGCGCATGGTACAGCTCCGTTTCTTCTCTGTTTTCGTGGCGTCGTCAAAGACCGATGATGCTATGTCGTCAGGACGGCGTTCCAAGGGCGACGACGTCGCGCCGGATGCGGTCGATGTCTTCGGCGGCGATGTGAAGTCCGGCGGCCGCCACGTTCTCCTCGATCTGGCTGGTTTTCCGGGCGCCAGCCAACACATGGGTCACGCCGGGCTGCCGAAGGGTCCACGCAAGCACCAATTGGGCCAGCGTGCAACGATACTTGACCGTCAGCTCATTCCAACCTGCAAGAAGGTCGAGAACGCGTTTGCGGTTTTCCGGAGCGAACCAGGGGTTCCAGCCTGTATCGCTTCGGAACTCGTCCTTACTGAACTCGCGGTCCATGCCGACTTTCCCGGTCAGAAGGCCCTGTTCCAGAGACATGTAGGTGAGCGTGGCGATAGTGTGTTTGAGGCAGAATGGAAGTATATCTTTCTCGGCGCCGCGGGCCAGCATGCTGTAACGGAATTGGCAAGCGGCTAACTCGCCTTCCGAGTCATTTTCCTTCAGTTCGCCGAGGCTCACGTTCGATACGCCGATGGCCCGGACCTTCCCTTCGTCCTTCAGGTCCATGAGACATGCCATGGTCTCGGAGATGGGGGTCTTCACGGGCTCTGCCGAAGGCCAGTGCGTCTGGTACAGGTCGATGAAGTCGGTCTGGAGCCGGCGCAAGCTCTTTTCAACCTCTTCCCGAATGGTATGGGGCTGCAGGCTGCGGTAAATCTTGTGCCCGTCAAAATCGGCAAAGAAAGAACCGCGGGCGTCGTCCACGAGAAGCCCGCACTTTGTAGCCAGCACCACTTTGTCGCGCCGGTCCCGAATGGCCTTTCCTACGACCTCCTCGCTGCGTCCCCGCCCGTACGAAGGAGCGGTGTCGATAAGCGTGATGCCGGTGTCGAGAGCGGCGTGTATGGCTCG
>Ga0209606_1004089_pt1 | contig 13923 bp, 8 predicted proteins | sample AD_UKC057_MetaG_FD_184412 | JGI IMG/M metagenome (GOLD analysis project Ga0209606, IMG submission 184412) | Active sludge microbial communities of municipal wastewater-treating anaerobic digesters from USA - AD_UKC057_MetaG (SPAdes) (version 2) | ecosystem: Engineered > Bioreactor > Anaerobic >...
CCTCTCGATTTTGAGGATGGCGCCTCAGACGCACTACGCCGTAATTGAGATGGGCGCCAATCATCCGGGGGAAATCGCGCGACTATGCGAAATGGCACAGCCAAATGAATCCGCTGTGACCATGGTGGCTCCAGCGCATCTGGAAGGATTCGGGGATATTGAAGGCGTGGCCCGTGCCAAGGCGGAAATTATGGAGGCGCTTCCCCCAGGCGGGCGCTTCTATGTCAATACGGATGATCCTCGTTGCCGGGAGATGGCCGAAAGATTTTCCGGGGAAAAGGTACTTTTCGGGAAACGCGGCGATGTGGTATTGGAATCCATGCGGTTTGATGAACACGGTGAACTGGTATTGTCCATCAACCCTGTCGGCCGTATCCGGCTTCCGCTGGCGGTGCGCGCACACAGTGTAAATGTTTTGCTGGCGGTTGCCGTGGGCCTGTGCCATCAGGTTGGACAGTTTGAGGAACCGCTGCGAGCCGCCTGCGCGTCCTCCGTCCGTTTTAAGGTGTTACGTCTGTTCCCATGGACCATTCTGGATGACACCTACAATGCCAATCCGGCCAGCATGGCCGCCGCGCTGGAAGCCCTGGCTGATTTTCCCGGGCGCAGAAAAATTGCCGTGCTGGGTGATATGTTCGAGTTGGGACGTGCATCTGAAACACTCCACGAGGAAGTGGGCCGTACCGCTGCGCACCATGAGATTGACTGGCTGTTAACACTGGGCGAACAGGCGGAAACCATGGTTGCCGCAGCCCGTGCCGCAGGCATTCGGGAAGGGGAAGCGTATGAAAACCACCAGGCTGTTGCCGGTGCCCTTCTGAAACGCGCCGAGGAAGGCGATGTCATTTTGGTTAAAGGGTCCCGCGGCATGAAGATGGAAACCGTCATCAACTTGCTCAGGACCGGGCAGGAGCAAAGGAAATAAGGCGTATGGTCTACCTGCTGGCAGATATGTTTCACAGGCAGCTGAGTTTGATAAACGTATTCACCTACCATACGGTTCGTGCCGGAGGTGCGGCTTTGACCGCATTCTTCCTCTGCGTGCTGCTGGGCCCCTGGATCATCCGGCGGCTTAAGGAGTTCAAGATCGGCCAATACATACGCCAGGACCACGTGGAAAGCCTGCATGAACTGCACAAGGGCAAGGCGGGCACACCCACCATGGGTGGCATCATGATTCTGGTGTCCATGCTTGCGGCCCTGTTTATCTGGGGGAGGTTTTCCAACCGCATGTTGTGGATTGCCGTCGCCGTGGTGCTTTTCATGGGCGGCGTGGGATTTGTGGACGACTACATTAAGTTAAAACGCAAACACAACGCCGGACTGAGTGCGCGCGCAAAATTCGCCGGACAGATTTTTACCGGCCTCATCCTGGGCATTTATTTGGTCAGTAATCCCATAACGGTGAGCGCTTCCTTCGTGTACCCCCGTGATGTCATCGATTGGGGAAATCTCGAGACACATCTCCTCAACGCGGACACGGCCTCCAATCCGAACGCCGCCGCCAAAATATGGAGCCTGTTTCCGGAAGAATCACGCGCACTGGTTCGGGATGCGCAAGCGCGCGGTGAAATCGCCGGGAAAGACCGAAGCGCAGTGCTGCTTGGACTGAACAGCGTTTTGCGGGACAAGACGTTGTACGAAGCGGCGCTCTGGCCGGAAGCCGCGCTGAAACCGGAATTGACCAGTCTGCTTCAGCGGGGGCTGAACACCCTGAACGAACGGGATATCGTTCGGGTAAACCGGCTTCTGATCGAGGCCACGTTTCCACAGGCGGTTGCCGCGAGCATTCCCAGCCTGCACACCAAACTGGGCGTTCCCGGGCTGAAGGAGGTTTTCATCCCCCTGGGACTCTTCTTTATTCTGTTCGTGGTATTGGTGATTGTCAGCATAACGAACGCGGTGAATCTTACCGACGGGCTGGACGGTTTGGCGGCAGGCATCTCCATCGTTTCCATTCTGACCTTTGCGGGTGTGGCCTATGTCATCAGCCGCGCGGACTGGTCCCGGTACCTTTTTCTGACCTATGTACCCGAAGCGAGTGAACTCTTCGTATTTGGTTCCGCCTTGCTGGGCGCGGGTCTCGGTTTCCTGTGGTTCAACGGTCATCCGGCGGAAATATTCATGGGGGACACAGGTTCGCTTTCCCTGGGGGCGGCCATCGGCGTTATGGCGCTGTTGACCAAGCAGGAATTGCTCCTTCCCATCGTTGCGGGCATGTTCGTCCTGGAGGCATTGAGCGTCGTTATCCAGGTCGTCTCCTATAAAACCACGGGCAAACGTATTTTCCGCATGGCGCCGTTGCACCATCATTTTGAATTGTCCGGGTGGCCTGAGACAAAAGTAACCATGCGATTCTGGATTGTCGCCCTGCTTTTCGCGTTAATGAGTCTGGCAACCTTGAAATTACGATAACACCACTTCGGATACAGGCTGATGCCGAAAGAAACATCACTTACAACCTTGAAGGATCTGGCGGTCGTACTGGTCGGCCTGGGCCGTTCCTCCATCGCGGCCGCCCGGTTGCTCCAGCAACAGGGCGCTCGGCCGTTCATTTCTGATTCCAACGACAACGCCGTGATACAAACCTGGCGGGAGGAAGCCCGCCGTTTCGATCTTCCCTGCGAAACAGGCGGTCACTCGCCGGGGGTCTTCGCGAAGGCCGACCTGGTACTGGTCAGCCCCGGCGTACCCGCCGCCGCGCCGTGCCTGAACGCATCGCGTACCGCGGGAATACCCGTTCTCGGCGAGCTGGAATTTGCCTGCCGATTCTGCTCATCCCGACTGCTCGCGGTAACCGGCACCAACGGTAAAACCACGGTTACAACGCTGCTCGCGAAGATGGTGGCGGCCTCCGGACACACGGTGGCGTTGGCAGGCAATAATGATACCCCCCTTTCCCAAGTCCTGTTGGAAAACACCCGGCCTGAATATATCGTGCTCGAAGTAAGCAGTTATCAGCTAGAAACAACGGACCTTTTCCACCCGGTAGTAGCCGCGGTCCTCAACCTCACCCCGGACCATTTAAGCCGCCACGGCGACATGCAAGGTTATGCGGCAGCCAAGGCCCGTATTTTCATGCGACAGGGCGTCGGCGACGCGGCGGTGGTGAACCGCGACGATCCCCGGACAGCGGATATGCCGCTTCCTGAAGGGGTGGAACGATTTGGGTTCAGCCTGGAACAACCCGGCAAGAAAACGCTTTATGCGGATGCCGAATATATTTATTTTGAACACACGGTGGTCGCCTCCCTTTCGGACAATCCCCTGCCCGGCAGGCATAACCTGGCCAATGTATTGGCTTCCCTGGCCGTAATGAGGGCGGCGGGTTTCCCGTGGGAAGGCCCGGTGGCAGCATTACGGGCGTTCCAGGGCGTGGAACACCGCATTGAACTGGTCATGCGCCTGAACGGGGTGGATTTTTACAACGATTCCAAATCTACCAATATAGACAGCCTGCGCGTCGCCCTGGAAAGTTTCTCGCAGCCCGTAGTATTGATTGCAGGCGGCCGCGGCAAGGGAAGTGATTATTCCGTTCTGCGCCCGCTGATACAGCGGCACGTGAAACACCTCGTGCTGATAGGCGAGGACGCCCCCAAGATGGCTGCGGCCTTCGCGGGTATCGTGCCCATAAGCCACGCCGGTACAATGATGGCCGCCGCCGAAGAGGCGAACCGGCGCAGCGAACCGGGCGATGTCGCGCTTCTGTCACCCGCCTGCGCCAGCTTTGATATGTATGATAATTTTGAGGCACGGGGAAAAGAGTTCAAAGAATGCGTAAGATGCCTTACCGTTCATCGCGCCTCGCGAACATAAAAGGGAGTCCGGAACATGAGAAAAGAGATTACGCTGTTAATTCTGGTGACGGTGGCCTTATTGCTGGCTGGAACACTTACCATCCTGAGCATAAGCACGATTCGGGATATCGCACTTAAAAAGATCCAGAGAGAGGCGCCGGAAAAAACTCAAACGCTGGTTGAAAACCAGGAAAAAAAATTAGAGATACCCGTCATCTATAAACATGCCGTCTATCTCCTCATCGGCGCCATAGCATTTCTCATCATGGTTCATTTTGATTATCATCACCTTGCCGAGAAACGCGTATTGCTCCCTGCCCTGGTAGTAATGACGATACTATTACTCCTTACGTTTGTCCCTCCGCTGGGAGGCAAGATAAATGGCGCCTACCGGTGGCTTACTCTGGGGCCCTTAAGTTTCCAGCCTTCCGAATTGGCGAAATTTGTCCTGGTTGCCTGGCTCGCCGTGCGATTGACCATCCACCAGGATAAAATTGACCATTTCAAACATGGATTTATCATGCCCTTTGCGATGGCCGGCTTTTTTGTTGCCATTATTGTAGCCCAAAAAGATATCGGCATTCCCTTTGTCATGCTTGTAGCCACATTTGCCATGGTCTGGGTAGCGGGCGGACAAAAACGCTACCTGCTGGGAAGTTGCGCCCTATGTGCCGTCGCGGGCATCATACTCATTATCTTCCAGCCCTACCGGTTGGACCGCATATGGGCCTTGCTCAATCCTTGGAAATACCGGGAGACCATCGGATTCCAGTTGATACAATCCCTCGTGGCCCTTTCACAGGGAGGGTTGTGGGGCAGGGGCCCGGGCGCAGGCGAACAGAAATTGGGGTATCTGCCGGCAGCAGACACTGACTTTATTTTCGCCACCTATGGTGAAGAATTCGGGTTGTTCGGCACCGTACTCATGATCTCGCTATTCGTCGCCATGTTATATTTCGCCTTGCGTATCTCCGCCAACGCTCCGGACCTATTCGGCGCGTTGATAGCCGTAGGAATCACCATACTGCTCCTTGTTCAGGCGGTCTTCATCATCGCGGTAACCGTCGGACTGGCACCCACCAAAGGCCTCCCGTTGCCCTTTGTCAGTTACGGGGGGAGCGCGCTCACCGTAAGCCTTATGATGATGGGAGTCCTTGTAAATATAGGCATACGGGGTGAAATGGAAAGGTCTGCGGACAAGCAACCTCTCACGTTTACGCCCTGGCGCACCATGCTACGGCCAAGGCGGGCCTGGTAGCATTTCCTTTCCTCCTGTGGCGATCTCCATTACCAAAAGACGGTGGCGGCGGCCTTCAACCGCCATGGTTTGTGCCTGCTTTCCGTTGTTGAAGGCTGTGCGACTTGGGAGCGTTGCCCAATTGCACCTTACAGCCGGTCATGTGCGCGCTTCAGCGTTCTGACGGCCAATGGGGGGACTCTGTCCTTGCACTGTCAAAGAAGGACGCGGCGCGGGCGGCAATATCCGGGTGGTCCGATGCGCGGTCATGCGCCTCGGCCAAATCCTCCTCCAGATCGTACAGCTCCGGAGAGGCGTCCTTATTATTGCGGACTGCCTTCCAGCGACCCGTTCGCACCGCCTGTTTGAAGGCGCCCTCATGAAATTCCCAGTACAGATATTCATGTTGTTGCTGCTCATCCGGCTTGTTCAACAGAGTGGGGAGAATGGAATGACCATCACAGGGAGGCGGTTCGACGCCTGCCAGCGCGGCCGCCGTAGGCAGAAAATCCCAGAAGGCCCAGGTCTGGTCACTGACACTGCCCGGTGAAAGAGTACCCGGCCACCAGGCGATGGCGGGCACACGGATGCCGCCCTCATAGAGATCGCGTTTGATACCGCGCAGCGGGCCGTTGTCTTCAAAAAATGCGGGATCGGCGCCGCCTTCCTTGTGCGGGCCGTTGTCGCTGGCGAAAATTACCAAGGTATCTTTGGCAAGCCCCTGTTCCTCCAGTAAATCCAGCACCTTGCCCACATCCCGGTCCAGCCGCGTAATCATGGCGGCGTGATTACGCTGCGCCTCGGGCCACGGCTTGTCACTGTAGGGTTCATCGGAAGGCACTTCCATGCCGTGTTCCCGCAAACGTTTGGCTTCGTTATTGGCATGGGGAAGCGTGTAGGCCAGGTACAGGAAAAAGGGCCCGTCCTTATGGCGTTCAATAAACTCCAGGGCTTCTTTCGTAAACAGGTCATGGCTATACGTGGTGCAGGTTTTGCAGACATTCGGCGCTTCCAGCACATTGCCTTCCACGGGCACCTCCGTACTGTTCCGCCAGAGTTTGTCGGGGTAGTAGTTGTGGGCGAGATATTGGTCGATATATCCGAAAAATTCATCAAAGCCCTTGGCGTTCGGCGCGCCGCTGGTACCGGAGTCCCCCAGTCCCCACTTGCCCACCAGGCCCGTGGCATACCCCGCGCGTTTCAACACTTCCGCCACCGTGGTATCTTCCGGGCGCAGGGGCACCCGCACCCGGTCTATCATGGAAGTGTTGCCCCGGATAAACGCATGCCCCTGGTGCATGCCGGTCATCAGGGAGCAGCGTGACGGCGCGCACACGGTACTGCCCGCATAGGCCTGGGTAAAACGCATGCCCTCCGCCGCCATGCGGTCCAGCCGCGGAGTCAGGATCTTCTCCTGGCCGTAGCAACCTAGGTCGCCGTAACCCAAGTCGTCCGCGAGAATAGAAATAATATTGGGCGGCCGCTTTCCCGCATCACCGCGGGCACCCCCCGCGCCAAACAACGCCGTACCCGCCGCCGCCATGGCGGCAAGGGCGTCTCTCCGATTCATTTCTGACATAGCACCTCCCCTTTTCGCATGGGTGTACGATTGATCCTAAAAAAGGCAGTTGTAATTAGAAGCCGTTTTCAAACCAAAGGACTAAAAGGACAGAAACGACCAAAAGGACAGAAAAACACTCTCCTGATGGGTGCGTTCTTTAAGTCCCTTAAGTCCTTCCGTTCCTTTATTTTGATGGTCTTTTCCGGCGTTAACTGCCGTTTCCAGTTTGATCTTTTCAAACCGAAACAGTCTATCAGTTGGACTAAACAGACCCTATGATTCGGTTCCAGAGCCATCTTCACTGTCGCCTATTCGGAGAAACACCTGTAGTTTTTCGTATAAAGGCGGCAGTTCTTCTTTGACCACCATCCATACGATTTCGGGATCCACCCCGAAATAATGATGAATAAGTTTGTCGCGCATTGCGGCCATACGCCGCCAGGGAATATCAGGCGCATGTTCCCGCATTTCTTCCGGGATGCTTTTGGCGGCCTCGCCAATGACTTCAAGACTGCGGACGACCGCATTGAACGTCTTTGCATCGTTCATAAATCTATCGAAAGAAATATGCGCTGTAAATAAAGCCGTCTCTCGGATAGCGTTCAGGATATCCTCGATATAATCCCCATATTCCCGCTTCATACCATGACTACCTCGCGCAGAATGCGGCGGCCAATACGCGGTTTCAGGGCTCCGGGTGTCACCAGATCCACGGGGCGTCCCAGCCACTGGGCCAGTTGTTCCTCCAGTTCCAGGAACTTGAAAAACCCCGGTGTTTTTCCAAATACGACCAGAATATCAATATCGCTGTCTTGAGTCGCTTCGTTGCGTGCCCAGGATCCGAAAATGCCTATACGCACCACGTCATAATCCTGTGCCAATATAGCGTGGTGGTCGGACAGGATGGATTGGATTTGTTCAAGACTTGATACTGACATCAGCGACCTTTCAAAGAATGGCGAAAGTGTGTGCCATCAGAAACATTCTAGTCTAACAAAGGCTTTACCCGCAAACCGGTTGAGAAAGAATGCCTACAGTTATACTCAGCCTCTCGGCTTAAATACCAATATAACCCTATTGCCAAAGGAAGTTCTCTCCCTGGCGTTAAAAGCCAGGATGATTTCAGTGTCCCTGCCCGTTGGCCTGTCCACAAGGGTTATCTCCACTATAGTGCTTTCAAACCGGGCGAGGTCTTGTGGAAGTGAAACGGCCTTTTCCAAGTCCCCGGAACACGTGATATACACGCCTCCAGGCTTATCCCCTGTATTTTCGGGCGCGATCAGTGTGGCCTCGCCCAGGTTGGTAATCGTCAGTCTTAGTGTGACGGGCGAACCATCAACCGGGATACTGTCTCCGCTGAAAACGCGCTGCCAGGTTCCGTCTGCGTTACGCATCTCTACCACGTCAAAACAGGCGTCCAGATACTTGGGCGGATTGCTAACCGTCCAGGGAACATTGCCCACGGCCACCGGCGGGCAGTTGGTGGAGTCCGTGCCGGTGCCCTCGGTGCGCAAGCCGGGTATTTTACCCTCAGCGATAGCGGTCCAGAATGTCTCTTCCAAAGCGCTGTAAATGCCGGTCAATCCGTTCTTGTGGCTGTCGCGGTCGAAGGTGAGCCAGGTATCCACGGGTTTCACACCCTTCGCCTGTATGAACGCCTCGGCATAGTCGCGGATGACCTTGGTCACCGGACGATCCGTACCGTCTGGGTTGATAATCCCGTAATCGCTGTTTTCATTGACGCGGAAACCGCCCGGGTACCACCACCAGAAGATGCCGTCCGCGCCGCTCTCTGTCAACATGCGATAGAAGTCTGTATAGTACCGCGCCTGGAAATCCAGCGCTTCCTCGCCCGGCCGCATCAGGCTCATGTCCCAGGCATGTACGCCGGCCTCGGCCCACAGCACGGGCACGGCCGGATTCGCCCAGCGTCCATATTCAAAGGTAAAGCGCCCCGGTTTGACCTTTTCCCAATCGCCGATGCGGCCGTAGGCTTCCGGTTCGAGAATATCCACCGCCCCGGCGAGGTACGCGAAATCATAGAGGACGGTGGTGTAATTCAGGTCGGTCGGGTCTCCCGCCATGGACATGCGGAAACTGACATGATGGTTGGGGTCCAGGGAACGCACAAACCGCCGCGCCTCGGAATACTTTTCGTACAACAGCGTGTCGAGGAACCGGCGGTAGGCGGCAATCATGCGGTCCCAGGGGCCCTCCCCGGAAATCATTTCCGGAGTGTAGTTGGCAACCCGGCCGTCCGCATCGCGAGGAACCGGGCAGCCCCAATCTTGCTCGGCGTTCTCCACGCTTCCGTAACGCTCGATGATCCATGCTTCCCATTGCGGATTGAAGGGGTCCCGTTCCGCATTGCGAAACTGGGGTTCCCAGGCGAGATCATAGGCGAAGACGGTATCGTTTTCCGCCAGCCGGTAAAATTCAATGAGTTCACGCAGGCTGTCGCGAGGCAGGTCCATGGGGGTACCCGGCCGCAACGACAGGTTCGCCTTCAGGCCCAGGGCATCCATGCGCCGCAACAAGTCCAGCAGATTTTGGGCCTCCATAGATTCCCGGTAAATAAAAATACTCAACGCATTACACCCCAGCGCAACGCAGCGTTCCAGGTCACGTTGGATAACGTTGGGATGGTACGCCTCGGCGCCGATCCAGTGTTCAAAATAGTGCTGCCATTCCGTGCCAATGCCCGAAGAGGGCATGTAGTTCACGCCATGAGGCCGCCACCGCCGGCCTTCCAGCATGAAATCGCCGTCCTGCACGGACACGTAAGAGGGGTTCGCTTTGGGCTTCCAGCAATAGAGTCCATGTTCCGCCCGGTCCAACACTATGTTCCCGCGATACAGGAGCGCCGTAACCGAACAGCCTTTGTCCGGCCAGGTATCCGGCGTCCAGGACCGCTCAAAAGTCACGGGCGCTCCCCCGGGAAAGGTCAGTTCCGTCCAGGATACGGCCTTTACCAAAGCCCCGTCGGGCGCGTTCACCTCAACCAGCACCGACAACCCGTCCGAGGTGACCCCCGCCAGATTGGCCACCGTCGCGCCCAGCCGCAGTTCCTGCCCTTCAAAGCAGGTATAAAATTCCGCGCCCCCGTCCACCAGGAACACAGGGTCTTTCATGCGCGCCAGGACCCCTTTCACCGCGGCCGCGCCCGGTTCCGAGGCGTACCATCCGGCATCCTCAATGGCAAAGGATGCCCAGACCCCGCCTTTAAAGTCACCGTCCGTATGAATGAACATGGCGGCGGGATACCCGCGCAGGTCCCCGTCCGCCGCGCGGGCTTCGAGCAACGGCATCCAACGCCAGGGCCTGCCCTTGCCGTATCCTCCGGCCTCCGGGCGCGGGTGCATCGCCAGCATCGCCGCCGGCAGGGGAAACGCAGCGTCCGGGACCACATTCTGCCCCGCCGCCACCGTGAGGGCGACCGCACCGGACATGTCGAAGAACTTGTAGCCCGGCGAAACGATTTCCAAGGTCGGCGCGGGCACATTGTCTATAACCTGTCCTTGGCCGTCCTCAAAAGCGGCCGTGCCGACTTGGGACACCTGGAACCAATGCCCACCATGCAGATGGCCCGTGTGCGTATAGGCCAGCGTAAAGGCAATCATCTCCACGTTGGCGGGATTCAGCGCGCTGCCTGCGCGAGCGGGAACGCTTTCCCAGAATTTGAAGTCCTCCGGGGATAAACGGAATTGCTGCCACGACTGTGTCAGGGGCACCACGGCGATCCAGCGCGACCCGTCGCGTTCCCGCCATTCCACGGCGAGCCGGTTGGTTTTCACGCCGCCTTTGGCGCTGAACACAGTCACCGTGTGCCCCTCCGGGAAAGGGGACTGCTCGAAATTACGGCACACGGAGTCCCATCCTTCCATTTCGGGCAGGTTCACCTCGAACGCGGCCATGCCGGGCGCGGGCCCGTCCGCAACCGTCTTATAGATCGTCGGGCTTTCCATACGGTATGCGCTGCGGAACCAGTCCTCCATGGATTCGTTGCTGAAATCGAGAATGATATTGGCAACCGGCTGCGTGGCCTGCCGCTCCCGATATTCCTCCGGGGTCTGCCAGACTCCGTCCATCTGGAGCACCCGTTCCTGCCACGCTGGAGCGTTGAGGGCGATCAGGTCGCCGCCCCGTTCCAGATACGCCTTCACCGATGCGATGGCGGCCATCGGCAGCCGTTTGGCATCCGGCAGCACCAGCAACGATATCTGTTCCCCGGCAAGGGTCTCCGGAGCACACAGGGCCCGGGCGTCCAGTTCGACAACGTCATAGCCGGTAGCCTCCAGAAGCGTTTTCATTCGCGGCGCCAGCGTTTTTGTATTCCCGAATGCGCCATCGGCAAAAAGGGCCGCCACAGGATTCGAATCCGCCACGGCAATACCGGACACCAGCGCCACAACAATACAGGCTATCAAACTATGTTTCATAAGAAACTCCTTTCAACTATATAAAGGTACAGGGAACATATATCCTTTTCATAACTCGCTCGCGGCGGCTTCGGAAATTCCCATGACAACCCACTCCTTCTCAAGTTCCATTTGGGAATGAGCACATAGTATTACAAATTGTGCCAGACTTAATGCGTTTTTAGTAGGCGTACCTTCCCGGGTGCGCTGTTGGGGAAACGAACCAGATAGTTTATATTTTCGGCTTTAAGCGTCTATAAGAACACAAGTGATGACACCCGCCAACGGCGCACCTGGGAAGGTACGCCTACTAAAACGCGTTCCTGTAATTTAGCTCGGTTCTTTGCGTTGTAAGTAAGCGCCTGTTCATACCTCCATGGGCGCAACCCCTTTGACGCAGAGGGGTGGTGGAAAATCCGCACCTGCTCAGGGTGGCGGAGTACCGCAACCCTATAGTTGCCTGGCAAGGCGAAACCCGAAGATGCCGCTGCGATTACCGGGCGAAACACTAAAGCGGAGCGCCGAACGACAATACTGGGCGTTGTGGTACCAGAAGCCGCCACGTTCCACGCGAAATGCGCCACGAGGGGTGTCCAGCCAGGCGCTGCCGTTATCCGGCGCCCCGGTATAACTGCCATGCCAGTCATCTTCACACCATTCATACGCGTTGCCGCTCATATCGTACAGCCCAAAGGCATTCGGCAACTTCCCGCCCACAGGTTTGCTCCCTTTAGGGCTGTTATTGCCGCAATACCACATATACTGGCTGCGTACGCCGTCATCTGAACAGGTGTCATCAACGCCCAACGAGTCGCCGAAATAAAACCGCGTCTGCGTGCCTGCGCGGCAGGCATATTCCCATTCCGCTTCCGAAGGCAGCCGCATCGTCGCCGGTCCCTGGCCGGTGGTCGTAATATGCGTATTCAACGCCGTGATGAAAGCCTGTGCATCGTTCCAGGAAATGTTATAGGCCGGGTAAGTATCCCCGATACCATCGGCGGACGACGGCGCCGTGCCCGGCCAGCCGCCCATCACCGCCAGCCATTGCGCCTGGGTTACCTCATACTTGCCCAGGTAAAAATCGTAGTCAATGGTCACGGTATGTACCGGCCCTTCCGCAAGATCTCGGGAGCGCTCGGTGTCCGGCGAACCCATCTGGAACGAGCCCGCCGGGATGCGCACCATCTCCAGTGGCACATTACCAGGGAGGAGGATGGTCTCGGTCGGCCCTTCCCCTTCCATGGGAACTTCTCCTTCCCCTTCGACGGGCCCAATCAACTCCCAACATATAGGCGGGGCCAGAGCGCCGTCATAATAATAGTATTCGCCCTCCTGCCACAAATAGGCCGCGCGGATGGCGTAGGTCATCGGATTAGCCCCTTGCTGCCACCCGGCAAGGTACGCAATCACTTCGTTCATCGCCAAGTGCCAGTCTTCATTCTCATCGGCAGGATGATACGAAAGCGGTACTTCGCCCTCAGTCCCACTTTTTATAAGCGAGTCCACGGCGCCGAACATCACAAAAAACGCCGGGGTTGGAAAGGCCGAAGCCGCAAGCGTTATGCCCACAAATGCTGCAGCCGCTATTTTCATTCTGGAAACCATGCCAGGCTCCTTATGAAAACGATGTGAACCAAAAGTCGAGTTCAACGCTTTGCTTAAAAGCAGAACAATAGAAGGTTGCTACCCTCCAGCATCAAGGAGCCCTATTTCAGCCTTCATCCTTCAATTCGTCCTGGCGACGCGGAAGCCCGTGCTGGAGCCCACGGAATGCTGGGTGTCGTAGTCGCGGAATGCTGAACGGAGATACTTGGGATGAAACCACTTCCACGCACCACCCCGTCTGACGAAGAATTCGTCCCTGGGCGTGCACACCCACGCACTGCCATCACTCGGCGCACCAATATATTGATAGTGCCAATCATCTTCACACATCTCTTCAACATTGCCGCTCATATCAAACAATCCGAACCCATTGGGCAGCTTCAAACCCACCACATGCGCGTATTCTTCGCCGACGCTGACGGTATTTGAATGCCGCCAGCAGTAGTCATTACCCCAGCCATAAGAACGGTCGTCGCCCCAGTAGAACCGCGTGGTGGTCCTAGCACGGCAGGCATATTCCCACTCTGCCTCCGTCGGCAAGCGAAAACTTTTTTCCGTATGGGCGTTTAACACCGTAATAAAAGACTTGACATCGTTCCACGACACAAACACCGCCGGACTGTCCGGGTCATCGATCCATTCACTACGTCCCGACCACGGTGTTGTTCCCATCACAGCCGTCCACTGCCCCTTCGTTACCTCGTACTTGCCCATCCAAAACCCCGGCACTGTCACGGGATGCTGCGGGTCTTCACGGCCGTCACTTTGTTCTTCACCCGGGTAGCGCCCCATCAGGAAGGCGCCACCGGGTATCCAGACCATCTCCAATGGCACATCGCCGGGAAGGAGGATGGTTTCGGTTTCCGGTTGGCTTTGGGCGCTTTGCGTTACGGTGACGTAGCGTGGACTGCCGTCACACGCACCCTGCGCGGCAACTTGAATAATCCCCGTTCGCTGCGAAGAGGTGGTATTGGGTGCCACACTATAGGATATCGTACCCGCGTTGATACCGGAATTGCCCGCGGTGATTTGGAGCCAGCCGCCGCCCGAGGTAACCTCGGCATTCCAGTGCAAGTAGCCGCTGCCGCTATTGCTCACAGCGAGTTGGGCGCTGCCCCCTTCCGGACCCGCCGTGGGCGCAAGGGGCTCCACCGTAAGCATGGGCGTCCCGCAGCCCAGGGGCCACTCCCTGCGCCACATCGGATAACGCGGGAGGTTATAGAAACAGGAGAGTTGTTCCATGTCCAGAATGTTCATGGCCACGCCGAATTCGGCGTCCAGCCCCAGCGCCATATAAAAAGGACA
>Ga0209606_1004090_pt1 | contig 13920 bp, 8 predicted proteins | sample AD_UKC057_MetaG_FD_184412 | JGI IMG/M metagenome (GOLD analysis project Ga0209606, IMG submission 184412) | Active sludge microbial communities of municipal wastewater-treating anaerobic digesters from USA - AD_UKC057_MetaG (SPAdes) (version 2) | ecosystem: Engineered > Bioreactor > Anaerobic >...
CGAAAAACAAATCCCTTGCATCAGAGAAGGCTGCAGAAAAAGCAATGCAGGCACAGATTACCGCTGACCTGAAAAAATACCTCTTCCCCAGGGTTAAGAAATCCCTTCCGGCAGGAATAAGAGACCTTTTCAGGGAAGATACACGACTGCTTGTTAATCCCACAGGTAAATTTGTTATAGGTGGCCCTCACGGAGATACCGGTCTCACAGGAAGGAAAATCATAATCGATACTTATGGAGGTCACGGGGCACACGGAGGTGGAGCTTTCTCGGGGAAGGATCCGTCGAAGGTTGACAGATCAGCTGCCTATGCCGCACGGCATATTGCCAAGAACCTCGTTGCTGCCGGTATCTGCGACCAGGCTCTCATCCAGGTTGCTTATGCAATCGGAGTGGCCGAACCGGTAGGATTTTATGTAAACACCTTCGGCACTGCTCATGTAAAGGACAATAAGGGTAATACCCTGGCAGACGGAGAAATAGCTTCGAGAGTACAGAAACTCTTCGACATGCGGCCCTATTCAATAATAAAAAGGTTCGGACTTAAAAATCCGATCTTCCTGCAGACAGCATCATACGGCCATTTCGGACGGGAGAGCGTTGTAAAGAACGTTGAGGTCTATTATGAAGTGCCCGGCAGCAAACCAAGGGAGATCAATGGCAACGGGAAGAAAGGCTGGATGAAAAAAGTTGAATTCTTCGCCTGGGAAAAACTGGATCATGTCGAAAAGATTAAGAAAGCATTTAAAATCTGACGACCACCCAGGACTCGCTGACCCCCCACCCCCATAGCCGTCAACATAAGAGGTTTTGGCTATAAAAGTTTCCCCTCCTTTTTTTAAGGAGGGGAAACTTATTTAACTATATTTCAGATAATTACATTAGTTTTAGTTATTTAAACATTTCTTAGGTTGACGGCTATGCACGTCAGCGTGGAGGGAGTAGAGCCGCTTTCATACCAGCGTGGCGGGGGTAGCTTGGATCAAAACGAAGCTCTTACTATCCTCGCGATATTATCCGATCGCCCCAATGTATAATAATGCAGCCCGGGAGCTCCTCTCTTAATAAGCTCCTTTGACTGCATTGTTGCCCATTCAATCCCTGCTTCGCGCGCTTCCTGATCTGTTTTACATTTCCTCACTTCCGACACCAGATCGTTCGGCAGATCAATATGAAAGGTCTGAGGCAGCATTTTAATATCATTGAGCGCCGAGATCGGCTTAAGTCCTGCAATAATAGGAACCTCTATCCCCGCCTTTCTGCAATCATCCCGGAACCTGAAATATTTCTCATTATCGAAGAACATCTGAGTAACAATATAGTGTGCGCCGGCATCGATCTTCCGCTTAAGATTCTCAATATCTGTCTGCATGTTCGGTGCTTCGGAATGCTTTTCAGGATATCCTGCCACCCCGATACAGAAATTTGCCGGAGAAGTCTCTTCAAGTGATTCTTCAAGATATTTCCCTTTGTTCATATTGGCGATCTGGGTCACCAGCTCATGAGTATATCTGTGACCGTCTTTTTCAGGAATGAAAACACGGCTTCCCCGTTGAGGATCACCTCTAAGGGCAAGGACATCATCAATATTAAGGAAATTCATTTCTATAAGTACATTTTCCGTCTCTTCCTTTGTAAATCCCCCGCAAAGTATATGAGGGACCACAGTCAGATTATATTTATACTTCACGGCTGCGGCCAGGGCAATTGTACCCGGACGAAGTCTTGTGACCTTCCTTTCAAGGAGGCCATCGGGCCTCTCCTTGTATGTTATCTCATTACGATGAGATGTGAAGTTTATATAAGCCGGCTGAAACTCCACCAGCCGGTCAATGGTTGAATAGATCTTTTCAATGCTGTGTCCTTTCAGCGGAGGAAGCAGCTCAAATGTGAAAAGGGGCCCTCTGGCATTTCTCAGTTTTTCAATAACACTCATATTATTTATCAAAGATTAGGGGCAAGCCATCTGGCAGCCTCATCAACACTCATTTTCTTTCTTCCGGAATAATCCTTAAGCTGGTCGTTCCCTATCTTCCCGATATTAAAATAAGTTGAAGCGGGATGTGAGAAGATATAGCCGCTTACTGCTGCAGGAGGCGTCATGGCAAAATTCTCCGTGAGACCTGCGCCGATGGCATTTTCAGCATCCAGCAAATCGAACAGGACTCTTTTCTCGGTATGATCGGGACAGGCCGGATAGCCGGGTGCAGGCCGGATACCCCTGTACCTGACCGCAAGCATTTCCTCAATTGTAAGTACCTCATCCGCCGCATAACCCCAGTACTCTTTTCTTATCCTTTCGTGAAGCCATTCAGCCGCTGCTTCGGCAATACGGTCGCTCAGCATCCTTATCATTATCGAGGCATAATCATCCTGCCTGTAAACGTTATATTTATTTTCATCTATCCCGGCAGTTACGACAAATAATCCGATGTTGTCTGTGAGACCTGAGGATTCGGGAGCAATGTAATCCGACAGACACAGATTAGGGATACCAGCTTCCTTGATTTCCTGATTCCTCAGGAACCTCAGGAAAGTCCGGGATCCTTTGCCGGCATCACCCGTGATGACTGCCACATCATCCCCGACCGAAACAGCAGGATATAATCCGAACACAGCTCTGGCAGTTATTAGTTTCCTGTCGTTTATCACTTTTAGATAATGTTGAGCATCATCATACAGCTTTTTTGCTTCCGTACTTTTGACGGGATCACTGAATATTGCCGGATATTTCCCGGAAAGCTTCCACCCGAAGAAAAAGAATGTCCAGTCTATATATTTTTCAAGTTCAGCCAGACTTATATCATCAAGGATTTTATAACCAGGGGATAGCGGCCGGAACAACTTGGTTTCTTTCCAATCCGTGGCCAGCCTGTTCTTCCTTGCATCGTCGAGTGACAGCAGTTTTCTCTCCTTCTGCCTCGAGTTGTGTTCGTCCCTTAGCTTACCATATTTCTCACGGAGATCCGATAAATACTTCCCCTTATCTTCCCTGAGAAGTGCCGAAAGGACCCCTGCAGCTTTTGAGGCATCTTTTACATGAACGACCGGGCCGGAATACTGGTTCGAGATCTTTACCGCAGTATGTATCTCAGATGTTGTTGCACCACCTATCAGAAGTGGTATTGAAACCCTTCTCCTTTCCATCTCCGAGGCGACATGACTCATTTCCTCTAGAGATGGGGTGATCAGTCCGCTCAACCCGATAAAATCCGCCTTTTCACTGATGGCAGTATCAATAATTTTGTCCGAAGGTACCATCACTCCAAGGTCAGTGACCCGGTAATTGTTGCATGACAGAACGACCCCGACTATATTTTTGCCAATGTCATGTACATCACCTTTGACAGTTGCAAGGATTATTTTGCCTGCGTCTTTCTTTTCAGCATTTTTACTTTCCTCCTCAATATACGGAGCAAGTTTCGAAACGGCTTTCTTCATGACCCTGGCGCTTTTGACGACCTGCGGAAGGAACATCTTTCCCGAACCGAACAGATCTCCAACCTCATTCATCCCACCCATCAGGGGACCTTCTATCAGATCAATGGACCGTTCAAAAAGAGAACGGGCTTCTTCCACATCCGGTTCAATATGTTCATCCAGACCTCTTATCAGTGCATGCCGAATCCTGTCGGTAACCGGCAGTGAACGCCATTCATCACTCTTCTCCTCTTTCTTCCCCTCGCTTTTCAACCCCTCGGCAAACTTTACAAGCCTTTCTGTAGCATCTTTCCTGCGGTTCAGGATCACATCACTTGTAAGCTGAAGAAGATCTGGAGGGATTTCACTGTAGACCTGCAGCATTCCCGGATTGACAATTCCCATATCCAGACCCGCTTCAATTGCATGATAAAGGAATACGGAGTGCATCGCTTCACGTACCTTATCAATGCCTCTGAAAGAAAAAGAAAGATTGCTTATCCCTCCGCTTACTTTTGCATAAGGAAGGTGCTCCTTTATCCATTGAGTGGCTTTAATGAAATTTACTGCATAATTATTATGCTCCTCGATACCGGTAGCCACGGCAAGAACATTGGGATCAAAAACTATGTCCTCAGGAGGAAATCCCAGTTTATCCGTGAGAAGCCTGTATGATCGTTCTGCCACTTCAATCCGTCTTTCATAGGTATCGGCCTGGCCTTTTTCATCAAACAGCATCACTACGGCTGCAGCACCAAATTTCCTTATCTCCCGCGCATGTTCAAGAAATACATTCTCACCTTCCTTGAGGCTTATCGAATTGACAACCGACTTGCCCTGTATACATTTCAGTGCCGAAATGATTACACTCCATTTTGAGGAATCGATCATCAAAGGAAGCTTTGCAATATCCGGTTCGGCCATGATGAGATTTACAAATTTCACCATTGCCTTTTCGGAATCGAGCATAGCCTCATCCATGCATATATCTATGACCTGGGCGCCGCCTTCCACCTGGTTCCTGGCTATGGCAAGCGCTTCGGAATACTTTTCCTCCCTTATAAGCCTTGCAAATTTGATCGAGCCGGAAACATTTGTTCTCTCACCGATATTCACAAAATTTGTCTCCGGTTTAATAGTCAGGGCTTCCAGACCGCTAAGCCTTGTATATCTTACAATATCCGGCTTCTGTCTGGGCTGATATCTTTTCGATACTTCAGCAATTCTCCGGATGTGCAGGGGTGTCGTACCACAACAGCCACCGGCAATATTAATCCATCCCTCCTTCATGAAATCCTCAATGACCGAGGCCATAAATTCAGCCGACTGGTCGTACTCACCAAACTGGTCGGGCAGGCCGGCATTAGGATGTACTGATACAAAGAATCCTGTTTTGGCCGACAATTCCTGAATGAAAGGTCGGAGCTGTTCTGCTCCCAGTGCACAATTAAGGCCGACACTGAACAACGGGAAATGCGATACGGATATAAGGAAGGCTTCAAGTGTCTGTCCCGTAAGTGTCCTTCCGCTTGCATCGGTTATCGTTCCGGAAACCATTACAGGTAATCTCTTACCTTTTTCTTCAAAGACAGTCTCTATAGCATAAAGAGCTGCCTTGCAATTCAGAACATCAAATATTGTTTCAACCAGAAGTATATGTACACCGCCATCAATAAGCCCTCTTACCTGTTCGGCATATGCAGCTGTAAGATCATCAAATGTGACTGAACGTGCTCCCGGATCATTTACATCCGACGACATCGATGCGGTGCGGTTTGTCGGGCCAAGAGAACCGGCTATGAAATGATCGGCAGGTTCGTTCGAGCCTTCAAACTCCATAATAGCTTCAGTGGCAATACATGCAGCATTGAAATTCAAATTATACACCTGACCTTCCATACCATAATCCGCCTGCGAGATCCTGTTTGAATTGAAAGTATTGGTCGTAATTATGTCAGCTCCGGCTTCCAGATACTGCTTATGAATATCACGGATAATCCCGGGTTTGGTAATATTTAAAAGATCATTATTGCCTTTCAGAGGCCTGGGGTGGTCAGTGAACTGATCCCCGCGGAAATCCTCCTCTCTTAACCTGTGCCTCTGGATCATCGTTCCCATCGCACCGTCTAAAATGAGGATCTTATTTTTTATAATATCTTCAGGTGAATATTTCATTATAACTTATTTTTTCATAATTAAACAAATATAGGGGGAAACAGAAATGAATGAGGCATTCCCCCGCTTATGCAATTTTCGCAAAATTCAGGCTGCAAATTTAAATAAAATACATGGAGATCATCTGACCATGCCCATAGGCATGATAGAAATAAAAAGATTTTCCCGGTTAAGATGATGTGAAATCATGTTTTACAACTGAAAATACAGATTTTCTATGTCAAAGATATGAAGGAATATGGAAATTTCAAAACAGCTCACAGCCAGACAGGTAATCCGCATGGAATTTTAGTTTATTTTTGCATCACAATCATTGATTATGCAAAACAATCTGTCAATATATAACAGTCTGACACGCACAATTGAACCTTTTAATCCGCTTCATCCGCCTTTTGTGGGGTTATATGTTTGCGGACCGACGGTTTACAGTGATGCCCATCTTGGTCATGCCCGCCCTGCCGTAACATTCGACATACTGTACCGTTATCTGCTCCATCTGGGCTACAGGGTACGCTATGTCAGGAACATTACCGATGTGGGACATCTTGAAAATGATGCCGATGAAGGTGAGGATAAGATAGAAAAGAAAGCAAGACTCGAACATCTCGAGCCGATGGAGGTGGTCCAGAAATACCTGAATACTTTCCTGAAGAATATGGAACAACTTAATGCACTTCCTCCGTCAATTGAACCCAGGGCTTCAGGTCATATAATTGAACAGATTGAACTGGTTAAGAAGATCCTTGAAAAAGGCTTTGCCTATGAGGTGAACGGATCAGTTTATTTTGATATAGTTAAATATAGCCAAAAGTTCCATTACGGAAAGCTTTCCGGCAGAGTACTGGAAGACCTTCAGGAAAATACAAGGATCATCGGGGGGAAAGACGAAAAACGTAACCCTTTTGATTTTGCACTCTGGAAAAAAGCCACTCCTGAACATATAATGAGATGGCCTTCGCCATGGGGTGAGGGATTTCCCGGATGGCATCTTGAATGTTCGGCAATGAGCACAAAATATCTCGGAGAGGTCTTCGATATTCACGGAGGCGGTATCGACCTGCAGTTCCCTCATCACGAATGCGAGATTGCACAATCTGCCGCAGCCCTCGGCAATGAGTCGGTCAGGTACTGGATGCATAACAACATGATCACAATAAACGGTCAGAAAATGGCCAGATCACTGGGAAATTTCATTACCCTCGGCCAGCTCTTTTCCGGAAATCATCCTTTACTCCATCAGGCATACAGCCCGATGACTATAAGGTTCTTCCTTCTGCAGGCTCATTACCGGAGTACTGTCGACTTCTCAAACGAAGCACTTATCGCTGCAGAAAAAGGATTAAAGAAGCTTCTGAAAGCTTCAGTGACATTAAAAAACCTTAAACCTTCTAAGGAAAGTTCGATAGATATAGTATCCCTCAAGGCCAGATGCTATGAAGCAATGAATGATGACCTTAATACTCCGCTCCTTCTTTCTCATCTTTTTGAAGCAGTAAAACTTATAAATTCGGCAGCTGACGGAAGCTCCGGGATGACCGCTGATGAAATAAAGGAAACCGGAGATCTTTTCAATACATTCGTTTTTGATATTCTGGGATTGACAGATGAAAGTGAAAACAAAAGTGATGAAAAGCTTACATCTGAACTGATGAAGATCATAATGGATCTTCGTCTTGAGGCAAGGAACAAAAAGGAATGGGCTGTATCGGATCATATCAGGGCGGAGCTGAAGAAAGCAGGGATTATGCTTAATGATACTAAAGACGGGGTAACATGGGAGAGGGATTGATAAATACTGCCCCCTCCCAGGGGGACCACAGGGGGTCTGCTTACAAATCCAACTCTGTCCTCATCGGCACCCTCCCCCTTGGATCCCATCACCCGGTACGTATCCAGTCGATGACCAACACCGATACAAATGACACAACTTCTTCGGTTGCACAGTGTATAAGAATAATCGAAGCCGGAGCTGATCTTGTCAGACTTACTGCCCAGGGAGTAACGGAAGCCCGGAATCTTGAAAATATCAAGCGTGAGATAAGAAATGCCGGTTTTGAAACACCTCTTGTTGCTGATATCCATTTCAATCCTGCAGCTGCGGAAACTGCAGCCAGGATCGTTGAAAAAGTGAGGATCAACCCGGGGAATTATGCCGATAAAAGAGCAACCTTCATTAAAAAAGACCTTACAGAAAAAGAATATAACGAGGAGCTTGAAAGGATCCATGAAAGACTACTCCCTCTTATAAAGATCTGTGCTGAGAATTCTACAGTGATCCGTGTCGGGATCAATCATGGTTCCCTCTCCGACCGTATCATGACCCGATATGGCAATACTCCGGAAGGGATGGTACAATCAGCCCTCGAGTTCATAGAAATCTTCCGCTCCGAGAATTTCAATAACCTTGTATTGTCAGTGAAATCATCCGATACCAGAGTCATGGTGACAGCCAACAGGTTGCTGGTTAAAATGATGCAGGACAACGGGTTCGCATATCCGATACACCTGGGTGTTACTGAAGCAGGTGAGGGTGAAGACGGAAGAGTCAGGTCAGCAGCAGGAATAGGAACACTACTCTCCGAAGGTATCGGCGATACAATAAGGGTCTCTCTTTCCGAAGACCCGGAGAAAGAGATCCCGGTGGCCCGGGAAATAGTAAATTTCCTCTGCGGCCCGCGAGGAAGAATTAAAAATCCGGTCCCTCATCAGGATCTCAGGACCCGCAATAATTTATATAAACCGGAAGTCATTAAATACTCCGACGGTAAGTATGTAAAAGAAGATGGCAGTCCTTTCCAGGGAAAAATGCTGATCTTCAACTTTAATACCCCACCCCTGCTATCAGATAAACCTGACAGGAAAGATTTCCTTAATCCTATTTTTGATGAGGATGATCCTGTTAAGCTTTCAATTGATGCAGCTGCCATTCTCGGAAGATATTTCATACTCAGACAGGCTGAAGGTATATGTATTACCAACAGGGGTAAGGTTCAGGGAGCAGCGCTGGAAGAACTGGCATTTTCTCTGCTTCAGGCTACAGAAGCACGAATAACCCGGAACCGGTATATCTCCTGCCCAACATGTGGCCGGACAAAATTCAACCTTCAGGAAGCAGTCCGGAAAGTCAAAGACGCAACAAATCATCTTACGGGACTGAAAATAGCCATTATGGGCTGTATTGTCAACGGACCCGGCGAAATGGAAGGATCCGATTACGGATATGTCGGCGCTGCCGAAGGAAAGGTCCATATATACAGGGGAATGGTGCCGGTATATAAAAATGTTCCGGAGGAGGAGGCTGTGGAAAAGTTGCTGGAGATTATTGAGGAAGATTTGGTATAGCCCCCCTTCGGAGGATGCAAACTTTACCGTGAACTTAAGGAGCTTTCGGTATAATAGTTTCCCCTCCTTTTTTCAAGGAGGGGTGGCCAGAAAACAAAATCATCTAATGTGCAGAAATAGAGATGTTCTGGCCGGGGTGGTTTATTTAATTCGGAGAAATGAGTTCAGGTTTTCTAATTCCTTTTTAACCACCCCGGCCGGGAAAAGGACAATTGTAAACATTTCAGGATTAGCAATCCCGGCCACCCCTCCTTTGAAAGGAGGGGAAACTTTATTAGCTATATTTCTGCTATTTACAGCAGTTTTCTTTATTAAAACATTTCTTAAGTTGACGGCTATGGGGTGAAGGGTCAGATAATCAAATTGGCCGGGGGGTCATTCGAGGTTGGGGTGTTGGATAGTCAAAATCACACCATCCTGAAATCCAGCTGCTTCTTCTGAAGATCAGCTTTTACGACTTCTATTCTGACCTTATCGCCGAGAGTATAGACCTTTCCGGTTGAACGGCCCCGAAGACAGTAATTATCTTCATCATATTCATAATAATCATCCCCGAGCTCCCTGATATTGATCATTCCTTCACACTGGTTCTCGACGATCTCGACATAAATACCCCATTCCGTAACACCTGAGATCACTCCGTCATATTTCCTGCCAAGTTTATCACTCATGAACTCAACCTGCTTGTATTTGATCGACGCCCTTTCAGCCTCAGCAGCAAGCTTTTCCATTTTGGAAGAGTGATCACTGAGCTTCTCAAATTTCTCCTTACCCCCGGGTATCTCACCACTCAGATATGATGTAAGAAGCCGGTGTACCATCATATCGGGATAACGTCTTATAGGTGAAGTAAAATGAGTATAATATTTAAATGCCAGCCCGTAATGACCTATGTTATCTGTCGAATAGACTGCTTTGGCCATAGATCTCAGAGCCAGCGTCTCGATTATATTCTGCTCCCTCTTTCCTGCCACTGAAGTAAGGAGCATGCTCATCGCTTTGGGAAGAGGAGTGGTACCATCACCATCCAGCTTATAGCCAAATCTTTTAATGAACTGACTGAAATTTGTGATCTTTTCAGGATCAGGCTTGTCGTGGATCCGGTAAACAAATGTTTTTCCCTTAAGTTTCTTACCGACCATTTCTGCAACTCTGCGGTTTGCCAGAAGCATGAATTCCTCGATAAGCTGATTGGCTGTTCCCATCTCACGGAATTTTATTGCCAGTGGTTTTCCTGCTTCATCCAGTTCAAATTTGACTTCAACCTTTTCAAATGCAAAGGATCCTGCAGAGAACCTTCTTTTCCTTAAATGCTGAGCAAGGGTATGAAGGACAAGTACCTGGTCTTTCATGGATCCGTTGCCGGTATCGATTACTTTCTGAGCTTCAGCATAGGAAAATTGCCTGTCGGAATTGATGATGGTCCTTCCGAACCATTCCTGTATCACCTCAGCTTTGTCATTCAGCTCAAAAACTGCCGAATAGGTGAGCTTATCCTCCCCGGGATTAAGTGAACATATATGGTTTGAAAGCCTTTCAGGAAGCATGGGAACAACACGGTCGACAAGGTAAACAGATGTGGCCCTTTGCCTGGCTTCTTCTTCGGTGAGCGAACCGGGTTTCACATAATATGTAACATCTGCTATATGTACTCCTACCTCCCAGTTGCCGTTATCAAGCTTATTCAATGAAAGGGCGTCATCAAAATCACGTGCATCTGCCGGATCTATTGTAAATGTAGGAACCTGCCGGAAATCGCGGCGGGCACTGATATCTTTTACGGTTATCTCTGCCGGGATACCTTCGGCATCCTTTACCACCTCCGCCGGGAAATGATACGGAAGAGCAAACTCTGCAAGAATTGCATGCATCTCCGTCTCATGAAGCCCCGGTTCACCAAGAACATCTATGACCTCGGCAACGGGGTTTTTTGAATCAGGATTCCATTCTACAACCCTCGCAACAGCCTTCTGCCCCTGCTTTGCACCATTAAGCTTCGATAAGGGAATGAACAGGTCAAAAGGCATATTCTTATTGTCGGGAATAAGGAAAGCGAAATTCGGCATGAGCTCGATGGTCCCGACAAAGGAACTGCGCCACCTTTCTATTATCTCTACAACTTCTCCTTCAGGCCTTGAGCCTTTCCTGCGGGCATAAAGCCATACCTTCACCTTATCGCCATGAAGAGCGGTCTTCAGATTCCTTGCCGAAACAAAAATATCTTCCTTTATATCCTCTCCAGTGATAAAACCATATCCCATCCTGGTCATGTCGACAGTACCGGTAACATATGCATGAACGACCTTAGCCCTGTATTTACCCTGGTAAACCTCTTCTAAAATTTCCTGCTTTTTCAGGTTCCGCATTATCTCAGAGATCATCTGCCGCTCCGAAGGATCATTGATATTCAGCCTCTTGGCTATCTGCTTGTAGTTGAATCCCTGCTTAGGATTACCTGACAGAATTGATAGTATCTGATCTTTTAACTGTTCTCCCGAAATCCCGGATTTCTTTTTCCCCCTGCCCTTCCTGCTCATAAATTCTGATTTTTGCGAAGGTACGAAAAGGATACTTGACTTTTGGAGTTGATTATCTTAAATTTGATAAAGAATTGAGACTTTGCTTCCAACAAAACTTTAAACAGAAGGGAAAATATAAACACAGCCTATGAAAAGAATGGCGTTTATTTTAATTGGATCCATCCTGTTTTCATTAACACAAATTTCCGGACAGAAAAATACTGCAGCTGAATACTGGAGGATGGAACAGGATTCGCTATATAAGAAGCTTGTGGAACGGCAGACTGCCGGGGAAACGCTTTCAGAACAGGAACAAACCACTCTTGCCGGGTATAAAGCCAGACTCAGCAAATATTTTGAAGGTTTGCCGGATGAGGAGAAATCGCTTTATTACAAATACAGGGCTAAGTGGGCAAGTGATTCAGGAAGGGCATACAATGTTCCTCCCGGGCCGGAAACTAATGTTTTTTCCGGTGAAAGAAGCATGTATACCCAATACCTTATCGCTTCCGGGTTGTTCGGTGCATTTTATGGCGGTGCAGCCATAGCAGTGCTTGGCCTTGAAGATGACGAAGGTCTCGTTGCAGGCATACCACTGCTGACAGCAGGTGCATCCGTATTGCTTCCCATTATCACTCTCAAAGACAAATTTGTATCCTATAATTCCCTGTCTCTGGCAATACATGGAAAAGCGATGGGAGCTGCACAGGGACTTGCGCTGGGAGCACTCCTTATCGGTGAGGAAGTCGACGATGGCAAACTGCTGCTGGCAATTTCAACTGCTTCCAGCATAGGCATGGGACGACTTGGATATTCCCTGGGCAAAAATAAACCATGGACCGAAGGAAGGGCCGGATTATACTCGTATTACGGAACAATTATGCCTCTCGAAGGATTGGCTCTTATCGGCGCTTTAAATGTTGAAGATATAAGAATTATCGGCCTGACTTCTCTTATTTCAGGTGCAGGCGGTTATCTGATCGCTGACAGAATAGCAGACCATCATGATTACACAATCGGAGATATAAATGCAACCGGTACACTTGCAGGCATAAATGCACTTTTAGGCTTCCTGATCCTATCCGATCTGGCAGACGATTCAGAAGATTTAGATCCTTCGCTTATTCTGATACCTGCTGTCGGAGCGCTTGGCGGCACTATTGCGGGTCATATTCTTACCAGAGATACAAAATTGTCTCCCCAGCAGGGCCGAAATATTGCACTGGCTGCAGCCGGAGGAGAAGCTATCGGTCTGGGAATGGCGACACTATTCACCCCTGAATCGATGTTCCCATACTATGCTTTATCCTACGTGACCGGCATTACAGCATATGCAATAATGATAGGAATCTACAAAAAAAATAACAGCCTTTCATTTTCCGGAAACCTTAAGAATCCGGGATGGAAAATAAATATAATGCCTCAGAATCTGTTGCTGAATAAGAAAATAGGGACATATGCCTTCTCTCACCCCGGCAAACGTATTGATTTTCTGCCAGCATTCTCGGCAACACTGAACTTCTAAATCCGGGTGCCCGGTATTATTCCTCATTTTTATGAAATACAGGGTGATCAGGCAACATGCAGACCGATCCTTCCTCTGCCTGTTCCATATTTCTGTATAAAGGAACATGTAACCTTAATTTTAATACTTTTGAAATATTAATGTGAATCTATGATGAATCTGAAATCAGTCCCGGTGCGTTCCGCATCGATAGTCACCAGAAAAACCGGAGATGAATGTGTTCTTATCCCGGTTACAAATAATATCGCCGATATGAACAGTGTATATACTCTTAATGAAACCGGCGCTTTTATCTGGGAGCTTATCGACGGGAAAAATTCTATCGAAGAGCTGATCAATTCTGTTGTCAGTAAATATGATACCGATTATAGTTTAGCAACAAAAGATGTATTTTCATTTATTGAAAAAATGACTCAATACCTCATTATTATTTAATGATATTTGCCACGAAGACACAAAGACACTAAGTTACACTAAGATATGCTATTCTATGTATGAAAAGATTTCAAAGGAAGAGGAAGAAATTGGCAAAGCAATTGTTGATTCTGCTTATATTATTCACAAAGAATTGGGACCTGGTCTATTAGAAAAAGTATATGAGGTATGCTTTTGTCATGAATTAACCAAAAAAGGATTTAAAGTAAAACGCCAGATTGATATTCCTATTGTTTATGACGGAATAGTTTTTAATGAAGGCCTGAGACTTGACGTCCTTATAAATGATCTGGTAATATGTGAGTTAAAAGCCCTGGAGAATGTTAATCCGGTTTGGGAAGCTCAACTACTCAGCCATCTTAAATTATTGAATAAACGCCTGGGATATTTAATAAATTTTAATGTTCCGTTAATAAAGAACGGCATAAAACGAATGGTCCTATAAATCTTAGTGTCCCTTTGTGTCTTCGTGTCTTAGTGGCTCTGATTTCTGTCACTAAGGCA
>Ga0209606_1004094_pt1 | contig 13912 bp, 9 predicted proteins | sample AD_UKC057_MetaG_FD_184412 | JGI IMG/M metagenome (GOLD analysis project Ga0209606, IMG submission 184412) | Active sludge microbial communities of municipal wastewater-treating anaerobic digesters from USA - AD_UKC057_MetaG (SPAdes) (version 2) | ecosystem: Engineered > Bioreactor > Anaerobic >...
ATCAGGTAGAAAAGGAAGAAGTCGTGGAGTTCGTAGGGACCAATCGCTTCTTCGGTAATTTGGCTGAGCTTGCCCCCGGAGTTCAGGGGCAGGAGTTCGGGACTTATGGGGGTATCGATGATGTCAAGCAGAGTGTTTTTGATCTGAGGGTCGGCCGTATGCTCTGCCAGCCACTGTAAAAGACAGCTGACTAAGGTTTTGGGGATGCCGGTATTGACTCCGTACATCGACATATGGTCTCCGTTATAGGTGGCCCAGCCCAAAGCCAGTTCCGATAAATTGCCTGTGCCAACTACCAGGGCCTGAATTTTATTGGCATAGTCCATCAGGATTTGGGTACGTTCCCTGGCTTGGGTGTTTTCGTAGGTGGCATCGTGGAGGGATGGGTCGTGTCCGATGTCTTTGAAATGCTGTGTGCAGGCAGCTTTGATATCAATTTCTTTTATGCTGACACCCAGAGAATTCATTAGGTCGTTTGCATTCCGGTAAGTGCGTTGGCTGGTGCCGAAGCCGGGCATGGTGATGCCGTGAATGTTTTTTCTGTCCAATCCCAGTTTGTCCATGGCTTTCACAGCCACCATCAATGCGAGAGTGGAATCCAGACCTCCGGAGATGCCCAAAACAAGTTTGGAAATATGGGTCTGATGCAGGCGTTGGGCAAGGCCGGCCACCTGAATGGAAAAGATTTCTTCGCAGCTTTCGCTCATATTGCCGGCCGCAGGTATAAAAGGATGGGGATGGATGGTTCGCGACAGCTTCAGCTTTTTGCCGGGCACGAAATGGAAATCCAGTTTGGTATAGGACAGAGATTCTTCAACGAAATAATCGTTGGCCAGACGCTCCGAGAGCAGGCATTCAACGTCGATCTCTGAGCAGATCAATTGTTTTTCCATGTGAAAGCGTTTGCTTTCGGCCAAAATCACCCCGTTTTCGAGTACGTAGCCGTTGCCGGCAAAAACCAGGTCGGTACTGGACTCTCCCCAGCCGCAGGAAGCGTAAACATAGGCCGAAAGGCAACGGGCCGATTGCTGTGAGAGCAATTGTTTCAGATAGCGGTTTTTGCCGCTCAGTTCGTTAGCGGCCGACAAATTGACTATTAGGTTTGCCCCTGCCAGGCAATGACGGCTGCTCATGGGTATGGGAGCCCAAAGGTCTTCACAGATTTCGGCCGCCACTTTCAGTTGACCCGAACAAAGCAGAATGTTGCTGCCGAAGGGCACTTGTTGTCCCAGCAATTCTAGCTTGTTGTGCGTGTCTTCTCCGGCGGACGAAAACCAACGTTTTTCGTAAAACTCGTGTTTATTGGGCAGATAAGTTTTGGGTACGACGGCCAATATCTTGCCATCCTGAATACAAACCGCGGTGTTGTAGAGCTTGTTGTTCCGGCGCAAAGGGCAGCCCACAAAAACCAGGAGCTTCATGCCTGAGCTGGCTTCTGCTATTTTGCCCAGGGCCTGTTCTGCAGAATCGAGCAGATGCTGCTGAAAAAACAGATCCCCGCAAGTATAAGCAGTAACGGCCAGTTCCGGAAAACAAACTACAGCGACCTGTTCTTTTTCGGCCTCATGCATAAGCTCTATGATGGCCTTAGCATTGTGCATGCAGTCTCCGACCCGCACCACGGGCAGTGCTGCTCCTACTTTGACAAATCCGTATTCCATATACAAAAGCTTTCAGTCTGGTTTATCCGAATACTGCAAAGTTAAACGATTTTTAAAAAAGGATGGCAAGTCCCAGCCTATATTCTCTCAGCGGACCGGGCCGCAAATTATTAAACCCTTCCATCCAATGCAGTAATTTAAAGTTGAGTTGAACCGCACTGATAATATCCATTCCTCCTCCGTAATAAAAACCCCAGGCAGAGCGCTGAGCCAATCCGTTCATGACCAGTGGGCTGTTGTCTGACTGCCTGGCTGCGACGACCACACTGCCAAAACAGGCTCCGGAGACGTAGGGCCTTACCCAGCCTAAGTGATATCCCAACTGTATTTGTGCGGGCACCAGCGAAATCATGGTCAGGCGGTGGTCTTCACGGCCGTTGTAGACCACATAAGACAATTCCGGTTGATAATAAATGCCTCTGATGAGTCGCATATTTTGAAAGACACCGAAAGTAAAACTGCGGCAGTCTTCCAGTCCGGCAAAAAAAGCCTGGGCATTTTGGCTTTGTTGCCAGGGCTCGTTTTTCAAATTAGAGGAAAAAAACAAGCCTGTTTCATTCAAGCGGTTGGATTTTTGGTCGCCTGCTGCGCCGCTATTCTGGGGAAAAAACAGAAAGATCCCCAGTAAACAAAGCCCCAATAAACAACCGCAACGGTATTTTCTCATGTAAGATTCTGTATTTGTGCAAAAGTACGTCATTATTTCTATTGAGAAGGGATTAAAATAAGTTTTTTTAGCTGTAAAACCGGAAAAACAAGCCTGGGAGCGTCTGAAAAAACGTATATTCGCAGCGCAAAAACAGACAGGTTTTGTACACTTGGGGCGAAGCTGTCCAAAATAGGGAGTATGTATGAATAAAGGATGGATTTTGGTGTTGATTTTTTGGTATGTAGGCCTTTCCAGCCTGGGATCGTCCACAAGACCCTATTTACTCAGGGACAAAGAAAAATACCGTGCCGCCTCTTTATGGGCCGATTCCCTGATGCAAGACTTGAGTCCCGAAGCCAAAGTTGCCCAGTTGTTGATGCCTATAGTCAATGCCGGTGACGGAGCCTGGGAGAAAAAAATCGAAGAACTGGTTCAACAAACGGGAGTAGGGGGGCTTTTATTTGATAAAGGCCAGCTTGAAAAGCAGGTTCTGGCGACTAATAGGGCTCAGTCCCTGGCCGAAGTACCTTTGTTGATATCCATGGACGCTGAATGGGGTCTGGCTATGCGCCTGGAAGGTACGCCTTCGTTTCCTAAAAACACCATGCTGGGAGCTCTCAGGGATACTTTCGTGCTCTACGATTACGGCTTGGAAATGGCCAGACAATGCCGCCTGATAGGAGCTCACATTAATTTTGCACCGGTGGTGGACATCAATACCAACCCGGCCAATCCGGTCATCAATACCCGGTCTTTCGGCTCTGATCCTCAACGTGTGGCGGCTTATGCCGCAGCTTACGCAAAAGGACTCGAAAGAGGAGGAGTGATGGCTGTTATGAAGCATTTCCCCGGACATGGCGACACTTCAGAGGATTCGCATTTGGAGCTGGCCGGACTTCAACGTTCAAGAGCAGGCCTTGACAGTTTTGAATTGGTTCCTTTCAAACATTTGATCCGGCAAGGTGTTTCGGGCGTAATGACCGGACATTTGTCGGTGCCTGCGCTGGAAACGGATGTCCGGCTGCCGGCCTCGCAATCGGCTGCGGTTATTGAGGGCTTGCTCAAAAAAGAACTGGGTTTTGACGGCTTGTGTATTACCGATGCTTTGGGGATGAAAGGCGCTTCTACACAAAGCGGGGATATTTGTGTCAGGGCATTGCAGGCCGGCAACGATATTTTGTTGGCTCCCCCCAATCCCGCGGCCGATGTAAAAGCTATTCTGTCGGCCATTGAACAGGGATCCCTGAGTCAGCAAGAGATCGATGAAAAATGCCGGAAGGTATTGATATATAAATATATACTGGGGCTTAATAAGTATAAACCCGCAGACACAAGCTCTTTGCAGAAACGCCTGAATACGGCCGAGGTTCAACGTCTGAGCCGCTATATGTATGCGAATTCCATCACTTTGTTGCGCAACCGGCAGGACTTGTTACCGTTCAGACACCTGGAGCGAAAGTCCTTGGCCGTGGTCTCTTTGGAAAGGCCGGCGGAAACTCCTTTTGTGAAAATGCTCCGGAACTACAGTTCTCTGGAGGCTTTTTCGCTGATGCCCGGCAACGAACTGGACAAAAGGGACCTGAAACAAACCTTTGGCCAATACGACAAAATCATCGTTTGCGTTTACTCGGGCAATACCAATCAGATAGAATGGCTCAGCCGTTTCAACGGATTGAACAATCTTTGCGTTTGTTATTTTATATCGCCCTACCGTATGCAGGTGTTCGACCGGGCTTTGAGTGAACCCGATGCCGTGCTCTGTGCTTACGAGGAAAGTCTGCCCGCTCAGGAAGCGGCCGCCCAGGCTGTGTTCGGCGGAACAGCCCTGCGGGGAGTGTTGCCGGCTCCCATCGGAACCGTTTATCCTGCAGGACATGGATTGCAAACGGAAAAAACCCGTTTATCCTACGGTATCCCCGAAGAAAGCGGTATGAGTGCTCCGGTGATGAGTAAAATCGACAGCATTGTAGAAGACGCACTGAATCAGGGAGCGATGCCTGGTTGTCAGGTAGTTGTGGCCAAAAACGGCAGAGTAGTGTGGAACAGAGCCTACGGTTGGATAGATTCGGAACGCAGCCGGCCAACCAATACGGACGACGTGTACGATCTGGCTTCGCTGACCAAAGCCCTGGTTTGCACACCGGCGATCATGAGTTTGTATGAACAGGGGAAAATCAAGCTGGATGAGCCTCTTAGTAATCATTTACCTGTTTTGCGCGATACCGATAAGGAACATCTTACTTACCGCAACGTTTTGTATCACCAGGCCCGCTTATCTCCTTTTGTTCCTTTTTATCAATATTTGCTGGATACCACCAGCTATCCCGGACCTTTTCTCTCGACCAAGCCCGATTCGCTGCATCCAATGCGTTTTGATGAGTTTTGTTGGATTCCGCTTAATTTCAGTTTTAAACCGGAATTGGTGTCGGAGGAATACAAAGGGCCTTATTTGCTCCAGGCCGCAGAAAATTTCTATGTAAATGCTTCGTTTAGAGATAGTGTTTGTAAAATCATTACGGAGACTTCGCTTCTGAACAACACACGCTATACCTACAGCGACTTGGGTTTTATTCTGATGGGCTTTTCCGCCGAAACTTTGCTGGGAAAAACCCTGGACGAATGGGTGGAAAATGAGTTGTTTGCCCCCTTAGGGGCTGAAACCACCATGTATCAACCCCTCAAAAAGATAGCCCCCGGACGCATAGCTCCTACAACCTTGGATACCTGTCTTAGGAAACAGTTGCTGAGAGGATATGTTCACGACGAGGCTGCCGCCTTTTTGGGAGGAGTTGCCGGAAATGCCGGTCTGTTTTCTTCGGCCTCTGACTTAGTGAAGGTTTTACAACTTTTTCTGGACGAGGGCACTTACGGTTCCGTGCGTTTTTTTGAACCCTCCACCCTGCGTTATTTTACTTCGAAACGCAGTAGTCTGAGCCGCCGTTTGCTGGGCTTTGACGGAGCAGAAACCAACAAGAACAAGATTCAGCAGGTAGCTCCTTCGGCTTCCAGAAAAACCTATGGACACATCGGTTTTACGGGAACCTGCTTTTGGGTGGATCCCGTTCATGAACTGATTTATATTTTCCTGAGTAATCGCGTACACCCCGACAGAAACAACAATTTACTGTCGAAACTGGATGTCAGGCCCAAAATACAAGAAGTGTTGTACGAATCCATGGAAGCATACAACAAAAAACAAACAAGCTTGCAGAACGGCTTGTGAAGATTTTGCTTTTTTGTCTTTTTGCATACGATAATTCTGTTTACCTTTGAGGCTTCTTTTATGGAGCAAATAACCCTTAAGTATGATTCAGAAGTTGACGTTGCAGGCGGAGCTTGTTCGCAAAAGGACCCTCGAAATTATTTATGGAGCCAAAGCCGGACATACAGGCGGCTCTTTATCGGCCATTGAGGTATTGACCGCCTTATATTTCAAAGTGTTAAAACTGGATCCTCTTCGTCCCGACTGGCCGGAGCGCGATCGTTTTGTGATGAGTAAAGGGCATAGTGTAGAAGCCTTGTACTGTGTGTTGTCGGCCAGAGGATTTTTCCCCGATGCCGTTTTGGACACCTTCGGCCAATTTAATTCTCCGCTCTTCGGACATCCCACCCGCAAGGTGCCCGGAGTTGAACTGAACAGCGGTGCCTTGGGTCATGGTTTGTCGGTGGCTGTAGGAATGGCTCTGGCAGCCCGTATGGACAAAAGCAGCTACCGCTGTTATGCGCTTATGGGCGACGGAGAACAGGGCGAAGGCTCTGTGTACGAAGCCGCTATGGCCGCGGGACATTACCGTTTGGACAAGCTTACCGCCATCATCGACCGGAATCATCTGCAAATCAGCGGTAAAACTGAAGACGTGATGACTCTTGAACCAATGGCTGAGCGTTGGAAGGCTTTCGGCTGGGAAGTGTTCGAAACAGACGGAAACGATATAGCAGCTCTGCTGGATTGTTTTGAACGCAGTGAAAAGGTCAAAGACAAGCCTAAACTGATTATCTCCCACAGCATTAAAGGGAAAGGCGTTTCTTACATGGAAAATATAGCCAAATGGCATCACGGGGTGCCCAATTCCGAGCAATTTGAGTTGGCTATGAAAGAAATAGATTCCCGTATTGAAAAAATTACCCATTAGAATGAATCCTATGTCAAATACTGTACCCTGCCGGAAAATGTTTACCGATACGCTGTTGGAAATGGCGAGGAAGGATAAAAATATTGTTGTTGTTACCAGCGATGCAAGGGGTTCCGTCACTTTAGGAGACTTTGCCTCGGAATTACCCGGACAGTTTATCGAAGTGGGTATAGCCGAACAAAACGCGGTAGGCATCGGTGCGGGCCTGGCATCTTGCGGCAAGAATGTTTTTGTCTGCGGGCCTGCTTGTTTTTATGTGGCACGTAGTCTGGAACAAGTCAAGGTCGATGTGGCTTATTCCCATTATCCGGTGCGGATATTGGGTGTCAGTGGGGGAATGAGCTACGGAGCCCTGGGCTCAACACACCACAGTCTGCACGATATTGCCGTGTTGAGGACTTTTCCCGGTATGCATATAGTGCTGCCGGCCGATATTTATGAAACCCGCCGCCTGGTGATGGCTCTGATGGATTATCCGCATCCCGTGTACATTCGTGTGGGCCGTAATGCCGTACCCAACGTTCACGACGACGATAAAATAGACTTTACCATCGGCAAAGCCATCCGCTTGGCCAAGGGTAAAGACCTGACGATCATTGGCACCGGAGAAACGGTATATCACTGCCTGGAAGCTTCGCGCAAGTTGAGCGAGCACGGCATACAGGCAGGAGTGCTCGATATGCACAGCCTTAAGCCTTTCGATGCCGAAGCAGTGCTGCAGGCAGCCGAAGAAAGCGGCCGGATTATCACGGTGGAGGAACACAGCATGTTTGGAGGCCTTGGTGCTGCGGTGGCAGAAACCCTGGTACAGCACCATCCGGTTCCCGTAAAAATACTGGGTGTGCCCGACGAAAATGCAGTGGCCGGCACCCCTCTGGAACTCTTCCGGCATTACAGCCTCGACGCCGAAGGCATAGTTAAAACCGCCCTAAACTGGCTCCGGGCATGAACGAAAAATTCACCTTGGCCATAGATCAGAGTACTTCGGCAACCAAGTTTTTGTTGTTCGACGACCAAGCTAATCTGAGGCACCGCCTCTCGCTGGAGCACCGTCAATATTATCCCAGAGCCGGTTGGGTGGAACACGATCCCGTAGAAATTCTGGAAAACGTATACAAGGGCGTCGAAGCCTTATTAAACAACAGCGGAGTAGCTCCCGGCGACATTGTTTCGGTGGCCATCACCAACCAACGCGAAAGTGTGCTGGTATGGGATGCCGCCACTTCCAAACCTGTCAGCCCGGTAGTGGTTTGGCAATGCCAGCGGGGAGCGGCCATTTGTGCCGAGCTCAAAAACAAGGGCTACGAGGAGATGTTGCGTTCCAGAACCGGTTTGATTATTGATCCTTATTTTTCGGCCAGCGGTGTACAATGGATACTGGAGGAAATTCCGGGTTTGAAGGAGCGGGCAAGGGCCGGAGAGCTGCGTATGGGCACTATGGATTCCTGGCTTATCTGGAATCTGACCGGAGGCCGGGTACATGCCACAGACCAGACCAATGCCTCCCGTACCTTGTTGTATAATATTCACAGCCTGAGTTGGGACAGGGAAATTCTCTCTCTCTTTGGTATTCCGGAATCCATGCTGCCCCGGGTATTGGCTTGCGATCAGGTGTTTGGTAATACAGACTTTCGTGGTCTGTTACCCCGGGCTGTACCTATAGCCGGAGTACTGGGCGATTCTCACGGAGCCCTGGTCGGACAAAGCTGCTTTACCCCGGGAATGGGTAAAGCTACTTACGGAACAGGTTCCTCGGTGATGGTCAACATAGGTTGTTCTCCTCTGAAGGCTCCCAAAGGTTTGGTAACTTCGGTGGCTTTTGCCGCCCTGGGAAAGACATATTACGCTTTCGAAGGCAATATTCATTGCACCGGAGCAACCATTAAATGGATGGAGGACGAACTCGGCTTGTTGACCCGTTCTGCCGAAAGCGAGTCTCTGGCTTTGAGCGTTGACGACAACGCCGGAGTTTACCTCGTTCCGGCATTTGCCGGTTTGGGTGCGCCCTGGTGGAAACCCGATGCCAGAGCTATTATATGCGGTTTGACTCGTGGGAGCAGCAAAGCGCACATAGTGCGCGCCGGCTTGGAGGCCATTGCTTATCAGGTAAAAGATCTGGTAGATCTGATGCTCAGTCAGGCCGGAACAACACTCGAAGAGCTCCGGGTTGACGGAGGTCCGGTACGAAACCGTTTCCTGATGCAGTTTCAGGCCGACATGCTAAATGCCCCCATCAACGTAAGTCCCATTGAAGAAGCTTCTGCACTGGGCGCCGTGTATATGAATTTTTTGGCCCAGGGCCGGGTCCGGAGCCTGGAGCAACTGAGTCAACTCAAAATCCGGAAGGAACAACTCAGGCCTCGGATGAATGCTGCACAAAGAGAACAATTATACGCCGGCTGGCAACAAGCCGTAAAAATGATTTTATAAACCTTACAACTATGTCATACAAAAAGCAACTTTGTTTCGGGGTCATAATAGGCACCCGTAATTATTTCAACTCGGCCCTGGCCAAAGACGTGAGAAAATCTTTGTTGGAAAGTCTTACCAAAGCCGGTCACACCTACGTTATTCTCGATGAAAGTCAAACAGCCACCGGCAGTATCGAAACCCGGGAAGACGGCATCAAATGCGCCAAACTTTTTAGGGAACACCGCGACTGCATCGATGGAATATTGATTTCCCTGCCCAATTTCGGTTTCGAAATAGGTATTATTAACGCCTTGGATCTGGCTGAACTCAAGGTTCCCATTTTGGTACAGGCCTGCGACGACGATAACGACAAGGTAGGCCTGGACAGTAGACGGGATGCCTATTGCGGAAAAATATCGGTTTGCAACAACCTTTATCAATACAATATTCCTTTCAGCCTGACCTCTCTGCATACCTGTGCCATAGACAGCAAAGAGTTTGCCGCCGATTTGGATTATTTTGCCGGGATTTGTCGCGTGGTTCGTGGTTTACACAAGGCCCGCATCGGTGCCATCGGTACTCGTCCGGCCGGTTTCCAAACCGTCAGGGCCAGCGAAAAAATCTTGCAAGCTAGCGGCATCACGGTGGTTCCGGTGGATTTGTCCGAGATAATGGCGGCTGCAAATAAGTACGACAACAACTCGGCTGAGCTTAAACAACGTGTCGAAGAAATCAAGGCTTATGCCCGGGTTCCTGAGAAATTTGCCGAAAAACTGAAAGTTCAGGCTAAATTCGGATTGGCCGTTGAGGCTTGGATCAAAGAAAACGAAGTGGACGCTACGGCTATTCAGTGTTGGGATTCGCTCGAAAAAAACTATGGTTGCGCGGCTTGCGTCAGCATGAGTATGATGAGCGAAAAACTCATACCCAGCGCCTGCGAGACGGATATTGCGGGGGCCATTTCTATGTATATGCTCACTTTGGCTTCGGGTCAACCGGCAGCTTTGGCCGACTGGAACAATAATTTTGCCCGTGAACACGATAAATGTGTTTGCACGCATTGCGGTAATTTCCCCAAAAGCTTTGTCAAGAACCCGTTAGAACTGGGAACATTGGGTGTATTGGGTAGTGTGTTGGGCAGTGAAGCCACTTTTGGCGCCGTCAAAGGTAAAGTTTCTGCGGGTGATTTCTCCTTTTTCAGGATTTCGACCGACGACAATTTCGGCCTGATCAAGGCTTACCTGGGTGAAGGCGAAATTACCGACGAGCCCTATGGCATGGATGGTTGCATTGCCGTTACAAAAGTAAATAATCTTCAGCAGTTGATGAGGTTTATATGCAAAAACGGTTTTGAACATCACGTGGCTATGTGTCGCAGCCGAGTGGCTGATATCCTCGAAGAAGCTATTGATACTTACCTGGGCTGGGATTTGTACCGCCACCGTTAAAATTTCCCCGGGGCGATGAGAGTAGTATTTGTAGATTTTAAATAAACAATACGATGAAAAACAATTTCTTAGCCATACTACTAGCGGCTGTCGTTTTCTTTGCTTTATGCTTAGGCTTAAGCTCTTGCCGGGGAGGTAAAAAGAAGGTGAAGGGTAAAGACAAAATAGCTGTTGTGATTTCAACGCTCAATAATCCTTGGTTTGTCGTTCTGGGTGAGACGGCCAAAGAAAAAGCCATTGAATTGGGGTACGATGCCGTATTGTTTGATTCTCAAAACAATCCTTCGAAAGAAACGGAACATTTTGACAATATTTTGTCCTCGGGTTATAAGGCTGTTTTATTTAATCCTACCGATGCCAACGGTTCGGTGGTCAACGTAAAAGCTGCCAAAAAGGCCGGCATCCCGGTGTTTTGTATGGACAGGGAAATCAACGACTCAGAAGCTGCCGTTTCTCAGATTCTTTCCGATAACTTTTCGGGTTGCGTGGCCCTGGGACAGTATTTTGTAAAGAAATTCGACGGCAAAGGCAATTACGTAGAGATACTGGGTCTTGTGGGCGATAACAATACCTGGAACCGTTCCAAAGGTTTCCATAGTGTGGTGGATAATTATCCTCAATTGGTCATGCTGGCCCAGCAAACAGCCGATTTTGATCAGAATAAAGCTATGGAGGTAATGGAGTCGATGATGCAGGCGCATTCGAATATTGATGCGGTCTTTTGCGGCAACGATGCTATGGCTATGGGAGCCTATCAGGCCATCCTGGCAGCAGGCAAGGCCGGCCGTATTCTGGTCTTTGGTTTTGACGGAAGTCAGGATGCCATTAACGCCATCAAAGAAGGTAAAATGGAAGCTACCGGCATGCAATTTCCCAAAACCATGGCTCGTACTGCTGCGGAATTTGCCGACCGGTATCTTAAGGGTGACCGTAATTTCCAGAAAAAAGTGCCGGTGGCCGTGGAATTGGTTACGCCGGAAAATGTGCACAAGTACGGAGCATTTGAGAAACTGGAATAGGTGATGCGAAAAAGTTTAAAAATCATCCTTGCCCTGGTGGCTTTTATCCTTGCTCTGTATTTTTCTTTTTATACCGAGTCGCTGAGTGAGAGGCAATTAAAAGAACAGTTCAAAGAATTCAATCCCGCTCAGGTGGTCGATTACTGTTGGGAACACAAACTGGAGGATTTGGTTCGGCACGCTATTCCTTGCGAAGAGTTTTTCGCAGGTTTGCAAGGCGACGCCAAATCCTATGCCGAAAGGCAGGGTAAAGTGCTGGGCATAGGCTCCAATTATTTCTTTGTAATGCAGGCTCAAGCCGAAATTTCCTCTGTCGATGAACATAATCTATACCTGATTCTGAACCGGGATGTAAAAGCGACCATTCCCTTGGTAAATATATTCAGTAACCTGGCTCGCGATGCCTCCGCCTGGTTCAACCCCGACGATTTTCAAAACACGATGGATTTTAATGCTCTGTCGTCGTACCTGAACAAAAAAATTCTTCAGGAGGTACTGGCTCCTCTGAGCGAACGGTTCAGCTCCGGAGTCAGGATAGAGTTCGTTGCTGCCGTCGAGGTAAATATCAACGATTTGCCCTTGAAAGAGCTGGTGCTGATTCCCTATAAAATCAAAATACTAGGTTAAGGCGGTTCCATGTATAAGTCCGATCCCGAAATTCTGCTCGAAGCCAGGCACATCAGCAAACAGTTTCCCGGCGTGTTGGCTCTGGACGATGTCGGTTTTAAGGTTTATGCAGGTAAAGTAAATGCCATTGTCGGTGAAAACGGGGCAGGCAAATCAACTCTGATGAATATTTTGTCGGGGGTGTATTCCGACTATCAGGGAGAAGTCTTGCTTTGCGGCCGGCCGGTAAGCTTTTCGGGAACGGCCGATGCCCAGAGGCAGGGAATAGCCATGATACATCAGGAATTGAATCTGGTTCCTTATTTGAATATTGCCCAGAATATTTTTTTAGGCAGGGAGCCATTGAATGCCTTGGGATTGATAGATTTCCCCAAAATGAAAAGGGATACGGTCGATTTGCTCGAAAGATTGCATTTCGACGAAAGTCCCGAAAAGTTGGTCATAGACCTCAGACCCGGTCAGCAGCAAATAGTGGAAATTGCAAAAGCTCTGTCTCTTCACGCCAAAGTTTTGATTATGGACGAACCCACTTCTTCCTTGTCCGAAAAGGAGGCCGGAATATTGTTTCGCCTGATAAGGGAACTCACCGAAAACGGAGTGGGAGTAGTGTATATCACTCATAAAATGGACGAGATAAGACTGCTGGCTGATTATGTAACTGTGTTGAGAGACGGTTGTTTTATCGAAGCTTGCCCGATGCAACAAACCAGCGTGGATGAATTGGTGCGCAAGATGGTCGGAAGGGAACGCAAGGATTTTTTTATAAAAAAACAACATCGCCCGGGGGAATGCATGCTTGCGGTCAAGGATCTTTGCCTCAAGGACCCATTGCGCGAAGGCAAATACCGCCTGAAAGACATAAGTTTTGAAGTGTATGCCGGCGAGGTATTGGGTATTTACGGCTTGATGGGTGCCGGACGGACCGACTTGATGGAAGCCTTGTTTGGTTTGTACGGCAAGCAATTGGAAGGCCGGGTGTTTGTCAAAGGCAAGCAAGTAAAATTTAACGATACAAATGCCGCAGTGGCAGAGGGGTTGGCGCTTATCCCTGAAGAAAGAAAAACCGGAGGACTGGTTCTCGACATGTCGATCGAGCAAAATACAACTCTGGCTTCTCTTAAAAATTTTTTGAAACATGGCCTGCTTTCGTTTAAAAAAGAACGGGCAAAAGCAGAAGAAATGAGAAGCAAACTGGAAATTAAATCGTATTCCGGTTTGCAATTGGCTTCTCAACTCAGCGGAGGCAATCAGCAAAAAGTGGTTCTGTCCAAATGGTTGCTGACTAAGCCCAGCATTGTATTATTGGACGAACCTACCCGGGGCATCGACATTCACTCCAAAAATGAAATTTATAAATTGATGGACGATTTGGCCGGCCAAGGCATGGCTTTGGTGGTGGTATCTTCTGAATTACCGGAGATTATGGCTGTGTCCGACAAAATAATTTGCCTCTGCGAGGGGAGGTTAAGCGGACGTTTTGAACGGGACGAGTTTTCTGAAGAAGCCTTATTGAAAGCAGCCTTACCCGATAAGGCTTAAATACCCGATAAGACCTAAATAGCAGTGATCATGAAAAAGAACTTTAAAGTAATTATAGACAAACCGGTAATTAAACCTCTGATTGCTCTACTGCTGATGGTGGGAGTAATGTCCGTGCTTTCGGGAAATTTTGCTACTACCGACAATTTTTTCAATGTTTTGCGCCAGGTTTCCGTTAACCTTTGCATATCGGTGGGAATGACCATGGTTATTCTGACCGGAGGCATCGATCTTTCCGTGGGTTCTATTTTGGCGCTGAGCGGTGCTGTGGCGGCCGGACTGAGTAAAAACGGTTTCAGCTTTCCCGCAGCAGACCTTTACGTGGGCTTTACCTTTTGGGGCTGTATACTGGCCGCTTTACTTATCGGTGCTGCGCTGGGAGCCTTCAACGGCTGGATGATCACCCGCTTCAAGGTGCCGCCTT
>Ga0209606_1004096_pt1 | contig 13909 bp, 5 predicted proteins | sample AD_UKC057_MetaG_FD_184412 | JGI IMG/M metagenome (GOLD analysis project Ga0209606, IMG submission 184412) | Active sludge microbial communities of municipal wastewater-treating anaerobic digesters from USA - AD_UKC057_MetaG (SPAdes) (version 2) | ecosystem: Engineered > Bioreactor > Anaerobic >...
GTTCACCCTGCGGGCAAGCGGCGTTGACGAAGAGGTGCTTGCCGGAAAAGACGACCGGCCGCGTGGTGACGTGCCCGGTGGAGGCGCCGGCATGGAGCGACGCAAAGCCGTCGCGGCGCAGTGTGGCGAGGCCGATGGCGTTCGGGTCGTACATGCACTGGCTGTTGAGCGAGCCGTCGGGACGAATGGCGCCGTCCATGTTGCCGCGGCAGCCAGAGTAGTAAAAGTGGAGCCGGTCGCCCGCGATCACGCAGATGTTGCCGCCGCTCTCGACAAAGCCGCGCTCCCAATCGTCTTTGCGCGAGGCGGGGATGTGCGCGCGGCGGTCGGGGCGGGCGAAGTGAAAACCGTCGCGGCTGTAGCCGAACGACAGCTCATTCAACTTGGGAAGCCCCATCCTGGCGCAGTGCTTGTTTTCCGGGCCGCGGTGCAGCTCGAAGAAACCGAGCATGACGCTCTCATACGCGACGGCGTCGAAGTTGTAGAGCTGCGGCGTGTGCGCGTATCCCGGTTCCGGCGCGTCGAGGCGATCTGCGGCGAGCCAAGGTACGGTGTCGATGTCGGTCCATTTCGCACCGGACAGGAAATCGGCGCATTCGCGGTAGTGGCGCGAGCGTCCGCGGAACGACGAGCGGATGCTGTAAATCCAGCGTTCGCGGAACGGGTTGTAGAACATGGAACTGCGGTCGCCGACCGCGCCGGTTTGCGTTTGGCCGGTCCAGTGCATGCCGTCGGCGGAAACCCAGCTAAAGGCGGGCTGCGGCAGGCCGGGCCGCGTGGTGAAAAGCTTGAAACGCTGGCTCGCGTCGGTGCACGCCCAGTCCGGCACGAGGCCGTAGGAGTCTGGCTGGAAACCCGGCGGGAGCACCTGGTTGGTGCCGGGGTTGACAGCGAGCGCGGGACGCGTCCAATGGACGCCGTCAGCGCTGGTGGCCAAGGCCAGGGTGCCGCGGAAATAAGTGCCGGCCTGATACCACATATAGAAAAGCTGCTTCTCCGGATGCCACCAGACGCAGGGGCGGCAGACGCCGCCGACAATGCCAGTCTGGCGTTCAAGCGCGGTCTCGCAGGTGAGGATTGGATTGCCCGGATGTTTCTCGGGCAGATGGTACATGTGCAGGAGATCGGTGGTGTCGATCAGGAAAGTATCCACGAAAAGCTGGCGGCCGGTGTCGATGCGGATGACCTTCGGGGGATGGTCGAGATACGGCACGGGCATGGGCGCGTCCGACTTCGTATCGATGTCCTCGGGCGGCCAGGTCTCAGGGAGCACGATGCCGTTGTAGAGCTGCTCGCCCGCGTTTTCAGGCCATGGTTTCTGAACGGTGGGCTTGGCGACTGCCTCACTGAAGCCGAGAAGGACGCACCACTTGCCGAGCCGGAGCGTCTCGCCTGCGGCGAGCGACTTACGGTAAAGCTGGACGCGCTCGTGGGCGTTGGTGCCGAAGAGCTGGAAAGACGCCGGTTCGGCGATCCGCTCGAAGCCGTACGCGGCGAGGCTGGACGCAATCGAGGTGGCGCGTGGCACGTCGGGAGGCGTCAGTGCCGTAAGCGTGCCGGGCTTGGTGCAGCGCACGCGGAGGCCGTCGATGCCCGCGCGGAGAAAGGGCTGGCCCCTGAGAGAGGATGGCGCCTCGACGAGCGTGTACGGGCGGTCGGTGAAGAGGCGTACGCCGGGCTCGAAAACCGCAGTCTCGCAGGTGTTCGTGCCGCGCGGGGTCACCTCGATCGAGGGCGCCGGGGCGGAGAAGGTAGAGAGGAGGGAGCACGTTACAGTGAGTAGGGAGATGGAAAGCGTTCGCATGGATAATTCCCAAAAATGCGTTAGTCGTTAGTCGTGGGTCGCGGGTCGCGGGTCTGAGTCGATGATGCTCGGTCGCCCGAGGCTGCCGGCGGCGAGATAGCCGTGGCTCGCGCCTGTTTCGGACGGGCTGACCCAGAAGGCGTAGAGGCTGCCGTTCCTCAGGTGAAAGCGGAGGCGGACAGGGCGGTTGGCAAAGGCCGAGACATCCAGAAGGCGGTGGCAGGTGGAATCAATCGGTGCGGACGATTCGCGGACGGAGCCGTTCGCGCTTCCGAGGGGAGCATCTGCAGGAAGGACTTCGGCGGTGACGGCACCGACGGCGTTGACGAAGAGGTGAGAGCCGGAAAAGAGGAGGGGGCGCGTGGTGAGCGTGCCGCTGCCGTCCATCGAGGCGAAGCCGTCGCGGCGCAGCGTGGCGAGGCCGACGGACGCGCCGTGATAGACGCCGCGCGTGCCGTCGGGCGCGATGCCCGAGAAGGCGCAGTAAGGGAAGAGCAGGCGGTCGCCGTCGATCAGGCAGACGCCGGCCGTGCTGTGCAGGTAGGCGCGGTCCCAGGTGCCTTCGGCGCGCGCGGCGGGGATGAACGCGCGGCGGTCGGGGCGGTGCCAGTGGAACCCGTCGCGGCTGAAGCCCAGTTTGAGTTCGGTGATTTTGGGGAATTTGCCTTTAGCGCACACGTCGTTGGGCGGGCCGAGGTGGATGTAGAAGATGCCGAGCAGCAGCGATTCATAGGCCACGGCATTGAGGCTGTAGAGCTGGGGGACGCATTGCGCCACGGGGTCCGGCGCGTCGAGCCGGTCGGCGTTGCACCAGTAGACGGCGCGGTTGAAGGCGTTGCTGGTCAGGAAGGCCGGGCTTTCGGCGTAATACCGGCTGCGGCCGCGCGGTCCGTCGCGTTTGACGCTGTAGACCCAGATGTTGCGGAACGGGTTGTAGAAGAAAGAGCAGTAGTCGCCCGCGCGGCCGGCGGGCACCGGCGCGGACCAGGCGCGGCCGTCAGCGGAGGACGCGAGCCAGTGCGGGTCGCGCGCGTCGCGCTGGGTCATGAATTTCAGGCGCTCGGCGGCGTTGGTCGTAAAGGTGTCGAGCCAGAGGCAGTTGTCACCGCCCGCATGGTCGCCGCGCGTGCGGCCGCCGCGCGGCAGCAGCAGGTTGCCGCCGACGGGGAGTCCGAGGTCAGGGCGCCGCCATGTGAAAGCGTCGCGGCTGGTCGCGAACGCCAGCGCGCCGTCGAGGTCGCCCGCGCTGTACCACAGTTTGACGAGACGTTCGGCAGGGTCGTAGAAGACGCCGCCGTGGCCGAGGTAACAGACGGCGGCCGGCTTGAGCTCCAACGCCGTCTCGGGCTTGAAGACCGGGTTGCCCACGTATTTGGTTGCAGTATGGAAGGTGCGCGTCAGAGTGGTTTCGGCGATGAGGAAATCGTCGACGAAGAGCTGGCGCCCGGTGTCGATCGGCAGTACCTCCGGCGGCGCGTCGAGATAAGGCACCTCCATCGGCGCGTTCGTGGCTGGATCGCCGTGGCGGGGCGGCCAGACGCGCGGCAGGCGGATGCCGTTGGGGAGGGTTGCGCCGTCGTTGTTACGCCAGTTTTCGCGACCACCCAGCGGTCGCGAAGAAGAGGGTAAAAGAGAGAGGCGCAGATCGCCGTGCGCGGCGAACACCACCCATTTACGCGTGGGCAGGGTTTCGCCGACGGCCAAGGTCTTGCGAAAGAGGGTGGCCTTGTCGAGGGGCTGTGTGCCGAAGAGCTGGAAGGGGGCGTCCGGCAGTCGTTCGAAGCTATGCTCGATCAGGTCGTCCGCGAGGCTGTTTTCGGGATGATCGGTGGCGACAAGGGCGTAGAGGGTGCCGGGGCGCGTACAGGTGAGGGTCTGCGCGATGTCGATGTCGGCTCGGATGAAGCGCGCGCCTTCTAACGCGGGCGGCACGGCGAGCACAGTGAAGGCGCGGTTAGAGAAGAGCCGCGTGCCGAGAGTGAATGGGACGACTTCGCCGGCCGCCGCGTTGAAGGCGGGGGATGCGGCGTGAACGGACAGAGCAGGCAGAACGGCAAAAACCGACAGGACGGGGAATCGGGTCATTTCTTGCCTCTCGGTTTGAGTGGACGGCTGATGAGGCATTGGAGTTTGGAGTCGGGGCTGACCAGTTTGCCGGCGAGAATATCCGCCTCGGTGAAACGCGCGAACAGGATTTCGCCGTCTTTGGAACGGTTGCGGTCGTATGAGACATAGAGCGTACCATCCGGCGCCTGGAACCCGTCGGGATAGGAGATGCCTTTACGCTCGTCGAGCATCAGGCCGCCTGACCACGTCAGGCCCTCGTCTTCGGAGAGCCAGGCGGTGAGCAGCGAGCGCCCTTCATGGGTGTCGATGGTTCGTCCGTGTTTAATCAGCAGGATGCGGCCCGAGGCGAGGCGGCGGATATGAAAGCGCGCCACAGGGTGTTTGAAGGGTGCGGGCTCGGGCGCGGACCACGTTCTGCCGCCGTCCCTCGAGAAGCTCTGCATGACGTCGCCGCTGGTGCGCGCCAGCATCCAGATGCGGCCGTCTTTGAGTTCCACAAACATGTGTTCATCCCAGTTGGGCTTAGGGAACCGCACGCAGCCGCGCCGCGTCCAGGTCTGGCCTTGATCCGCCGAGACGAGGACGTTGGCGCCGCGCAGCGGCTCCAGCTCGGTGTTGGCGAAGCGCATCGGGCCGTTGCCGGCGAAAGCGGGAAATTCGACAGGCAGCAGCCATTCGCCGTTGGCGAGGATCGTGGGCTTGTTGAGGACCGCGCCGTGCCAGATGCGCGTGGGTGCCGACCACGCGGGCTTCTCGGCGTCCGGGTTGTCGCAGACCGACACCCAAACGCCTTGGCGCCCGTCGTAGTGGTTCATGGTCTGGTCAAAGAAGAACCAGAGGCGTCCGTCCGGCGCGGTCCAGATGTTGCCGACAATCACGCTGCGCGGGAGCGGCAGGTGCGGGGCCTGGCTGTCCACCGCGAAGCGCGGCTTGGACCAGGTCGCGCCGTCGTCATCGCTTGTCGCGCCCACCATGAAGGCTTTGGGGCCGTCCTCCCCGCCCACCCAGACGGCCCACAGGCGGCCGCGCGGGGTGCGCGCGATGCCGATGGTCATGCCGTAATCCAGCCGGTCGTAATCGTACTTCGGCAGGGGGTCGGTGTTGATGACCGGCGGGATCAGCGAGAGGTCGGCGACGCGCTGCAGGGTGTCGCGTTCATACGCGCGGATCTCCTCCGGCGACATCGCCGCGAAGCGCGCCTCCGGCGCGGCGGCGAGGAGGGCGGCAGGGAACAGGAAGAGCGCCAGCGGGCGAGTGAGGAAGGGCCTGTTTTTCATGGTGTCCTTTGCGTGAGTGGCGCAACCGGGGTTACGGATGACCTATTGTACCAACAGGAGGGTGCCGCTGTAACGCACATGCAGCGTGACCTGGCCGGCGGCCGTTTCGACCAGAGTTGCGGTGGCCTTACCCTCGGGCAGGCCGGTGTTGACCGCCTTCCAGCCGGCGAAGGTGCCCGAGAACGATCCGTAGGTCATGACGGTCAGGCTGAAGGGCATCGGGATCGGCGCCGCCTCCGTACAGCCAAGATCGAAGCGGCCGGGGCCTTCGACGGTCAGTGAGCCGGTCACGGTCACGCTATCGCAGGTGATCTGGCCGAGGCTGTTGGTGCTCCACGGGCAGGCGAGGACGGCGCCGTCTGTCAAAGCGAGATGCTGCACGGTCATCGCGGCGCCGGCAGGCGCGCCGTTGGTGCCGGGATCGAGGGTGCCGGTGACCGCGATCACGCCGTTGCTGAGCGTGCCGGTGCCGGTCAGATCGCCGACCGTGCAGCGTTCGCCCAAGGCGTCGAAGGCCGCGCCTTCGGCGACGGCGAGATCGTTGGTGCCGCCGAGACGCGCGCGGAGCAGGCCGGCGTTCACGCGGACGGGGCCGCGGAATGTGTTGCCGGCGCCGGTGAGGCTGAGCGCGTGCGCACCGAGTTTGAACAGACCGCCGTCTGCCGCGCCGGCGAGTGCCGGATCGGTGAGGAGATCTTGCGCGACCGTGTAGGCGGCAAGCGAGGTGTCGATCACCGCGCCGTTGGTGGACACCTGGACGGCGGTCAGGTTCTGGAGGGTCTGCCCGTCCGTGTGCGGCCTGAGCGTGCCGCCGTTCCACGAGAGCGTGCCTTGCGCGCTGGCGGCCTTGACGATGTTGCGCGTGCTGAGCGTGCCGCCGTTGAGACGCAGCGTGGCGACGGCGGTGGCAGAGTTGTTGTATCCCAGTTGCGTGTCAAACGCGCCGACGGTCTCGAAGAGCGCGTCGCCATCGAGGGTGACAAGCGCCTCGGTGTTCGCGGCCATCGCAAAGCGGGCGCTGACGAGCGCGCGCACGGTGCCGCCGGTGAGGGTGACGGTGGATTTCGCGCCGGAGGATTCGGAGATATAGAAGTTGTTGATCACGACGGTGCCGCCGGCCATCTCCATGACGGGGCGGGCGTTGTAGCCGCTGAGGCCAGCGTTCTGATAGCCCAGCGAGAGGTGGTTGGCGTTGGTGATGAGGCCGCCGCTCACGGTCAGGCGCGATGAGAGTCCGCCGGGAGCGGTGGTCACGGTGCCGTTGTTGCGCCCGACGGCCAGCAGCGTGCCGTTCAGATTGAGGATGCCGTCGGTGATCGCCAGTTCGCCTGCGGTTTCGCCGCCGGGAAGGTCGGAGCTGAAGAGGCCGACGAAAATGCGCGAGAGCGTGTTCGTCTGCCCGGGGGCGCCGAGGGTGAGCGTGCCGTCGACCACCGACACGCCGGAGAACCCCTGCGTCGGGCTTTCGCCGTTGGGGCCGATGTTCAGCCGGGCGGTCTCGTTGGGACTGCCGTGTGTCATCAGCTTGTTGGCGATGTTCGGCTGGGCGAACCGGAGCGTGCCCGGACCGGTTTTGATGAACGAGCCGGAGGTGCTGTTGATCCAGCCGATCAGAGTCAGGTCAGAGCCTTCGTCGGTGCGGATGATCGCGGCGCGGTTCTGAGGCGCGGCGAGAGTCAGGCCGCGCTGGACGGTCGTGGCGGGGCCGGTGTACCGGAACGTGCCGGGGCCGATCAGGAGGTCGGCGGCGCTGCCTCCGGCCGCGCCGATGGCGCTGGGCGCTCCGCCAGACGCGAGGTGCGGCACGGCTAGGGTGCCGTTGTCGATGCGCGTGACGCCGCTGTAGGTGTTGAGGCCGGAGAGCGTGAGGGTGCTGGCACCGCTTTTGGTCAGGCCGGCGTTGCCCGAGAGCGTGCCTGAGAGGGACGCGGCGGCGTTGTCGGTCGGCGCGACCGTCGTCGTGCGTGCCAGGGCGACGGGGCACGCGACCGTGAACGAACCGCCGAGGTTGAGTGCGGGCACGTCGAGCGCGAGCGCGGCGAGAGCAGGCGCGGCGGCCAGCGTGAGCGTGCCGTTGCCCTGCGCGGTGAGCGTGGTGCCGGCGAGGGGGCCCAGCGTGAGGGCACTGCCCGGAGCGAGCGTGACGGCGGCGTTGTCGGCCAGCGTGAGCGGGGCCTCTACGGCATGTGCGCCCTGCTCGACGGCGAGGGTTGCGCCGCTGCTGAGCGTCAGCCCGCTGCCGCCTAGGGTGTAGGCGATGGCGTTGTTGAAAAAGAGGCCGCTTGCGGTTTGGCCGGCTGTGGTTACAGTCCGCGGGGCGGTGATGACGTCGTCGAAGCGTGCGGGGCCACCGGGAACCGGTGCCGCAGTCCAGTTGCCCGCCGTCGACCACGCGCCGTCCGCATCGGTGTTCCAGACCGCATCGCCGTCGCCGATCGTGACGGTGACCGCGCCGGCCGAGGCGGCGAAGGCGTAGGTTTTGCCGGGCGCGGGCGCGGCGCAGGCGAGGCCCGACACGGCGGGATCGGCGCCGCTGTAGGTGAGCAACGTGTAGGTGCCGTTTTTCGTGAAGGGCATTTCCGTGCCGGCGAGGGTGAGCGCGACGAGGCTTCCCGCCGCGAAGGTCGGGGACGCGGCCACATACAGGCGGTCGTTGGACGATCCGTCGGCCGTGAAGGTGAAGCCGACGGCCGCGCCCGAAGCAACCGTGAGGGCGGCGACGGCCACGGTCTGCGTGCCGTTGCCGCCGATGCGCATCTCGCCTTCCTGGACAACCGTCGTGCCGGAATAGGTGGCGTTGGTGAAGGCCAGCGTGAGCGGGTGGGCGCCGGTTTTGACAAGGCCGCCGTCAGGCGTTGCGCCGAGAGGGTCGTGCAGCAGATCCTGAGCGATCGTGTAGGGCGCGAGCGAGGTGTCGATGCGCGCGCCGCCGGTCGAGACATGAGCGGCACTGAGACCTCGCAGGGTATAGCCTGCCAGGCGCGGCTGGAAGACGCCGCCGTCGAAGGTGATCCGTGAGGTGCCGGTGACGCTGTTATGGGTAATGTTCCGCATGCGGAGAATGCCGCCGCCCAGATAGAGCGTCGAGGTGTTCCCGTTCTGGGCCATCATCACATCGGCATATTCGTCGAAGAGGCCGCCGGTGATATTGAGCGCGGCGTCGGCCGCCGGAACCCGCCATCCCATGCGAAGTCCGGCGGTTGTCGACACATGCCGGAATTCGCCGCCGCTGAGGTTGATCGTGGCGAGCATGGGTGAGTCGGGGTCGCCGCGCTGGTCGCCGAAACGGATCTCGTTGTCCACGGTCATGGTGCCGCCCGAGATGTTAAGAACGGCATGGGTGTTCTGGTTGGTGTGGTAACCGAAGGCGATGATGAGCTTGTCGGCGGATATGGTACCGCCCGAAACGGTGAGGGTCGGCTGGAGCGGGGTCGGTGCCGTGACGGAGGTGCCGTTGTAATATCCGATGTCGAGGTAGTTGTTGAAGCGGTGGTAGCCGCCGACACATTCAAGCTCGGCGGTGACCTCCTGCCCGGCCTGGTCGGTGGTGTACGCCCCTACCGTAACCTCCTCCTGGAACAGGTTGGTCTGAGCGGGATGCGCGCCGAGAATGACTTTTCCACCTGCGACGGTGAAGCAGCCGAACCCGTTGGCGGGCGCGTCGCCGTTCGCGGGATAGGGGGCCTGGGTGGTGATGCCGGCGGACTGTTGGCGGCCGATGAGCGAAGCGGCGGGCGAGGCGTAAATGAGCGTGCCGGGACCGGTTTTGATGAGGGCGCCGGCGGCGTTGGTGATGGGCCCGGTGAGCGTCAAGGACGTGTCGACGGAAAGGAGAGCGGCTTTGCGCACGCCGGCGTTTGCGGTGAGGCCTCGGTCGATGGTCACGGCGGGGCCGGTGTAGCGGAGCGTGCCCGGGCCGAGGATCAGGTTTGAGGGATCGCCGGTGGCGGCGCCGATCGCGCTGGGTTGCCCGCCGTCGGCCAGCAGCGCGACGGACAACGTGCCGCAGCCGAGCGCGAGGGGCGCGGCGAAGGTATTGGCGGCCGCGAACGTGACGGTGCCGCCGCCGCTGCCGGCGGGGTTAACGGCGAGTGCGCCGGTGCCGCTGATGACGCCGCCGACGGTGAACGCGCCGGGTGCCAAGGTGGCGATGCTCAGGCCGCTGGCGGTGGTGGCGAGCGGCAGGGCGAGCGTGTGCGCGCCGCTTTCGCTGGCGATCACGGCGCTGCCCGTCGCATTCGTCAGGGTGATGGCGTTGCCGGTGAAGGTGTGGCCGTGGGTGCCGTTCACCACCAGGGAGCCGAGCGCGAGGCCGGCCATGTTGTTGTGAACGGTGATGGCCGCGGGCGGCTGGTTCGTGAAATAGGCGGTGACGCCGACGCCTTGCGCCGGAAGGCTGTCGAGCCAGTTGGCGGCCGTGGCCCAGTCGCCGCCGGCGGCAGAGATCCAGGAGCCGCTGGGCAGATCCGACACGATCGGCAGATCGGGGCGGGTTGACCAGGCGGCACCGGTGATCAGGCCGTCGGCACTGCCCGCGCGGTCAAAGGCCGTCGTGCCGCTGCCCTCATCGAGCGGCCAGCAGTGGACGAGCCCGATTTCGGAGCCGGACAGCCGGCGGTTCATGTCGGTCTGGATCTCCAACTGGGTGCGGTCGATGTTCCAGAGCCGCAGCTCCGCGAGGTCGCCGCGGAACCCGTTCTTGGCGCGCAGGAGCAGGCCGATGGAGGTCAGCGTGTTGGCGCTCGTCGCAGGCAGGTCTTTGTTGTAGTAGGCCGGACCATGAACAAGCTGGCCGTCCAGATACATGCGCACGTAGCCGGCGGTGTCCCGCGTCGCGGCGAAATGGTGCCACGCGTTCAGGGTCAGGTTGGTGCCGGCGTACTGCCGGGTGCCGGACACCTGGAGGGTCGGTCGGCCGCCCCAGATCGAGAAAAAGATGCGTCCGGTGCCGCCGTTATCTTGCGCGTAAATCTGATTCTCGGTGTCTGCGGCCGTCTGGCGCACCCAGGTCTCAATGGTAAAGCCGAGGGCGCTGACACGACCGGTGGTGGAGACATGGTTGTCGGAAAGCCGGTCAAACGAAAGGACATTCGCGGCCGTCACCGTGCACGCCGCCGAGAGGCAAAACGTGCCGAACAGGACCCTTCGAACGCCGGGCGTCACGCGCCGACATAAGGATGAACCGCAGAACCGCCCCGGAAAGCCGCCGAATGTGTTCGTCATCGTCTTCTCCTGTTACCGCCTTCTCTGTATTGGACACCGGATAGCCGTCACCTGTATACCGGCATGAAACTAAAAAACCGTCCGGCTGTCAAGGGGGGGGGGCCGAGAAAAAATCAGGCGGTTAATGATCAGGCGAAGCGGCTGGTCAGGCGGGCGAGGGCGTCGTCCACCGGATCGCGGCCGCTGTCGGCCGCGCTGGCGGCCGCGCGGTCGAAGGCGGCGAGGGCGTCCGCCTGGCTGCGGACGATGTGGGCGCGCAGCCAGCGTTCGGCCTTCTCTGCATCACCCTGGCGCAGGGCGCGCTCGATCTTGGCGTGGTGGCGCCATACCCAAGCGAGGTGCTGCAGGTCACGGCGGTGGCTGTGGTGCCCGAAGAACTGGTTGCGCTGATAGGCACTGGTCACGATCTGGATCGCGAGCCGGTTGCCGGCCGCCTGCAGGATCAGCAGGTGGAAGGTCAGGTCGTCCTTCAGGAAGGTCACGAGCGCCTTGTCCTCAAGCAGCGTCCCCTTTTTCCGGCGCAGCGCCACGACGATGGCGTGCATGTCGTCGCACAGCCGGCGCAGCTCCTGGCGCGTCTCCTTGGTCAGCAGCCGCACCGCCTGCCGGATGGCGTGGCACTCGATCACCATACGCATCTCATACGCATCCAGCAGGTGGCGCCGGTCGAGCCGGGCCACAAAGGTGCCGGTCGACGGGATCTGGTAGAGCACCCCCTCCTGAGTCAGGCGGCGGATCGCCTCGCGCACGGGCGTGCGGCTGGTGCCGCACTCGGCCGCGAGGGTTTGTTCGGAGAGCTTCTGCCCCGCGACCAGTTCGCCGGTCACCAGCTTCTTCGTGATATGCGCGTAAACGTTGTTTCCTAATGCTTCTGCCACAGTCACCTCGTCAGAGAACGACACCATAGCACAAACCGGCGGCGGCTGTCAGCAATCACGCCGCGTGCGGAAAAAGATGCGAATTGTGTTGACGAAGCCCCGAGAACGGGTCGAAACTATCGACAAGAAGAACAAGTCTTCGGTCTATGACCGGACAGGAGTGAAGACACGTACCCTCATCAGGCGACCGCGCCAGAGCCCGGTTGCCGGTTATAAACAGCGGCCGATGCGCCGCACCCTCAACGTTACACCCTCAACACCATCAAAAAGGAGACGGCCATGAAGTCTCTTCTTTTGTCGATGTGTCTCTTGCTTGCGGCGGCCGGCATCGGGCTGGCAGGGCCCGCGCGGCCCATCCGCTCAAGCACGTTTCTGATTCAGCGGCCATGCGGTCCGACATGGGATTCGCTGGCGCTCCAGGGTCAGTGGTTCAACGACCCCGGAACCGGGAAGAATCATGCCCTAGAATGGGAATACCATGATGACGACGTGACACATTCCATCCAAGGCATGGTGGTGTCGATCACGTTTGACGGCACCCCAGCCTCGAACATCGTCGCCTTTTCGGTGCAGGCCACGGTGCTGAACACCCTGCCTTCGCCGTTTCCGGTGAATGTCGCCTCCAACAGCCACTCGGAGTTGCAAGGCCCGCAACCCTCCTCGTACGCCGGGACGATGCGGAACGTGCGCCTCTCGGCCGAGTTCGCGGTCGCGAACCTGGGGCTGCTGCCGTCTGGCGTTCCGCCGTACTATCCCGATCCGCTTTCGGGCGGCGCGTATGTCATCGAGGCGCTCAACGAAAATGAGCTGGCCTGGTATTGCTGGACACCGGACGATCCGCAATATCCGGCGCGCGGCGCGTTCCAGGTGCCGACATGGCGGATGGGCGACATCAAACCGGGCGCAACATACACGGTGATGATGTCTTTCCAGGTCACGGGCGGCGGCATGCCCGTCAGCGACTACCGTCACAGCGTCATCCGCGCCAGCCAGCAGATGGGGATGGACATCTTTTACAATCGTCACCCTTCTCTGAAAATCAGCCACTGGCTCGACACGCTGCTGGTGGATTACGGCTTCTTTATCGGTGCGCCGCCCGGTCCATACCAGGAGCCGCCTCCGGAGTACATCTACGCCTCTGACGTCTCGGTCTTCTTTGACCGCGATCTGGATTTCGGCGACGCGCCGGACGCGCCGTTCCCGACCCTGCTGGCCAACGACGGTGCGCGCCATGTGATCAATCCAGCCGTCTATCTGGGCGCAGGCATCGACGGTGAGTCGGACGGCCAGCCGGACGCGACCGCCACCGGCGATGACGGTGCGGGCATCGACGACGAGGACGGCATTGCCTTCACCTCGCCTCTGATATCGGGTTACGGGGCCTCGCTCGACGCGCACTGTTCGGTGCCCGGCTTTCTGTCGGCCTGGATCGATTTCAACGGCAACGGCAGTTGGGCTGACGCCAACGAGCAGATTCTCACGGTCGCGCCCATGAACAGCGGACTCAATTCCCTGGGCGTCTCGGTGCCCGCCGGCCTCGCGCCGGGACAGCGGATGGCGCGCTTCCGGTTCACCACGCTGCAAACGCCGATCACGTACACCGGCCTGCTGGAGGACGGCGAGGTGGAGGATTATGCAGTCATGATCCAAGTTTTGGATTTCGGCGACGCGCCGGACAAGCCGTATCGGACGCTGCTCGCCAACGACGGCGCGCGACACGCCATGCCGTCCGCGCTTTATCTGGGAGCGGTTGCGCCTGATGCGGAGTCGGACGGGACGCCCGGTCCGCTGGCGCAGGGCGACGACATGACAGGCGGTGACGACGAAGACGGTGTCGCGCTGGTCGGCGCGCTGGTGCGCGGCTCCGACGCCACGTTCCGCGTGGTGGCCTCGGCCGGCGGCCTGCTCAACGCCTGGATCGATTTCAACCAGAACGGCTCTTGGGCAGACGCCGCCGATCAGATTGTCGCCGACGGCGCGTTGGCGGCCGGCACCAACGTTCTGGGCATCGCTGTTCCGTCCGGCGCCGCGCTGGGCGATACCTTCGCGCGCTTCCGCTTCAGCAGCGCGGCCGCGCTGCTGCCCTTCGGCCTGGCCGCGGACGGCGAGGTGGAGGACTACCGCTTCACGGTTTACCAGCCCGCGCCCACCGCCGACATTGCCATCACCAACATGGTTCACGTCTCCAGCAACGCGACGGTCGTGATCCGTTGGAACGGACAGAGCCCCACGGTGTATGAAACACAGTATGTCAACGCGCTCTCCACCGGTATGACGTGGACCACTTGGGGCCACGCCGTTCCGGGGCCGCCCTATGAGCAGACCAACACGGTGACGTCGCTGACACAGCGCTTCTACCGGGTGACCGCACCCTACACCGCGCCGTGATGACGCGGAAGCCGCTGACGTTCGGCGCGCGACTTTGGACGCCGAAGACCTCAAGGCGTTTTGTTATTCGGGCTGATGGGGCGCCGACGGCGGCTAGGGGTTTTCTCCGGATGTGAGAACGCTCAGCCAAAGGCCGCGGAAGGTGCGGCGAACGGGGTCGGGATGGGTCTTGGCCGGCTGTCCGTCCACCGGACGCATGCCGTCGTCACTGAGTACCAAGACGTCGGGGACCCCATCGCGCTCGATCGCGATCAAGCCTTCAGGCGTGGTGT
>Ga0209606_1004098_pt1 | contig 13905 bp, 4 predicted proteins | sample AD_UKC057_MetaG_FD_184412 | JGI IMG/M metagenome (GOLD analysis project Ga0209606, IMG submission 184412) | Active sludge microbial communities of municipal wastewater-treating anaerobic digesters from USA - AD_UKC057_MetaG (SPAdes) (version 2) | ecosystem: Engineered > Bioreactor > Anaerobic >...
TGGAGTGATGTAAACAGCTATGTTTTTTAAGTTATTATTGTAACATGGATTAGAAGTAGTAATATTATAATTTTCTACACTTATAATAGTTTGTTCACTTATTTCACAAGAAGTGTTTTTCCCATATGTATATATAATGGCATGTGTTCCATTCCCTGCAAGATTCGGATAAAAATTATTTCCAATAACACCTGTTCCTGACCAAGTTCCATTTTCGGGAGTTGCAGTTAACTCAACAGGAGAGTTAGAATCACAAATAAAAGGAATTTCTGTAATATTGATATCTGTTATTTGTTCGATAACTTCAATAATAATTTCACTATTACAAGTTATTGTTCCGTTATTGTATTCATATGATATTGCGTGTTGACCTACTCCCGCAATACTTGGATCAAAATAGTTGTTAGTTACTCCTGTGCCAGTCCATATTCCACCTATTACATTTGCAAATAGTTCTATTGGATCAGAATTTTCACAAAGAGGAGAAACTGGATATATTAAAGGTGTGTCATAAACAGTAACTTCCATTTCATCGTAATTTATACATCCATCATATTCATATTCTGTATATATTGTGTGTGTGCCAGGCCCCGCAATGTTTGGGTAAAAATATACTGTAGTCGTATTACCATCATAAACATACTTAACTCCTGGCCCCCAAAAGAACCAATCATAAAGTAAATCATGAGTGTAAGGAGGAGTTGTGGTTATAATAAAAGGATTATCATTTTTGCACAAAGGAGGAATATTATTAATAGAAATAGGAAATCCTTCTACAACAGAAACAACTATGCTAGCACTTAACAAACAATCACTTTCAGCTGTGGTACATGATATAATATGGTCTCCTATACCTGCAATTTCAGGATCAAAAAGGTTTCCAACTACTCCATCCCCACTCCATTGAACTCCAGCTATATTTGCTTCTAATAAAACGCTTTGACTACCAATGCATAAATCAGGTATCGGTTCAATAATTAATTCATCTGTATTCGACACAACACTTATTTCAACACTACATTCTAAGTCTGGTATTGGGAATGTTGAACATCCTGTTGAGTTATCATCAACCATTAAGTAGTATCTTGCAGCATGTGAATAGTTAGCGCTATTGGTAATATTTACTGTTTGTCCACTCCAAGTTGTAAGCCCACCTTCGTATTTTTCCCAATAATATGTAGTAAAACCATCTGGCTGAGCATTTAATGTTAATTCATCTCCAATGCATATTACTCTATCTTCACCGGGGTCAACAAGTTCATATAAATTTATGTATGAAACATTTAGACAAGCAGAACCGTTCATACCTGGGCAGCCATCAATTCCTTGAATTGTTACGCAATAATTGTTGCCAGTATTTAATTCCCAAATATCTTGAGTATTATATGGATTACAAGACCATTGATATGATAGCCCGTCAGATGCATGTAGTGAGAAATTATCATTTTGACAAACAATGCCATCGTTTGAATAATTTCCAGAGTTTTCAATGACATATAATGAAGCATTTCCATTGAAAGCTTTTAACTTATAGCAAGTATTATTTTCGCAACCATCAGCAAAAGTAACGGTAACGCAATAAGCGCCTATTGTATTAACTTCAATACTTTGAGTAGTTTCACCTGTAGACCATAGCCAGTTTACCCCTTCATTTGCCGTTAATGTTACAGAGCCTCCTGGGCAAAGTGTTTTATTACTTGGTGTTATTACAGCAATAGGCTTACCATTTGAACAATCTCCGCCTAAACATTTAATAGCTTTTTCGGCATCTAGTCTTCCGTAACCTAAGGTGCCAGGTATATTATAAGGGTGATAACTATTATAAATATCTTGATTGGCTGTACCAATTAGACAGTTATATATTTCTTCTGCAGAGGCAGATAGTTTATACGATTTCATATGTCCAACAACACCAGCAACAATTGGAGCTGCAAATGAAGTTCCTGAATAAGCACCATATGTGGATTCGTTACCCCAAGAGTTAATAGAAACATCTGTAGTAAATACATTATCCCCGTATGTGCAAATATCAACCCATTTACCATATGTTGTATAAGTACTTCTATCATTATTTTCATCAATATTTGCAACAGCAATCACAAGACTTCTGTTATAATCTTCCCATTCATTAAAACCTTCACCATAAGCTGCAGGATATTGAGGTTTTGCATTAGCATAATTACCACAAGCTGCAACAAAAACGACATCACCATCTATAATGGAATTTCTAAAATCTTTAAATATTTTATAATGTGTAGAGCAAGGTACTTCACTACCCCAACTCATATTAATAACCTTAGCACCGTGTTTTACTGCCCAAATTATTCCATCATAACCATAGACTATATAACCATCTTCATCATTACTTTTAACAGCCATAATTTTATTGTTCCAACCGATAGAAGATATACCTATATTATTATCTGTAACTGCCCCAACAAGACCTGCAACTTGTGTGCCATGTGGTAATATAGAAGCCGTAGGATTAGGGTTTGTTGATAAGCACTCTCCAAATTCGTTAATTGTTGATGCATCACAATGATTATTACTAGAATTTCCAATTAAATCTTCGTGATTTATATATATAGGTTGGTCAATAACCGCAACAACTGTTCTATCGTTGGTGGTTGAATATGGATAATAATATTCACAAGCTGCATTAGCATTTATCTTATCTAAATAATATTGTTCGATATTATGAGGGTCTTCAGGATTATTGCAAAAGTCGTAAAAAGAATAAGATATTGGTATTTTTTCGACAAATTCTGTAATTTCAAGATTTAAAATTTCATTTAAAAACACACTGTCAATTTTAATATCGTCATTTACTGTAATTCTATATAATCTCATAAAATAATCAGAACCTATTGCTTTAAATGGTTTTTCGAGTTTTATAAAACCATAAGTGTTGATAATTTCAGGTAAATCAGAAATATTTATTGTGGAATCTTTTACTAACATATAAAATTTATTCTGTTCATAAAGAAGTTTTTCTTTTACTGTAACTTCTAAAGTAGCTTTACATCCCGATTGGTCAATATATGTAATGGTGGTGGTGCCTTTTGCTATACCAGTTATAAATCCAAAATTATCAATAATTGCTATTTTAGGATTTGACGAAGACCAAGGTTTTGTTAATGATGGACTTCCTGAACCTATAAATTGTTTTCGTTGATTAATATGAACTGTATTTGAACCAATGATAAAAACACTATCACAGTTAATAAAAGAAGATACAAAGATATTGCTAAAATTTGATGTATTATTATTTATATCTGTTTGCGTTAGTGAAAAATGCTCATATGTTGTACTTAGTTCAACTCCCCAATTCCCATTCTCATCAGCAACAACACTCGCCAAATACTCATTTGCATTTTCAGGGGCAGTACTTTCAAACACTTCTATCGTACTATGTGGTAAAGCTGTTCCTGAAAGAATGCCATTGGTGTATTCGCTAATTTCAGGTGGCTGAATATTGTCATTTGAAGAATCTAAATATATTGCTTTTTCTGAGCCATAGATTATATTACCTGAAATTTTAATATTTTGCGAACATCTTGGGAAAACACCATAGTTTCTACAATTTTTAATAGTGTTTGCTAAGTTTGTATCAGTTCCGCCAATGATGCAATTAAAAGATTTTGATAAATAAACTCCATATGATTTTGTTTTTTCGTCAACAGTTTCATCAAGAGCAACTTCAATATTATTACCATATACTTCAACATTTTGACAACCATTAATAAATAATCCGGTGTAAGGAGTGTTTGAAGAGTTGATTGAATAATTAGAAATAATGTTTTCTGCAATTAAAGAGTTTGAACACTCATGCAATAAAATTCCATTTTGGGCAAAAGATGTCAGTTTTAAACCTTTGATTGTTATGTTATTACTGTAAACATCAAAAATAGATTTGTGTTTATGTTGGGCATTGATAATAATTTGTGGGTTACCATAACTATAACCGCTTTGAGTACTACCATCAATTATTGTAGCATTTTTAATTTGTGGTAAATAGTAATTCAAAATAATTTCGTGAGGTCCTACTCCAGGAATGTTAAACTCAATTCTGCTATCGCCAGTATTGTTATTTACTTTGTTAATCGCCCATTGCAAAGTTCCATAAATTTCGGGATCGCAAAGGCTATCAATATTATCAAATTTGTGTACGAAAGGGTCTGGGTCTGTTGTTTTAGTTACAACGTAAACATTTTGGCAATAAACAGCTACAGTAATCACCATTAATATAATATGTAAAAATATTTTTTTCATGACTTTAAAATTATTTGGTGAATACTAATTGATTACTTTGTTGCTCTGCATTATCAATTACAAACATTGTTATGAAATTGTATGCCTCTAATTGCTGTTGCGAGAGTTCAATTGTTGCAGAAATTACGTTTTCTTATAGTTTTTGCATTTCATTACCAATAGAAAGATAATATGTGCCATTGCTTTCTACAATTTCTGCATTCACAGTAATAATGTCTCCAAGATTTTCGCTTGTGCCAAATAAAATTGTTACATTTTCTACTGATGCTAAATCATTGGTCTTGCATAAGATGGCAAGGTTTTCTCCATTGGTTTGCATGGGAAGATTAGTACTTGTATCTATCACCGTAACGGGAGATACGAGAATGTCCATAATTTGCACATTAGATGATTGTGCAGCAATAAATCCACTAATTGTTAGGGATATTGCAAATAAAATTAGTTTTGCTTTCATGACTCCTTTATTTTAAATTTCTACTTAATTATCGTTTCAAATATAGATGCAAAACCATATTAATGCAATTAAATTTAATAAAACTTATTAACAACTTATCAACTGTTTGTTAACAGATTTTAACAAATTGTGTAAACCTAGCAAGCAGAGTGAGCCATGCGAACTCTGCGAAGCAAGTATAGACACCCCTTGCATTAAAGAAATTTTATCAGTGTGAAGTTTTTAAAAAATCACTACTAAAAACTAAAAACTCAACACTAAAAACTCTTTATCTTCGGTAGCTCCCAAGCTCGGTCCAACTTTATGAACTTTACGAACTTTATAAACTTTTAACTGACTTATTTTATAATCTGTATTTTGTGCTCGTAATTTTTTCCTTCAGAAATAGTTTTTACAATATACAAACCACTATTTAAAGCAGAAATATTAATACTATTATTATTAAATTCTTTTAAAACTAATTTTCCTGTAACATCAAATATTGCAATCTCATCAACATCTTGACTTACAAAAAGAATGTCTGAAGCTGGATTTGGATAAATATTTAAACTTTCAATTGTTGTATTTTTAATGTCTGTAGGAAAATCCATTGTATTTGTAAAAAACTTATAAATTTCTATTGAATAATGAATATCATTTACTGGCGTGTAATACCAATCATGTATTCCATTATTTGCTTTTATCAAAGCAGTCTGAATATTTTCACTTTCGTTTTTATACAAAAATCTTTCAAAAGTTAAACCATCTTCTTTTTCATCAGGGAAAAAAGTGTGAGTTGCTTCGTTTCCACATTGGTTATGTGTTTTCCAATAGTCAACAGTTTGTTCTGCTCCCAGACCAGTAGAGTAATTTGTTCCACCTATAGGGAATCCTGCATCTTCATAAGCAATAGTTTCATCATTTGTTCCATGAAAATGTAATGTATTAACTTTAGCCACTGGAATTTGGTCTTTTACTGCCATGCCTATTGTTCCACTTACAGAAGCAATTGCTGTAATTCTATCTCCATGTTCGATAGCCATTCTATTACTCATAAATCCTCCTAAAGAAAATCCCATAAAAAACACAGAGTCGGTATTAATATTTAGATTATTTTCTAAAGAGTCTAAAATTGCCATTAAGAAACCAGCATCATCAACATTATCGTTTAAAATAACAGTACCTAGTATTGGTATTCCTTCAGCACCAGCACCAGAATTCCAAGCATTGCCAAGAGAACCCATTATAGGAATTTGTGCATCAAGAGCTTGAGGTGTAATAATAATCCAGTTGGCTGTTTCGCCCCATTGATTTAGTTCTAGTGAATTGTGAAAATTCTGCATATCATCTCCAAGTCCATGCAAGCAAAACATCACAGGCGTAGGATTTTCTGAATTGTAAGCAGTGGGAATATACTCAATATACTGTCTTGTTTGAGAATCCCAAACTAATTCACGTGTGGTTTGAGTTTGTCCAAAAATAAAGGTTGAAACCAAACACAAAAATAAAATACTGTAAAAATTTTTCATAATTTAATGCATTAAAGATTATAATTTCCAAAGTTATATATTTTTTTCAAATAAATATTATATTTTTATGGAAAATTAATAATTTTTCATCTTAAAACTAAATAAATTAGATTAAAAATATGAAATCTTTAATTCAAAAATTCGCTTTTTTTCTGTCTATTACGCTAATTGCGGTGATTTTTTCAATAGCACAGAACAATATTAATAAAAAAGACAAATATGAATCTTTATGGAAAGAAGTAGAAGAATTTCAAAAAAATTCTTTACCAAAATCTGCTTTAGAAAAAGTAGAAAAAATTTACGCTTTAGCATTAAGCGAGAATGAAGATGTACAAATAATTAAGTCACTTATTTATATAACACAATATACTGCTATTTTAGAATCGGAAGGTAATGATTATGAAAAAGCTATTTCAAAGCTTGAAATAGAAACGGCAAAATCTTCGGGTGCAGTAAAACCCATGTTGCATTTATTATTAGCAAAAATGTATTCTCAATATTATTCCAATAATTCTTATTTAATAAATCAACGTTCTGTTACCTATAATTTCGATTTAAACGATATGCAAACTTGGGACAAAACAAGATTTCAAGATAAGATTATAAAAAACTATTTGCTAGCTATAGATAAATCTTTAAACGATATACCAATAAAAGACTATAAAGAGATAATAATTAATGCAGAAAACTCAATGCCAAAATTCGAAACCTTGCTTGATTTTGTTGCTCATTCTGCAATAAAAGGATTAACGAGTACGGGTCAGTATAGAAGATATTATTACTATGATAATTCTGCTCAAAATGAAGACAAATTTACAAACAATTCATTTTTTAATGATGCTGAAGATTTTACAAAAATTAAGTTTGATTATGATTCTTTATCTTTTAATTATTCGGTATTAAAAATATATCAAGATTGGCTAGAAGTAAAATTAAATAAAAACGACAACCTGGCATCACTTTTAATGGTTGATATTGACAGATTAGATTTTGTATTAAGAAATTTTAATTCAATAGAAAAAGAAAAACTATGGCTTACAACAGTAGAAAATTTACATAAAAAATATTCTAAAAATCCAGAATCTACACTTACAGCTTATAAAATAGCCAATTATTATTCTAATTTGGCTTCGCAATATGACTTTAAAAATCCCACAACTGCCAAATATAAAGATTATAACAAAACAGCAATAGCCTTACTTGATGAAGCTCTTAAATTATATCCAGACGCTTTGTATAGTGCTGAATGTGAGAACTTAAAAAACACTATAGAAAAATTTAACTTGTCGTTTACATCTGAAAAAATTGTAAGTAGTGAGGATAATTTTCCATTAAGAATTTCTTATAAAAATACTGATAAAATTTATTTAACAATCTTGTCGCTTGATTACAATACATATCTTACATTAGAAAGAAAATATTACAATAAAGAATTATATGAAAAACTAATAAAATCTTCTAAAACTGTTGTAAATTCGAAAGAAATAGACTTGCCAAAAACTGACGACTACAATTCTCATTACACTGATTATTTAGTTGATGGCTTGTCAAAAGGTTTTTACTATATAATTCTCCATGCTGAACCAGAATTAAATTTTGAAAAAAACTATATTTCTACTAATTCTATTTTTGTATCTGACTTAGCACTAACGGAATTAGATGATTATTCAACTTCTAAAATTTATGTTTTAAATCGAAAAACAGGCTCACCAGTAAAAGGAGCAAAAGTTGAAATGTACAAAAATGAATATTCGCACATTAAGCGAGATTATGTTGACAAATTGGTTAGTACAAAATTTTCTGATGAAAATGGAGAAATAACTTTAAATATCTCGGAAAAAAATTCTTACTCAAATTTGCGTTTTGATGTAAGTAAAAATGATGATTATTTATCTGAAAGTTTTTATGTTTATTCACGAGGAAAACATGAAGAAAAAAGTCAAATAGAAATTAAATTTTTTATTGATAGAGGAATTTATCGACCTGGACAAACTGTTTATTACAAAGGAATTTGTATTGAAAAAAAAGGCGAAGAAGCTAAAATTTTACCAAATTATTCAACAAGTTTATTTGTACGCGATGTAAATCACCAAAATATTCATCAAACTACTGTAAAAACTAATGAATATGGAAGTTTTAATGGCTCGTTTACAATTCCTTTAGATGTTCTTGCTGGAAATTTTTCAATTCAAACTAACGATGGAAGCATTAGCTTTAAAGTAGAAGAATATAAACGACCAAATTTTGAAGTAAAAATGCTTCCTGTTGAAGGCGAATATAGAGTAAACGACAGTATTAAAGCTCAAGGTAAAGCCACAACTTATGCAGGAACTGCCTTAACAGATGCTAAAGTTACATATTCTGTTGTGCGTAATCCAATTTGGAGAAGATATTCGCCATATTCTTTTTCTTCAAAGGAAATTGCTTTTGGTGAAACAAAACTTGATGATAATGGAAAATTTGAAATTAATTTTAAAGCTATACCCGAAGATGAAAGCACAATAAATGAGTATATTTATTATAATTATACAATCAAGGTTTTTGTTACTGACATAAACGGAGAAACTCAGCAAACTTCGGGCTATGTATATGTTTCAAACAAAGCTTTATCTATTTCTCATAATCTTTCTGGAATTATTGAAAAAGCAAATTTAGACAGTATAAATATCAAGACTACCAATATTCAAGGAGTTTCTGTGCCAGCAAAAGTTGATATAGAAATTTTTAAACTAAAAGACCCAAAATTATTGTTAGCAAAACGCATGTTAGATGAAGTTGACAATAAATTATATTCAAAAGAAGAGTGGTATTCAAAAAATCCGGGATATGAATATGAAGCAGAAACAAAATTTGAAAATTGGGAAACTGAAAAGTCTGTATTCAAATCAAATATAAATACTGAAAACACTAATAAAATACAACTAAATGGATCTGACAAATGGGAAGCAGGAGTTTATCGTATTGTTTTAAAATCAAAAGATAAATGGAATAATGAAATAAGCGATGTGCAAAATATTGTTGTTTATTCTAGTAGCTCTAAACAAATGCCATATACTGCAACAGATTTCTTTCAAGTTGATAAAAATACCGCTTTTGTGGGCGAAACCGTAAATATTTATTTGGGTTCTTCATATAAAAATGTAGAAGTATTTTACACACTAACCAAAAAAGGAGAAAATCAACAAGTACAAAGATTAAACATTAATTCAGAAGTTAAAAAAATAGAAATTCCTATTGACGAGTCTTATTTAGGAGGATTGGGAATAAATCTTATGTTTATAAAAAACAATAGACTTTATAGCTTTTCTGAAAATATTAGTGTGCCTTGGGAAAATAAAAAATTGTCGATTAAATTCACAAGTTTTAGAGATAAAACTTTACCCGGCTCAAATGAGGAATGGACTTTAAAAATTACTGACAAAAGCGACAAGCCTGCCGAAGCAGAATTTTTAGCCTCAATGTACGACGCTTCTTTAGATGCTTTTAGATCTAATTCTTGGTATTGGTCAATTTTTCCAAGTTATCATTATTACTCAAATTGGTCTAATAACTGCTTTAGTTCTTCAAATTCTTCAAACAACGATTATAATTATTTCAAACAATATAAATATACATATTGGTATGAGCCAGAACTTAATTTATTTAATGTAAATCGCTATTCTTATTATTCTGGTGGAGGAAGAAGAGATGCAAAATATAGTTCACCAGCAATTATGGCAGATGCAAACCAAGTAATGGAAGAATCTGCATTAGGAGATGTTGAAGTTGTACAAGATGTGGTAATTAAATCACTTCCACAAGATAGCGAAGCTCCAATTGCAGACCAAGCAGAAAAAAAGGTTCAAATACGAAGTAATTTTAACGAAACTGCATTTTTCTATCCAAATTTAGTTACTGATGCAGATGGAAATATAAACCTTAAATTTACTGTTCCCGAAAGTCTTACAAGATGGAATTTTCTTGGTTTTGCACATACAAAAGACTTAAAACTTGGAAGCATTACAGAAAAAATGGTTTGCCAAAAAGAATTAATGATAATGCCAAACTATCCTCGCTTTTTTAGAGAAGGCGACAAAATTGAATTAAACGCAAAAATTAATAATGTCTCAGAAAAAGATATAAATGGAAAAGCTAAAATAGAAATTTACGACCCTGTAAGTTTAAAAGTTTTAAATTCAGAATTTTTGAAAAACAATAATAATGAACTTGATTTTTCTGTAAAAGCTGGTGGAAATACCACTGTTTTGTGGAATCTTGCTATAAGCGACAAGTACAGCATGATTGGCGTTCGCATTATTGCCGAAGGACTTGAGCATTCTGACGGTGAAGAAAGAATTTTCCCTGTTCTTAGCAACAGAATGCTTGTTACAGAAACCAAGCCTTTACCAGTACGAAAAGCTGGCATTACAAAGTTTAGCTTTGCTAGCATGAAAAATAATAATTCACAAACTTTAAAACATCATTCATATACTCTTGAGTTTACTTCAAATCCTGCTTGGTATGCAGTTCAGGCTTTACCGTACTTAATGGAATATCCTCGCGAATGTTCAGAGCAAGTTTTTTCAAGATTTTATGCAAATTCTTTAGCTTCTCACATAGCTAATAGCAATCCAAAAATTAAAAGAGTTTTCGACACATGGAGAAATACTAAAGATAGCAATATGCTTTATTCTAATTTAGAAAAAAATCAAGAATTAAAAGCCTTGTTACTTGAAGAAACTCCTTGGGTTTTACAAGCACAAGACGAAAGCACTCGAAAAAAACAAGTTGCTCTGCTTTTCGATTTAAACAAAATGAGTTATGAAAAAGATGCTGCTCTAAAAAAACTACTTAAACAACAAAAATACAATGGAGGCTGGTCTTGGTTTGATGGAATGCCCGAAAGTTGGTACATAACTCAACATATTGTTGCTGGATTAGGTCATTTAGATAAATTAGGAGTTAACGATGTGAAAAATGATAACAAAACTTGGGGAATGACCAAAAAAGCCATAGATTTTATAGACGGCGAACTTGCTAGGTCATACAAAGAAATGAAAAAATATTGCGACAAAGAATGTATGAAAAATGACCATTTAGGTTATATGGACATTCATTATTTATATGCAAGATCATATTTTATTAACGAAATTCCTATTCCACAAGCAACAAAAGAAGCTTTTAATTATTATATTGAACAATCAGAAAAATATTGGACTAACAAAAACTTTTATATGCAAGGAATGATTGCTCTTGCACTAAATCGTTATGAAAAAACAGCTACTCCTAAAAAAATTATAGCTTCTCTTAAAGAACATGCTCAACACGACGAAGAAATGGGAATGTATTGGAAATACGGTAGAGCTTATTACTGGTATCAAGCACCAATAGAAACTCAAGCACTTTTAATCGAAGTTTTTGATGAAGTTGCTAACGATTTAGAGTCTGTTGACGAAATGAAAGTTTGGTTGTTAAAACAAAAGCAAACTCAAGATTGGAAAACATCAAAAGCTACTGTTGAAGCAATTTATGCACTATTACTACGCGGAACAGATATTTTAGCTGATGATGAAATTGCAAAAATTACTATTGGCTCTATGAATATTGATGCTGCTAATGACCCAGAAATTAAAACCGATGCTGGAACTGGCTATTTCAAAAAAGCATGGGACGGTTCGCAAATTCAAAAAGATTGGGCTGATATTAGCGTTGAAAAAAGCAATAATACTGTTTCGTGGGGAGCGGTTTATTGGCAATATTTTGAACAACTTGATAATATTAAAAGTTTTGATGAAACAGCATTGAAAATCGATAAAAAACTTTTTGTTGAACGCAGACTTGGTGGCAAATCTGTTATAGTTCCAATTGAAAAAGACAATAAGCTAAATCTCGGCGACAAAATAAAAGTACGTATAGAAATTCGCGTTGATAGAGATATGGAATACGTTCATTTAAAAGATATGCGAGCATCTTGTTTTGAGCCGGTTGATTATATATCGGGCTATCGCTACAAAGCTGGCTTGGGTTATTATCAAGAAATTAAAGATGCTGCTATGAACTTTTTTATAGACTACCTAAGAAAAGGAACTTATGTATTTGAGTACGATTTAATTGTTGCTCAAAAAGGCGACTTCTCAAATGGAATTACCAGCATACAATCCATGTACGCACCTGAATTTTCAAGCCACTCCGAAGGTGTGAGGGTGGTGGTGAAATAAATTTCCCGCTCGCGCGGAGAAACAATTCCATGCACTCGGATTACAACCGAAGTCCGCAGGACGAGCTCAACGAAGTTAAATCCGAGCGAGCGTCATGGGTGTTTGAGCGAGCGTCATGGGTAATGTAATTGCGAGCAGAGTGAGCCTGCGAACTCTGCGAAGCAAGTATATACAAACTATGCACTAAAGGAATTTTATCAGTGTGAAGTTTTTAAAAACTCACTACTAAAAACTAAAAACTCAACACTAAAAACTAATAAGAGTGAGCCTGTGAACCTGCGAAGCAAACCCAAGCGAGCAAAGCGAGCATATAATTCTTAATTATTCATTCTTAATTCTTAATTATCTTCATACTAAAAAACTAAAAACTCAACACTAAAAACTCTTTTAATTAATAAAGTTGCGCCACTTCTTCTTTTACAAAATTGATTGCTTCTTGAGTTGGAGATTTTTCGATTTCGATAAGAGTTTCAAAAATTTTCTGACTATAAATCAAAGCATTATCATTCAAATCTAAATCTTCTAAGCAAGAATTTAAAAGTTTTATTGTTTTTTCTTTTGCATTTCTAACTTCTTCCCAAGCACTAATCGACAAATATAATTGTTGAGAAAGATTATGTTCAAACTCTGTTCTAATTGTTGTTAGCATTTCTTTATGCAATTGTCCAACAGTCATATTTGGAGTTTGCAACCTAATAATTATTGAATTTGGCGAAATTCTTTCCAAAAACAGAACTATACGCTCATAGGCTTGCAGTCGCAGAGGTGTAATAATCTTTTTGTTCTGCAAAACTACCTCTATTTTTCTGTTTTCATGTTCTTTTTTCAACACGGCTTTCAACACAAAATATGCTGTTAAAAACACTATCAAAGACGGAATTGTAATTTTTAAAATTTCTAATAACATGTCAAATACTTTTTAGATAAATATGTTTTACAATATTATAAAAATAAAAAATAAGTTCTTATATTAGCAAATAAATTTTATAAACAATTTACAATGGAAAAAGTATCTGATAGATTAAACAAAATGCCAGTATCAGCCACGTTGGCTATGGCACAGAAAAGCCGTGATTTGCAAGCTCAAGGTATTGATGTTATTAATTTGAGTATTGGCGAGCCCGATTTCGACACTCCTCAACACATAAAAGATGCTGCAAAAAAAGCTATTGACGACAATTTTACTCATTATCCTCCAGTTCCAGGATATGAATCTTTGCGTAAAGCAATTGTTGAAAAGTTTAAACGCGAAAATAATTTAGAGTTTAAAACCGACCAAATAGTAGTTTCTACTGGAGCAAAACATTCAATAATAAATGTTTTCTTGACTATTTTAAATCCTGGAGACGAAGTTATTGTTCCTGCTCCTTACTGGGTTAGCTATCCAGCTATGGTAGGCTTAGCAGAAGGTGAACCTGTATTTGTGAAATGCAATATAGATTCGGATTTTAAAATGACTGCCGCACAATTAGAA
>Ga0209606_1004101_pt1 | contig 13896 bp, 7 predicted proteins | sample AD_UKC057_MetaG_FD_184412 | JGI IMG/M metagenome (GOLD analysis project Ga0209606, IMG submission 184412) | Active sludge microbial communities of municipal wastewater-treating anaerobic digesters from USA - AD_UKC057_MetaG (SPAdes) (version 2) | ecosystem: Engineered > Bioreactor > Anaerobic >...
CCCGGCCGGGTTTTACCCACAGGGCCGATCCAGGCGTCAATACGCCCGCTTGGACTGCCCGCTCAGCTGCGCTGCCGACCCGGCCACAATCCAAATCCGCCCAAATCACTTTCTCGAATCCGGCGTGGGACCAACGCGGTGCTGAGCGGATTTACCTTGACCAACGGCCACACGCGGACGGCTGGGGACGAATACAAGGAGCAGAGCGGCGGCGGAGCATGGTGTGAGACGTCTGGGGTGGTCAGCAACTGCACCTTGAGCGGCAACTCGGCCTCCCAGTATGGCGGCGGGGCGTATTCTGGCACCCTGAACAACTGCACCCTGAGCGCCAACTCGGCTACAGGAACCTATGGCTATGGCGGTGGGGCGGCTTATGGCACCCTGAACAACTGTACCTTGAGCGGCAACTCGGCCTACTCTGGCGGCGGGGCGTCTTACAGCACCCTGAACAAATGCACCTTGGGCAGCAACTCGGCCTCCTCCTCTGGCGGCGGGGTGCATGGTGGCACCCTGAACAACTGCACCTTGAGCGGCAACTCGGCCTCCTTTGGCGGCGGGGCGTGTTTTGGCACCCTGAACAACTGCACCTTGAGCGGCAACTCGGCCTTTGACTCTGGCGGCGGGGCGTTTGAGGGCACCCTGAACAACTGCACCTTGAGCGGCAACTCGGCCTCCTCTGGCGGCGGGGCGTCTTTTGGCACCCTGAACAACTGCACCTTGAGCGGCAACTCGGCCTCCTTTGGCGGCGGGGCGTGTTTTGGCACCCTGAACAACTGCATTGTGTATTATAACGCGGCTCCCAGCGGCCCAAACTACCACTACTGCACTTTCAACTATTCCTGCACGACGCCGCTGCCGCCCGGCCCGGGCAATATGGATGCGGAGCCGCGGCTGGCCTCGACGAGTCATCTTTCGGCTCAGTCTCCGTGCATTGGGGCTGGCAGCAGCGCCTACAGCGTGGGGGTGGATATTGACGGGGAGAGTTGGATCGAGCCGCCCTGCATGGGCGCCGACCAGTTTGTGGGGGGCCAGGTCACCGGGGGATTGACGGTGGCGATAGCGGCTGCCTACACCAACGTATCCACGGGTTTTGGGGTGGCATTTGTGGGCGAGAACAGCGGGCGTGTGAGCGCCAGCGCGTGGGATTTCGGGGATGGGGTGGTGGTGACCAACCGGCCCTACGCCAGCCATGCGTGGGCGGCGCCCGGATTGTATGAGGTTCGGTTTACCGGCTACAACGACAGTTGCCCCGGCGGGGTGAGCGCAAGCGTGTGGGTGCGGGTGGGGGCGCGGGAAGTGTATTACGCGAATGGCGCAAACGCCGCGCCGGTTTATCCTTATACGAACTGGGTCAGTGCCGCGACGAACATACAGGCGGGGATAGACGCCGGGGAGCAGGTGGGGCGGTTGGTGCTGGTGGCGGACGGGGTGTATGGGAGCGGGGGGCGGGCGGTTCATGGGCAGATGACCAACCGGGTGGTGGTGACGGAAGGGGTGGAGGTGCGGAGCGTGAATGGCCCGCTGCTGACGGTGATCGAAGGGCTTGCGGTGGCGGGGACGACCAATGGGGATGGGGCGATTCGGTGCGTGTATGTGGGGCCCAACGCGGTGCTGAGCGGATTTACCCTGACCAACGGCCACACGCGGACGGATGGCGACTTTGACAAGGAGGGGAGCGGAGGCGGAGCATGGTGTGAGTGGTCTGGGGTGATCAGCAACTGCACCTTGAGGGCCAACTCGGCCTCTGACCATGGCGGCGGGGCGTATGATGGCACCCTGAACAACTGCACCTTGAGCGGCAACTCGGCCCAGTATGGCGGCGGGGCGCATTCTGGCACCCTGAACAACTGCACCTTGAGCGGCAACTCGGCCTCGAACCGTGGCGGCGGGGCGTTTGTTGTGGTGCTGAACAACTGCATTGTGTATTACAATTCGGCTCCCAGCGGCCCAAACCACTACGACTGCAATTTCAACTATTCCTGCACGACGCCGCTGCCTTGGGGCGGGGGCAATTTCGCCGATGCGCCCCGGTTTGTGAACACCAATGGGTGGAGCAATCTGCGGCTCCAAACCAACTCCCCCTGCATCAACGCGGGCAATGACCTCTACGCGCCCGGCCTGACTGACCTGGACGGCCTCCCCCGCATCGCCGGCGGCAGAGTGGACGTTGGCGCGTACGAGTTTCAAGGCGCGGGCTTAAGCGGTTTCACCGCCTGGCTCTGGCAACACGGCCTGCCCATTGACGGCTCCAGCGACTACGCGGACACTGACACTGACGGCCACAACAACTGGCAAGAGTGGCGGTGCCAGACTGATCCCACCAACGCGCTCTCGGCGTTGCGCCTGTTGTCCGCGTTGCCCGCGGGGTCCGATGTGACGGTGACCTGGGAAAGTGTGGCCGGAGTGAACTATTACCTGCTGCGCAGCACCAACCTGTGTGCGTGGCCGCCGTTCGCGCTCGTGGCGACCAACCTGGCGGGCCAGGCCGGCTCCACCAGTTACACCGACACCAATGCGGCCAGCCTGGCCCCGCTCTATTACCGGGTCGGGGTGGGGGACTACGTTGCCCCCGGGCCGCCGCTGACGTGGAGCTTCAACGCCACCGCGCGGACTCTGCAGTTGAGTTGGAGCGCGACGGGTTTCCGCCTGCAGGCGCAGACCAACAGCCTGGGGGTAGGGCTGAGCGCGAACTGGTTTGACTATCCGGGTGGGGAGAACAGCCCCGTGGTGGTGCCGGCGGATTCGGCGGTCGGAGCGGTCTTCTACCGCCTGGCGTGGCCGTAGCAAAGCCGGCAAACCCATAGCGTTTTTGTCGAGAGCTCTGGCATCCTTTCAGGATGCATTCCGAAGCGCAATCGCCAACCGGTGGTCGTTCCCCCCTTTGCCCCGAACGACGCACCGACTACCATCTGCCAACCCTTCGGTAACGCCCCCAAAGCGCCGCTGGCAGGATTGACCCTAAAAACGCGAGTTGGAGGCGGAATCACCTCATCCACAGGGTGAGGACGAATCCAACTGCTCCATAGTTGAAATTCTGCCTCGTAAACCGCTTGATATCATATGCTCGCACGGAAACGCATACCGGGGTTTTCCGGGGTGGCAACTTCGGTTTCTAGGATTACTTGCCCGCGCGCTGGAAATAGTCCGCGGCGTCGGCGGGCCGGATGTCGGTCAGCGCGCCGGTGTAATGCCGCAGCTCGCGCGGCTGGAAAGGATGCGCGGCTATGGCTTCCTCGTTGAGATCAATGCCCAGGCCCGGGGCGTCGGAGATGCGCATCCGGCCATCCTCGAAGACAACCTTCTCGGTGCTGATCTGCCGGCGATGCGGCACGTCGGCGCTCATGGTCTCGAGCACGGTGAAGTTGGGCACGCACGCGGCAAGCTGGAGATTGGCGGCGTTGGCCACCGGCCCGCTCGGGTTGTGCGGGCAGATGGCGATGTGATTGGCCTCGGCCTGGGCGGCAATCTTCTTCACTTCCATGATGCCGCCAACATGGCTCACATCGGGCTGCGCGAAGTCCGCGCACCGCAGCGCGAAGAACCGCTGGTAATCCCACCGGCTGTAAAGCCGTTCCCCGGCGGCAATGGGCACCCGCGCCCGGCGCTTGACCTCGGCCAGCGCTTCCAGGCTGTCCGGCGGGACGGGTTCCTCGAACCAGTGGATGTCATAGGGTTCGAGAGCCCGGGCGATGCGCACCGCGGTCGCCACGTTGAAGCGCCCGTGACCTTCAATGAGAATGTCCACCTCAGGCCCCACCGCCCCGACCACGGCCTCCACGCAACGCAGCGCGTCGCGCAATCCGCGCTTGTCTATCTCCAGGTAGGCCGCGCCGAACGGGTCCCACTTCAATCCCCGGAACCCGGCGGCCACCGCCAGCCTGGCTTTCGCCGCAAACTCATCGGGCGTCCTGGCCGGAGCGAACCAGCCATTCGCATAACAAGGAATCGCCTCGCGCACCTTGCCGCCCAGCAACTGATACACCGGCACGCCCAGCGCCTTGCCCTTGATGTCCCACAGGGCCATCTCGACGCCGGACAGCGCGCTCATCAGGACCGGGCCGCCGCGCCAATAAACGTCGCGGTAGGTTTGGTGCCAGATGGCCTCGATGTTGTGCGGGTCGAGGCCGGCGAGCGTGCGCTCCAACTCCTTCACCGCCTGGGCGACGGTCTGCTCGCGGTATTCCAGGGTGGCTTCGCCCACGCCGTGCAGACCGTCGTCGGTCAACACTTTGACAAACACCCAGTTGGTCCGGTAGGCGTGGCAGAGGAAGGTCTTGATGCCGGTGATCTTCATAATCGAATGGTTCGGAATGGGGATGGTCAACAAGGGGATGCGGGCGGGGCGGCGGCGGCGCCGCCCAAATGATACTCGATTCCCCAGCTTGCTTCGGCGCCCCGGTTCAAGGTGCGCTCGAAGTAGGGCTCGAACGAGAATGTCCGGTCGTTGCCCCAAATCGGCAGGAAGCTGGGCACAAAGTCGGTTGTCACGGTCAATTCGCCGAGCCGGGGATGCCTCTGAACCGCGAGCAGAGTCTTTCCCTGCGGGTCCAAGCCGGGCTCCTGACGGCAGCCGCGCGGCCAATCATGCGCAGACTTCCGGACCACGAATCCTTCCGAGCTCAGGGAATACCCGGGGTTATCAGGCAAACTGATCGGAAAGGAGAACCGGCACAAGACGTTGTCGGAAGGAACCGGAAAGAACGGATGCGCAAACCAGCGAACCGGCAGCAAGGCGCTCCCCAGGCTGCGAATCCCGGTCCGCGAACGGACCACGCGGCCCTGGAGACTCACTGTGCGCTCCAGGTTGTAAGCCCAATCGCGGAAGGCGTGTTCCGTCCGCATGACGATGGTGTCGCCCGAGCAGCCTGTTTCCCACTTCACGAACTCGATGACCTCAGGGTTGTAGCGCACATCGAACGGCTCGCGCGAGCTGGTCCGCCGCACGCGGCCCACCCCGATGCAGGCCACCTCTCCGCCCACCGGCGCGGCCTCGGCTCCCAGTGACCGCAGAAACATGTCCGGGGCGCCCTGCCCGTCAAAGGTGTTAGGCGCCTGCGGATATTCCGGACCGGCAAACACGTCTCCGTGGCGCGCGTCCAACACCTGCCAAATGTAGCCCCCGGTGCAGTAGCGTGATCCGAGGCGCGCGCTGTCGGCCACGGGATCGAGAATCAGGATGGTGAGTTCGGGATTGCTGAGCGCGTACATAATCGGGAGGCCTGCTGGTCAGGGTTGGGGAAATGCCCGGGCCCGAACTTCGTAGAGAGCGCGGCCGATCCGGCGGCAAGCGGCGACGGTCTCCGCGTACGGGGTATCGCAAATATCGAGCAGGCCAGTCAGGTAGTTCTCCCCGTCAAACCGCCCCGTCGCGGGCTGGTCGTAGTATTGGAACCAGTGCGTGCCGATCACCGCAGGGTTCTCGAGCGCGCTCCTGACGTAGGTCGCATAGGCGCGGCCCCGGTCCGCGTGATTCGCCACCAGCACCAGCCCGGCCGGCTGCATGGGCGCGTCCACAGGCGCAAAGTGGAATTCGCCAATGAGGATGGGCCGATCCAGCCCTTCCGGCAGCCTGAGATCGGAGACTTCAGGCGCGTAGCGGTTAATGCTCACAATGTCGCAATCCTGCGCCGCAACCCGCATCACCAGCGCGTTGCCCGAGCCCGCAAAGCGGCAGCCGAGGTAGAGATGGTTGGGGGCGGCGGCCTTGATCGCTTCGCGGCACCCGCGGAAATAGGCCGCCAGGTATCGCTCGCTGAACGCCTCAAGATCGGCGCGGACCGCCAAGCGCTTTCTATCCGGAGCAACGACATTTGTTCGCAGCGCCTCCCAACCCGCAAACGCCGTTCCCCAGGCGGCGTTCAGCGCCTCCACTCGCTTGTATTGTTTCTCCAGGCCCGCCACCATCGCCCGCCGGGCCGGTTGCTCCGGCGGCGAGCGCAGCGTCGCCTCGCCCAAATAACCTGTGTCACCCCAGTGCAGTTCATTGTCCACAAAGAAACCCAGGCACCACGGATCACGGAGCGATTCTTTCAACTCCCTCCGCAGCGTTTGGTCCATAAGCCGACGCCAGCCCGGATCAAACGGGTCCGGCAGTTTTCCCCAGTTGCCCTCTGAACCCTCGAGGCGGAACTCGGACTTGCCCAGCGGCGCCGAATACACAATCGCGGTGTAAGGCGTCCGCCGTTTGCAGTAGATGCCGGGGTCGGACGAATTGGCGATGGTATTCAACCCCCAACTGGCCAGCCGCCGCTGCGCCTGGTCGCCGTAAACCGACGACCAGTCCTTGCCGTACTTGCGAAAGAGATTGGCTTCGAGAAAGTCATAGACCGGGTGGTTGTCCCTGCCCACGTAATAACGGCGCGTGGACTGCGGTTCCCGGCCATAGAAAGCTCCCAGCGGCGAGGCGGGGTCCGGCAGGTGGAAGTAGTTCTCACGATCCAGCAGCGGGGTGCCGTGATAGACGGACCCGACCCGGATCCGCGTGCCGACCCGCACCACCCCGTGCGACCAGAACAACCTGCCCCCCGGGTCCACCATCCACCACGCTCCGTTCAGTTTCTGGGTCCGGAAATAGCCCGTGGCTGCGAGCTTTGGCCCGGCGGCCCATCCGCCGTGGCGGTTCCAGCCGGCGGGCCGCGCATGCGCGGCCAGGTCGGCCTCTTCACTCCTGCGCCTTTCGCCAAACTCCGCCGGCGCACGAATCTTGTTCGGCCAATCCCGGTGCGCGTATTGGCCAAACTCATCCACCAGCGGAAACACGCGGTCGGCTGGCCAGTCGTGGAACGGCGCGGGCGTGCCGCGGGCAATCACCGGGCCGACAGCAAACGCGTGCTCGGCATCCGGGTCAGGCGTGAAAACCGAGATGGCCGTGACATCGGCTCCATTGATGCTCCCGCGGCGCGCGAAATCAGTTGGCTGCCCCACCATGGAGATGAACCGGCCATCCGGCGGGGAAGGCTTGCCGTCGCCCAGCGGCACCACCAGCCACATGGGCTCCGGGCCGGGAGAAACCTGGACCTGGAAGATGCCCCTGCGGGTTTGCACGGTTGGCAGGCTCTCGGTTGAGCTGTCATCCACTCGCAATATGAGCCGCAGGTTGTTGGTCCCACGGTTGCACACCGGCACGGCAATCTCCGCAAAGGCCTCCAGGTCCCGGCTATCCGGCGCGGGCCTCACCTTGAGGCCAACGCGGCCGGTTTCCCTGCGGGTCTTGACCTCCAGCCAGCCGTTCGTGCCCGGAGCTGCCGAGGCTCCATGCAGTTGCGCGTTGGCCGCCGGCCACGCCTTCCACTCCACCACTGTTCGCTCCGGTTGCGCAGCGGCCGCGCCCCCCTGCAAACCCGCGGCGGCCAACACCAGTGCCGCGAGCACCACCCGCGGCAGGAAATGGCGCCCTCGGTCCATCTTACCGTTCGTAAACCAGCACGGCCACCGACTGCGCGGGCAGTTTATCGCCCGGCTGGAAATTGCCGTTCACGGTGGCCCCTTCGACAAAGCGCAGCGGTTGGATGAGCTTCGGGGTGAAGGCTTTTTCGCGGGACGAATGATTGTAGGCGACAATCGCCGCGCGTTTGCCCGCCGTGTAGCCTTTGGCCAATACCCCCGAAGCGGGAGGCAGGCAGAAGTCCTGATCCACAAACCGGCCCGTCATGAGCAGGTCGGGCCAGCGATTGCGCAACGCAATCAGTTTGGCCATGTAAGCCCCATACTTCGGCGCCTGGCGCAAGTCGCCCCGGCAGCGCCAGATCTCGACATCAAACCGCCAGCCATAGAGGAACCCCCAGTTCATCCGCTTTTCGTGGTCGCGCTCATCCCGGATGCCGCGCGTGCTGAACAGGATCTCCGGAAAAGTGTAGCCGAACACTTCCGGCGCCGCCTCGGGAGTCTGCGTGGCGCCGTAGTCGGCGACATGCACAAAGTCCACGTGCCGGTCGAGGCAGTCGCTGACCTTCTCCGTGCCAAAGGCGCGCCCCGGGTGCCCGGCAATCAACGCTTGTCGCATCGCCGCCAGCATCGCGTCTTTTCCCGGGCCTTGCGCCAGGGCAGGTCCCGCGTGCGGATGCGACTTGTCGAAGCACAGGTAAGGCAACCGGCCGCCCATCTGGTCGAAGAACAGGCAATCGGGTCCGAACGATGCCATGTACTGCCCGATCTGGATCAGCTTCTCGCGCCACTCGGGCGTGGATTGACACGCGGCGACGAAGTCCCGGGCGCCGAAGTTGCGCAGGTAGGTGCCGTCTCCCGCAAACTTGTAGGCTTCGCGATACTCGCTTCCCTGGGCGGTCTTGAGGCAAATGCGCGAGCCGGTCGTTTTGTAATAATCCGATGCGGTGTCAATCAGGTGGCCATTGGCATACAGAATCACCCGCCCGCCCCGGCGCTGAATCTCGGCAATCGCCTCGCGCAGCCCCGCCGCCCCGCCCAGGTCCTCCGCCACTTCGTAGTTCGGATAATCATTGTCCATCCCGGCCTTGAACCAGCCAAAGACCATCAGCGTGGTGATCCCGTAGGGCCGGCCGCCCTCGAACACATCCACCAGGTCCTTGTAGCGCAGGAACACCTCGCCATACTGGTGCTTCATGATGATGCGCTGCCAGCCGTGCATCTGGTTCACCCACTCGGGCCGGGGCGTCTGGCTCCACCAGCTTGAATCCGCCCACCGCCGGTAGGCCCGCGCGTCGGCGTGCCAGTCTTCACGATGCAGGCGCAGGACCGAGCGCGGCGCGGTCCACGTTCCCCGCGCCAGGAACGGATAACGAACAAACCCCGCGAACAGTCTCCCCGTGTCGCTTTCCCGCGCCAGGTTCAAGCCCGTCGTCTGGAAACTCGGGTCCTCCGAAAGCAGGCCCAGCCCCTTGCCGCCGCCGTAGAGGCCAAACCAGTCCATCGTCATGGGGCCGCCCGGGTAATGGGAGCAGGCCACAACGCGCTTCTGGTCCGGCGCCATGTAGAGGGTGTGCTGTTCCTCCACATAGGCCGCCGGGTTCTTTATGCGGCGGCCAAACCCGTGCGGCAGAATGAGCGTGTCGCTCTCCGGGTCCGGCCCCAGGCTGCGGAATGGCCCCACCCAGGGAAACCAGAACTCCCCGATCACAACGTCCGATTGGTTGTTCAACTGCGCCTCGCAGGCGACCTCGTTCCCCTCGAGCGTGAAGCGCAGCTCGATTTGCGCTTTGTGTTCCGCCCCGGCATGGCGGAGCGTGGCGTAGCGCGCCACCAGCGCGTTGCCTTCCCGGGTCACGCGGGCGGACTGCGCTTCCGGCGCAATGCCGCATTCGCGGCGCTGGCCCAGCCCGACCATCATGTCAAACAGCCCCCTATCCCCGGCCAGCGTCGGCGCTTTGCCGGCAAACCCCAGCTCGAACTTCCGCCCGTCGGCCGAGAGCGACAAGTAGATGCGCTCGTTGGCGATCCGCTCCAGGCCGCCGCCCCCCGCCGTTGACGCGGGCTGTTCCGCGCCGAACAGGGCGCTGGCGCAAACCATGAAGGCTGCGGTGAGACTCGCTGACCGCCTGCGGGCCAGGCGCCCCGTTAAGCGTGAGGCTTGTGACACGTAATCATTTTTCATAGGCATTCGAGTTGTTTGGAGGACACTGTGCAATGCATGGCGATTATATCCGTTCACGCCCCCGGCTCGCGGTAGTAGTCGCGCTGGAAGGTGAAGAACACCGCAACCAGCAGCGCCAGGCCCCCCAGCAAGTACGCGCCGGACAAGACGGAAAAACCGTAGCCCAGCCCGAGGCCCTCGGCGTACGATTCCCGCAGCCGCCCCAGCAGCCAGGGCGAAAGCGAGCCGACCAGGAACGCCAGCATCGTCATGATCCCTACCGCCGAGGCGCGATGCCGCGGCGCGATCACTTGGAACAAAGCCGCGTGAGTGTTGGCCTCATAAAGGCCGCGGAACAGGCCGAACCCCGCCATGGCCGCGCAAGCCCCCGCCAGCGTGCCCGCCCGCCCCATCAGAAATATCACCGGCACAGCCAGCAGCATGGCCGCGCCCATCATCTGGGGCCGGAACACCGGGCGTGTCACCGCCACGCGATCTGAAAGCCAGCCGCCGGCCAGAATCCCCACCAACGCCGCCAGGTGATGATAGAACATCGCGAACCCGCCGGCCTTGGTCAGCGAAAGGTGGAACCGCTCCTGCAGGAACACCGGCGCCCAAACCACGTAAGCGTTATTGACGAATACAATCGCCGTAAACCCCGCCGTCAACAGCAGCGCCGTCGGCGAGCGAAACAGCACGCCCAGCGCCCGCCACACCGAGTCCCGCGGCCCCGCGTCCGACCGCGCCGCCGGAGCCGGAGCATCGAGCAGGCGCCACATCAATACCACGCCGAGCACGATGCCGCCGCCGCCAAAGGTGAAAAACGCCGAGCGCCAGCCCCAGCGTTCCGCAATGAACCCGCCCAGAAATCCGCTCACCATCACGCCGATGTAAAGGGAAGTTTGATGAATGGACAGCGCGATGGCGCGGGTCCGGGTGTGATAGGTGGCCAGCAGCGGGTAGGCGGCCGGAGCGTAGAAGGATTCGCCGCCGGCGGTGGCGACGCTGCGGAACGCAATCAGCGCGATCAGCCCGCCCGCCAGCCCCGTGCACATCGTGGCCGCGCTCCAAAACAGCAGGCAGCCGATGATGATCTTCTTCCGGTTCCACACGTCGCCCAAATACCCCGCCACCGGCATCATGATCGCCAGCGTGAAGAACAACACCGAGCCCACCAGCCCGAGCTGGCTGTCCGCCAGGTTCAGGTCGGCCTTGATGGCGGACAGGACCACGCCGAAGATGGCGCGGTCGCCCTGGTGAAAGAAGAATGCGCAGAACAGCAGCGCCAGCAGCTCCCACTTGTAGCGCGGGCGGCCCGCGGCGCTCCCGGAATGTTCGGCCCCGCCGCTCACACGTCAACGTCGGCGGGCATGTGCTGCGCCGAACATCCGCCGTCCACAACCAGCCTCGCCCCGGTAATGCTCGACGCCTGGTCGGAAGCCATGAAAAGCACCGCCTGCGCCACTTCCTCCGCGCTGGCTTCCCGGCCCAAAGGCACGTTGGCCCGGCGCCGCCTGGCCGTGGCCGAGGCCAGCACCTCCCAGCGGTCGGTGTGAATGTAACCCGGCGCCACGGTATTGACCCGGATCCCATAAGGCCCGAGATCCGTCGCCATCGAAAGCGTCAAAGCGTCCACACCGCCTTTGCTCGCCAGGTAGGCGGTTCGCTTCCGGATGGCCCGCGTCGAAACGTTCGAGCCGATGTGGACAATCGCCCCGCCGCGCTGCCGCCTCATCATCCGCGCCGCGTGCTGCGAGACGTAGAATGCACCCGTCAGGTTCACCCGCAGCACCTCCTCAAAGTATCCCAGCTCCAGCTCCAGGAAATCCGGCCCCACGCCCAGGTGCGCCGCGTTGTTGACCAGCACGTCCAACCGCTTGCTCCGCGCGGAGATTTCCCGGAACATCGCGTCCACATCGGCAGGCACCCCCACGTCGCCCGGCAAGCCCCGGACCTTCTTCAAACCCCGCCGGCGCAGCGCGGCCACGGCCTGATCCACCCCTTCCCGGGTTCGGCTGTTGAGATAGACGGTTGCTCCTTCCGCGGCGAACGCCGCCGCAATGCCCACACCCGTATTCCGGGCCGCCCCCGTCACCAGGACAATCTTCTTGCTGAAGCGCATAGAATGACGCGGCCCAGTCTAGGCCCGCCGGGCATTTGCCGCAATTGCCTTATTTCGTCATTGCCATTGCAATTTTGGACAGGCAGCCTGCCGGCTTATGAAACGGGCACCCCTGCCGCGCCGGGCGGTCGCCGTCTGCATTGACACGCGCGACGGCGCCGGGCGCAACCGGCTGCACGGCGTGGCGCAATACCTGCGCCGCCTGGGCTGGCGCATGATGCTGGTGCGGCACGGCGGCGAAGCGGCGGCGGCGGAAGTCGCGCGCCTGGCCCCCGGCGGCATCATCGCCTACGTGGCCGACCGCTGGTTGCTCCAGATGGCACGCAAGCTGGGCGTGCCCCTGGTGGATACCGCCCTCGGAGAGTTGGAGGTCGCCATGACCGTGAGCCTCGATAACCATGCCGTCGGCCGCCTGGCGGCCGAGCACTTCGCCCAGGCGGGGCTCAGGAACTTCGGCTATTGCGGCGTGCGGCAGCGGGCGGCGTCGGAGCAGCGCCGGGCGGGCTTCGCCGCGTGCCTGGGAAACCGTCCCCTGGCGGCCTTCTCCGAGCGGGTCAGCGAAGGCGAGTCGCGCCTCGAACCGCTGATGCGCTGGCTGAAGCAGTTGCCCAAACCGGTGGGGCTGCTCGTCTTTGACGACAAGCTGGGCGAGCGCGTATTGACCGCCTGCCGGTGGGCGCACCTGGCCGTTCCCCATGAAGTGGCGGTCCTGGGCATCGGCAATGATGAACTCATGTGCGACGTAAGCTGGCCCACCTTGTCCAGCATCAGCCTGCCCACGCCCCGCCTCGGCTTCGAGGCGGCGCGGATGCTGGCAAACGCGATGGTCGGCAGGAAAATCCGGCAGCCGCATCTCAAGGTCCAGCCCGCCGGCGTCGTGACGCGCGGCTCCACCGATCTGGTGGCGGTCGAAGACGCGCTGGTGAAAGCCGCCGTCCAATTCATCCGCGCCCAGGCCGGCAAGCTCATCGGGGTGGAACAGGTCGCGCAAGCGGTTGCGGCCTCTCGGCGCACGCTGGACCGCCGCTTCGCCAGGGCGCTGGGGCGGACCGTGCACGCCGAACTGGCCCGCGTGCGAATGCAAATGGCCCGCAGCCTGTTGGCCGACAGCTCCCGGCCGATTGCCGACGTGGCCCGCGGATGCGGCTACGGGACCGCCGCCTCGTTCAGCCGCGCCTTCCGTCAACACTCCGGCCGCTGGCCGTCCGAATACCGGGATGACCTGCGCATTGTCTGACGCCCCGCCGGCGGCATAGCCACAGACTTCCTTCAGCCGCTGTCAGGCCGTCCAGCCTCCAGTCGTCCATTCCCGGCTCACCTGCCCTCAGCCTGTATCCACCCGGCACTATTCAAACCTGAGCCACGCCGCCCGGTCCACGAACCAATGCAGCCTGCCCCAACGACCACAGACGGCACATAAAGACCCGGTGCAAGCTCGCGGCACTCGTCAGGCGCCCGCCCCAGCCATCCCGAACCTTCCCAGCCACCGTACCCTCCGCAGCGCCCCCAATAAGCCGCGTACAAGGGGTGTACCAGGGATGCTCATCGGGTGCTCACGCTTCAGCCCCTCGTGCTCCTGCCGTGCATCCCTTGTGCTCCCCTTGTACACACTTCGGCGAAGCGGCGAAATAACCTTGGCCGAGGCGGAGGCGGACTCCGGAGCGGACGGGGCTTTGGATTTCGCAACTCTTGTCTTTCCAGTGGGTTGCTGGATGACAGGCTCAGGCGGAGGCGGGACAATCGCGTTGTGCGACCATTCCTGGCCTTTCCAACCGTTCTTTGTCTGGATGGTGACGATGAAGACCTTTTGCCCGGGGACCGGCTGCCCAAACCGGGCGGTGTAGAGCGCCGTGATGTCGCATGGGCCGCCTGTCGCACGTCCCAACAGGCCCAGGTAATAGACCCGACGGTGTTTCATCCGGCCCGCGCTGCATGGCGGCTGACCAAACACCATGATCTCTTCACTGACCGTCCCGACGTTCAGCAGCAGGCGCACGCCGCTTTCCGCGTCGTTGACTATCTCCAGCCCGGCGACGGGGTTGGGGCTGAGCACGACCGGGGCCGGCGGCTCAGCCACGGGCGGCTGGCCGATGCAGTGCAGGGTGCTGTTGATCTGGACGTAGAATTGCTGGCCGCTCAGGTGGTAATACTGCCCCAGCGACGGGTGGCTGGGGGCGGTTTGGGCGGCGCTGACCCAGCGCAGGCGCTGGGCTTCGGTCAGGGTCCG
>Ga0209606_1004106_pt1 | contig 13886 bp, 21 predicted proteins | sample AD_UKC057_MetaG_FD_184412 | JGI IMG/M metagenome (GOLD analysis project Ga0209606, IMG submission 184412) | Active sludge microbial communities of municipal wastewater-treating anaerobic digesters from USA - AD_UKC057_MetaG (SPAdes) (version 2) | ecosystem: Engineered > Bioreactor > Anaerobic >...
GGGCAAGGTGTGGGTTCAATGCGCCACGCTGCGGATCGACCAGACCCCATCGGCCGGAACCATCACGCCGGACAAACTCATAGAGATCAACATGAACGGAACGGTGTATCAGATCCCGTGCAAGGCCAAGCCATAGCGGAGGGCGCATGAAAACCGGAATCAACAAAGCATTGGGGCGCGACCACGAATCGCGGGTAATCGTGAACGGGTTTACGATCAACGGGTTTGTGTGGCGGCAGCACGACCCCAACGACCTGGGGACCGCCCGGCTGGAAGTGGTCTATTCGCTGACGGTCATCAACCCGGACGGAACCGTGTCAATCAGTCCACTCCCCGACCAATGCGGGATCAAGATTGCGCTGTACAACGTCGGGGACGACAAGCGGCTCACCCGGTGGCTGGAAGAAAGCGGCGACCGGGCCGACCTGCTTGACTGGAATTATCACGACATTGAACGGCTGGTCGAGGCCGACATCGCGGAGCGATTCGGGTACACGGTATGACACAAAAACAGATCAGGAAACGTGTCGAAAAGAGGGTGAAATCCTAAAGTCAAAGTTCCGAATTGTCACGGAGGGAATGAGATGAAACGTGCATTGTTTTTGGTGATGGCGATTCTGATCGCCTCGGTGAGTGCGTCGGCGTGGGTGGCCGAGTTCACGATCTTGAGCATCAACGACGTGGACTACGGGAATCACTCCCGGCTCTATTTCTCGATCAACTATCCCGACTTCTACCCGTTCACCGGTCAGGCGGCGATCCGCGTGTACTGGGCGAAAGGCCACGCCATCGGGAACGAGTTGCCGCAGTTCGACAACATGAGCCTCTATGTGCCGACGCAGGGGTACTCGTGGGACCGCGTGTTCTGGGTTTCCAAGCCAGAGGGACTCGAGGGCGAGTGGAACCTGCGGGTGGATATTGAGGACGTTTATCAGAGCAAGATCGCCACGTCCAATGAGTTCACGTGGGACTTTGGCGGCGGCGCGGTCGAGCCGCCTGCGGTGCTGCACGAGGCGTTCGTCAACTGGATTGCCGACGACGCCGCCTTGGGGTGGAGCACGTATATCGTCCTGACGAACCCGACCGATGACGACGCGGTGATCGAGGGGGCGTACTTTTACGCGTTCACGGGCGGGTTGAATCAGACGAAGGAGTACGCGCTGTCGCCCCGGCAAAGCGTCGCCATCGACACCAATTCGCAGCGGTTCCTGGAGAACGCGTTCACGTCTGCCCGGTACACGTCCGACCGGCCCATCTCGGTGCTTGTGCTGTCGATGCACGAGTCGGGTCTGACGTTCCAGTATCGAGTCGAAAGCAAACAGGAATAAAGGAGAGCAATCATGAACAGAGAGAGACTTGTTTGGGCGATCGTAATGTGGCTGGCGCTGGGCTTGGCGCTGGCCCCGTTTGTGTACGCCGACACGCACACGTCGGCTGCGACCGGCGCGTGGAGCGAGGCGGCAACGTGGGACGTGAACGAGGTGCCGGCCAACGGCGACACCGTCGTGATCGCCACGGGACACACCGTCACGTTCGACGTGGATCAAAGCGCGTTCGCGGCCGGCCTGGCCGGGCTGACGATTCAGACCGGCGGGACTCTCGCGTTCGCGACGGACGAGAGCGACTACTACCTCAAGATGGCCGGGCACATCACGAACTCGGGTACGATCCGCGCGGGAACCGCCGAGACGCCGGTGCCGTACGGGACGAACATCACCATCTACATGAACGGCAACTACCAGATCACGAACTTGGCGACGCACGCGGGAAAGATCTATATGTACTCCGCGCAGCCGACGAACAAGTACGCGGTGCTGATCTCCGCGAGTCCCAAGGCGATAAACAGCATCTCGAGCGCAAGCCCGGCGATCATCAACTGCACGAGTCACGGCATCTCGAAGTACGAGACATTCTACGTGTACGGCACCACGGGGATGCCGGCGATCAACGGGCAGCGCCTCGCCGCCGCCGACGTGACGACCGACACGATTGAGGCGACGTGGCATACGACGTACTGGAACGTCGACGGCGCGCTGATGGGCACGTATACATCGGGCGGGTACCTGTGTCCAGATCAAGCCGAGGCGTCCGGTCAGACGCAGATCGAGATCGACCGCGACCTGACCGAAGACAGTATGTGGAAGGATGGGACTTTTGGCGGCACGACCGTCATACGGTTCGACGAGTGGGCGGTCGGCACCACGCCGACAAGCCAAGCCCTCAACTACAGCAACGTTTCAGCCGGATACCTTACGATGGCGAGCGGACTGTCTGCTGCGCGGAAGTCTGGGTCGCTCGCTGTTCTCGTGACGCGGAACGTCTCGATCCGCTCGTCCTCGACGAACGTGACCAACGGCATGATCCGCTACGGATCTGGGCTCGTGCTCAACTGCGAGATCCGGCCCGGCAACACGTCGACGCACGGCGTCGCCGATGCGTCGTCGGTCACGTTCGGCGGCGTGATCTCGGGTGCGTCGAGCGCCTTCTATAAAGTCCCGACCGTGACTGCCACGTCCGACGCTGTGATCTCCGGCTGCACGTACGGCATCAACGCGTACTACGGAACCGGCACGTACACGTACGCCGGCTTGATCAGCGGGTGCTCGTACGGGATCGGCAACGCGTCCGGCACCGACAGCGACATCACGTTCTCGGGGCTGTCGTCCGGTGTCGGCGTAACGTCGTATTTCAATCGCGGCGCGAAGATCACGGGAACCGTGCGCGGCGGCGCGGCGACGGCGCAGGGCTGCTTGGGTGTGGAGTTCTCCGGTTACGCTTACTTGCAGAACCCCGGCTACGGGTACGGTGCCATAACGACCTGTGCGGACGCGGTCGTCGGCGGTCTGATCGCGAACTGCGGCATCGCCATATACGGCTCGACCGGGGCCAGGCTCGCCGGGGATGTGTACGGCTGCGGGTCTGGGTTCGAGTATTCGAGCGGCGTGTCGTCCGGTTCGCGCTTCTCCGGCGTGGCGACCATTGTCAACGTCTCGAAGGTTGATATGTACGCGGCGACGGCGACCGACACGAACTATGGGTATATGTCGTCTTCTGGCCGGGTCGTCGACTCGACCCTCACCTTGATGAGTGGTCACTACCCGGCCGGCGGTGATCGGCAATATGTCGAGGTCTATAACAACGGGACGTTCACCGCGTACACCGTGCACGGCACCACGACGACCGTGACGAGCAACTTGCCGTCGCGACTGACCCGCGCGTACCAGACCATCGGAACGTCGGCGACGCATCCGGGGTACTACCAGCGCCGCTTCACGCTCGACCCCGGCCAGCAGCTCCAGATTCGGTTATGGGGGAAAGCCGCCGCGAACACCGACTACCGCGTGCAGCTGATCCTGCCCAAGGAAGATCCGCTCGTCACCGGCTCCGGCAGCGGTGTGTGGGAGCGGTCGCTGACCGCGAACGGAACATGGACGCGCGTGCTCGAGTATCACAAGAACACGAACACGTACCCCATCGAAGTGATCGTCCGGTTCATTGTGTACAACGGGACGGCGTACACGTACAGCGAGTTCGCCATCGACAAGCGACCGGGCGAATAATCCAACCCGGCGGTGGCCGGCAATAGGGGAAGACAAAAAAATGCACCGGTTTTTGCTGATCGCAACCGAGAGTGATGTCCTGACAGCCGGCCTAACGGCCATCGTTCAGCAGGGGCCGTTCGCGGCCCTTGCTTATTTCCTTTTGCGGTACATCCTGACCACGTTCGCCGACCGCATGACGGCGATTGGCGACGTGATCGAGAAGAAGAGCAGCGAGATCGCAGAACTGCACGCGGCCGTCGATACGCTTCCCGACAAGATCAAGGCGGTGATCCTGGAGGCGATCATCGAGTCCCGGCCGAAGGGGGGAAAGTGATGAACACGGATTGGATTCCTCAGTACGCGGTGCACATCGCCGTCGCCCTCGGCGTGTGGGTGGTCGCGTTCTACCTGTTGGGCAAGGACACGCGCCGGCGGCTCCTGCGCCCGGCGCGAGTGACCGTGCACCCGCGCTCGGTCGTGGACGCCGAAAGGCGCGAAGCCATCGCGCCGGTGTCGGTTGTCTCGGGTCGGCACTTCGAGGTCTTTTACTCGATGCTGAACGAGTCGACCGTCACGTACAAGAACCTCGACAACAACGAGATCTTTTTCGTGATCTGCGGGGAGGCGAGCGCCCAAGTGTACACGAAGGACGACGAACTGGTGGTCGACAAGGTCATCAGGGCGCACGGGTGCTCGGCGTCCGAGCACGGCGAGGATCTGGTCGCGCACGCCCTCGAGGGGCAGTACATTCGCCTGACCGGAACAATGCGGGGCACGCGCATCCTGTGTCTGGTCGTGCCGCCGTACTCCGAGATGATGCAGATCGTCGGCACGCTCGAGCGCGCGCCCGGTGAGGTGTGACGTGGACGACCCGAGACTGACCATCCCCAAGTGGTACAACGAGGCGATGAAGTACATCGGCGTGAGCGAGATCGCCGGCCCCGAGCACAACCCGATCATTGTCGGGTTCTTCGAGCACGTGAGCTACAAGGCGACGGCCGACGAGGTCGCGTGGTGCTCGGCGTTTATGAACGCGGTGTTCGCGCGCGTCGGCATGAGGGGCACCGGCAGCGCGGCGGCGGCGTCGTGGCTGTTCTGGGGCCGGCGGCTCGACAAGCCGAAGGCGGCGTGCGTGGTCGTGCTCAAGCGCGGGAACACGATTGCGCTCGACTACCAGAATCTCCGGCCGGGCATGGATCGATACCCGCCGGCGCACGTCGGGCTGTACGTCGGGCCGGGGGCCGACGGGACGATCCGCGTGATCGGCGGCAATCAGGGCAACGCGGTTCGGGTGTCGGTGTTCCGCGAGCGCGACGTGCTCGCTTATCGCTGGCCGGCCGAGGATGGCGATGTCGCTTGAGCGCGCGCTCACCCTCGCTCGGATCGTGATGGCGATGGCGGTCGCGGTGGCCGCGCTTTCAATCGCCATTCGCTTTCAGCAGACGTTGAACACGGTCGACGCGGCGATTGAGAAGAACTCGACCCAAGCGTACAAGATGATGGGCAGCTACCGCGCCGTCGCCGTCGATCTGCGCCAGGCGGTGACCCACAACAAGGCGCTCCAGGAACAGCTCCAGGCGGCGACGTTCGGGACGGTCGAGAACCTCAACGCGCAGCTTGCACGCAGCGTCGACACGCTGAACACCCGCGCCGACGTGACGCTCGCAAATGTTGACGGACTCGTCACAGACGCGCGCGTGCTCGTGCGGAACACCGACAAGAGTCTGAACGATCCCGTCGCCGGCGTGCTCCCGAACACGGCGCAGCTTGTCCGCACCGTCGAGGGCCGGGTCGTCGTCCTGTTCGACGGCGACATCGCCGGGCTGATCGACGCGACGGTGTGCACCATCGACCAAGCCGGCGACGACGTGCACGCGATCCTCGGGTCGCCCGAGATCCCGGCGATTCTCAAAGAGGTTCGCATCAACTTGGAGAACGGCGAACAGGTCACGTTCTACGCGGCTGAAATATCGAAAGACGCTTCCGAGGTTTCAAGGCACTACACCGACAAGCTCGTTCGGCCAAGCAACTGGGATCAGTTCAAGCGGTGGCTGAACGTGGTGTTGTACGGCATGGGAGAGATTGTCATACCGTGGGCAACAAGCGTTCGAGTGCAAGACGTTCGAGTCATCCCGTAGCACTTCGCATCGCCGGTCGCGACTGGCGCGTCGAGTACCAGTCACCCGAGGAGATGACCGCGCGCGTGTGCGCGGACGATCCCGACGCTTCGACCGATGCGACGTACCTCGGCTACTGGAACAGCCGCGACCGCACGATCTGGATCGACGCCACGCAGACACCCGGCGGGATGCTGGAGAGCTTTCTGCATGAGGCGTGCGAGATCATCGGGCACGAGCTTGACTTTCACCATATCACGCCGAGCACGGCGGGGCGGCACCGCGAGATCCGGCTGTTGTGCTAGTTCCTCGCCGCCGCCCTGCGCGACAACCCGGCCCTCGGCGCCTTGGTTGTCGCCCCCAACAACACAGAACAGGAGAGATGATGAGCAAAAACAATCAGGACGTCGTGCTGACCGACGACGTGTTGAAGTTCGCATCGCAGCGGCTCGCCTCGGCGGGAAGACTGCCGGGCCGGGTCGCGATCCAGAACGAGTTCGATCTGTCGCCGAACGTGGCGCGCCGCATGGCTGCGCTGCTCCAGGCACGGCTCGCCGTCGACACGGGCAAGGGGTACAGCGTCGCTCCCGACGCGGAGCCGACCGACGAGGAGGACGTGTGGGCGAAGCAGATCGAGGCGTCGCGCCGGGCGCTCCATGCGCGGCAGCAGACGCAGTACCGCGAGTTGCACTTCCCCGAACCCGGTGGGCCGATCATCGTGTGCTTCCCGTCGGATATGCACCTCGGGCACCCGCTCACCGACCACGCGCGGATCTTGGAAGACCAGAAGCTCGTCGCCGCGACGCCGCGCTGCTATCAGGTCTTCGCGGGTGACCTGTTCGACAACGCGATCAAGCACCGGGCGCACAAGTTCGACTCCGGCTCGACACCGGCGAAAGAGGTGCAGCTGCTCGAGCAGATACTCCCCGTCGCCGGGCACCGGATCTTGGGCGTCATCTCGGGCAATCACGACCATTGGACGTTCGCGTACGCCGGCGTCGACGTGCTCAAGATGCTGTTGAACCGGAGCGGGGTGATCTACTCGCCGCACCGGCTGTACCTGACGATCTACGTCGGCGGCCAGGAGTACACCCTGTACGTCACGCACCAGTACCGCTACGAGTCCGCGATGAACCCGGCGCACGGGGTACAGCGACTGCTCGAGCGCGGCCAGGACGACTTCGACGTCGGCGTGATCGGGCACACGCATCAAGCCTTCGCCGGGATGTTCGTCTGGCGGCGCGAGTGGCGCGTCGCGATCCGGCCCGGCTCGTACCAGGTGTCGAGCGACTACGGCGACATGAGGGGGTTCAACGATTCGATGCCGACGCTGCCGGTCGTCGTGCTGCATCCCGGTCGCCGGCAGATCGACGCGTACGCCGACCTTCGCCTCGCGCTGAACGGGAACGCGACCCTGCGGGGCGAGACGCCATGATCCGGTGCGACTGGATCGACACGACCACGCGGTGCGCCAGCCCGGCCGAGTTCCGGTTGTGCGTCGTCTCGCGCCGGGGATCGGTCGCGAAGGGGAACTACTGCATCGGCCACGCCGCGCAGATCAGCGAGCGGCAGCACGTGGCCGAGGCGCTTGTGATACGCCAGGCCCCCCGGCGAAAAAAGAGGGGAGCACAACATCTCAACTGGAGGGCAGAACATGGGAATCGAAGTTAAGCTCAACGTGACGGAGTTCCTCGCGTACCTCGAGAGGAGCCTCGTCAACATCACCCGCATCAAGGCGGCGGTTGCCGAGATCGGCGACGGCGACGGTGTGATCGCCGAGATCAAGGACGTGCTGACGCTCGCGAGTGAAGTGTCGGCGGCGATTGAGTGGGCGCGGCTCGAGGGCTTGTCTCTCGACGACGCGATCAACATCGGGGCCGAGGCGATCGACAAGCTCGTCGAGTTCTCGGGGAACCTGTGGGGCGTCGTGCCGGCCGGCGCGATCCTCGAGTCGGCCGACAACAGGATCGTGCGGCTTCTGCTCGAGGCCGGGTACCGCGCGCTGCGCGGGACGGGCGACGACCGGCTCAGCGACCGCAAGTTCGTGAGCAAGATCAAGAGAATGTTCACCGCCTGATCGATACAGCCAACTCCCTCTCCGCCCGGTCGCCTGTGCGGCCGGGTATCTTTTCGTTCACGCGGTGAAAGAAAAAAGAGAACCGGCTCGCTTGAGCCGGTCGACCCATTCCGTTGGAGGTACCCGTGTCGAATCTAGTTTACTGTACCGCCGACGATCACCCGGCTCGCCAGGAGGTAGCGCGATGCCGTACGAGTTCTACTGTCGCTTCGGAACGATGGAGTCGCTGACCGACGAGGAGCGCGAGCGGATCTCGATTGCGTTCCTCGGCCGCGTCGGCATCAAGCACGGCTGGGTTCTCGTGTCGGCCGACACCCCGCCGGCGGCGGCGGCGAAGTACTACCTCGAGCGCGCCGGCGAGGACGACCCCGGCCGGTACGTCCTCGTGACCCCGGCCGTTATGGTACCGCCCGGCAAGGTGTGGGAGTTCGAGATGAGCCGGCGCGAACCGGCAAGTCAGGCCGTCAACTAGCACCCGCGACGCCCCCTCATCACGCCCCCTCGCCCAATAAAAAAACCCCGCCGGAGGACGCCGGAGCGGGGCTGTAAAGAGTCTCCAATAGTATGATAGCACCGATCCGAGATCCCGTCTCGTTTCCACAGCCCCAAAACCATGCACACTTTCATCACAGTTGGCAGTGAAAAGAGGCGGCAATTATGGGCAGTTTCGGGCAGCGAACGGCCCACGAAAACCGGGTATGTGGCAGGCTGAAACGCACGGCTGGCGTGAGTTTTCAGTCTCGGCGTGGGTTTCAGCGGATGCTGAAAACGACGGGGAGCCGATTATAGCACGGTCGGGCCGCCGGCATTAAAAGGGGGAGGGGGAAGTGGACACCACCGACGCACTGTCTCGCCTGGCCGGCGTCCGGCAGACCGCGCCGAATCAATGGGAGTCGCTGTGCCCGGTGCACGAGGCCGACGGCGGCGAGCACAAGCCGAGTCTGTCCATCACCGCCGGCCGCAACGGGCAGGCCATCGTCCACTGTCAAGCCGGCTGCAGTTACCGGGACATCCTCGCGGCCATCGGTGACGCCGTGCCGGTGACACCGGCGCCCAGGTCCACCGCTGACCGTGGGCGCATCGTCGCTACCTATCCATATACCGATGAAGCCGGGACCCTGCTGTACGAGGCGGTCCGGTTCGAGCCGAAGGACTTTCGCCAATGCCGACCCGATGGGACCGGCGGGCGGATCTGGAACATGAAGGGTGTTCGTCGAGTGCTGTACCGCCTGGGCCGGCTCGACCTTGTGGTCACCCGCGAAGCGGCAGATCCGTTCGATGCCTTCATTTAATATCGCCCAGTCCACTGGGTCGGGCTCGTGGTGGGCCCGGCGCATGGGACCGTCACCAAGGAACAACCAGTCCATCGAGATCACGGTTCGCTGCGCCAGCACCATGTAGGTGGTGTTGTCTGGACGGCGAAGCCCGTTCTCTATTCGGTTGAGTGACGATGCGGCGATGCCAAGTTTTTTAGCGAAATCCTTCTGGCTCATCGAAAGCACGGTGACACGAAACATTCTGATGCGGTCGCCAACCGTTTGATTTTCCATGTCATACACCACCAAGTCATTTTTTTCGACCAACTGGTAAAAAAAGTGTTGACATATTACCGATTGGCAAACTATAATAGCGTTGCGGTCAAATATGGCAGTTAATGACAACCGCCTAACCGCTATTAAAAGACCTGTGATGATTGTTTGTCAACGAAATTGTTTATGTCGGCACTTCGGAGGTCAAGATGGGAATTGAGAAGTTTCTTCCTCTAAGGAAGTTCTGCCAAGTAAGCCACATACCCGAGCGTGCCATCCGGCACGCAATTTTTAACGCAAAGGCCACCGGGATCGTCGCCAGCGGTGCCCTGATCCGCATCAGCGGCAGATGGTACGTGGACCCTGACGCCTTTCTGAAATGGGCGCAGGACAACACGCAGGTGTGGCTCGAGGCCCAGCCCGAGCCGATCCGGTAGGCCACCAGGAGGACGCAATGACTGTCAACCGTTTTCACACCAACCTGACCCGGCTGCGTGACGCCGGGTACAACGTCAAGGTTCAGCGCGGCGGCAATGGCGCCGTGCTGATCAACGGCCACGCCATCGACAGAGCGCTGCTGGAGGAGCTGTATCCGGTGGTGCTCATGTCGCTCATCGCCGACAAGATCGGCGAGCCCACCCATCAGGCGGTGCGGCGATGAAGCGCACCACCGTCATCTACTACCGGCCCGAGATCTGCGATGTCTGCGGCGGCGTGATCCACATCAACGATGGGTGCGTGTCGTGGGACATCTACGACGAGCACGGCAACATTCAGCGTTTCGGCCACGCCCACCCGCACTGCGACAACCCCGCCGAGGACAACTTCAGCATCGTGCCGTGCGCGAAGGTCATCACGCGCAACTACGACGACGACGATCACGGCCCGCAGCCAGGCAGCTACTACCGGGGGGACTGAGATGAACGCACCCGAGATATTCACCTGTGACTGCTGCCATGAACCTGTCGCCTACACGTGCAAGTACTGCCCGGTGTGCGACGCTCGCCGCGAAGTGGACGAGCACGAGCGCGAGAACGATGAGCTCCGCGAACAGGTGCGCGAGCTCGAGGAAACCATCAAGGAGCTGCAGATGCAGCCCATTAACGGAGGACGCAACCATGAGTGAGGTACCAGACATCATCCCCGGTGGCGACACGTTCGCCACGCAGACCTACGAGCGGTCGGCCTCGGTGGCCCATCTCGCTCAGGCGCTCGTCAAGGCGCAGTTGGCCATGCGGCCTGCAAAAAAGTCGAGCGAAAACCCGTACTTCAAGTCCAGCTACGCCGATCTGAGCGCGGTGTGGGAGGTGGCGCAGAAGCCGCTGGCCGATAACGGGCTGGCGGTGATGCAGCCGATCAGCAGCACGGTGGACGGCCGCAGCGTCCACGTCACCACGCTGCTGGTGCACGTGTCCGGCGAGTGGGTGAGCAGCACGTTTACCCTCACGCCGAAGGCCGACAAGGCCGAGCCGTTCATCTCACCGCAGGCGCTCGGCAGCGCCGTGACCTACGGCCGCCGGTACGCCCTGGCCGCCATGCTCGGCATCGTGTCCGAGGATGACGACGGCGAAGGCGCCGAGGGCCGCGGCAACCACAAGCTGGCCGCACGGCCTGCGCCGCAGTATAGCCGGCCGCCAGTCGCCCAGGTCGACCAGCAGCCCGAGCCGCCGGCGCCCGAGTGGACGCCCGAGCAACACACGGCTCGCCAGAAGCAGCTCACCGAACAGCAGTACGCGCCCAAGCCGAACCCCGCCAACGCCGACAATCCGATCAGCGTGGCCCAGCAGAAGCGCCTGTTCGCGCTGGCCAAAGAGGCCGACTGGAGCAATGACGAGCTGAGGGACTTCATCGCCCGCTGCGGCTACGAGCACACCAAAGACATTCTGCGGAAGGACTACGAGGACATCTGCAACGCCATCATCGGTCGGAAGGAATAAGGGTATTCGCCCGGGGGCTTCGGCCCCCGGGTATTTTACCGGAGGTCATCATGCAAATGTTTAACCTTAATTTTGACCGTGAGACCCTCCTGACCGGCCTGTGTGACTGGTGCGGACAGCCCAAAGGGCCGGGCCACGTCTGCCCGCTGGACATCCCCGACGTGCTCGACGGCGACGGCTACGACCTGGATGACGACGAGCTGCTGCTGGAGGATGGCGAGGTATCCTGATGCGACAATACGGCATCGTCAGCCCGAAATTCTGGATCGGCGACACCGGCAAGATGCTGCGCGGCGATCCTCTCACCCAAGTCATCGCGCTGTACCTCGTCACGAATCCACACACCAACATGATCGGCCTGTACTACCTGCCGATCCCCACCCTACTGCACGAGACCGGAAGCCCCTTCAAAGGGGCTTCGAAGGCCCTTCGAAGGCTCTCCGAAGCCCATTTCGCCTACTACGACGAGGCCACCGAGCACGTGTACGTCCCCGAAATGGCCAGATACCAGATCGGTGACACGCTCAAGCCGGGCGACAACCGTATTAAGGGCATCGTGCAATACTTGGTGTCAACGCCAAGTGCTTCATTCGCCGAGCATTTCTACTGTAAATACAAGAACGACTTTAACCTGCCCGAGCTTGAATTTGACAAGCCCCTTACAAGCCCCTTCGAAGCCCCTTACAAGCCCCTCCGAAGCCAAGATCAAGAACAAGATCAAGATCAAGAACAAGATCAAGAGAAGAAAGATAGCGCGTCGCCCGTCGGCGACACGCCTACCGCCTCCCGCTCACGCTCAACCAAACAGAAGGCAACCGCAGAGTCCGAAGTCGAACGATGGGGCACCGCGTTTGATGCGGCACTGCCATCCATGCGATCAGAGTTCAGCGGCATCGACTGGGGCAAGACAAAAAAACTGTGGCTCAACTGGGTCGAGCAAAACTGGTCCAAGACGGCCAAGCGAAAAGATCCGGCGAAGTCGTTTCACGGCTGGCTGTTGGCCGGCAAGTGGTTGGTGCGATCCGAGAAGTCCAGAACAACCGATGACGACGTTGACTGGGTCGCCTACGCGGCCGAGGTCAACGCCAAGCTGGAGGCATGATGAAAGCTAGCACAGATCCCTGCGGCGCCCCGGCGCCATATCCCGTGCGCGGCATGTACACGCCGGACGACATCCTGCGGGCCTACGCCGGGCAGACGTTCTGCTCGGACGGGCTGCATCTGCTGGTGGACTGCAACAGCCACGGCCGCTGTTTCATCGTGACGACTGGCGCGTGCCCGAGGGCCACCAACGCATCGCTGGTTGTCAACCCGTACACGTTCGCCACGTTCCGCGAGGCCGATCAGCCGGCGGCTTACCGGCAGGCGCAGAAGTTCTGCCGGCGGCCGGCCGATGTCGGCAACCTGATATTCACCGGCAACCCCGGGCTCGGCAAGACGCACCTGGCCAAGGCCGTCATGGCCGAGTGCCGGGCGATGAACCGCACGTGCGAGTTCATCACCCGCGCCGAGCTGCACGACACGTTTATGCAGGCGCAGCCGGCGCACGACAACCCGGGCGAGCGGTGGACGGCCACCGAGCGGCTGGGCAAGATCAAGTCGGCCGACGTGGTGGTGTTCGACGACTTCGGCGGGGCTGGGCCGCAGTCGGCTTTTTTCGTCGAGGCATTTCGGGAGCTGTTGGACGGCCTCGAGGGGCATTTCGTTCTGACGACAAACAAGTCACAGGCCGGCATGGTTCGCACCTACGACGATCAGCGGGTGATCAGCCGGCTGTACCAGACGGCACAGCACGTCGCGTTCGTCGGATCGGATCAGCGACAGCCAAACAAACAGGCGGCGCCTGTGGCCGCCGAATAACGGAGGACGCCATGTTGACGACGACATTCAGGTTGCTACGCAAGCACGACGCCTGCGTGGAACGCTACAAGGTGCTGCGTAAAGCGTTAAAAGGCCGCAAGCAAGACGAGCCGATTACGCTGATCGAGATCTTGGATGCCAACGGTTTAGACGACGCCCTGTGGGCGTTGTGTGCGGTGCCGGAGGAGCAGACCGCCGAGCGGGATCGGCTGACGCGGCTGTTCGCCTGCTGGTGCGTTCGGCAGGTGTGGCACCTGCTGACGGACGAGCGGAGCCGTCATGCTGTCGAGGTTGCCGAGCGGTACGTGGCCGGCAATGCTACGGATGTTGAGATGGACGCCGCGAGGGCCGCCGCGTGGGCCGCCGCGGATGCCGCCGCGGATGCCGCCGCGGATGCCGCCGCGTGGGGCGCCGCGAGGGCCGCCGCGCGGGCCGCCGCGCGGGACGCCGCGTGGGCCGCCGCGTGGGGCGCCGCGGATGCCGCCGCGAGGGCCGCGAATGCCGCCGCGCGGGACGCCGCGTGGGCCGCGCAGGCTGTCAAGTTCCGCGAGATGTTCGCATAGGAGGACGCCATGTTGACTACTACTTTCAGACTGCTACGCAGGCACGACGCCTGCGTGGAACGCTACACGGTGCTGCGCGATGCGCTGCGTGGGCGCGGTGACAATGAGCCGATCACGCTCATCGAAATTCTGGACAGCAACGGGCTGGACGACGCCCTGTGGGCGTTGTGTGCGGTGCCGGAGGAGCAGACCGCCGAGCGGGATCGGCTGACGCGGCTGTTCGCCTGCTGGTGCGTTCGGCAGGTGTGGCACCTGCTGACG
>Ga0209606_1004110_pt1 | contig 13859 bp, 12 predicted proteins | sample AD_UKC057_MetaG_FD_184412 | JGI IMG/M metagenome (GOLD analysis project Ga0209606, IMG submission 184412) | Active sludge microbial communities of municipal wastewater-treating anaerobic digesters from USA - AD_UKC057_MetaG (SPAdes) (version 2) | ecosystem: Engineered > Bioreactor > Anaerobic >...
AAGAGCTTCCAGCATGGTGAGTTTATGTGTGTTTTTTTGTTCTGTCATTCGATGAGGTCCACGATGTCCACGTGGCCCCCCAGGCTGAACGCATACCGGACACCAAGTACCTTGTTGAATAGAAAACGGCCTTGCTTCCCAAGTATGCCCCTCCACACACTGGAAGGTGTGTTTTTGCCTCATACCTTTATACACCTCGGACAGGCATATTCCTCCATGATGGTTGGCAAGAGCATTCAGCTTATCAAGAGAATCTTTGTTGTTCAATCGATCCTCATCCCGGCAGACAGGACACTTTTTCCCCTGCTTAATTGCAACCGGACTTGCTTCCCAAGTATGTCCCTTTCGGCACCGAAAAGTGAGCTTTTGCCCCATCCCTTTATATTCTGCGGAGAGGCATTCCACGTCAAGATTCGCGGCAATTTCTTTCACTTTGTCGAGAGGATCACCTTCCATGTCCCTTGGTCCCCGACGCTTGCAGATTGGACACCACCGCCCTTGCTGAATAGAGTTCGGAATTGCATCCCAAGTGTGTTCTTTGGCGCACCGGAAGGTGAGCTTTTCCTGTGGTCCCCTGTATTCTGTGGACAAACATACTCCACCCCGTTGATTAGCGAGGGCCTCCAGCGTCTCGATTGAACACCGGAAACGCCCTCGATTCTGCTGTGAAATTTTCAGATGACCACATACTGGACACCATGTGCCTCGCTGAATACTTGACGGAACTGTGTCCCAAACGTGCCCCTCAGCACACTGGAATTTGTGTTTTTGCCCCATCCCTTTGTATTCTGTGGAGAGGCATTTTCCGCCATGCTGGTTAGCAAGGGCTTCTAGCGTCTCGATTGAGTACCTGAGAGGCCTTCCCTGATGTCTCAGATGTGCGCATACCGGACACCATGTCCCCTTTTTTATATTTGCCGGGCTTGCATTCCAAATGTGGCCCTCCGCACACTGGAACGCGAGTTTTTGCCATATCCCTTGATATACTTCAGACAGGCATTTGCCGCCCCGTTGTCCTGCTATAATCTGTAGATTTCCTATGCTTCCTTTTTCCATAAACGATTCACTTTACCCCAAATACATCATTACAGCTAAATACATGCTTCCTAAGTATTTTCGCTCTTTAATTGTTTGATCTCTCCATATTTCATGATTGAATCTAAAGTTTCCCTTCTTCCAGTAGACGAATCAATGTTGATATGTCCGCCCCATAGTTGATTTCGCGTTCTACGTATTCTGTTGATACGCCCTTTTTGAGGTCGGCATACGCGACCATGCCCAAGGTTTCATCGCCAGGACGATGGAATCCTGGCTTCTTGATCTTGCAGACACCTTCTGTGAATAGGATCTTCGCCCTGAGAGCTTCAAAACTATATCCCCTGCCAATCCGATTTGTCAGTCTGATAAGATTATTTAATGACTCTGTGTAAGCATTTGTCACACGATTGTTGAAATACGCCATGATTTCAGGCATCCAATTATTAGAGGCCCTTACGAGGGGATAAAATGCGTCCTTGATTTCCGGAGCAAGTGTCGATTCCCATTTGGTGAACATGGCTTGTGCTTTCTTTGCAGTCTCGGCATTGTAAATATCAAAGAAATCTTCCTTCGCTCTGTACGCGGCTCCGAGGACAGGGTAGTTCTTTGTCCATGATTCCAGATTTATCCGTTGCAAACCCTCCAAGTCATCTTCACGCCTTAACAGGACAAAGCGATCGTGCATCAAGCCCCTACGTTGCTTATTGGTGAGCCCCTCACGAAGGCTTTTCCTGATCACCTCCAGGCAGGAATTCGCCATTCTGACAACGTGAAACTTGTCAATTACAATGATCGCCTGCGGCATTGCAGCTCGCACCGCATCCCTGTATGGTTCCCACATATCCATTGCGACAAGTTTAACAGTGTCTCGGTCTTCGAGTCGAAGCAAATAGTCTGTTACGGTTTTTTTATTACGATCACGCAGGACATTGAAGACGGTGCCATTCTCTATATTAGTGATAACACAGCGAGGCCTCCCGATGATGTGGATCTCGTCGATACCCATCCACTGAGGAGTATCGAATTTGACAGTACGTCCAAGTTCCTTGATGTGATCGTTGAATACATTTTTGATAGTGTTCTCGGTAAGACCAATTTCTTCCGCAATATGGGCAAAGGGCCGCTTAACTGACTGTTTCCCTATCCATTTCGCAAGGCGCAATGTCATCATCCGCTTATCGTCAACTTCGGGGAGGCGTTCATAGAATGTCTTGTTGCAGGCCCGACAACGGTAACGTCTGGTATCGACATAGATACCTACCCGCTTGCCGTGCATTGGCAGATCACGGATGAGCTGCTCGTGGCGGCCAAAGCCTACAATGTCAGGCTCGCCGCACGATTGGCATGAAACTGGGTGATCCTTAGCTTCTGCATCTATGTGGTAGTCGTTGTCGTTCTCAGCAAGCTTGGTGACGATATATGTGGGTAGGTTAAGAATGTTGGTAGGCAAAACAGGGACTCCAATTCGTTACAAAGGTGATTGCTTGGACGAACATCTCTATGCTCTTTACAAATAACGCTGCCCGTCCCGACCGTAATTGCCTCGGTAGGCTTGCAGCTTGACCCCTAAGTGAGGCATGTTCGGGAAGATTCGTTTCAAGAAGGGATCTGTTTTGAATTGTCCGACCACAAAGTTTATTTCAGTCTCACTGAGTCCCAGAGATGCGCCTACCAGGTAATCCAACTTTACAAGCCAGTCATTGTATCGATCTTCTGGTCTGTTGGCGTTTGCAATGCGTATGAGATTGGCGATTTTATCTAAGTTTTCCACTGGAACAGGTATCCTCAGAAAATCATTCTTGTCCATGTACTCACTATCCGTAGACACTTCTGAAAGATGGTATTTCAGGTATTCGAAAAGATCCGGTGAAGGAACCAGTATGTCCACAAACAGGCCGTGAGTTATTCTTCCATCAGCACATATGATTTCGTCTGGACGCATTTTCAGCCCGTCCTGGAACATGGTTATTTTGAACGATGTATCATCGTAAATGTTTTCGATGATGCAGTTAATAATGGATTTCGTTTTGCTATTCTTTAGCGCAAGCTCAACATCCAGGTATGCGTTGATGATCTCATCTGAACATCGGAATATCTCCTTGCCTATGCGCTCCATTTCGGAATTATCTATTTCCGGAGGAATCGGGATGTTTTGAATCTCGGTTACATTCCAGTGCGCTCTTCTTCGAAGAAAGACACCTGTGCGAAGCGTTTTAAACGCGAAGTACTGAACAACTCGGGATAGTAAGTAGATGTTGAGGGGAAATTTAACGTCCAGAGAGACAACATGAGCAGAATTTTGGAATACGGTATCTATTGGACACTTTACGGCTACAGGAACGTGAGATAATGTCCGTGATGCAAACACATTATCGCCCATATACTCAAAGTAACGATATATATTCGCACTGCTTACTTTATTCCCACCGCTATTCCAATGCCCCAGAGGATCACCTATTGTACCGTTTGGAAAGATGTTGGCACCTTTGAAAATAGGCAGCCCTGCTGCATCAAGTCCTTCAGCTCCGCCTATCTTCAATCCTTCTTTAATTAAGATTGTTTCTCTGTATCCATTTGGCATTGTTTCGTCAGTAGCTATTTTGATGTTGCTTTTGTCCTTTTTGTTGATCCAGAGCTTTCTGATTTTGTTCAATAGCCGCGGGTTTAAGCCAATCGTTTTTAGAATATCTATGTCTTCAGGATAAACCTTAGGAGTAATCCTATGCGTGCTGTTTCCATAGGAGGAGGTCAGGATACTCTCCATTGGAAGACTTATGGTTCTTGCTTTGCCGAAATCAATCACGTCCTCGATTTCGTTATAAGCATCATCCGATAGAACGGTGATCTGCACGTTGTGTTCCTTTGAGGGTGCTTCATTTTTCACGATCAAGATTATTGGCACCGTATCTGCGTCGAATACTCTGGGTGCTATCAGCTCCATATCAACAATCTCGATGATGGTCTTTTCTAACAAAAACCGTCTCAACCTCTCCGTTGATTCTGCTTCAAGTGTTGAATACGGCAGGATAAAGCCACAATATCCGCCCGGTCTGACCCACTGCTTGAGAGCCCGGTACAAAAATAGCCCACTGATGTCTATTTGCTTTTCTTTGACCTCCACATAATCCTTATCTGCCGATTCGGGAAGTGTAGCCCGATGTGCTCGTATCCAAGGCGGGTTGCCGGCACAAATATCATAGGTTCCCCTGATGATCCTGAACCACTTTGGGTCCCTGACTTCGGTTGCGTCCAGGTAAATAAAGCCCCCTTGATTGTTGAATTCGATGCCGGCCATTTCCAGCGAAGAATTACCTCCGCTTAGGCCAACAGAAGGAATGAGACGCCCCGCTAATGCTCTGATTTCGGTTTTAGACTTGTTTTTAAACAGCTCGAAGAGATGCCAGAAGAATTGGACCTGTGCAAGGGCGATGGCAAAGATGTTGATATCCAACCCATTGATTTTGCCGAGGACGTTAATGATGGACTCTACAGTGAGCACATCCTTTTCTCTCAGGTTTTCGATTGAAGACGCAAGGCCCTCAATGGCGAAAGTACCAGTGCCCACGGAAGGATCAAGGAGAGACTTGCCGGGGACATAGCCGCATTTGCGGAGAGTGTAGCGGGCAATTTCCGGGCGTGTGTAGTATTCGCCCAGAGCTTTCCGCTTATTTTTCTCAAGAAACTTGTCGTACACACCAGACAGCACATCACCTTTGACAGTCGTGAAGTCTATTTGGGATAGGAGGTACAGGCTATATTCGATGGCATCATTGAGGGGAGTGTCCTGAACGGCCAAAATCCAGTCCAAGCTGCTCTCGTCAAAGATATTCCGGTATAATTCGGCGGCATGGATATAGGCTTCCTTCAAGAGCGCCTGGTAATTCTTCTTAAACCTTCTTGCAAACCCGACGAAATCGGTAATGCCACCATTGGACACATAGCGGTCGAGGAAATGATGATCTTCGGAAAACCGAATCAGGAGCATTCTTGCGAGAATGAAACTCGCTGTTTCGTAAATAAACGAGTCGAGAACACGTTTGTTCTCTTCTGATGAAGACAAGATCCCTGCATGTTCCATCCCAAACTTCTCTGCGTAATCACGTAAAAGAACCTTATCTATCTTCATTACCCATTGATTGGGTGCAACCATTATATGAAAGCGCTCCTTTGCTCGATCAAAGGCATCAAAATATTCAATCATTTCGCTTGGTGCTTTTCCTCGGCACAGCACATTTGTTTCGGGAAATTCAACATCTACATGGTCTCGTACAGTGACATACGCAGGCGGTCCATAAATATCTGATAGTTTCTTGATTTCCGCTTCGACAGCTTTCAGTTCCTCCTTGCCCTTGATAAGTACCAGGCGCTGTGTTCGGTCCTGTAGCAGTTTAGAGATTTCTTTAACAAGATTAATGAACTTTGCATTACCCAGCAAACAGATGTCCTGCCACGCAAACCTCGTGGTGCCCTGACGAAATTTATCCAATTCGAGAGATAGGTCAAAGGTGGGCGCCGATATCCGGGAAAACGCTTCATTGAATCGTTCGAGGTCTTTTAAGGAAGACCATGTGTATTCATGTTCATCCTTCCAGTCTCCATTTCCTGCTCCCCAAAAAACGATGGATACTTGGTCAAACAAAATGAACCATCGCGTTGCCAGTTGTATGTATTTCTTTTTTTCATGGAAGAGCGATTCCTTTTTATGCTCTATCGCACTCCCTGGTTTTCCATCAAATATTACGGCAGCGTTGAAGTCCACTTTATTGGGTGTTCCATCAATTCCGTTCGGATAAATCATAATATCGGGGATACCGGACCCAATAGAGCTATCGATAACGATATTGTCTGATTTCCATCCGAGGCCTGTGTGCGGAGATATTAAGAGATCCCGAACGAAAGCATATAGGTTACGCTCTGAAGATTTATCGTTTATGATAGAATCTATCGTTTTATTTAAGAACGCTTCGCTTTTAGTCATAAAGCATCTCCAATGTTGATTCTTGCATTCCTGCATATTTCACTTTTATCATACCATTACACCGCCACGGCGTCAACCACAAAATGCGGTTTATCAATATTATGTCTATTGCGGGAATAACAGCGCTACTATCTGAGATCATGAAGGTATTTATCGATTATGGAATGATTTGTTGGGAGCCGGATTTAGTTTATTTCGGGCATACATCCATTGTCTTGCGCATAATACTTTGAACCTTATAAATCATAAAATGCGGATGTCCAAAAAGCCAAAAGAAGAAACACGGCGCGGGCTATTTAACATCAATTATTGACAATCAATAATTGATACTCAATAATCACAAAGTAACTGAATTTAAAAGGATATTCGCGGGGAGGGTCGTTCTTCTGTGATGCTCTTTTCTTCATTAGGGTTACCCTCTTTCTTTATCCAGGCAGGCCGTGATTGTTCTCCTTAGTCTCAATCATTGGACCATGGGATAGGATAGCTGCGAGATTCTTTTGCGTTGAAAAGAAACCATGACAACTCTGCCATACATCATGGATTGCGGTTTTGCAATGCCACTACATCTCTCCATATCAATCATGAATTGCGCTTTGTCGATGTGGCGACATGGAGCCTGAAGAACGCTCATCAATCATGAAATGCGGATACCCCATATATACTTTACGATTGCATATTAAAGGTAAATTTACTACTGCGTACACTCACGAATCTGGAGATTATAGGGCGGGTAACATATACTTAAATAAGTCGCAATTTATATAAAATATATGTTTTGTCAAAAATAATCCTTGACATATTTTGTAAAGCATGGCATGGTGCTTTTCAAGAAAGGAGCAATACATGTCACAAGAACACAGCTTGCTGTTGGATGAAGGCGCCGTGCGTATGCGGTGGATGGCCAGTATGAACGCCAATCCTCTTGAGCGTGCCGGCTTGGAGGCCATATATGGCCGTGTGTGGGACACGCGGGAGTTGTCTCGGGACTTCGTCGTGCATGGATTCATGGCGCCGTTGGTAATTGTCACCTGCAAGGCCACCAACATGCAAGGGTCGCTGCTGTTTCAGCAGCATCCCCGGTTCTATTTCGATTTTGTTGAGGCGGAGCTGGAGGATGGAGAGGATAATAATGCTGAATAACGAAACCTTTTACCCAACGCCGAAGCCGCTTATCGACCGCATGCTCGCCAAAATCCAGGGCAGGCCGCAAACCATCCTGGAGCCGTCGGCGGGCGCCGGGACGATAATCAAAAGGATGAAAGACTATCGCATCGAAGAAGAACACTGCGATCGGCGGTATCCTTACCGTCCGTTTGAGAGTTGTCTTTTTTCGGCAATCGAGGTCGATCCGAAATTGCAGGCGATCTTGGAAAAGCAGCAGCCGACCGTCACCCTGATCGACACAGATTTCTTGCAGTATTCAGGGCGCGATCATTTTGACCTGATCATCGCCAACCCGCCTTTTGACCAGGGGGACCTGCACCTGCTCAAAGCGATAGATGTTATGTATCGCGGCGAGATCATCTTTCTGCTCAATGCGGAGACAATCCGCAATCCCTACACCAACACGAGAAAAGAGCTGGCCAAACGCCTCAATGAACTGAATGCGGAAGTAGAATTCATACAGGACGCATTTCTGGACGCGGAACGTAAGACCAGTGTTGAAGTGGCACTCGTCTATATCAAGATAGAACGGAATATTGAGGAGGACCTTTTCGCCGGAATCAGCGATGAAGAACAAGAATGCTCCTCAACGGCAAAGCAGGACTGGGAAGTAGCGACCAAGCATCACATCAGGGATCTGGTGGCCGCCTACAACAGAACGATAGACATAGGCACCGAGACGATTGTTGCCTATTACAAAAATTACAACAAGATCGGGAAATATCTCGGGTTGAACTGCGAGGCGAAGCCCCGATTGTTTGGAAAGCGGGATGACCTGACATCCTTGCTCCAAAGCAAAGTCAACGATTTCATCCAGTCCGTCCGGGTTGACTACTGGAGGCAGGCGCTTGAACTCAAAGAGATCAGAAGCCGGATGACCACCGACAAGGCAAAGGAGTTCGAGAGCCAGTTGCAAAAACGGCAAAAGATGGACTTTACCGAGAACAATATTCGCCAGTTCATTTTGAATTTAATCAATGGATACAAGGACATGCTTACTGACGCAGTGGTCAAGATATTCGATAAATTCACTATCGACCATTGCTACAGCGATGGGGTTGTCGAGGAAAACATTCATTATTTTAATGGATGGAAAACGAACGACGCCTTTAAGGTGAACAAAAAAATTATCATTCCCATCGGTTACCAGAGAACCGACGGAGACGGGCCTTTCACTTATTGCACGTCTGGCTATAGGTGGAAGGCAGACCCCTGGAGAATTGGAGAGGTGACGCGGGACATTGAGATCGTAATGTCCTATTTCAGCGCGGACATAAATTACGTCCCGATCGTCGATGCCGTGGCCGCCGCCCTGGGCAGGCAGCAAAGCAAAAACATCGACAGCACGTTTTTCACCATCGCCTGCTACAAAAAAGGCACCATGCACCTGACGTTCAAGGACAAAGATGTCTTGCGGCGCTTCAATATCGTCGCATGCCGGGCAAAAGGTTGGTTGCCGATGGACTACGGCAAGAAACGGTACGCAGAATGCGACGAAGAAACCCAGTCGGTGATCAGGGAGTTTGAAGGCGTTCAGAACTACAACAAAAACGTCAACCGCTCCTTGTTTGCCACAAAACCGCTACTGGCGATTGCGGCTTAAGCTAAAAGCAAAGAAAGGAGAAGAAATATATGGAGAAAGTAAGAACAAAGAAGGGGAAGCGGTGCCACTTCGTCTCGGAACGACGCGATGGGAGGGTCTATCTGCTTTGCGGGAAGGACTATCCGGCGGAAAGGCTGTATCCGGCCTCTGAAGAAGTGAGGATTTGCCGGCACTGCAACCGCCTCCATAACGAGGCTGTGGCTGCCGAGGCCGAGGCGACAGAAGAAGAAACGACCGAAACCAAGCAGGGCACAGAGGGGGATGAATGACGAAGATTGTGATCGAAAATTCGAGAACCATTCCCTTGTTGTCTGAACACTTTGCTAATCTGTGTTGGGTTTGCAAGGCAGCGGCAAAGGCGCCGGATATTCGGGAATACGTCAAACAGAAAATTCACGCCCAGGACGGCATCCTGTGCGCCACCGACGGCCACCGCTTGCATTTGTACTTACAGGATCTCGATTCCCTGCCGGAAAGCGTTTGCGTGCCGGACGGCTTGTGGGAAATCAAAAGCAAGAACGGCAAGCTGATTGTCTTGGAAAGAGTCGATAACGAGGAGTTGGTGTTTCCGAACTACTGGAACGTCTTTTCGCCAAAGGCCTTGCAAATCGGACGATACGATGCTCGGGACGCTACCGATAAAGACGCGCATGATGTTTCCTTGGGTGAGTTTTTGTATCACGTTCATGTGAATACCGGCACGTACTTCAATCACAGCTATATCATCGAAGCCTTTCTCCCTGGGAACGAATTAACAATCGAAAAGCACGGGAAGGCCATGCTGGTGTTGGGCAACGAAAAAATCATGGCGGCGGTCATGGGTTTGGCCTGGAAAGACAGCAGGTTCAGGAAGGCAGCTTGATATGAAGCCCCGTAATAATCAAAATCGACAGCACGATGACACGATTTCGATCAAGGACAAGATCGAAAAGCAATGGATCAGGCGATATATGGCTCACCGGCATCTTTACGGCAAGCAAGGCGGCCGAAAGTATCTTGAGGCGCAAGCAGAGTTTTTTGCGGGCGCCATCAACGCCATGCAGTGCCTGGACATAGACAATCCCAGTCCTGACATGCTCAGTAATACCATCCCTGCCTGGTGGCCTCTGGCCATTTCTTCGGGCCGGGACATCATTACATGCGACATTTAGGAGGATGTTACGAGTAAGATGGATATTTTGATGCCTCCGAAAAATCGGCCTGTCGTGGATCATATCTGCTTCTTCGACAGAAACGGCGAGTGGGTCAAGCGCACCTTCCCGCCGGTTCATGGCTGTTTGAGATGGGCGGAAGAAGTTCAATGCCCGGATTCTTGCCTCCTGGCCTACCAGTGTCATCCATTGGTTCAGGACGCAAAGGACAAGCATGTGTACCACAAGCTGTGTACGCTGACGGCTATCAAGGCCGGGTTGATCAGAACAGAAGAGATCTTGAACGGAGAAGACGAGTGACAAAGGTACACCAAGTCAGGAAAGAATTTGGTGAACCATTCCGGGATGTAGTCCGAGGATTTGCGAAAATGGGCTATTCGCGACGCGCAACGGCAGAGTTTGTCGGGATAACTTCCTCCTGGTTCGATCAGTTATGCGAGCGGTTTGACTTGAAACGGCACTTTCGGCCTCGGAGCGAGTATATTCCTGTATGCAAGCCGCGTGGCGGTCACACTAAAGGAAAAAAGATCAGGCAGCCCCAGAGATACAGCGACTGGTATTTGCTCTCCGTATTGAGAGGATACTCTGATCGAATATCCCCGGCAAGGTTTGACCAGATCCAAGGGGGAAAGCCTTGTGCCGATACCTACGCTAAACGGTTTGGCTCGTGGCGGAGGGCAAGAATGTTGGCTCACGAAGTCGTCAAACATGAAGCGATTGCGGCATAGGACGGAAGAGGGGAAATTATGGGTGATACAAGAGAGAAGAAGGAGGCATATTCATGACGGCGATCACTGCACCGCTTTTCGCTTTTTTGCTCGGCCTTTGCTCGGCCTTTGCTCTTTATTTTTTGCTCGGGCCAGTTATTCGCAAGGTACTGGGCACGCTTTTCCCACGCCCCACTGTCCATGATCAGTATGCGTTGTTGCACAGGCTGAACCGGGATGGAGAGGAAATACGAGCAATGATCCCGTTGGTGCCGGATGATCGCGTGGACGTCAGAGAAAGGCTCAACGAATTAGCGTCCGACTGTGACACACTATATCAAGAGCTCAACCAAACAATGAGAAAGGAGAAATAAAAACAGATGGCAAGATACAAGATGATGGTTCTTATGGCTGTTACGGCGGCAATGGTTGCGGGATGTGCCGGAAGCGTCGTGCCGCAATATCTCAATTACGATGGCCACAAGATAACCACCACCAAGCTTTCGGCCCCGGAGGATATCAAAGCGAGAATGGCGCAGGATGGGGCCGTGTCCATGGAGGCGTTCGGCGCCAACACGGCGGCGCTACGGGTAGAGGCATCCCGCGTTGAAACAATACGACTCGATCCCGAGAATTCCGAATTTATTGCATCCAAAAAACGCATGGGATGGGATCCCCATCGAATGACCGGCTTACACAGAAAGATATATCTGGACTATCTGAACCAAAAAAACGCCGCTTCCGCTACCTTGACTTTCAGCAAGCCACTGGAGGTTTACTCCTACAGAAACGGCATGTACGGATTCTTCACGAATTATCTCGGTACGGAAGCCTTTAGAAAGGAGTTCAAGGAAAAAACGGCAATGTGTCAATGGGCCATCAATGTCGCCCCGATCCAGAAGCCAGGGAATGGCGCCTATTACTATGTCGATGCTCAGAACTCTTCCGCGACGCTATCGGAATTTATGCTCCAGCTAAAATACGGCGACAAAGTAAAGGCTTTGCCGGAGACGGACCCATGCAGCGTCAAGGAAGCGGAAAAGCTTCTCCAGCGACAGGTTGACCTGATCATAGGGAGGCAAAAATGAGAAAGATCATTTCAAGTCTCATCTTCCTGGCGGTGATGGCGGCAATGGTAGCGGGTTGTGGCGCCTCCGGGCAAAAATACGTCGTCGTCGCCGGCCAGTCGCTGCCCCTGAACGAGGTGGCGTCGGCGGCGGACATCGACAAGAAGATGGCAGAAGACGGGGCTGTGTCCATGAAGGCATTTGCAGACTTGAGGGCTGCGGAAGCACGGAAGAAAACCGATCTTGCCGGCGTGGAAAGCGCCGCGTTATTGACCGTCGATGCCGCTCTTTATGGGATGCAATTCGCGCCCGCGCTGTTCGGAGCCGCGTCGGCAGCAAGCTCCGCTGCAATGGCGTATCTGTCCATAGGCGACATGATAACGGCATACGGGCGTTACCTGGACCGCAAGAACTCGGCCTACGCAGCTCTCAAGTTTGGCAAGCCCCTGGAAATCTACCGGGTCCGGGACAACGAAAATGAATTCTTCGCGGATTTGCTTGGCACGGAAGACTTCAGAAGGAATCTTAGGGCAAAGATGGCAAAATGCGGTTGGTATGAGACGATCGTGCCGGTCAGAAAAAGGAACAACGGCGCTTACTATCGCGCCGGCACAGACGATTCCTCAATCACCATGAATGAGCTTCTGTTCCAGATCAAATACAGCGACCACTCCAAAACCCTGCCGGAGACGGACCCGTGCAGCGTCAAGGAAGCGGAGATGCTCCTCATGCAGCGGGTTGCGCTGATTGCGGGTGATAAGAAATGAACCGATATTTTTTCGGGAACAGGGGCGGGAAATCGCTCCTCGTCAAGGCGCCGGATCTCGAGACGGCGATCAAGGTTTTTGCTGTTGCGGAACTCTTCCCCGAGCAGTACCTGCCGGACGATATGGTGTGTTCCAGGAAGTACGACTCGGTACTGGAACGGTACGTCATGGAGCCGAAGCCAGGGGCGACGATTCCTGTTTACATCGAGGTCGAAGAGGCTGTTGAGGTCAAGTCTCCCGTATCGGGGATGACACACACAGATACGCGCAAGGTCCAGAAGAAAATTCACGACCTCCCCCTGGCGGACTGCTCCGAGCACCATTTGCCGTCTTCTTCGTTTCTCCCTGAAAAAACCGGAGATGATGAAACAACCGGCCAGATCACAAGCGTTGTAATCAACGGCGAGGCAATTACCATCAGCGGCAGCAAAGCCGCATTGCGGGATAGCCACGACAAGCTTCAGCGCAAAAAGCACGAATTGGAAGTTATGCGGCGGCAGTGCCAAGCAGCCGTGGAAGCGATCCAGAAGGATTTGAAGAAAAAGCAGGAATTGCTTTACGCAGTCTGCACCTACATGGGGCAGGGGGAGGAGATCATTCAGTTGCTCTCGGGGTCGAACGCTCCCGACGACACGCCCCTGTCAGTGTTTCAAGAGGTTCTTTACATGGACGAAGAGATGGGAGCCTGGGATCCGGATTCGCTTGATGGCATCGACTTCTCCCGCATCGAAGAATTCGACTCGTGGGTATCCAGGCACTACAAAACATTTCTTTACCGCGAAAAGAGCGTCTGCGTTTTCCAGGTTAGGAGATATGGCAAGGACTACGGCGATCCTCTGGAGAATGCCGTCCTGAATGCAGAAAACATGAAATCATATTTTCTGGTCCGAAACGGAGGCAACCTCTACCGAATTTATGGCAACGTCCATATTCGAGAGCGCGTGTATCCTACCCAAAACGAGTACGAAAACATCATCGCTAAACACCGGGATAACGAGGGGTATCCGACACGTTGGGTAGAAAAAGACCTGAACAACAGGCACAAGCATTACATGTACGGGCTGATTTATCTCCAGGGCCTCATCGAACGGTCGTCAATATTCGGGGATGGTCTCAAGGGCATCAATCTGACTAAGGGGATCTTTTCACAAGCGCAGATAGAATTGATACGCGACGCCGAAAATAGCCGGTGGATTACCGACGGGAAACCGTCCTGGAGCGATTTCTGTAAGAACAACCAGGCCACTATAGGTATCGGCACGCGCATCGTGCTCATGCCTATCCGATTCAGCCATAAAGATGATTTGTGGCGGCTCGGAAACACGCCGGCGGCAAGTCCTCCCCCCTGGGGTCGGATATACCTCGTGGAGGCGCAGGGAGA
>Ga0209606_1004118_pt1 | contig 13847 bp, 7 predicted proteins | sample AD_UKC057_MetaG_FD_184412 | JGI IMG/M metagenome (GOLD analysis project Ga0209606, IMG submission 184412) | Active sludge microbial communities of municipal wastewater-treating anaerobic digesters from USA - AD_UKC057_MetaG (SPAdes) (version 2) | ecosystem: Engineered > Bioreactor > Anaerobic >...
GGTTTAATCGAAGGGGGAGCGTGAACAGGGAGATCGAACTTAACCATGAGACAATGGCTCCCCAAATGGGCCGAAGGGGCAACTCCAGCGGCGTGACTCCGCTGTAAGTCGCCATCAGTCGCGCCGACTCGCCGGGATAAACGCCGGTGGATATCGTAAACCTATAAACAAACAGCGCAAGTAAACACAGCCCTGCCGTTAAGAGGCGATCCGTTTTCCGTTTTTGGGGAAAGATCTCTTTAAAACCAGTTGCCATCGTTTTACCACCTGAAATGTAACCCGACCCGCACCGCCGTGCAAAGTCCAGCCCAAACAACCTTACAAACAGCGTGAAGTGTAGCGGTTCTTCAGCGTGTACGCAAGCCTTGGGAAGGCTGGCGGGCGTGCAGGCGTTGCACCAATAAAAAAAGACGCAGGCCTTACGCCTGCGTCTGTGTCGCCGATCACGTCATCCTGTCAGTTATTCGTCCTCGAGCTGAGCCGCGATCGCGTCGTCGATGTCCATGTTGGTGTAGACGTCCTGCACGTCGTCATGCTCTTCCAGCGCGCCGACAAACTTGTTGACCGCTTTGGCGACCGACAACTCGGTGACCGGCACCAAGGTCAGCGCCACGAGGCCGACCTGCGAGTTTTCCTGGTCGAACGCGACGCCGGCCGCCTCCAGTGCCGCGCACACTTCTGAGAACGCCGCAGGCTGGCAGGTGACGGTGAAGCCGCCCTCTTCCGACAGCAGATCATCCGCGCCGGCGTTGAGCACCGTTTCCATCAGTCCGTCTTCAGTCACGCCTTCGGCCGCCGGAATCATGATCGTGCCCTTGCGCTCGAAACCGCGCGAGACCGAGCCCAGACCGGCAAAATCCGAACCGTTCTTTTTGAAGATGTTGCGCACCTCGGCCGCCGCGCGGTTCTTATTGTCGGTCAGCACCTTGACGACCAGGCCCACGCCGCCCTGGGCGTAGCCCTCGTAGGTGATCTCTTCGAGGACGTCGGCGGCCAGCTCGCCCGTGCCCTTTTTGATGGCGCGGTCAATGTTGTCGTTGGGCATGTTGACCGCTTTGGCCTTCGCGATCAGGGTGCGCAGCGTGGGATTGCTGTTGGGGTCACCGCCGCCGCCCTTGGCGACGATCGTCATTTCCTTGGCGATTTTGGAGAAGATCTTGCCGCGCTTGGCATCCGCCGCGCCCTTTTTGTGCTTAATAGTGGACCACTTATTATGACCGCTCATCGTTACCCTTTCAGCCGCGCAACACGCGGCTCGTTGACTCTCTACACTGTTCTACGCGGGTGTGTTCGAACCCGCCCCCACAGCACCTTCGCCTGCAGGCATGTTCTGCCCCAGCAGGTCGGCGGGCGCTTCGCCTTCAAACTCCTGTATCCAGCCGTTCTCGAAGCCGAGATCTCCGGCCGCCTCAACCAGCACCGCATACTCGTCCGCCGTGACCCGGCGGTCCCAGCCCGGCGTCTGCAACGCGCGGTGCAGCGGCGTGTACTGCGACATCACGCTGATGTGAATGCCGCTGCCCACATGCTTCGCCAGCCACTCGAGATTCTCCACCGCCTCGGCGACGCGTCCCGGCAACGCCAAAATCCGGCAGATCACGCCGCGCACGGCGATCCCGGCGGTATCGGTCTCCAGCGGACCCAGATGCTCCCAGAACCACCGCAACGCACTGCGCGCCGCCTCGACATACGTCTGCGCATCGGAACCCTCCGCCGCGCTCTCGGTCCGGGCATAGCGCAGGTCGATCAACGCAATATCAGCCAGATCGGCGAAAGCTTCCAGTGTCTCCGGTGACTCAAAACCCGACGTATTATACACAAATGGGAGGGCGATTCCAGCGCGAAGTAACGGCATCACCGCCTCGCGGATCTGTGGCAACCAAGGAGTGGGGGAGACCAGGTTCCAGTTGTGGCAGCCCTTCCGCACGAGTTGCTCGAAAATGCCGCGCAGCGCCTCCACCGTGAGGTCGTCGCCGCGCCCCGCCTGGCTCCACGGATGGTTCTGGCAGTAGAGGCAGCGCAGCGTGCAGTGCGAAAAGAAAACGGTGCCCGAGCCGCGCGTGCCGCTTACCGGCGGCTCTTCGCCGAAGTGCGGGCCGTAGCGGAAGACGCGCGGCAACACGCCCGCCCGGCAGTAGCCGAGCCGGCCCGCGAGCCGGTCTGCGCCGCACGCGCGCGGGCAGAGACGGCAGGCGGAGAGAGGGGAGGATGCGGTAGGCGGGGAATCGAAATTCATAAGAGGATTAACTTTCAACGCTCAACTTTCAACGTTCAACTCTCAAGTAGAACCCAGTGGGATTTGGCAGTCATTCGCAGTTCTCCCCACTTGCGCGTTCTTCTCTCTCCCCGAATCATGGGCTCGCCGTTCGTAATGCACCCGCCGGACGTCCTCCCTGTTTGCGGTGGTCCGTTCCGCAGTTCGGAAGCGAAGTAAGACTCTTGAGAGTCACGTTCATTGAGGCTGTCAAGTGTAGACGTAAGGCTTACCGTTTTCAATAGAAAGAGGTTTCAAACTCGGGGGACTTCGGACGTGCGAAACAATTTGTCGGCGTCGGGGATTTTTAGGTTTTGTTTTCGCATGACCTCTGGCGCGTGCTGCAAAACGCGAACACCTGACGTTGCAAAAACGAAGGTGTTGTAATACTCTGGCCACCTAAGCACATAACAAAGGAGAAAATATGAGTAGGCATGTACCTGTCATCATCGTGTCGCTTGTCGTTTGTTCGGCAGTCGGGGACACGCTGCCCGGCACTTTTCTATTCGAACTTGGCGGAGCGACGGTGACGACACTCGCGGAGCGGCAGCAGTCGATAGGCAAAGAAACGCTAGTCGGCGCGACCGACGCGATGCTGCGGCGTTACGTACCCGCAGGTGAAGTGCCGAATGCGATCAACGCTTTTCTGGTTCACACAGGAGGCAAAAGGGTGCTGGTGGACACGGGGTTGGGGCTGAAGCTGGACGAAAACCTGAAGTCAGTCGGGGTGCGGACGGACGAGATCGACGCGGTGCTCCTCACGCACATGCACCGCGACCACATTGGAGGGCTGCTGTGCGACGACGCGCCCGTTTTCAAGAATGCCACGCTGTATATTTCCCGCAAAGAGTTCGATTACTGGAAAGCGGCGGGTGCAGGAGCGCAACGTATCGCGGACGCATATGCCGGACGCTTCCGCCTGTTTCATCCGCAAAACCTGGACGCTGAGCACCCCGTGCCGCTGCTGCGCAATGTCGTAGCGTTTGCGGCCAGCGGCCACACGCCGGGACACACGATTTATCTCGTGGAAGGCACAAAAAAGAAATTGTTGATCTGGGGCGACATCACACACGCTGCTCCGATTCAGGTGCCGCATCCAGACGTCGCCGTCACCTATGATGTCGATCCCGCTCAGGCTGTGGCGACGCGCAGGCGCGTTCTGGAGTTCACTGTCACAAACAAAATTTCATATGTCGGCAGCATGCGTCTCGCCTATCCGGGCATGGGTTGTCTGTATCAACAGCAGGGCACCAACACCTGCCACCTCATACCGGCAGATTACACATATACCAACGCGGCGAACGGGCGCGACATGTATGTGCGCTCCGACGGATACCGTACCGAGACGGAGAGAATCCGCGAAGGCGCCGCGAAAGGCAAGGTCCGATACCTTAAGGAATCGGATCAAAACGGCACATGGTGGCGGATCACGGAAAACACCTATAATGAAAAGGGGGCTGAAGTTAAATCCGTTAAAAGGCTGTATGACTCGGGTTCGGGGCAACTGCAGGAGGTTAAAGAGACGGTCCACTTCACGAACAGTCATAGAATCCATTACGTCAAAAAGACGGGTCGTGACGGTGTCACGCATTACTTAGTTTTCAATCCGCAGGGGCAGTTCGTCGCGACGGTTTCCGGCGCGGGCAAACTGATCGAGGAGGAGAAGCCGGGGAACGACCCATATTGGGCATCGCTTTTGCAGGGCGAGACACCGGACGAGGCGCGTGCGCGCCTGCTCAAGGCGGCGCAAGCGCGGCAGGCTGCGGAGGATGAGAAGGACGCGGCGGCGGATAAAGCGATCGCGGCATCGGCACCGATCATGCGGTTCAAACTGCCAACAGAAATCGAATCACTGATGCCGTCAGATCTCTACGTATCGCTCCCGGCCGGTACGCTCGATTGGGTCGCCACCATGCGAAAGGCGCATTTTGAATCCGAGCGCGCCTTGACACTGCTTGGCAAGCGTTATAATTCATTCGTCACAAACATGGTGGCCTGGAGCTGTGCAACCGTGGTCGTCACGGTTTCGGACGGTGACGGTATGCCGTTGGAAAACATACGGGTCAACTTGCGGCAGACCGCGATGTTCGATTCGTCGTGTCCGATCGAGAGGGCGCAGGGCATGGGGCTTGTCTCTGATAACTGGAAGCCTTGGGAAAGCACGGAACAGACAGGTGCAGACGGGCGGGCGGTGTTCAACGGTGGCATTGGCAGCTTCAACTACTTTCATCTGGCGCGAATGTTGTTCTGTGAAGGTAAGATGCCGGGACCGAACCTGCGCGTAAGTGTTGCGGCCGAGGGGTACGAGGCGGTGACGCTCACAGCCTGCAATGTCAACAGGCGCACGTTGGCGTGCGCCAAACTGGCGGTGGAGGTTTTGGCGGGGGTCGCTGCCGACCCTTCGATCAAAATATTAAATGGCGATGAAGATGTGCGGCGGGCATGGTCGTCCGAACGATTGGCGAAATCCTTTTCCATCCCGGCGGAAAACTTGCACGAAGCCGTGGAAATCAAGGTTATGTTGAAACGGCGTTAAGCTTTTGCACGCCGAACGCCCAACGTCGAAATTTTTCGTTCTGAGTTCGAAGTTCCGCGTTCTACAACTCTACCGGCAGGGCGTCGCCTTTGCCGAAGGGCGAGAGGTCGCGCAGCTTGCGCACGATGCGCGGCATGTGCTCGAGCACGTAGTCGACCTCGGCCTCGGTGTTGTAGCGGCTGAGCGAGAACCGCACCGAGCCGTGAACCGCCGTGAACGGCACGCCCATGGCGCGGATCACATGCGACGGCTCCAGCGATCCGGCCGCGCAGGCCGAGCCGGTCGAGGCGCAGATCCCGAGGTCGCTCATGTGGTAGAGGATCGCCTCGCCCTCGATATACTCAAAGCTCATGTTGGTGGTGTTGGGCAGACGGTTCACGCGGTCGCCGTTGACGCGCGCATCCGGACAGGTGGCGAGCAGGCCGTTTTCCAGCTTGTCGCGCAGGCGCGTGAGCGTGCGCCGTTCCTCATCCATGTTCGCAGCCGCGAGGTCAACAGCTTCGCCGAGACCCACGATGTACGGCACGTTTTCCGTGCCGCCGCGCCGTCCGTTCTCCTGATGGCCGCCCAGCATGAAGGTTTTGAGTCGCGTGCCGCGCCGCAGGTAGAAGACGCCGATGCCTTTGGGCGCGTGCAGCTTGTGTCCGGAGATCGAAAGCATGTCGACAGGCAGGCGCTTCACGTCGATCGGCAATTTGCCCGCGACCTGCACCGCGTCGGTGTGGATGATGGCGCCCGCCTCCTTGGCGATCTCGACGATCTTCTCCATCGGGAACACGACGCCGGTCTCGTTGTTGGCCCACATCAGGCTGATGATCGCGGGCGTGCCGCCCTTCAACGTGTCGCGCAGTACCTCGAGGTCGATCTGCCCCAGCGTGTCCACCGGCAGCTCGATCTCGCGGTGCCCCATGTCTTTGAGGCGGCGGCAGGGGCCCAGCACAGCCGGATGCTCGACGCGCGAGGTGATGACCTTGGCCTGCGGCCCCAGCAGTTCGGCGGTGCCGTGGATCGCCATGTTGTCACTTTCGGTGCCGCAGCTCGTGAAGATAATCTCCGAAGGTTCCGCGTTGAGAAAGGCGGCCACGCGTTCGCGCGCGCGCTGCACGTGCTTGGCGACTTGGCCGCCAAACGCATGCATGCTGGAGGGGTTGCCGTACAGCTCGTTGAAGAACGGTGTCATGGCGTCGCGCACTTCAGGGGCGACGCACGTCGTGGCATTATTATCGAAATAGATCGGCTGCATAAGACCCCGCTGGTTGAGGGTGGTGTTTGAGTTTTCAACGATACTACACCCCCGGCCCTTAACACAAGCGCATTACTCGACAAAGCGGCTTTTCACTTTTCACTTTTCCTACTTGCCAAGCTAAGGGGTAATGGCGTACGCTACGCCCATCGTGATGCAACTGAAAGGTGTCTCGTAACGGTCGTTGACCAGAGGCACCGATTGCTGGTTCCGGCGCGCAGCCGGATACAAACCGACACGAAAAAAGTGAGTTGGCCAATCGTCGCATCGCTTGCGAGGCGGCGAGCCTATGAATATTGCAGCTTCCGACAGACCCCGTGAGGTCTGCTCGATGACAGGTCAAACGGACCTGCTTCTCCATCAAGACGGATTATGGTTTTCTTCGCACCTCGCCCCTGAAGACGAGATGTTTCAAAGAGCCTGGTCTATCTACACCGCGTCGTTCGCAGATTTTGAGCGTCGGTCGTTGTTCGAACACCTGCACGTGATGCGCCAGCCGCGTTACCGTTTTTCCGCCATCCGGCGCGGCCAGGAGGTGGTCGGCGTGCTCGGCATGTGGGCGTTACCCGGCTTCTGCTTCATCGAGCATGTGGCGATCGCCGACGCATTCCGGTCGGCCGGCCTCGGCGGGCAGGCATTGCGCACAGTGCAGCACCATGTGGGCGGCCCCGTCGTGCTTGACGTGGAACCGTTCGGCACTGACTTCTACGCTGCGCGCCGTGTCGCCTTTTATCGGCGTCTGGGGTTCCACTACTGCGGACACCCAGTGACCTTGCCGCCCTATGCGGGCAAGACGACCGAGCCGTCCAATCTGATGGCGTGGCCACTGGCGTTGGACGAGGCGTCGCGTGCACGGGTTGTCGAGACGATCGAACGCGAGGTCTACGGACTCCATCCGCTCATCCCGCGTCACCGCGCGGTTTGATCGCGACGCACTCCGCAGGCGTCGCACGGAACTGGTCGATCTTTGAGCCGGGCTCGCGCGGCCGCAGGATGAGGGTGACCTCGCCCTGCGGCAGCTCGATCGCGGCGGCCCCTTTCTGTCCGGGGCTCTTGACGGCGCGCCAGGCCCAGGCCGTGAAGACGCCGGGCGACCACAGGGTCTCGGGCAGCAGTTCCGAGCCATCGGCGGCGCGTACGGACAGAAAGAAGGAGTCGTCTTCCGGCGTAGGGGTCAGCACGCGCCCTTCGAGATGGTACTGCCCGGCACGGCCAACCTGAAGCCGGTAGGTGGCGCGTCCGCCGCCACCGCTGCTCTGCCCGCCGATTTCAGGCACCCAGAGATATGCGCCGCCTGCGGCATCGGCGTCGGTGCCGATCTCAAACGGAACCGTCGCGCAGGCGTGTTCAGCCTCCCAAACCGTCGCATGTTCCGGGGAGACGGCAACCGGCGGCGCGGGACGGCGCATCGCCAGGTACGTCTGGATGACCGGGCTGCGCCCAAGAATGCGCCGCCCGATGTCTTCCCCGTCCAGACTGAGGGTGGCCGTCGGCGGCGCGGGCCGGGTCTGCGCCGCCGACGTGAAGGGCGCCGCGGCCGTGATCGAAAGACGTCGCGTCGCGCCAGCCACGTGAACGCCGATGCGCTCCGGCGTGGCCTGCACCTCGGCTTCGGCGGCGGAGAAGGCGCGCCGGAACGCTGCAAACGCCTGATCGTCCGCGATGCCGCTGCCCGCGCGCAGCCAGAAGGCGACGCCGGCCGGCGCGCGCACGCTGGCAGCGTCAATCCGCCCGTGGGAAACGGTCAGCCGTGCCGCGCCAAAAGCGTTGCCGTCGTCCACCAGCGCGACCGGACACGCCGCACTGTCTTGGCCGCGCGTCCACGGCACACGGATGCCGATCACGGCGCTGCCTTGGCGCAGGAACACGGAGGCGCCGGCAGGCACGCTGCGGGTCACGCCCTCCACCGCGACACGCACGTCGCCGACCCAGACGCTGTCCAGACGTTTGCGGAAGATCAGGTGAGAAGCGAGTGGACCGGTGGCGTCCTTGAAATCCGACTCGCGGTACACGGCGACACCCAGCGCGTCGGCCCGGTCCTGTGCGCCCGCCCACCAGGGGGCGAGATGGAACGCCTTGTCGTGAACCTTGCCGTCCGAGATGCGGAGTTTGCCGTATGGGTCGCCGCGTCCATCCGGAATGAACGCGAGGCGCGGCAGGCGCGCGTCGCGCGGGCCGGGCAGATCGGCGCTGAGCGCGATGTCCATGCGCCCGTGATAGGCGCTCCACGCCGTGCTGAGCGTGACATCCGGACACATCCAGTGTGTGCGGGCGCACGCCGGCGTCGCGCCCCAAGTCTGCTCCACCAGGCGCGGGTAGCGCGTGTTCAGCGCGGACGCTTCGGGCGGCATGCCGAGCGCCTTCACGTAGAGCGGGACGAAGGTGGCGAAGCGGAAGCCGGGTGCGCGCGGCAGCCAGCCTGCGGCAGAGAGGATCTGGTCCAGTTCGCCGAAGCCGAACAGATAGTCATAGGTCCGGCTGTGCGCGCCGGCCAGACGCTCGGAGGGCGTGTGCCAATTGAGGGCGATATCGGTCCAGAAATAGTTGGCCAGCGTGTCGGCCAGCGCGCGGGTTTCGGCCGTTTGCGCCAGAGCGGCGAGCAGCAGCAGGGATTCGAGGTCGACGCCGTAGTAGGTGGGGCTGACGAACTCATGCGCGCCCTCTTCCCACAGCGTCTTGATAAACAAGGCTAGGCGGCGCTCGCCTTCGCGGACGGCGTCCGGATGGCCCAGCGCCTCGCCGAGCAGGATCAAGTCGGAGGCGTTCAGCAAGGCGATATTGGTGTACGTCGTGCGCGGACGATGGTTGACGAGGCCGTGCCGGCCGAGTTCAAGCATGACGCGCAGGCGTTCGCGCAGCTCAGGAGCGAGCGAATCGCGATGAAAACGCCAGAGCAGCGCGCCGTGCTGCATGCAGAAGTCGACCGCATTGTAGTCGAGCACCTCCGCGTCGCGGGAGTACCAGCGGAAGTTGCCGTAGGCGCGGTGTCCGGTTTCCCGGTTCTGCATCTGCTCGGCTGCGGCGGCGAGCGCGCTGATCCGGTCAGGGTGAACGCGCGCCTCGGCATACGCCAGCATGGCCGTGAAGAGTTCGCGACAGCCGTACACGGCGCCGGGCCGGGCAAGTTTGCGCCAGGTGCCGTCGGCACGGGCGACGAGGTCCGGCAGGATCTGTTCGCGCGGCACCTGCGCGGCTATGAGAGCTCGCGCACTCAGCAGCAGTGCGCATGCAAAGCCGAGCCTGCGAGCGCTGTGAAAGGCAAAGGGCTGTGAACGAAAAGATGAGTTCATCAGGAACACACTCCCTTCACATCCGCTGTGGTTACCCGTATACAATCCGTGCCGTTACTGCGCGTAGACTTCAAGTTCGCTGAGCTGCGCGGCATGGGGATAGGCGGGGTTCGCATTGGCGCGGAACACGAAGCGCACGGTGTCGGTCTGAACCGGATCGAAGGTGATGTTGACCGATTTGCCGTCGCGGTTCTTGTCGGTCGTGTGGACGGTCACGTACGCATCCCCCTTTTTGACCTGAATGTCGAACGCCGTGGCATACCCGCCGGGATCGGCAAAATGCACGATGACGCGGCGCACGGCAGCGGGCTTGGCGAGCTTGACCTCGGCCCAGTGCGGCATCGGCGTGAGCGCGGAGTGCCAGCGGGTGGCGGCGAAGTCGGTATATGCGCCCCGCGTGCCGTCGTTGAGGCGCGCCGTACAGCCGGCGTTGCCGGGCAGTTCGCTATCGGAGGATGCTTTGGCGCCGCGCGAGGCGAGCGCCAGATTGTCAACCGGCAGCGGTCCGGGGAGCGTGGGCTTGACCCCGAGCGCGGCCCGGCGTTCGTCATCGGACACCCACTCGGTCATGCGGTTTTCATACAACACGGGGCCGCCCCATTTGCCGGTGGTCACGAGATCGATGTCGCCATCGCCGTCCATGTCGGCCGGCACGATGTTGAGACCGGCGCTGACACCCTCGTCATAGGTGACGACGTGCTTGCGAAAGACCGGGTTCGGGCCGGGGGTGAAACGGTAGTAGAACACGCACGGCGTGCCGAAGGCGTCGGGGTCGCCGCCGTTGTGGGCCATGAAGCGCTTGCCGACCACGACTTCCTTGTTGCCGTCTTTGTCAATGTCGGCGAAAGCCAGATAGTGCGGCTGCGACCAGGCATCGTCGATCAGATGCTGGTGCCAAGAGAGGATGCCGGCCGCATCGCGCCGCTGCTCGTACCAGAAGATGCCGTGCTTGTGGGCCGCGCTGGTGATGAGGTCGTTCAGGCCGTCTTTGTTGACATCGAAGACGAGGATGTTGGCGGTGTGCTCGACCTTGCCGTCTTTGGCGCCCAGCGCGATGGGGTGTACCTTCCACGTGTCCTTGCGGATGTTTTTCGGTGCCTCGAACCAAGCGTTGGGACGGATCACGTCGGGGCGTCCGTCGCCGTTGATGTCGCCGACACCGGTGCCGAACACCGCCTTATCCGTGGAGATCGTGTGGCGCACGTAGCCAGGCTGGCCGTTGGTCTGCAAGCCCGGCTCGTACCAGACGGTCACGTTTGTGTCGGGCAAAAATTCTAGCACCTTGCCGTCGCCGTCGATATCGACCAGCGTACCGGTTTCATGGTTGCCCAGCGGGTCGATGACATGTTCAGGCCACAGCTCATGGGAACTGCCCAGGGTGTTTTCGTACCAATAGGACGTTTTGGAAAACCAGCAGGCGGCCAGAATGTCGGGCTTGCCGTCTTTGTTGACATCGACGACCAGGTTGCAGAAATCGTCAGCGTACCCTTTGCCGTCTTCCCCGACATTGCTGGAAATGGTGCGGATGCGCACGGCTTTCCAGTCTGGCGCGAGGTAGAGGTAGGGGCCGGCCGCGATGTCGAGTTTGCCGTCGCCGTTGAAATCGGCCACGCAGCACGCTTCCGAGCGGTAGGTGCCGATACGGCGCGGCACGAAAGTCAGCGGCGTGAGCAAGGAGCCGGGCGCTTTGTCCGGTACATCCACCGGGGTGTGCAATGCGATGGCCTTGAGGGATTTGAGCGCCTCGGTTTTAAGCTCGGGATCGGCCAGCATCGGTGTGAGCGCGGCGACCGCCTCGGGGGTGGGCACGGTCCGCCAGGCGGCTGCGAAGAGCGCCTTCTCTTGCGGCCGGGCCGCCAGTGCGCCGGCCTCCCTTAGCATGGCCGCACGGCCGGCTTGTTCCAGTTCCTGCTCGATCAGGCGGATATAGCCGCGCAGCGCAATCACGCGCAGGCTGGTGTTCGGGTAGGTTTTAGCCAGCCGCTGCAGCTCAGGGGCCGCCGTCTTCTCTTTCCACGCAGCCAGCACACGCACGGCGTCATCGGCCACCGCGCGCTCGCCGTCGGCTAGCGCGCGCTGGACCAAGGTCAGCCCGTCCGGCGTGCCGGCCAGGCCGACCGCCTGCAGCAGGCTGCGGCGGCGTTCGGTGTCGGCGCCGGCGAACAGTGTCAGGATGGCGCCGGTGGCCGCTTCCGGTTCGCGGCGCGCGCAGGCCATGAGCGCTTTTTCGGCGGCTCGCCGTTCCTTGGGATCAGCGGCCGTGCAGAAGGCCGCGATGAGTTTCGGGATCTGCTTGACGGTCGCGAGTTCGGTCAACGCCTGGAACGCGGCGGTGCGCACGGCCGGCGCGGCGGCGGCGAGGTGTTCGGCCAGGGCCGGCGCGGCGCGCGGCGTTTTGCGGAAGGCCGCGACACCCAGCAGGCGCGTGAGGGCGGCGTCGTCGGCCGGACGCCGCGCCAGCGCCTTCGCGATCCGGGCGTCGGTCTTGGGGTCGGCCAGCTTGATCAGGCTCATGCGCGCCGCGTCCGCCAGCGCGTCGTCCGCCTGGCCGAGCATCTCGATCAGGGCGTCCGCGTCCTCAGCGTCGCCGAGGTCGCCTAGGCCGGCGGCGGCCGCCAGCCGTGAGGGCGCATCCACGCCGTTTTTCAGCGCGGCTCGCACCAACGGCGCGCCGGCACGCTTCTTGGCATGGACCAACGCCTGCACGACGGCGAGGCGGCCCTGCGGCTCGAGCGCCTTCATCAAGGCTTCGCCGCGCCGTTTCAACAGTTTGTCCGGGAGCTGGGCGGTGAGGCGGGCGGCGGTGCCGCGCCACTCTTCCGAGGCATGGTTCAAGGCGGCGGGCAGCAGCGTGTGCGCGCGGTCGGGGTCGGCGGCGATGCGCGCGCAGAAGGCGGCCAGCCGGATGTGGTCCGCCAGGCGGGCATCGTCCGAAAGCCGCGCATAGAGCGCGAGCGCTTGTTTCTCGTCGCCGCGCGCGAACAGCGTCTCTGCGGCCGCGAGCGTGGCGTCGGCCGTAACCGCGTCCTGCGGCGCGGCGGCCAGCGCGGCCAGCGCACCGGGGGTGGCGAGCTTGCCGAGGTAGGCCAGCGCGGCGGAGCGCACAGGTTGCGGGCGGCCGGCCAGCGCGAGGATTGCGGCTTCGGCGGCGGCGTCCGCACGGCGGGTCAGGGCGGCGATCACGCCGGCCAGTTCGCGTCCGTCCAGCGTGGCGAGCGCGGCGCGCAAGGCGGCGTCGGCTTCGGGCAGGCCGAGGGCTTCCAGCAGCAGGCAGGCGTTGTCGAAGGTCTCGGGACGCGCGAGCTGAGCCGCGAGCGTCGGGATGGCCGCGGCGGTGGCGCCGGCCAGCAGGGTCTGGCGCGCGCTGTCCTTTTCAGCCGGCGTGCCGGCTGCAAGCTGGCGGAGCAGCGCGGACTCGTCGGCGGCGGATACACTCGTCGCGAACAGAGCGGCCACACCCAGAAACAGACGGGCGATCGCGCGTGTGAGCGGATGGACGGGGAGACAAACAGTGGACATGGTGCAACCTCGTGCGGGGTTAGATGGACCAAGGGGCGCGGTTCGAACGGTGGATGAGGCGGTTGGCCACGGCGTCCTTGACAAACGCGAGCGCGGCGGGATCGAAGGTGAGTTCGCGGTTCAGGTGATAGGCGATCGTGGCGGCATGGCAGGCGACGTGTGTGATGTGCAGCGCGTCGGCCGGCGCGGTCGGGGTCTGGCGCGACCTGACACAGGCGATGAACTCGGCCGGGTGGGCCACCGGGCGCATCCAGCTTTCGGACTGGATGGCGCGGGTGTCCAGCAGGTTCGGCGAGGACACTTGGATATCGCCCGAGTCATCGGTCTCGACCCAGCCCTCGTCGCCCTCGAAACGCACGGCGCACGAGTTGCGGAAGCCTTTCTGGCGCATCACCACCTGGATGCCGTCGGCATACCAGGCGTGCAGGGTGGACTCGTCGACCGGCTTGTAGCGCACCGGCGTGGTATGCTCGCGGTTGAGCACCATTTGGCAGAGGTCGAGGGTATGGCTGCCCCATTCAGTAAGGTCGCCGTGGTAGTCGTATTCACCGTGCCAGCGCTTGAGATAGGCGTTGTTGTAGGGGCGCCAGGGGGTGGGGCCGAGCCACATGTCCCAGTCGATCTCGTCGATCGGCGGCAGCGCTTCCTCGGGCAGGAAGTGGTTGGCTGCCGAACGCCCCATGCCCGCCATGCCGGCGTGCAGCGTGTGGAGACGGCCGAGGCGTCCGCTCTTGGCCAGTGACATGGCGGTCATGAAGTTGCCGACGGTGCGGCGCTGCACGCCGCCCTGATACACGCGGCGGTAGCGCGCGGCGGCTTTCACGACGGCGTCGCCCTCGTGGATCGAGAGCGAGATCGGTTTTTCGCAGTAGACGTCTTTGCCGGCCTGCATGGCGTAGATCGCGAGGCGCGCATGCCACCGGTCGCCGGTCGCGATGTAGAGCGCGTCGATGTCCGAACGGGCGAGAAGATCGCGGAAGTCGCGGTAGGCTGTGCAGTCGGCGT
>Ga0209606_1004132_pt1 | contig 13817 bp, 13 predicted proteins | sample AD_UKC057_MetaG_FD_184412 | JGI IMG/M metagenome (GOLD analysis project Ga0209606, IMG submission 184412) | Active sludge microbial communities of municipal wastewater-treating anaerobic digesters from USA - AD_UKC057_MetaG (SPAdes) (version 2) | ecosystem: Engineered > Bioreactor > Anaerobic >...
TTCTTGCTCGGAAGTCGGACATATTCGAAACTTATAAGCCTTTTCCATGCAGACCTGCGTCACCTCTCTTTCTGGCCTTGAATGTAGTGCCGGATCTGCTCTTCCGTATTCTCGCCAACTGTCGCAATGAAGTACGATGGGTTCCAAACACGGTCGCCCCGTAATTGAGAACGGATTTCGGGATGCGCTCTCAAGAGCAATCGTGCAGAGACGCCCTTTAGTGCTTTGAGCATGTTTGGAATATAATGCCGAGGGGTGCACGAAACTAGGCGCTATTATCTTCCTGCGATACTTCACGCACCATACAATATGATACTGAATCGAGTAGGCATACCCTCCGCCCATATGCTACTCGTGCCAATTCATCCACCCCCAAAACAGTATAACACATGTCTGGATAGGTACAAGCAATTGCAGGCTATTCTGACAGTTCTTGAGCAACATATGTCGCCGCTTACTCACGACTGAAGTCACGAGTATGCGCGGCGATTCAGTCAAAGGCGACAACTAAGAGGACTCTCACGACGCGAGGCGAAGATACAATCAGAAAGGAGAGTGCTCAGTGTCTCGCCGATTTCGCGCAGCCGTTGCAGAAGTAGTAAACGCAGTAGCGCCGCTCACCGTCGCCGTCGCGGTCCTGAGTGCAGTCTTCCTGGGCCTGTCATGGGCGACGCTGGCACAGCTCCTCATCGGCGCCGCGTTCACCACCGCAGGTCTGTTCCTGTTCCTCAGAGGCACCCGCATAGCCTTGCTGCCGATGGGTGAGATGATCGGTGCCTACTTGCCGAAGCATGGGTCGACCGCGCTACTGGTGGCTACCGCCTTCATCTTCAGTTTCAGCGTCACCATCGCCGATCCGTCAGTGCACGTCCTGGTCGCGCAGGTGGGCTCGTTCCCTGACTCGGGCATCAACCCCCAGGTCCTGGCGATCCTGCTGTCGGGCGGAATGGGGCTCTTGGTCACGATCGCAATACTCAGGATACTCCTCAATATCCCTATCAAATGGCTGTTCGCCGGAGCCTATATTGCGGTGATTCTGCTCTCGTCGTTCACGCGCCCCGAGTTAGTTCCGCTCTTCCTCGACTCAGGCAGCGTCTCGACAGGCCCCATGGCCGTGCCGTGCATCATCGCCCTTGGGCTGGGCACAGCGTCCGTGCTCCAGCGAAAACAGACCCTGGCCGATGAGTTCGGCCTGGTAGGCCTGGCGACGCTAGGCCCCATACTGATGCTGATGGTGTGGGGGGTGTTCATGTGATGGATCGCATCGCAGTGTTTCACGGGTTTGGACAGGTAATGGCCGAGGTGGCGCGCACCTTGATACCTCTGGGCGCGCTGTTCACCGTTTTTCAGGTCTTCTTCCTCAAGCTGCCGCGCACTTTCGTGCGTCGTATAGCCATCGGACTTGTGTGGACTTTCGTTGGCCTCTCGCTGTTCCTTCAGGGTGTCAACATCGCCTTTGTGCCCCTAGGTCGGGCGCTAGGCGCCGCGCTCGGCAGGCTGGACACCCCTGCCATGGTGTTGCCCGTCGGGTTCGTGCTCGGCCTACTCGTGGTGTTGGCCGAACCATCCGCCCGGGTGCTCAGCGGTGAAGTGGAAAAGGCCTCGGCCGGACACATTCGCGAGCGCCTGCTCCTTGCCACCATGGCTTTCGGAGTGGCGTCGTTAGTATCGCTGGGCTATTACTTCATCGCACGCAGCCGTTCGCTCACTTACATCATCATCCCAGGCTATATCGTCGCCCTCACGCTTCTGAGGTGGATCGATCCGGCGTTCGCCGCGATCTCCTTCGACTCGGGCGCGGTGGCGACCGGCCCGCTCACAGTCACTTTCCTCATGTCGCTCGGTCTGGGTATCGCGGCCGAGCAGCCAGGCGGACCGACTATCGGCTCGGGTTTCGGGCTTGTGTGCCTGATTGCGCTGGCTTCCACACTCGCAGTGGAGGGGTTGAGTTTCGCATTCCGAACAAAGAAAAACATCGCCGAGCCCTGCGATACGCATACTTCTGATGGGGGGAGTTCGACTTGTCAAACGGAACACCGACCGCCGGCGGAGAGTTTGATCTCATCATAACGATCATAAACAAGGGATGGGCAGACGAGATAGTGGAGGCCGCGCGCAGCGCGGGAGCCGAGGGCGGCACTGTGCTCTACGGGCGGGGCACCGGAGTGCATGAGCGCAAGAGCTTCTTCGGAATACTGATTGAACCGGAGAAAGAGGTGGTTCTCACCCTCATTCGTCGAGAGTGTACGCAATCAGTACTGCAGGCGATCATAAAGGCCGGCCAGCTTGAGAGGCCCGGAACCGGCATAGCGTTCGTGCTCGATGTGTCGCAGGTAGCGGGCATAATCCACCTGACGAACCCGGCGGACTCCGGCGGCGGCTGGGCCGGATCGGAGTAACCGCCGGGCGACTGTAATACTCGCCAGCGAGCCCATGAACCGCGCCAGGTCATCAAAGCGGCCCCGGTGATCCGGGATTGCCCGGTACGGGCCTCGGTCGAGCATGTAATCTTCGACCAGGTAGGTAGCGATCCCGAGTTTGCCCGCGACTAGGTCCTCGCAGGTATCGTTGCCCACCATCAGGCACTCGCGGGGCGACCTGTCCACCACATCCAGAATCTCCGCGTAGTACTCAAGGTTGGGCTTGCAAAAGTGCGAAGTCTCGTAGGATGTCACGTGCCGGTAGGGAAGACCATCCAGTCCACCCCACCTCATTCGCTCCTCTATGGCATTGGCCGGAAAGACCGGATTGGTGGCGATCACCACTTCGTATCCGCGGTCGATCAGGCCTTCGAGCATAGGTCGCGCCAGGGGGTGCGGCTCTACGCCAAGTGTCTCGCGAAGGCGCGGAAAGTCCTCATCATAGAACGCGTCCAGTACGGGCATCAGCTCATCTGCCGTACGCCCCAGCCCGGCGAAGAAGTGGTCCGTGAATACGTCGCGGTTGGTCTTCGCGGAATCCAGCGACTTGACCATCTCCTCCGTAGACGCAAGCAGCTGAGCCACAAACACCCTGGCGTCAACCAAATGCGCAACCTTGTTGCTGATGGACCCCAGGTAAGCCTTTAGGAAATCATCGAACTCGAAATGCACTAGAGTGCCGTCGAGGTCAAACAGAATCGTCCGTATCAAGAGACCCGAGCTCCTAAGGTAGCGGCACAGTGTCCAGATCCCGAAATCTGGGATCGAACACAGTGATCAGACTTGTCGACCTGAGCTGAGCGACGAGATCCGCCGGTTTCGCGGCGTGAGCGCTCCTGAGCAGTCGCTCGATATTGCCGCTGACCTCCTCGAGAGATGCCCGACGAGGCTCAACCCTGTCAGTAACCTGGATGACATGGTAGCCATAGTCGGTCTTGACTATCCCGCTGATCTCACCCGAACGTAGCCCGAAAGCCGCGTCCTCGAACTCCTTCACCATCTCGCCTGCGGCAAAGAACCCGAGGTCTCCCCCGTTCGGAGCCGTCACAGGATCCATCGACACGGCCGCCGCCACCTCGCTGAAATCCGCGCCCGCTCTGATTCTATCCAGAGCAGCCTGCGCTTCTGCTTCGGTGTCGACTAGTATGTGACTGGCCTTGACCATCTCAGGGCTCTCAAACTCAGCCGCATGCTCGCTATAGTAGGCAGCGATCTGTTCATCTGTCACGACGACATCCTTCGTGGATATTCTGAAAACCAGCAGGCCGATCTTGAGGTTCTTCCTGAGATCATCGGCAGTCATGCCATACTGTGCCAGGAGAGCCTCAAAGTCCGGGCCCACCTGCTGCCGGACAGCCTCAAACTCGAGCTCCACCTCTTCCTTCGACACCGAAACATCGGCCTGGGTCGCCGCCTGTGCGATCAGCATCTCGGCTATGAGCTGATCCAGCATGGGCTTCCCCGCCGCCTCCGACAACGCTATGTAGAAGTCCTGCCTGGTAATGGGCTGGCCGTTTACCGTGGCAATGGCCACTTCAGCGTCGGTCATTGACTGCTGCGACGAGCCCAGGACCACGGACTCAATCTGGGACTCATCAACCGGGACGTTGTACGTAACTTGCGAGCCGTCGCTTAGGGTCACAATGAGATGCGCGGCCGCAGCCGGGCCCGAACATGCCGTGAAAAGGGCCAAACATCCCGCCAATACGGTCAACACGAGAAACCTAGTCTTCTGCAGAGTCATCCGCATCAATCCTCCACCATCCTTCAGGCCGCCCGCGCAGCTGGACAGACAGCCTCTTCTAGTATAGCTCATACGTGCCATAAGCGACATTCGTTCCCCACATCCGACCGCGCCCACACACTTCTACTCTGTGCGCCTGATCCACACGACCAATGCCGCCAGCACGCCAAGCGAGTCCACCAGCACGTCTTGTCGAGACCCGGATCTGAATGCCACGCTAAGCTGAATGTACTCGTCCATTGCCGCGACCCCCACGGCCGTGATCGCCGCGGCCATGCATACGATGACCATGCTTCTGCGGCTGCGCGGAGGGTGCGATAAAGACAGAAAGGCATTTGCAAGAATCGTGGCGAATAGAGAGTAGCCAAGGAAGTGCCCGGACTTGCGTACCGCCACTACCAGCGCGTGGACCTGCCGGCCCGCAAGGCCCGGCAGCAACCGCTCGATCAGCATCTGGGTGAACTGGGCGCCGAACTCGGGGCGACTTGCGGCCATTACCAGAAAAACCGGGTATGCCAGTGCAAGAAGCCACCACAGGGCGGCCAAGGGCCCGGAGTGTCTATCGACTTTGGATCCGTTTGCGTCTCTCAATAGCTGATCCTCCACGTAAGGTGTATGTACGTAGTGCCTAGCGCGCAACACGTGTGCAAGGAGCGTATTCAATGAAGAAGACTATTACACTGATCATACCGGTTCTGCTCAGCGCTGTCGCCATGGCAATGCTGCCCGCACAGGCCTGGGCGGCAGACCACTCATGGCCCCGTCTGTACAATGCGCAGGTGTCGGTCATCATCGCGGACGGCTTCAGCGCAGGCCTGGGGGCGAGCCTATCGGAGCGCCTGCGTTTTGCGGTCAACCTCGATATCGGAAGCGAGGCCAAGTCCGCGGGCGCGTCGATGCTCCTAGTCTATCCAAAGAAGTTCACAATCCTGACCGGCCTCTATGGAGGAGTGGGTCTCACCCGCGAGTTCACCCCCGGCTCAACCGGGCTCCACTTGATCGGCGGGGGCGAATTCGGCGCATGGTTCGCCGAGTTCGAATGGCTCATTCCGCCGCACAACTACGGCAAGCTCAGGTCAGGGCTGCGATTCGCATTCTGAGTTTCGGGGGCGCCGCTCCCCGCTATAGCCTGACGCCGAGGGCCGCCCCGGCGCGCCAGTACGTGCATGTGCTGCCGTGGACGTGCCCCTTGTTGAACGTTGCACCGAGCTCCAATCGCCCGGCGATCGACACGGGCTCACGCAGCGTCCTCTCCACTTCCAGCGATGCCTTGATCGTCTTTTCGACGACGCCGCTCGGGAACTTGCGGTCACGGCCCTCCGCGGGTGACCACGGATGGCCGATCTCGCTCTCACCGTGGCGAACGACGGCGCCCGAGAGCGACACGGCTGTCTTGGAATCCGGACGGAATTCCGTCACAGCCGCCAACATGTCGGCATCGGGCCCTAGGTTGTGTCCGATCATCGTTCCGCGATACACGTAGTTGTTGTCGGGATTTCTGTGAGAGTATACATAGCTGGAGATCGCAACATACTCAAGGTACGCCGAGAAGCGAGGATCGGAGGTAAATCGCGGAACACGCACTCCGACCAGCCCGCCCAAGAAGTCCGGAACCGAATCCCGATCCGACAACGTTCCCTGTGCGTCGTCAATCAGCAGCTCTCCGTATGCTTCCAACTCTGGTCGTCGTCCCTTTCCGGGCAGCGTCGCCACGAAGTCGGCCCCGAAGTTGACGTTGATGAGACTATCCTGCGCGATATCGCGCTGGCTAACAGCCCGCTGTAAAGCATACAGCGGAAGTCCGGGAAAAGGCCAGTAAAGCAGAGAGGAAGCCTCCCCCGACACCACGGCAGTCTCGCTCACTCCCAGGCGTAGCCACGAAGTCGGAGAATACTCGAGCCGGTGCCCGAGCAACCGTCGGCGTTGCTCCGACTCCATCACGCCGACGAAGCGGACATAATCTGCCTGGCCCACGACCAGACGGTAGCCAACGTGCGGCATGGGGGGCGTCCTTCCCGACATCATGAGCGACCCCGTACGGCCGGGCCCCCACTGGGGCAGGCCGATCCCGGCGAACAGCTCGAGCCTCCCCGAAGCGCCGGGCTTTCCGAAGGGCCCGAATGGCTCGACTGCACCGGCCAGAAGTAACTGGAGCCCTTCGTATTCAACAGAAAGGGCCGGCGCGGAGTCTGGCGAATCATACACAATGGCCAGAGCGCCGCCGGCATACAGCGGTCCGCAGGGAATGTGAGGGGCGGCATGGGCGACGGCGCCCAGAGCCGCCGCGATCGCCACGGACGCGGCGAGTATCATTGGTTGTAGCTTACGCACTGTGCGCACCTCCAAATCAGGAAGGAGCGGATTGATCATGGATTGGACCCCCGGCCTTAGCCAGCAGGACCGCGAACGCATATGGCAGCACCTCAATAAGCACCCGGCGATACCCGCCCTGAAACGCGTAGAAGATGTGGATATCGCCCATCACTACCGAGCCAAGCTAGTGTTCTTCCTTACCGGCACCCTCTACGACCTGCGCGACGTATGCGCGCGCGGCGAGTGCCTGGGAATGCAGGTCTTCTGCCACCTCGATCTGGTGCAGGGCATCGGAAAGGATGCCGCAGGCATCAAGTGGTTGGCAACTGAGATAGGCGTGCGCGGAATACTCACCACCAGAAGCACTCTGATCCGGGCGGCCAAAAGCGAAGGCCTCATGGCCATTCAGCGCCTGTTCATGCTGGATTCCGAATCACTAAAGACCGGACTCGAGATAATCGCATCATCGCGCCCTGATGCAGTGGAGATCCTTCCCGCGCTGGTGGTTCCCAGCATGGCGCATCGGCTGCCCATGGACAGGATCCCGCCTTTCATCGCCGGGGGACTGGTGGAGACGATCGCCGAGATCGAATCGATTATGGCCTCCGGGGCGCTCGGTGTGTCTACCAGCAAGAAGGAACTGTGGGCCTATGAGCGCGCTTGACTAATCATCTGCGCCAACTGCCCCACGTCCTCTACGATCAGGTCGGGATGATCATTCGGACCCAGGTCCGAAAGGCTTGTCTCTCCCGACAGCGTCAGTACCGACAGAAGGCCCCACCTGGAGCCGAAACGGATGTCGGTGTACAGCCTGTCGCCGACCATGGCAATCTGCCTGCCTCGGTATGGCGTATTCGCCTCCACCAGATCCAGCATTCCGCGCTCGGGCTTGCCAATGTACTCAGTGGTAACGCCGTACGCCGTCATCAGGCAGGCGCTTATTGCAGCACAGTCCGGGATGAACTCACCACCTTCCAAGGGGCAAACCAGATCCGGATTGGTTGATATCATCGGCGTGCCCCTCTGCAAATGCCTTCCGGCCGTCCGCAGTCTGCTGTAGACAAGCGAAGTGTCGAACCCCACGACCACGCAGTCCACTTGTTCCTCCTCGTCGCCGCACACCGTAAGGCCATAGGCTGTCAACTCGTCCGTGAGGCTCTCGGTGCCGACGACGTAGAGCCGCTGGTAACCTCGGTTCTTGAGCGTGATGGCCGTGGCCTGGGATGAGCTGAGCACTCCGTCGGGCGTCACCGGCCAGCCCATCCTGGTGAGTTTGGACGCGTAGTAGCTCCGCGAACGCGAGGAGTTGTTCGTGAGGAAGAACACTTCGATTCCGAAATCCTGTGCCGCCTGGCGCAGGAGCAACGCGCCCGGTATCAATTGGTCGCCGAGGTACACCGTACCGTCCAAATCGAGAATTAGGCATCTTACTTGCTCTAGCACTGCTCGTAATCCGACCTCCCCAAGATGAGTCTGTTCTACCTTATTGGAAATTCTACAGACCGAGCAAAAACCTTTCAAGGAATTCGGATAGTCGTGCCGAAATGTGAGCATGGCCACGATATCCAGATACTGAAGTGAATGAAAGGACTGTGGAGAGTGCGTAGTGAAGAACTGAAGAATCGAGCCCGCGCCTTGATCCATGGTTTCCGAGCAGACAAATACACCTACGGGGATGGGGCGCTCAGCCGGGTGGGCGCCTATGCCGGCGAACTGGGCGGGCGTCGTGCGCTGGTTATAGCCAACCGCAGCGCATGGCTCAAGCCCATCGTCGACCAGGTCGTCTCATCTCTCGGCGAGTTCGGCATAGAGCTGGCGGGCGGTAGAATCGCCCCCGGATCGAGGCCCAATTCGCTGACGGACGATGTGTACAGAATGTCGCTCTATATGCTGCTCTTCGAGCCGGACTGCATAGTGGCCGTGGGCGGAGGCAGCACCATAGACGCGGCCAAAGCCGCTAACGTAGTTGCTTGCCTCGGCCACGATGACCCGGAGCTGGAAAGTTACTACGGAATGGGTCTTGTAGGCCCGGCGCTGGCGCGCGTCGGCGCCGAGTTACTCCCGATGGCGGCAGTGCAGACCGCGTCCGGCTCAGGAGCGCACCTCACCAAGTACGCCAATGTCACCGACGCCTGGGCCGGCCAGAAGAAGCTGATAGTGGATGAGATCGTAACTCCTGACCGCGCTGTGTTCGACTACTCGGTGACTCGCAGCGCGCCTCATGATGTTACGCTGGACGGAGCATTCGACGGGCTCGCCCACTGCTTGGAAGTGTTCTTCGGTGCAAGCGGCGCACGCCTCGGCCTGCTGCAGGAGATAGCGGAGGTTGGGATCGAGTTGCTGGTGTCCGGCATTCCTGCGGTGATGGCCGATCCCGACGCGCGTGAACCCCGAGAGGCACTGGGCCTTGCCACTGACCTCGGGGCTTACGCCATCATGGTCGGAGGTACCAACGGCCCCCACCTTAACAGCTTCTCGCTGGTGGACGTCACATCGCACGGTCGCGCCTGTGCAATAATGAACCCATACTACGCCGTGTTCTTCGGGCCTGCGATCCAAGGCAAGCTCCGTCTTGTGGGCGACATATTCCAACGCTACGGGTACATCGCCGGAAACCTCGATGCGCTGTCAGGGCGCGAACTGGGAATGGCAGTCGCCGAGGGCATGACTAGCCTCAGCCGGAAAATCGGCTTCCCGACTAGGCTCTCAGAGCTTCCTGGTTTCGCTGATGAGCACATCTCGCGCGCACTCAGCGCTGCCAAGAATCCGCAGCTGGAGTCGAAGCTCCAGAACATGCCTGTGCCGCTCGCGGCGTCGCAGGTGGATAAGTACATGGGGCCAATCCTCGAGGCCGCCAAGTCCGGCGACTTCAACCTGATCGTGAATATGTGATCGCAGCTCCTTAAGGGGACAGCCTGAAGTGGACATACGACAGCTTGCCATATTCGTTAGCATCGCAAACCACGGCACGTTCACCGCCGCTGGGAAGGCACTCTACATATCCCAGCCGACGGTGAGCGTGCAAATGGCTGCCCTCGAAAGAGAACTGGGCGTGGCCTTGTTCGAACGGCAGAGCCGCGGGATTCGGCTGACGCCGGCCGGCAAGATCCTGAAGCGCTACGCTGAAGACATACTTATGCTCCGAGACCAAGCCGTCGCGGCGATGGGCAGGTACAAGCATGACATCAGCGGCAGGCTCCGCTTGGTAGCCAGTACTGTGCCTGCCGACTACATTCTCCCGGGAGTGGTGTCGCGGTTCCTGAATGCCTATCCCGGGGTCTTCGTTGAGCTATCGCGGGCCGATTCAGCCACTGTGTGGGATGCAGTCAGAAACTACGAAGCAGAGATCGGAGTGGCGGGGAGTTCGCTCGACGACCCGTCGCTGGAGCATGTCGCCGTAGCCCGCGACGAGCTCGTGCTGATCGCCCCTTCTGCCGGCGAATACTTGCGCTGGAAGGACCCCGTGCCCTTGGAGGAGGTCCTCCGCGCGCCTATGCTGTGCCGCGAACCGGGCTCAGGGACGCAGAAGACCTTTGACGATGCATTGAGGCGTCTCGGCGTAGATGCTGAGCGCATCACCGCCAGAGCGCAGCTCGACTCGGTCGAAGCGATAAAGAGCGCAGTGGCCGACGGCGGAGGCGTAGCCGTCATATCCGACCTCGCGATGCGAGGCGATCCTGCCGCGCAGTCCGTCCGGATACTACACATTGAGGGCCTGAGCTTGGTTCGGAGTTTCTACCTTATCACCCACATGAGACGTGTCCTTTCGCCAGCAGCTCAGGCATTCCGGGATTTCGCAGTGTCGTCGCTAGCCCCCTGATGTGCCGCAGCGCATGAATTCGCACTAGTCCCAGATGACTATGCACAACAGGTACAAATTAGCAGGAGTCCGTAAGTTTGTACCGAATCAGCAATTGGGATTGGCTAGGAAGCGTACGTCTTCCACGGCTTCCCAAATGCGATTCGGAGGTGAACTAAGTGAATTCTCTTCTGGTGATGGTTGTGACGTTCGCCCTGTACATCCTGGCGTACAACCTCTACGGAAAGAAGCTGGGCTCAAAAGTATTCGAACTGGCAACCAAGAACATCACACCTGCTGAGAAACACAACGACGGTGTGGACTACGTTCCTACCAACAAGTTCATCCTGGCCGGTCACCACTTTACGTCTATCGCCGGCACCGGCCCAATTGTCGGGCCCGTGCTAGGGGTGATATGGGGATGGGTGCCTGCCCTGCTCTGGGTGGTCTTCGGATCGATCTTCGCAGGCGCCGTGCACGACTTTGGGGCTCTGGTCCTGTCGATGCGCCACGACGGCAGGTCCATCGGCGACATCACAGGATCAGTAGTGAATCCCCGCACAAGGTCGCTTTTCTTCCTGATCATCTTCTTTGGCCTGTGGATCGTGATCGCCATATTCGCGATCCTCATGGCCAACCTGTTTGTGCAGTATCCGCAGTGCGTCTTCCCGATCTGGATTGAGATTGCAGTCGCCATGGCCCTGTCGTGGTATCTGTATGAGAAGAAAGGAAGCTTGCTGATCGGGTCGATTGTCGCGATAGTCCTGATGTACCTCACTATCTGGATAGGCCTGTACATCCCGGTGGCTCTCAGCAAAGCCGCATGGATCATAATCATCATGATCTACATCTTCTTCGCATCCACCATGCCCGTCCAGCGCCTGTTGCAGCCGCGCGACTACATTAACGCGCTGGAGCTGGGCGTAGCAATGATACTGCTGATCGTAGGAATAATCGTTCGGCCCCTGCCCATAGTCGCGCCGGCAGTAGTGTCGTCGCCTGCCGGGGCCCCTTCCATGTTCCCGTTCCTGTTTATCACCATAGCATGCGGCGCGATATCCGGCTTTCACAGCCTGGTGTCGAGCGGCACCAGCTCCAAGCAGATCGACAAAGAGCCCAGTGCGCTCGCGGTGGGATATGGAGGAATGCTGCTTGAGGCCGCCCTGGCCACGCTGGTGATCATCGCGGTCACTACTGGGGTGTCGAAAGAGGCGTGGCTTACGACGTATGCAAACTACGCCAAAGTGCCGACACTTCCCACATTCGCCGAAGGAGGGGCGAGGATAGTTGAGACGTTGGGCATTTCCAGGGCGATGGCGCTCAACATCCTGGCAGTCTTCATGGTCAGCTTCGCAAGCACCACGATTGACACGGCCACCCGTCTTCAGCGTTACGTGATATCCGAGTTCGGCGACAGCATCGGGCAGAAGTGGCTCGACAACAAGTACATTGCCGCAGGGATCGCGGTTGTGAGCGCCTATTTGATGGCCTTTCGCGGCAGCGCCAACGTGATATGGCCCCTATTCGGCGCCACCAACCAGTTGATCGCAGGGCTAGCGCTGCTCACGGTCACGGTGTACTTGGCTGAGAACAACAAACCCACTGTGTACACAATGATCCCCATGATATTCATGGTATTCATGACCACCTGGGGCATGGTCGGCAACTTCCGCAACTACTTAGCCGCGGGCAACACCCTTCTGGCTGTGATAGACGGGATCATCATTGTGCTTGAGCTGTGGATGATCGTAGAAGCCGTTAACGTGCTTGGAAGAGTGAGGCAGGGACAGCTCGGCCAACCCAACGTGAGAGCCTGATCTGCATTCTGTGGTGAACAGATTATCGGAAGCGGCGGCCTCCGGCGCGCTCGGAGCCGCCGCTCCTTCGATCTTGCTCGCAATCTCAGTGCGCCCTCCTGCCGCGACCCAGCCTGCTTCGCACCGCGCCCGCGGCAAACGAGAGCTCTTCGCTTCTGAGCGCAGCAGCCACGCCGAAGTACGCCGCTGCGCCCACGCCCACGGAGGCCGCCAGCCTCAGAGCCTGAGCGATCGTGCCCGGTTGCGGAAGCCGCGCGGCGAACCACGGGTCAAACGCACTCACTGCCGCCCACATGACGGCCGCGGCCACTACTGACTTGGCAAGCGATGCGGCCAGGCTGTACCCTCCGTCCCCCGAAGGTCCGATCTCCCCGGGGGCCTGCCCCCGGGCAGCGCGGGCGGCGGAGTCGGCAGGCCCGCTCTGTCGTTGAGATGCGGCCGCCCTGCGCCTCAAGATGGCCTGCAAGATTATGAACGAAGCTATGGGTTGGCAGGATGCAGCCAGCGAGAGCCCGGCATGCTGCATACTGCCTACAAGCGCCAGGCTGAGCCCGACGTTGACTCCCACGGCGCCCACGTTCACAAACACCGGAGTGAGCGTGTCGTGCGTGGCGTAGAAGGCCTTCGACGTAAGGTCCGCGAGGCCTGTGAATGGTATCCCGATGGCCGCGTACACCAGCGCGACGCTAGTAGCGGAAGTGGCCTCCGCCGTAAAAACGCCGCGCTCAAAGGCCAGCCGCACTACGGGCGCGGCCAGGATCATCAGTCCTGCCGCCATCGGCACGAGTGCGAAAAACACGATTCCAATCGAACGCCTGAAGGTTCTTGAGAATTCGGACTTGTCCTCAGAGAACAGGCGGGCAAGCGTCGGGTAGAGCACCGTTATCAGAGCGGTTCCAAACACGCCCACCGGCAGCGCCGCCAGTCGCTGCGAGTAGTTGAGGTACGTGATCGATCCCTCAGGCAGGCGCGACGCCAAAGCCCGGATCACGAGGCTGCCTGCCTGCGACGCTGCTGTGCCCACTATGATAGGTCCGATCAGTCGCCCTACTTGCCTGAGCCCTCTGTCGTTCCAGTCAAGCGTAAACCGGTGCCTGTAGCCGCATGCGTGGAGCGCCGGCCACTGCACAGCCAACATGCTGAAAGCACCCAGCACAGTGCCGACCGCCACTGCCTGGATGCCGTATCGTGGGCCGAATACCATGATCGCAGTGATAATGATGATGTTCTGCACCATTCCAGTCATGGCCGGCGCGGCAAACCGGCCCACTGCATGCAACACGCCTGTCACACAGTGTGCCATCACTGTCAGAACAGCGATCGGAAATAGGATCGTGGTAAGCTCGACAGTGAGTGCAAATGCCTCTCCGGAGAACCCGGGCGCCACAAGCCGCACTACCGGGCGCGCGAAAACCATGCCGGCAACCATGAGCACGCTTGAGATGATGAAGCACGCGTTGATGATCGCGCTCACCGACGCGAACGCCGCGTCCCGACCGCGCCGCCGCTCAAGGTCGGCGAAGACCGGCACCAACGTGGTGGTAACGGCGGGCCCCACTCCCATGAGCATCAACGTAGGGACAATCATAGCCACTAAGTACGCGTCTGTCGTGTAGCTGGCCCCGAACTGGGCGGCGAAAGACGTCTCGCGCAAAAAGCCCAGGATCTTGCTGGCAGCAGCACCTACAGCGACTATGCCTGCGAATCTGGCGAGGTTGCCATTT
>Ga0209606_1004173_pt1 | contig 13701 bp, 8 predicted proteins | sample AD_UKC057_MetaG_FD_184412 | JGI IMG/M metagenome (GOLD analysis project Ga0209606, IMG submission 184412) | Active sludge microbial communities of municipal wastewater-treating anaerobic digesters from USA - AD_UKC057_MetaG (SPAdes) (version 2) | ecosystem: Engineered > Bioreactor > Anaerobic >...
CCAGGGTGTGCATGGGAACAAGGTGAAGCCATCACACGACAGGGGCCCTATTCCTCTTGTTCTTGTGCCATGGTCAAGCGCGTGATCATTGCGCTGGCCCTTTCTTTCGTAATCCCTTGCAGTTGTGGCGGTTTGGCGCCAAGTGAAAGAAGATACTTCACTTGCCTATCGGTAGCGGTGTATTCGATACCCGCCATTTCGCGGCGAAATTCGGCTTCTTCCTCCCTTTCTAAGGCATCATCAAGCTTGGCCTCGTAAGCTTCGATAGCGCCCAGAGCTTTTTGCAGGTAGGGATGATTAGCATGCTCCGGATATTCTTCTAGCGTATCAAGCAGCGACTTTCCCCTAGCAATGGCACGTATTCTATCCTCAATAGTCTTTGCTCTTTCGAGGTCATCACGCATGTTCTCATAGATACATGAGACAATGTTCTTCATGTTGCGGTTAATCACTCGGATTATTGTTGCTTTGCATGTGTCCGCTGTTTGAGCGAATCCGGAGTCTCTATAGTCCTCGTCCGTCTCCATTTCTTCCGTTAATTCTCGGAAAGTTTGGTAGTTGGCTATGATTTCCTCTGGATCACAGGCCCCGGGCGTGGAAAGGATGCGCAGGGGCTTCTCCAATTCATTCATCAGTTCTTGAATATAAGTCATGCTCATACTTCTTCCTCCACTCGTCTTGTCCTTTCATGGGAGATTCTCTCAATCATTCAGAACCGCCGGTCTGCGCGATTTCTTCTTGAAGTCTTTCTAATCGAAACCGGTGCTTCCGTTGTGTCTTGTGATATCAGGATGACCTGCCTTGTTTGTTAGGTCATTCACTCACACGATGAAGTCTACAATATAGAGGGACTTGTGTCCATAGCGGTATAAAAGACAAATTCTCGCCGCAAGGGTACTGGCTCACAAAACGGAGAAGGTAAAACGACTGCCTAGCACCCTGTTGCTGGGCGTACAGAACCTTAATCGTGCGATCGCTTTGGTTAGAAAGGATCCCGCTTTTGATTGTAGCCACGTGGCGCAAAGTGTGTTCGTGTTTCCGCGGGTGCGCCTGTAGATCCTGATGTCTCGAGCTCTCCGTCCCGCCTGAGCGGCATGATTGACGGTTGAAAGTCGTCGTTTGGGGTTGCGCGCTTGGGTCATGCCAAGTCCCGCAGAATTTGTATGCTTTGTCGTCGTGCATGTTGTCTCGGATCTCTGTGGTCCAGTGTCTAAAAGGTTGTCCTAATGTCGGCTGGGATCTGCGGGCCAAACGGGATACTATTATCGAGCCCCAAACATGTCCGCGGAGCCGGCTGGCTTATGCTTAAATCAACGGAGGGTAATCCGCATGAGGCTGCGCTATTTCCGACTGGTGGTTGTTCTTGTTGCCGTGTTCTTTTGCCTGACCGGCACGGGGAGGCCAGCATCGAGCGCTGAAGGCGGTGCCAATATTCAGGCCGTAGCCGAACGCGCGCGGCTTCCCGAGTGGCCCCTGCCCGCCGTTGTACTCTATGTTGCTCCGGACGGTTCGGACGCGGCTCCGGGCACTGCCGAGCAGCCGTTCGCGACGTTGGAGCGGGCGCGTGATGCACTACGTGAGCTGAAGCAAGAGGGCCGGTTCGCGCAGGGCGGCGCGACGGTGGTCATACGCGGAGGCCACTACCAGGTGTCGCAGACATTTGCGCTGACTGCCGAAGATTCCGGCGAGGCTTCGGCTCCGATCCGGTATTGGGCTGCCGACGGCGAGACGCCTGTGTTCAGCGGCGGGATTCGTGTCGAAGGATTCGCGCCGGTGACCGGCGAGGCCATTCTGGCGCGGCTTCCCGAAGAGGCGCGCGGCAAAGTGATGCAGGCCGGCCTCGCGCAGTTCGGGATCGGCGAGTTGAAACCGCTCCGGCTGGGCGGCTTCAACAGCGGACTGGGCTTCAAAACGCATCCCGTGATGGAATTGTTCTTCGACGGGAAACCGATGCCTTTGTCGCGCTGGCCCAACGAAGAGTTTGTGCGCGTTGCGGACGTTGTCGTGAAGGACGGCCATACGGCTCATGGGCGCGAAGGAAGCAAGACCGGGCGGTTGTTGTACGAGGGTGACCGGCCCGCGCGTTGGAAGGATGAGCATGCCGTTCTGTTGTACGGGTACTGGTTTTGGGACTGGGCGGACTCGTATGAGCGGGTCGCGTCGATCGACACCGAAAAGCGGGAGTTCGTGCTGGAAGAACCCTACTGCGGGTACGGGTACCGCGCGGGCGCGCCGTATTACGCCATAAACGTGCTCAGCGAGATCGACATGCCAGGCGAGTGGTACCTGGACCGCCCCAACCGCATTCTCTACTTTTATCCCCCCTCGGATCTGTCACAGGCGGCAGTCGAACTTTCGGTCTCGAACTTTCCGTTCGTCCGGACCGACAACGTCTCGTACACGTCGTTCAAGGGCCTGGTTTGGGAGCTTGGCGGCGTAAACGCGGTCGAGATTCGCGGCGGCAGCAACTGTCTGGTCGCGGGCTGTATCGTGCGGCGCTGCGGCGGCGACGGCATCGTTGTTGCAGGGGGGAACTCGCACACGCTGCTGGGTTGCGACGTGTACTCTCTGGGCCGGGGCGGGCTGGTAGTCTCGGGCGGCGACCGCAAGACGCTGACGCCCGGGAATCACCTCATCGAGAACTGCGACGTTCATGAGTTGTCGCGCATCGACCACACCTACACTCCCGCGGTCCTGCTTAATGGCGTCGGGAACCGCGTCGCGCGCAACCGGCTCCACGACATCCCGAGCAGCGCCATGCGCATCGAGGGCAACGACCACGTGATCGAGCTGAACGAAATCTATCGCGTGGTGCGGGAATCGGACGACCAGGGCGGCGCCGACATGTTCGGGAACGCGACGTACCGCGGCAACGTCTTCCGGTACAATTACTGGCACCATATCGGCAACCAGACCAATCCCCAAGAAGCTCCTGCATGCGGGCAGGCGGGCATCCGGCTCGACGACGCGATTTCGGGCACACGGATCTACGGGAACATATTCTACCGTGCCTCCGCCGGAAAACTAGGGTTCGGCGGCGTGCAGATCCATGGCGGCAAAGACAACCTGGTCGACAACAATGTCTTTGTCGAGTGCATGGCGGCTGTGAGCTTCTCGGCGTGGGGCGAGGCCCGTTGGCGGCAATTCGCGGCCAACGCCATGGGATCGCCCCAGATCGAGCCCGTGCTCTACCTGAAACGCTACCCCGAACTCGAGCGGCTCGCCGAAGACCATGACGTGAATACCATCGCGCATAACCTCGTGCTGAACTGCGGCGAGTTCATCCGGCGCGACAGCGGGCGTGGAGTCCTCACGGAGAACATCGTCACGACGGCAGACGCCGTCTTGACGAGCGAGTCAGGCCTCAGCCTCGGCGCGCTCGCCCCTGTGCTGAGCCAGCACGGCCTGGCGCCCATTCCGTTCGCGGAGATCGGACTGTATCAAAGCGAGGTGAGGCCGTCGGTGGCCGGCGGGCGCGCGGAAGGGCAATAGGGCGCCACTGGAAGCCATCACGTGCTCCGCGCCGGATATGCCAGTCTTTTTCTGAACGCGGCAAAAGCTTCGCGGGCAGTCTCTTGCGCCCGGGCGCGGATGGTGTTGAGCGTGTCGAACTCGTCGAAAAGCACGCGGACAACATCGGGGTCGAGCTTTCGGTTGGCAACCATGTCGGCCAGCACCGCGCGGGCTTCGGGTTCAGGCATGCCTTTCCGGTAGGGCCGGTCTTCGGTGATGCCCACAAACACGTCGGCGACCGCCAGTACGCGCGCGCCCAGGGGAAGCAGGTCGGCGGTGTATCCAAAAGGATAGCCGCTGCCATCAAGGCGTTCCTGGTGCAGGGCGCTCCAGGAGGTGAGCAGGTCCAACTCCGGGAGAGGGGCGAGTGCGTGGAAGGTGTAGTAGACGTGAGACCGCATCGTGTTCCATTCGTCGTCGGTAAAGCGATCGGGTTTCTCGAGGATCTCGAGCGGCACGGCCAGCTTGCCCAAGTCGTGAAGGTGGGCAGCGAGTCTCAAGAGCTTTTGTTCGGCTTCCTCGAATTCGAGGCGTTGGCCGAGAGCTTCGGCCACGGCCGCTAACCCGCTGGTATGAGTCGCTGTGAAGGGACTGCGAAAATCGATCAACTGGCACACAAGCTCGCCGAATTGGAGCAGTTCGTCCTGCGTGGCCACGCGGCGGGACTTCTTGAGACAAGCCGCGAGCGGCCGCTCGACGGAGCGCGAGATGACATCCATCCAGATATTGTCTCGATGGGCGAACGCGAGAACCGCGTCGGTCAGTTCAGGATGGAACCATGCGACCCGGCGTTCCCGGATCTTCTTACAGACCGATGGAACCCTGCTCAGGGCGCGAATATTCTTGGGGACCAGGACCGAGAGGCGATCGGCCAGGTGAATGATGTGGCTCGCCAGGGGCACGGTCACTCCATCGCGTTGGCTCCCTTTCCCGTCGTCCCAACGCACATGATGGAACCGGATGATGCCGGCGGCATCCGAGAACGGTTCGAAACGCCTGAGAATCTCATAACCCGTGCTACAGTGGTTGTCGGGTTCTCGATACTCGAAATCCAGAATATCCAGCCGTTCATCAAGGGAGAAGGCGCCGATGTCGTGCAACATGCCCGCAATCACCAGGGTCCGGCTCTCCTCCTCGGGCAGCCCCAAGCTTTCCGCAATGCGCAAGGCGAAATACGCGACACCGAGATGATGCTCGGCCAGAGCGGGGCTCATCATGTCTATGGTTTTTGCGAGCGGAATCAGCAAGTCTGCTAGACTGACGTTGATACTGGATGCATCCATGGCAACTCCCTTATTTCAAGGTGGATAGCACCGGCTGGCCGTGCCCTTGAACATCACTCTACTACATCCTCGGGTAGCGGCGCACCTCAATTCGTCTGGCCTATGCGTCTCCGATGTGGGCACGTCTCTCAAGAGAGGCACTTCGGAGCAGCGCCCGGGAGAACAGGCAAACCAGCCGGGTCAAGTGCGGCAAAAGGCTTCCTCGAGAACCGCGATACGGTAACAGGAGCGGCGACAACGTGTTGAAAACCTTGGTTTTATTATGGTAACATCAATTTTCGGTTTTGGATTGTGGGCGTGGACGCCGTTCGGGGAGTTGGCGAAGCCTGGCTCCCCAGCCACTCTCTTTTTGCCGGCTCGGGCATGATACCCAAGGCAGGATGCCGTGTTAGAATGGCGCTACGCGCTTGAGTGATATGGCATGTTGGAAGCGGGTGAACCCGCGGGCGAGTGGCGGAATTGGCAGACGCGCTGGACTTAGGATCCAGTGCCGCAAGGTGTGCGGGTTCGAGTCCCGCCTCGCCCACCATGTACCGAAGGGAAACGCTGTGCAAGCCTGATGGCAACGTTGACAAAGGTAGATTAGACCCCATGGCAGAAAAAAAGAAAAAGCACGAAGACGAAAAGCAGCCGGAACAGGATGAAACCGTGGCGGCCGCTGAGGAAGAAACGAAGGAAGCCACTGCCGGGACGGCGGAGGAGGAAGAGGACGATTTCGTAGAAGACCCACAATTCGAAGTCGACTACAAGGGCGACTGCGCCTACGAAGTCAAGGTCACCATTCCGCCTGCAAACAAAAACCAGAAATCGGCCGAGATGATCGACGAGCTGAAGAAGGAAGCCGAAGTACCGGGGTTCCGCCCTGGCCGGGCGCCGCGCAAACTCATCGAGAAGAAGTTCGGCAAGATTGTCAAGGGGGAAGTCGAGGCCAAGCTTGTAAGCGCTGCGTTTCAAAAACTGATCAAAGACGAAGAGCTGCGGCCTCTGGGCATGCCGGATATCGATGGGCTCGAGGAGAAGAAGGAGCGTCCGGAAGATGAGCCCCTGACGTTCACCTTCAAGTTCGAAGTCGCGCCGCGCGTGGAGCTGGGCAAGTACAAGGGCGTCAGCGTTGAACGGCCTGTGATTGCGGTCGAAGACGAGCAAGTCGATGTGGCCGTTCAGGATCTGCGTTCGCGCTATGCGGTTTTCGAGACCCTCGGCGACGGCACGGCGGCGGATGGCGACCAGGTCATCATTGATTTCAAGGGGACGGTAAACGGCGAGGGATTCGCCGGTGGTTCGGCCAGCGACTATCCGTATATCCTCGGCACCAAGCGGTTTTTCCCTGAGTTCGAGAAGGCGCTGCTCGGCAGTTCACCCGGTTCGGAGGTCTCTTGTACCGTGTCTCTGCCCCAGAATCTGCCCAACGAGGAACTTCGAGGCAAGAAGGCGGATTTTAGTATCAAGGTAAAGGAACTGAAACGCCGCCAGATGCCGGAGCTGAATGACTCGTTTGCCAAACAGGCGGGCTTCGAGAGCGTGGCCGATATGAAGGAGAAAATCCGCACGCAGATGAGCGAGAACGCGGCCGAGCAGAGCAACGCAATTGCGGAGAGCCGCGCGCTCGACGCCGTCATGAAGAAGTGCAAGTACGAATTGCCCAAGAGCCTCCTCGACGAATTGGGCGAAGACATGTACCGCGAACAGGTTTCCCGGCTTCGTCAGACGGGCACCTCGATGGCGGATATCGAGGCGCGCGAGGACGAACTGCGCAAGAAAGCCCGCGAGACGGCCGAACTCGACGTTAAACGCATCACAACGCTTAACAAGATTGGTGAAGCAGAGAGTATCGAGGTCACGGACGAAGATTTCGAGCAGGAAGTCGCCTCAATCGCCATGCGCGCTGGTGTGCAGTCGGATATGGTTTCCAGCTATCTTGAGGAAGGCGATCGCCGCAGCCGGACCGAGGGCCGCTTGTACCGCGCCAAGGCGATGAAACTGGTCATGGAAAACGCCAAGGTCAAGGACAAGGCTGTCAAGCAAGAAGAGTTGGAGGCGCAAGAAGACGCCAATGATGCATGAGTATCTACGAAACCCCCTGGATCTCCGGGCAGTCACGATCTATGAAGATACAAGCCGTGGCGAGCGGCCGTACGACATCTATTCCAAGATGCTTAAGGAACGTATCGTTTTCCTCGGCTTCCCGATCGACGACCATGTCGCCAACTACGTGATTGCGCAGCTTCTGTTCTTGGAATCGGAAGATCCTGATAAGGACATCCAATTGTACATCAACACGCCGGGCGGCAGTGTCACTGCGGGTCTGGCCATCTACGACACGATGCAATACATCAAACCGGATGTCTCATGTATCTGTCTCGGACAGGCTGCAAGCATGGGCGCCGTTTTGATGGCTGCGGGTTCTCCCGGAAAACGGTTCGCGCTTCCTTATTCCCGTTTCCTGCTGCACCAGCCGATGGGCGGCGCACACGGGCAGGCCTCCGACATTGATATCCAGGCCAGGGAAATCGTCCGTGTCGGCGAAATGCTCGATGAAATCCTGGCTCGCCACACCGGCCAGCCCATCGAAAACATCCGCCGTGACAGCGACCGCGATTTCTTCATGGATGCCCGCGAGGCACAAGAATACGGTCTGGTGGACGAAATACTCCGCCGCGAAGCCGTTAAGTCACAGTCAGAAAAGAGCTTATCAAAAAGGTAGTGTGAATAAGTACAAGGCCAGTGGGCCCCGCTGCCGCGCCCGACGGGGCGGGATGAAACTTGCAGAAAACGCGGCTATCCTGCTAAATATAGGAAGAAGCAGTACCTTATTGAATGCCCTGGGCGAGAAAACTGTTGACAAAATCGCCTAACAATGCTATAACAACTGTCGACAGTCTCGTCACCAAGGGAGGTATGTATGGCTCCACATCGCACGCGAGGTGACGTCCCCACCTGTTCCTTCTGCGGGAAGCGTCATGACGAAGTCGGCAAACTCATTGCCGGGCCAGAAGTTAACATCTGCGACGAGTGTGTCCAGCTATGCTCGGAAATCGTGGCGGAAGACCGCGCCCGCAAGGGGGTGTCTCGAGGCCTGAAGGTTCCTCGCCCGGACGAGATCTTCCACTATCTTGAGCAGTATGTGATTGGTCAGGAAAAGGCCAAACGCATTCTTTCCGTGGCGGTTCACAATCACTACAAGCGCATTCTATCAGGTGGAGAAATCGACGGGGTCGAGCTTCACAAGTCCAACGTGCTGCTCATCGGTCCGTCGGGTTGTGGTAAGACCTTGCTGGCCCAGACCCTTGCGAAAATGCTGGATGTGCCGTTCGCGGTGGTGGATGCGACGACCCTGACCGAAGCGGGATACGTGGGCGATGACGTTGAGAACGTTATACTTAAGTTATTGCAGGCTGCGGACTTCGATCCGGGCCGCGCAGAAACTGGCATTGTCTACATCGATGAGATAGACAAGATTGCGCGCAAAGGCGACAGCCCCTCTATTACGCGCGATGTGTCGGGCGAGGGTGTGCAGCAAGCGCTGCTGAAGCTTCTGGAGGGTTCGATTGCGAATGTGCCGCCTCAAGGCGGCCGCAAACATCCCCAACAAGAGTGTATTCAAGTAGATACGACGAATATCCTGTTCATTTGCGGGGGCGCCTTCAATTCGCTCGAGAAGATTGTCGAGCGGCGGACCCGGCAAAATGTCATGGGCTTCAACGCGAATGTACAGTCGCGCCATGAGCGCAGCACGGGCGAATTGCTTGAGCTGGTCGAGCCTGAAGACCTGATCAAGTTCGGCATGATCCCCGAATTCTCGGGCCGTGTCCCAGTGATCGCAAGTTTGCGCGAGTTGAGCAAAGAGGACCTCCGGCGAATCCTGGTCGAGCCCAAGAACGCCATCATGCGCCAATATCAGAAGCTTTTCGAGATGGAGAATGTCAAGCTCCGTTTCAGCGAGGAAACCATCGACGCTGTCGCGGACTATGCCATCGAGAAAGACACGGGCGCGCGGGGTCTGCGCAGCATTCTCGAACAAGCCATGTTAAACGTGATGTTTGAGATTCCCTCCCGAAAGGACGTTCGCGAGTGCATCATCACTCCGGGAGTTATCCTCAACAAGGAAGAGCCGTTGCTTGTCTATGAACACGAGGCTGAAGGGCGTCCCGAGGAGGGCAAGTCCTCGGCCTCGGCCTAAGGGCTTTGTCAGCGGCCCAGCCCATTTTCACTGTTTTCGCGCGAGAGGGTCTTTGTCGGACCGGAGGAACACCGCGTTCCTCCGGTCCCGCTTTGTGAGGGCTGGACTTGACCGGCCTGCCGTCAAATTGACATTTCCTGCATCGTTGGGATGAGATCATACGCGTAGTGGTATTTGCACCTGAGTAAGGAAGTCAGAATGGCATCCAAGAAACAAGAACGCACCGATCGTCTGCCGCTTCTGCCGCTAAAAGATGTGGTTGTTTTCCCCCAGATGGTTGTGCCGCTGCTCGTAGGAAGGCCGGCATCGGTGGCGGCAGTGGAAGAGAGCCTTTCTTCGGGACGCCCGCTCTTCTTGTGTTCGCAGACAGACCCGGAAGTCGAGTCGCCCGGAGTCGACGACCTATACCGCGTCGGAGTCGCCGCCAACATTTTGCAGACGTTGCGCATGCCCGACGGCACGATGAAAGTGGTCATCGAAGGTCTTGCCCGTGGCCGGGTGCTTCGGCTTTCCCGCAAAGGCGGGTATGCCGAGGTACAGGTCGAGCGCGTCGAGGTCGAGCACGTCGAGGTCAATGAGGAGACCACCGCATACATGCGGATGACGCTCCGGCAATTCGAAGAGTACGCCCACGCCAGCCAGCGGGTATCCCCGGAAGTCGTCGGCTCACTTCAAAGCATACCGGAGCCCGCGACTCTGGGTGACCTGATCTGCGCCTATTTGCCCTTGAGCGCCAATGAGCGGCAGGAACTGCTCGAGGAACTCGATCCCTCGGCGCGTCTCGAACACATCTCGACCCTCCTGATGCGCGAAAACGATCTCATGGACATCGAACGGCGGGTGCGTGACCGGGTTCGCGACCAAATGGACCGAAGCCAGCGGGAGTTCTACCTTCACGAGCAGTTGAAAGCGATTCAACAGGAACTCGGTGCGCGCGAAGAAGGAATGGACGAGTTTGCCGACCTGCGCAAGCAGATCGAGAAGGCGCGCATGCCCGCGGAAGTCCGCCAGAAGGCTCTCCGCGAGTATGGGCGTTTTGAACGCACGCCCTCGATGAGTCCTGAAAGCGGTGTTATCCGGACCTATCTCGAATGGCTGGTCGATGTGCCCTGGAGCAAGCGCAGCCGCGACGACATCGACATCAAAGAAGCTCGAGAAATCCTCGACGAAGACCATTACGGTCTCAGGAAAGTCAAGGAGCGCATCCTCGAGTTCCTGGCGGTCCGCAAGCTGAACCGAAAGTCGAAGGGTCCGATACTGTGCCTGGTGGGCCCGCCAGGCGTGGGAAAAACGTCACTCGGCAAGTCGATCGCTCGTGCCATGAAGCGAAAATTCGTGCGGGTCTCTCTCGGCGGCATTCGCGACGAAGCCGAGATTCGCGGTCATCGCCGCACCTACGTAGGGGCCCTTCCGGGACGAATTATCCAGGGACTGGCCCGAGGCGGCGTCAAGAATCCGGTATTCATGCTGGATGAGGTGGACAAGATGAGCATGGACTTCCGGGGCGACCCGTCGTCGGCCCTGCTCGAGGTGCTGGATCCGGAACAGAATCACGCCTTCAGCGACCACTACCTCGAAGTGGACGTGGATCTTCAGGAAGTGTTCTTCATCACGACCGCCAACGACGAATACGAAATTCCCGCGCCGCTGCACGACCGTATGGAAGTCGTACGGCTATCGAGCTACACGGCTTTCGAGAAGGAACGGATCGCCCAACACTTTCTGGTGCCCAAACAGATGAAGGAATGCGGGCTGGACGTGGAGGCTGTCCGTTTCACGCCGAAGGGCGTTCGAACCATCATCGAAGGATATACGCGGGAGGCCGGCGTGCGGGAACTCGAACGGCAGATCGCCAACGTCTGTCGCAAGGTGGCCGTGCGGGTCGTCGACAAAGGCCAAAACCGCAAGATGGTCATCAACGAGAGCCGTGTAAGCGAACTGCTTGGGCCGCCCGACTATCTCGAGAATCGCGCCGATACCAAGCCCGGCGTGGGGGTGGCCGTGGGCGTCGCGTGGACCGCTGTCGGCGGCGACATTCTGCATATCGAGACCAGCCTCGCCCGCGGCAAGGGCGAGGTGTCGCTGACCGGACAGTTGGGCGAGGTGATGCGCGAATCGGCGCAGGCGGCTTATACGTACCTGAGGGCTCATGCCAGCCAATTGGGTATCCCCGTGACCTTCGCCAAGATGTTCGATGTGCATGTGCACGTGCCCGAGGGCGGCATTCCCAAAGACGGTCCGTCCGCCGGTGTCCCCATCGCAGTATCGTTGCTGTCGGCCTTGAAAAAGAAGCCGCCGAAGCCCGCATTGGCTATGACGGGCGAGATCACCCTGCGGGGCCGCGTCCTGCCTGTGGGCGGCGTGAAAGAAAAGGTTCTCGCGGCGCACCGGGCGGGTATAAAAACCATCGTGCTTCCCAAGGAAAACGAAAAAGACCTGCGCGACGTGCCCAACGAGGTGAAGAAGGACCTTAGTTTCGTTATGGTCGAGCACATCGACGAAGCATTGGCGGTGGCGTTCGGCTGGAAGCGGAAGAAGAAATGAAAGTTCGCCACGCGGAATTTGTCACCAGCGCGGTGCGTCCAGAACATTATCCCGGCGACATGCGCCCCGAGATTGCCTTCGTAGGGCGCTCCAATGTGGGCAAATCGACCTTGCTCAACATCCTGCTCAACCGGCGCGGACTAGCCAAGACAAGCAAGAAACCTGGCAAGACCCGTCTAATCAACTTTTTTGACGTTAACGGGGAAGTGTATTTCGTCGACCTTCCTGGTTACGGCTTCGCCAAGGTCTCGAAAAAGGAGCGCATGTCCTGGGAACGCTCGATTACCGAATACATCACCGGACGGGAACAGCTGCGCCTGGTAATGCATCTTGTCGATGCCCGGCACAAGCCCAATGACGCCGACCATGCCTTATTGGACATGCTCGACGCGGCTCGCGTTCCCGCGCTCATTGTCGCCACGAAGGCCGACAAGCTGCGCGCTCGCGACCGCAAACCCGCCCTGAAACAGATCCGTGAGGAACTCGAACTCGAGGACGACGCTGTCATTGTGTTTTACTCCGCCGAATCCAAGGAAGGCGTCCGAGACCTCTGGGGAATCATCGACGACTGTCTGGAAACCACCTGAGGCGTGGGTGAAACCGGCTTCCGGCGCGTCGGAGGGCCATGGCACGAAGGCCCCGGCACAAGGCACGGTACAAGGTTGCATGCCATGCTGCCAGACGGTATAATTCACTCTTATTCGCCGAGATGGTGGAAGTGGCAGACACGCATGGCTAAGGACCATGTGCTCGAAAGGGCTTGGGGGTTCGAGTCCCCCTCTCGGCACCATATGCACAGAAACCCCTGGAAGGACTTTCTTTTCCGGGGTTTTTTGTTTTCGGGGGGGCGCCGAATTCGGGGCGGCAACAGAATATCCGCGTTCGGTAAAACGGTCACGGCCTGATTCTCGTAAACGTTCTGCTTCTTGTGGGCCTTCATGCATATCTACTGATTCGGAGGGGCGGAAAGTCTCCTGCTCCGGCCATGGTTTGGATGGAAGTATTCGCATATTTGTCAACACATAACGAGATGTGGCCGGCTGAGTACCGAGTGACCAAGATTTGACCAAAGAAGGAAATAGTTTATCAAGAGTGAAAAGGTCTACCTCTTGCTCAAAACCGTAATCTTAGCCTCAAGTCTGCATAGAGGCGCACCAGTCTGCTTAGCATCCTATTGCAATTACTTGCCTTCCGGAAAACATGAGGGCATTTCCTCCTTATCAGTCCCGCAAACCACGAACAATAGGAGGGGGAATCCGTGATTCTGCGATTTGGCCTTGTCAACCAGCTGGGAACAGTCATTCGATATGCCTGTGGTTATACGCAACGGGCATGGAACTTGCCAGTAATTGAAAGTGGTGTAGACTGCTCGCAACGAGCAGGCGGATTTCTCGGGGTTGAGAGCTGGGCTATTCATGTGACGGAAGCGCTGCGGAACTTACTCGTTTCGAGTCCGGCGTGAGATTTGGGGTGCAATCAGAATGGTGGTGAGGGTATCATGCCTGGCAACTCAAGCAGGCGTCATCATGATTGGTGTCCACTAGGTGTCAGGTTCAGGTTCGTCGTGCAGCGGACTCGTCGAAAGGAGCTAGTAATGCGTTACACGCGTAGACCATCACAACGCGGGATGTCGTTGGTATCTGGTGTGGTGCTGCTTGGTCTCTTCTTCACCTTTTCCTGCCTTGCAAGTGCCCAAGACACGGTTCTGACGATAGATAGGGCTGCCCTGTCGGATCATTACGTGCCTGGCGGAACGCTGGACATTGCGGTGACTTTCAGCAAGGAGGGTTCGGGCACGGTCTCCGCGTTGGCCCTTTACGAAACGTTGCCTGCTGGCTGGACGTATAACAGCCCTGTGAGCGTACCTGGCATGGCATTCACCCCGGCGTCGGGTTCGAGCGGGACGCTGGAATTTTTCTGGCTGGGCATCCCGAGCTTCCCTGCTACGCTCGTCTATCGCGTAAATGTTCCAGGCAGTCAGAGTGGCACAGCAACGATCTGCGGGTACGCTGAATACCGCCTTGGCGGGGGCCCGTTGGTGACGTCCACTGTATGCACGCCTATCCCAGGACAAAACCGTGCTCCCGAGCTTGGGGCCATCGGGAACCAGTCGGTGGCGGAGGGCGGGACGCTGGATGTTCCGCTCACTGCGACGGACCCGGACGGGGACGCGCTGGCGTT
>Ga0209606_1004175_pt1 | contig 13692 bp, 9 predicted proteins | sample AD_UKC057_MetaG_FD_184412 | JGI IMG/M metagenome (GOLD analysis project Ga0209606, IMG submission 184412) | Active sludge microbial communities of municipal wastewater-treating anaerobic digesters from USA - AD_UKC057_MetaG (SPAdes) (version 2) | ecosystem: Engineered > Bioreactor > Anaerobic >...
TCCGTTCCGCTTTCACCCATTGGATTCTCCGGACTTCCGTGTCTCGATGGCGAGAAAACCCTGTGTTCATGCGGCCAATCGCCACCTCATTATACTTGAAATTGAGGATCTATATGGGAAATCCGGGTTATATCGTCGGATTCGTCCGAGGGGTCGGGCAAATCTGTCGGCGACGGCGGCCGGAGCCGGCGGAAACCGTCTCACAGGATCTTCGGCCTGCGCCTGGCGTCGGGCTGGTTGAGGCGGTTGTGGAAGCGTCTGAGTTTCTCGTCGTCGCTCATGGCGTCGCTGCGGAGTTCGCGAGTCTCCTGGCGGTCACGCCGGTAGACGATCAGTTCGACGGCCCCATCGAGGGTCTGCTCGTAGTTGCCGCGGCGCTCGCCCTCGGTGGCCAGATCGGCCAGCAGGCTGCCCAGCGGGGCGAGCGGCTCGCAGGCCAGCAACTCGTCCAGGCGGAGTTGCCCCGCGTGGGCGGCGTCCCAGACAGCCGTCGCGATGGTCCGCAGGGCGGGGTCGGCGAAGTCCTGCGGGTCCACCCGCTCGCAGCAATGGTCGAAGAGATCGTAGCGGTTGAGCAAGACCTCCAGGACGTGCCGCTCCGCCAGCAAGGCGGGTTCGGTCTTGTGCGGCCCGGCCGGCGCCGCAGGGGCGGGCGAGGCGGCGGGCGTCGTCGGCAGGCGGCGGGCCAGGCGGCGCATCTGGGCCTGAAGGTCGCCCAGCGGTACGTTGAGCATGTGGGCGATGTGCTGGGCGAGCTGCCCGCGGCGGATCTCGTCGATCGCGCCGTAGACGGCTGAGGAGGTGATCAGGCGGAGAAAGTCGTCGACGATCCGGCGCCGGTCGGCCAGGTTCCCGCCGGCCTGGCGGTAGGCCTCTTCGCGCCGGGTCCAGGCGTACTGAAGGGCGTCGGGGGCCTCGGCGATCAGGGCCTTCAGCGCGTCGCCCCCGCGCGCCAGCACGAAGTCGGCAGGGTCTTTGCCCTCTCCGACGGCCGCGATGCGGACATTCACCTGCTGGGCCAGGAAGATCTCCAGGGCCCGCTCAGCGGCCGCCTGTCCGGCTGTGTCCGAGTCGAACAGCAGCACCACCTCGCGGGCGTAGCGCGACAGCAGACGGACGTGTCGCTCGGTCAGGGCTGTGCCCAGCGTGGCCACCACGTTGGTCAACCCCACCTGGTGGGGCAGCAGGACGTCCAGATAGCCCTCGACCACGACGGCCTGTTCGTCCTTGACAATCGTTTCGCGGGCCCAGTTGAGGGCGTAGAGGTTGGCGGACTTGTCGAACAGGGGCGTCTCGGGGCTGTTGAGGTACTTGGCCCGCTCTTCGGCAGCCAGCGCCCGCCCGCCGAAACCGATCACGCCCCCTGTCGGGTCGAGGATCGGGAATATCAGGCGGTTGCGGAAGCGGTCGTAGCAGCCGCCGGACTGCTCGCGCCGCACCGCCAGCCCGGCCGTCACAAGCTGCGTCTCGCCGATCGCCTGTCTCCGGGCAAACTGGATCAGGCCGTCCCACGAGTCCGGCGCGAACCCCAGGCCGAAGCGCTCGATGGACTCGTCGCTCAGCCCTCTCCCGCGGGCGTACTCCAGGGCGGAGCGTCCGATGGGCGTCTGGAGCGAGGACTGGAAGAACCGCTGAGCGGCGGCGGTCACGCGGAGCAGGTCGTTCTTGGACAGCCCGCCGACCGGCTCGCTCGGCGCGCCGGTCTCCACGGGCAGCGGAATGTTCGCCCGCTCGGCCAGCGTGCGGACGGCCTCCGGGAAGCTCATCTTGTCGTAGAGGATAAGGAACTGGAAAACGCCCCCTCCGGCCCCGCAGGCGAAGCACTTGAAGATCTGCTTGGTCGGCGAGACGTTCATGGACGGGCGCTTGTCGTCGTGGAAGGGGCACAGCCCGACGAACTCGTGGCCCTTGCGTTTGAGGGCCACGTACTGCGAGATCAGGTCCACGATGTCGGTGGCCTGGGCGACCTGCTGAACGAACTGTTCGCTGAAACGCGGCATGGGCTGGGGGCCATTCTACCGGATCGGTGTACCGAATGGGAGCGGTCGCAGGCGGGTGTTTCTTCCGCAGGATGGTTCAGGCGTACCAGCCCTGGTCACGGCACCACGTGTCCGTCTCGCGCAACCCTTCCACCAGCGAGATGTTAGGACGGTAGCCCAGTTCCCGGGTCGCCTTGTCCCAGCAACAGGTCCAGCGGTCGCGCAGGGCGTCGCGGATCTTGCGGCGGCTGAGGATCTGGGGGCGGCGGGTCAGCTTCCACTTCAATTCGCCCCACTCGCCGGCCAGGCGGGCCAGCCAGGCCGGTACGTTCAGGCGGCGGATGCGCAGATCCATCGCCTGCGACAGGGCGTCGACGAACTCGCCCGTCGTGTGCGTCGAGCCGCCGATGAAGTACGTCTGCCCGGCGGCGGCCTCGCTCAGACCGGCCAGGCGGATCCCCTCGGCCAGGTCGCGGGCGTGCACGAAGCTCACCCGTTTGCCCCCGCCTCCCAGCAGGGGGACGAACTTCCACTTGCGGGCCACCCGCAAGAAGGGCAGGAAGTTGGTGTCGCGCGGGCCGTAGACGGCGGGCGGGCGCACGATGGTGACGCTCAGGCGGCCGGCCTGGTCAAGGACGACCTGCTCACCGCCCAGCTTGCTGCGCCCGTAGAAATCCACGGGGGCGGGGTCAACCGATTCGTCGACAGCGTCCACCTCCCGGTCGGGCCCGACGGCCGCCAGGCTGCTGACATAGAGGAATCGCCTCACAGGCGCTCCGGACCGCAGGATGGCCTGGACGAGTCTCCGCGTGCCCTCCACGTTCACCGCGTCGTACTCCTGCTGTGTCCGGCCTCGGGTGAGCCCGGCGCAATGAAAGACGTAGTCGGCATCTCCGACGGCCCGGGCGAGGGCGTCCGCGTCGTCCAGATCCGCCGTCCGCAGCTCGACGTCCAGGCCTTCCAGCCAGCGCGTCCGGCTGGTCGCGCGGGCCAAGCAGACGACGTCCAGCCCCTCGCGGACGAGCCGCTCGGCCAGGTGGCTGCCCACAAACCCAGTTGCGCCGGTGACCAGTGCTTTCATGTCTTCCTCGGCGGGCATTATACTTGCGACGCCGCCCCAGGTGGCAGAAAAGCCCACCCAAGGCCTCCCCTGGGGGGCAGGCCTGCCTGCCGGAAGCAGGGCAGGTTCGCGGGCTTTGGGCCTCGAAGGGGGATAGACTTCCTACAATACGGTATAACGCAGCGGCGAAAGGAGACCGCGATGTCGTTTGTGACGATGGAATTCTACGGCGAGTCGATCCAGAAGATGTGCAGCCTGTACGTGCTCACGCCCGACCTGGAGGGTCCGCTGCCCGTGCTGTATCTGCTGCACGGGCTGAGCGACAACCACAGCGTGTGGTTCCGTCGCACCGCCCTGGAGCGATACGTGCAGGACCTGCCCCTGATCGTGGTCATGCCCGACGCCCACCGCAGCTTCTACGTGAACGACAAGCGCCCCGGCGGGCTGAACTATGAGGCCCACATCGCGGGCGACGTGGTGGGCATCGTCGACCGGACGTTCCATACCGTTCGCGACCCGGCCGGCCGGGGCGTGGCCGGGCTGAGCATGGGCGGCTACGGTGCGGTGATGCTGGCCCTGCGCCATCCGGAGGTGTTCTCGCTGGCCTGCTCGCACTCGGGGGCGATGCAGTTCGCCCACTCGCCCTCGCATATCCGCCCGGACGTGGACGAGTACGCCGAACTGTTCGACGCCGGGGAGTACGACGTGTTCCACCTGGCCCGTCGGGCCAAGCGCAAAGGGCGACTGCCCGCGCTGTATCTCGACTGCGGCACGGAGGACCCGCTGCTGGGGATCAACCGCCAGTACCACGCCCACCTGGAGAAGCTGCAGATCGATCACGAGTACACCGAATACGGCGGCGCCCACGACTGGGACTACTGGGACCTTCACATCCGCCAATCGCTGGCATTCGCGATGGCCCGCCTGGGCCGGCAGGCGTAGCGGCCGAGCGGGCCCTTCCGCGGGCCCGCGTGGGGGCAGGGGGGGGGTGGGCGGTCGGCGCAAATATTTGCTTGCCCGCAATCGGGAAAGGCATATACTACGGAATTTCCCGGCCGCGAAGCTGCGCGCCAGGCGGCCCTATTCCACGAGCAGAAGATTGGAGACGACAACACATGGCTGTAAAGCCGCAGGACATCCGGAACATCGTGCTGCTGGGACACGGCGGTGCAGGCAAGACCACGCTGGGCGAGGCGATGCTGCACCAGGCGAAGGTGACCACGCGCCTGGGTTCGACCGATGAAGGGACCAGCCTGCTGGACTACAGCGCCATCGAGAAGGACCGCCAGCATTCGGTGGACCCGTCGATGGCGAATTTCGAGCACGCCGGCGCGCACATCAACCTCATTGACGCCCCGGGCTATCCGGACTTCATCGGTGGGTCCATTGCCGCCCTCACCGGCGCGGACGTCGCCGTGGTGGTCGTCTCCGCGACCGCGGGCATCGAAGTCAACACCCGGCGCCTGTTCAAGATCGCCCAGGACAACAAGCGGGCCCTGGCGATCGTCATCAACAAGATGGACGGCGAGAACGCCGACCTGGAGCGGGTCCTGGCGTCGGTCCAGGAGACCTTCGGCGCTGCCTGCCGGCCCATGACCCTGCCGGTCAACAACCGCGCCGGCGTGGTCAACTGCTTCACCGCTACCGAGGGCGACAGCGACCTCGGCCCCGTCGCCGACTTCCGCACGCAGATCGTGGAGAACGTGGTCGAGGCCGACGAGTCGCTCATGGAAGCCTATCTCGGCGGCGAGGAGCCCTCCGGCGAGCAGTTGGCGGCGGCCGTCTCCAAGGCCATGATCGGCGGCACGCTCATTCCGGTCTTCTTCACCGCTGCCCGCCAGTGCATCGGCGCACAGGAGTTGATGGACGCGGCGGCCAAGCTGTTCCCCTCGCCCCTCCAGATGCCCCTGATCGCGGTCCGCACGGGCAAGGCCGAAGACGCCGAGGCCGTCGAGATCGCCGTCGACCCGGACAAGCCCTTCGTGGGCCAGGCGGTGAAGATCACCACCGACCCGTTCGTGGGCAAGCTGGCCTGGATCCGCATCTTCCAGGGGCGCGTGGCGGGCGAGACGATGTACATCCTTCGCGACGAGCGCAAGGCGGCCAAGGTGGGGCACCTGTTCCGCGTGCAGGGCAAGGACACCCAGGAGATCAAGGAGGCCCTGGCGGGCGACATCATCGCCCTGGCCAAGGTCGACGACATCCAGTACGGCGACGTGCTGCACGCCGAGGGCGACGCGATGTACGCCCCCACGCCCTACAGGCCCAACCCGATGTACTCGCTGGCCGTTACGCCCAAGAGCCGCGGCGACGAGCAGAAGATCTCCGAGGCCCTGCACAAGCTGACCCAGGAAGACATCACGTTCGTGGCCAGCCGCGACAACCAAACCGGCGAGACGGTCATCAGCGGCATCGGCGACCTGCACCTGCGGATCATGCTGACCAAGATGCAGGAGCGGTTCGACCTGGAAGTCGAGACCAAGCCGCCCAAGATCCCCTACCGCGAGACGATCTCCACCAAGGCTGACGGGCACTACCGCCACAAGAAGCAGACCGGCGGGGCCGGGCAGTTCGGCGAGGTCTACCTCCGCGTCGAGCCCCTCGAACGCGGCAGCGGCTACGAGTTCGTCAGCGAGCTGTTCGGCGAGTCCATCCCCCGCCAGTTCCTGCCCGCCATCGAGAAGGGCGTCCAGGACGTCTGGCACCAGGGCGCGGTCGCCGGCTACCCGATGCAGGACATCAAGATCGCCATCACCGACGGCAAGCACCACCCGGTGGACTCCAAGGAAGTCGCCTTCCGCACGGCCGGCAAGTACGCCTTCATCGACGCCATCGAGAAGGCCAAGCCCGTCATCCTCGAACCGATCGTGGACATGGAAATCACCGTGCCCGCCAACCACATGGGCGACATCGCCAGCGACCTGTCAGGCCGCCGCGGGCGCATCATGGGCCAGGACATGCTCCCGGGCAACATGGTGGTCGTCAAGGCCCAGGCCCCGCTGGCCGAGGTGATGCAGTACAACAGCCAGCTCCGTTCGGTGACCGGCGGGCAGGGCAGCTACAGCATGGAGTTCAGCCACTACGAGCCGGTGCCCGGAAACGTCCAGGCCCAGATCGTGGCCGCCGGAAAGAAGCACGCCAAGGACGAAGAATAGAGTAGGGCTGGGTTGCCCAGGCCCACGAAAGGCTTTCCGTGGGCTTGGGGAAAAATGCCTTGTCAACGGTGGCGGCCCGCGGTACACTGTTGGACTCGACTACCGACTGAGAAGTTACAGGAGCAATGCAATGCCTCGCGTATGTCCGTTCACGGGAAAGAAGACGACCGCCGGGCGGCAGTACACCCGACGCGGCAAGGCCAAGTACCTTGGCGGCGTCGGCCGAAAGGTCACCGGCAAGACCAAGAGGAAGTTCCGCGCGAACATTCAGCGGGTCCGTGCGGTCATTGACGGCCGAGTGGTGCGGATCAACGTGTCCGCCAAGGCCATCCGGATGGGGTTGATCACCAAGCCCACCCGCCGCCAGGTGGAGACGGTCGCCAAGTAACCGCCCCCGCAGCACATTCCAAGCCCGTCGCGCTCAGATGACCGCGACGGGCTTTCTTGCGCCTCACCACTTTCCGAACGCTACCAGCCGGTCCTTGCGCTTCTCCCTCAGGGCGATCATGGCCGACACCTCCGGGCGCTTCTTGCAGTAGGCCTCGATCTGCTCGGGCGTCATCATCATGAAAGCGGTGGACAGGGCGTCGCTTTCCGCCGCTGTCGGCGCGGCCGCCCAGGCGCCGAGACGGCCGGTCACAAACTGTCCCGTCCGCGGGTCCATGATGTGCGGTTTGGGCCCCTGGGCCGAGCCGCTCACCGCCCGGTCCTTCAGCAGCAGGGGGGGCAGTTCGAGCTTGCTGTCGGGGATCTCGCGAAACGCCAGGTTCCAGCCGTCCTTTTCGGGCGGCGAGCCGAGGGCCAGAACGCTGCTCCGCCCGCCGTGCACCAGGGCGGCCTGCACCTCCCGCTCGCGGAGCAGGGCGGCCAGGCGGTCCAGGGCCAGGCCTTTGCCGATCCCACCCAGGTCCACCTGCACGCCGGCCTTGAGCACGGTGACGCTCTGGCGGTCCTCGTCGATCGCCAGCAGGCGCATGCCGGTCCTCTCGCGGGCCTGGACCAGTTCCTGCGGGCTGGGCGTTCGCGGCGTGCGGTCGGGGTTGCGCCAGACGGACAGCAGGGCGCCCACCGTCACGTCGAACACCCCGCCGCTGTCCTGGTGGATCCGCCTGGCCAGCTTCAGGGCGTCCATCGTCACCAGGCTCACCGTTACCGCCTTGCCGGGCTCGGCGTTGTTGATCCGCCAGATGTCGCTGCCGGGGACAAACCGGCTGAGTTCCCGCTCGACATAGTCGATTTCGTCAAAGGCCGTCTGTGCGACGCGACGGGCGGCTTCGTCCGTCCCGCCCAGGAGGATGATCTCGAAGTCCGTCGCCATGGCCGCGTGGCGGAAGCGGTGGACCTCGGCGCCGGGCTTCCAGTTGGCCGAGCCGATGATGACCGACCGCTGGGTGGTGGCGGCCGGCTGGGGCCTGGTCGCCGCTTCGCCGGCCGGCAGGGTCGCCGGCTGGGGCGCTTCAGCCGGCAGGGTCGCCCCGAACCGCCTGGCCACTTGCCGCAGATAGGCCGACCACAGGTCCTTGTCAATGTACACGTTGAGCATCACGTTGGGCCGGAGCCCGAAGTAGTCCATGTGGTACTTCTTTTCCAGCCGCTGGTGCAGCGGCGTGGGCTGGCCATCGGGCGTGAACATGTTGTCCGCCGGTACGATGATCACCGCCGCCTGCTCCAGTGTGGGCGGGGGGTTGGCGGCCGAGCTGTAGCGGATGTTCTCCAGCCCGCGCAGATACCACGGCAGCGGCCAGGGGGTCGTGTCGAGGATCTTGATCGGCATGTGCTTGCCGTCCTGATGGAGTTCGACCAGTTCCCGCACGCGCTGCCCGAGCTTCTTGACGTCGCGGACGCTGTGGGCGTAGACGTAGGGATTGCGGATGTCGTCGTAGAAGCGATAGGCTCCCCGGGCCGCCTGCGAGGCCAAGTGGTAGACCCCCAGGCCCAGCAGGGCCAGCAGCAACAGCCAGACGGGCAGCATCTCCAGCCCGCCGCGCCGGTCGCTCGGACGGAACATCCGGAAGATCGCCGCCGTCCCCACGCCCGCCAGCAGGACCATCGGCTGGAGGAAGACCATCAGGCACCACGGCGTCTTGTACGGGATCACCGTGTAGGCCAGCGCCACCGCGGCCGTGTACAACGCCAGGAACCTCAGGAACCACGGGTCGGCCTGCCCGATCCCCCGACCCAGCACGGCGGCCACGAACCCCGCCGCCGCCAGGCCCACGATCAGGGCCTCCGACCAGACCCACGGGAAGTTCGACGGCTCCCGCCAGTACAGCAGCATCCCGAAATAGTAGTGCCACGGGTGGACGTGGAAGCTCTCGCCGCCCCCGGCCCGACTGAAGTACACCTGGTAGGTGCGGAACGAATCCAGCAGCCCCCCGAAATGGCTTCCGAAGGAGGAGAAGAAAGCCGCCCAGACGATTACGAACGCCACGCCCGCCAGGGCCGCGTGCCGCCACGCCCGCCCCTTCGTGTCGCCTTGTCGCTCGAAAGCGGCCTCCAGCTCGTCCGTCGCGTTCGCCTTGCGCAGGCCGAAGGCGCCTTCATCCCCGAGTTCGGGCTCGCTCGTCGCCGCCTCGGGCCGGGCCGCCTCGATCGGCGCGACCTTCCGCCAGAGCCGCACGGCCGCCCACGCGCCGGCCATCGCCCCCGCCGAGATCACCCACGTTTCCTTGGTGGCGAACATGAAACCCAGCGCCGAGCCCAGCGCGACCGCCCAGGCGGCCCGGCGCGACCGAGCGTATCGCCAGGCCGCCACGATGGCCAGGAACGTGAAGAAGACCAGCAACATCTCCATGATGTAGTAGCGGCTGTAATAGACGAAGGCGTGCGAGACGGCCGTCAGCACCGCCGCCACCACCGCCGCCCATCGCCCCAGGCCGTCGCCCACCAGCGCCAGCAGCGCCACCAGGCCCAGACCGAACGCCACCGGCACGATGCGAAGCGTCAACTCATCCGTCTGTGCCAGCGTCTGCTGCCCGCGAATCCACGCCGGGATCAGCGTGAAGTAATCCAGCGTCGGGCCGTGGTACTCGTAGGGGTCATACGCGTATTCGCCCTTCTCCAGCAACTCGCCGAACTTGGCGGCGTGGACCGCCTCGTCGGTGTGCATCGGGCGGGCGTCAATCCGCCAGTTCTCGGGCACCTGATTGTCCTTGGCGCCCAGGGCCCGCAGCGCGGGCGCCTGGATCGGCGCCGGCAGCAGGCCCAGCAGACAGGGCAAACGCATCAGCAACGCGCCTGCGCAGATCAGCAGCATCGCCAGCACGAAAAACAGTCGTCTCATGTAGGTATACCTTCCACCTGTGCAAACGGTCCGCGAGCGGCCGTTATTCCAGTTCTACCGGATAGACGGGGAACAGGTCGAGGATATTAGACGAGCCGAGGCAACATGCGTCCGAAGTCCCTGCGCCGCGGTCATTTCAGGGACGTGCCGCGTCAATGCTCTCCGAAGCGCTGTCGCTCCGCCAGCAGCACCGCGTCGCGGAGGGCCTGGGGCCCGTTGGCGGACAGCCAGTTCTTCGCGAAGCCCTGCTCCTGGGTCACTTGTGCGATGGCGGCCAGGGCCCGCAGGTGGAAGTTCCGCTGGTCGCGGCTGCCCACCATCACGAAGGCGGCCTGGACCTTTCGCCCATTGGGAAAAACAATCCCCTCGCGGCAGCGGGCCAGGAGGATGTCGAAACGCCCGCTCTGGTCGATCACCACGTGCGGAATGGCCAGGTTGGCGCCCAGCACGGTGCTGGAGTCTTTCTCGCGGGCCGACAGCATCCCCCTGAGGTCCTTGCTCTCGATGCCGACGCGCGGACCCAACTGTTCGGCTGCCTGGCGGAAGAACTCCTCCGCCTCCACCGGCCCGGGCAGGTCGAGCACGGCGCTGTTTTCGATGAGAGTGTCAAAACGATCCAGCACGATCTGGTCCCGCTCGCGGACGATCTCTTTGAGTTCGCGCTCCAGCGAGCCGGTGACCAGCTCGCGGGCCGTGATCCGTTGGATCAGGTGCAGCAGGGCCGACTCCCGGCGCCAGCGGGTGCGCCCGTAGAACCAGTACAGGCAGAAGCTCGCCACGATCAGGGCCGCGGCCACCAGGTATGCCTCGAGCCCCATCTCCAGCAGCACGAACACCAGCCCCAGGATTCCCGCCAACTGCACCCACGGGTACAGCGGACTGCGGAACCGCGGGCGGTAGTTCTGCACTCGGCCCTCCCGCAGGACGATCACCGACAGGCAGGCCCCGATGTGCGTCAGGATCAGGACCGTGCTGGCGGCCTTGATCAGGCTCTCGAGCTGGACCAGCAGGGACAGCGCCACTACCGCCCCCGTTATGGCCAGCGCCACCTGGGGCGTCTGAAAACGGGGACTGACCCGGGCCAGGCGCCGGGGCAGCAGCTCGTCGCGGCTCATCGCCAGCAGGTATCGACTGGCCGACATGATTCCCGCGTTGGCTGTGGTCATGAAGGCGAGAATCGCCCCGATGGTCAGGGCGATCTGCCCGGCGTTGCCCATGAACGCTCCGGCGGCGTCGCTGATCGGCATGAGCGTGTTGTGCAGTTTCTCATCGCTCATCACGCCACTGGTCACCAGCACCGCCAGCGAATAGACCGTGAGCACCACCCCCAGCGAAAGGAACAACCCCATCGGAATCACTCGTCCGGGGCGGCGGACTTCCTCCGCGACGCTGGAGATCTTCAGCAGCCCGCCATACGAGACGAAGACGAACCCCGCCGTCGAGAATACCGCCGGCCAGCCATGAGGGGCGAAGGGCATGATCCGCGTCGACTGCACGTGCCCCAGGCCCGCGAACACGAAGACCGCCAACAAGGCCAGCAAGGCCATCACCAGCGCCACCTGCAGGCGGGCCGCCTCCCGAACGCCCACCAGGTTCACGACGACGAACAGGGCCGACAGGGCCAGACCGAGCAGGCGGTAGTCCACCGGAACCAGCAGTTGCAGGAAGGCCGCCAACCCCACCAGGGCAAAGCCGCTCTTCAGCGATAGGCTGAACCAGTTCAGGATGCCCGCCACCGTCCCGACGGCCGGGCCCATCCCGCGGGTGACGAAGAAGTAGTCCCCGCCCGCCTTGGGCATAGCCGTCGTCAATTCCGCAACGCACAACAACCCGGGAAAGGCCAACAGCCCGGCCAACAGATAGGACAGGATGACCGCCGGCCCCGCCCGCGCGTGGGCCAGTCCGGGCAGCACAAACAGGCCCGAACTGATCATCGCTCCGCTGGCGATGCAGAACACGTGCGGCAGGCCAAGACCCTTCTTCAGTTCCATGGCGTCTTCCTGTCGTCCCTGGGCGTCTGTCTGTCCGGGCGGTACATCTTAGCCTCCTGGACCGGCATCGGCTTGCGGAAATCTCTGGAACGTCCTAGACTTGTCTGGGCCGGTGGTATCTCACGGCCGCAGAGGAGAACGCCAGACCATGCAATGGTATCTCTCGCTTCATCCCGTAACCCAGGCTCTGTTGGCTACCTTGGGCACCTGGTTGGTCACCGCGGCTGGAGCGTCCGTCGTCTTCTTCACCCGGCGCGTCAGCCAACGCTATCTGGACGCCTCGCTGGGGATGGCGGCCGGCGTAATGATCGCGGCCTCCTTCTGGTCGCTGCTGGCGCCGGCCATCGAGATGAGCGAGGCTGCGTATGGCTCGTGGAAGTGGGTGCCTCCGCTGGTGGGGTTCCTGCTGGGGGCGGTCCTGCTGCGGGTCGTCGACCGCATTCTGCCCCATCTGCACCCGGACCTGGCGGTGGCTGAAGGGCCCAAGACTTCCTGGCAGCGGTCAACGCTGCTGGTCCTGGCCATCACCATTCACAACATCCCCGAGGGGCTGGCGGTCGGCGTGGCGTTCGGGGCGGCTCCTTCGCTTGCCCAGGGCCCGAGCGACACCGGGCCATTCCTGGCGGCGGTGGCCCTGGCCATCGGCATCGGGCTGCAGAACTTCCCCGAGGGCACGGCGGTCTCGCTTCCGCTGCGCCGCGAGGGCATGGGCCGCATGAGGGCCTTCTGGTACGGGCAGATCTCCGCCATCGTCGAACCCATCGCGGGCGTTATCGGTGCGGCCATGGTCATGTCCATGACCGCCATCCTGCCTTATGCCCTGGCCTTCGCCGCCGGGGCCATGATCTTCGTGGTCGCCGAGGAACTCATCCCCGAGTCCCAGCGCAACGGGAATGTCGATCTGGCCACGATGGGCTGCATCGTCGGCTTCGCGATCATGATGGTCCTGGACGTGGCGTTGGGGTAGATGTTGCCCCGGCTGCCTGAATGATGAGGCTTGCTGAAGACGGGAGAGCCATGAGCCCTATGCGAGCAACGGCGCACCTGGTCGGCCTTTGGTTCTGCCTGTCCCTGGGCGCCCTCGTCCACGGCGGCGAGACGACGGTTCGCACCACGCAGGAACTGCGCCGCGCCGCCCAGGCCGCCAGGCCGGGCGACGTCATCCGCATCGCCCCGGGCGACTACGCGGGCGGCATCTACCTGAGCAACCTGGCCGGCCGGGAGGGCCAGCCTGTCGTCATCCGCGGCGCGGACCCAGCCAGGCCGCCCACCTTCGCCGGAGGCGGGTCGGAGGGCTGGCATCTGTCCGACTGCAAGCACCTCACGCTGGGCGACATCGTGGTCAAGGGGTACTCCGGCAACGGCATCAACATCGACGACGGCGGGAGCTTCGACACGCCCGCCCACCATATCGTTCTGGAGAACGTGACGGTCCTGGAGACCGGCCCGCGGGGCAACCACGACGCCCTCAAGATGTCCGGAGTGGACCAGTTCGCCGTCCGCAACTGCCGTTTCGAGGCCTGGGGCGGGTCGGCCATCGACATGGTCGGCTGCCACAAGGGCGTCGTCGACTCCTGCCGGTTCGTGGGGCGTCAGGGCTTCAGCCAGGACAACGGCGTCCAGACCAAGGGCGGAACGACCGGGATTCTCATCCAGGGCTGCACCTTCGAGCGGGCCGGCCAGCGGGCGATCAACCTGGGCGGTTCGACCGGGCTCGCGTTCTTCCGCCCCAAGGCGGAGGACTTCGAGGCCCGCGACATCACCGTGGCGGGCAACCGATTCGTCGGCGGGATGGCCCACGTGGCGTTCGTGACCAGCCAGGGCGGGCACGTCCACCACAATACGTTCTATCTTCCCGAGAAGTGGCTGCTGCGGATCCTCCAGGAGATGCCCGCCCCCTTCAAACCCGCCGCCGGAGGGGTGTTCGAGAAGAACCTCATCGTCTACGACCGGCGGATGAACCCGACAGTGAACGTGGGGCCGCGAACGGCCCCTCAAACGTTCACCTTCCGCTCCAACGCCTGGTTCGCCACCCATGGCGCCCGCCCGCCGGGTCTTCCTGTGGCCGAGAGCGGCGGACTCTACCAGGTGGACCCCAAGCTGACCAGGCCGGGCACGAGCGAGATGAAGGCCGCGTCCGACGACCCGAGACTCAAGGATATCGGGGCCGACGCGTACAAGCCGGCCGCTCCGGAGGCCCCCTGACGTCGAGCGGACCGGGGGG